>Ga0172366_10005337_pt1 | contig 10098 bp, 11 predicted proteins | sample LakKivSesite69cm_FD_114533 | JGI IMG/M metagenome (GOLD analysis project Ga0172366, IMG submission 114533) | Sediment microbial communities from Lake Kivu, Rwanda - Sediment site 69cm | ecosystem: Environmental > Aquatic > Freshwater > Lake > Sediment | place: Rwanda: Western Province, Lake...
ACTTGACTTAGATTCTTTCAAAGAGAAAGTTAAAGGCACACAGAAAAATCAGTTTCTTAAAATTGAATCACAAGTTATTGTGGGTCCTACTTCGCCTGGGGATCAACCTTGTGGGATAAGCTTTACCACGCCTTTTCCAAATGCTTGTGATGGAGTTTTTGTTATGATTGGGGATCAAACAAGTTATGCATTGCCTTCAGGCTATGTATTAGGCGGTCTCTCTATCACAAGTCGAACGAAGACAGGTTTCACTTTAACGTTTCGCTGGACAGCAACACCAGGCGCAGCAGCTAATATTTATTTCACTATTTTTGCGGTTGGGCGATAACTCGTGGCTAACGTTCCAGAAGTCTATTATCAGTTCATAATGCATTACGCTCCTTACTTTTACGTCATAGCCACTGCAATGACGGCGGACCCGCCGGCTGGCCAAAAGAATGTTACTGTTGTGGATGGCACCAAGTTCAGCACCGGTATGCAGGTTGAGATCAAAGATTCTGCTCACAGCGAATGGAATGAAGTTGATTCTGTCGCTGGCAACGTTGTAACCATGAAAAACAATCTAGCCTACACTTATTATGTTGCGAAAGCCGGAACCGTGGATCACGGGGATAAAAGCTTTGGGAAAGGTGCTTTTCCAGCTGCTTTTGCCATCGAGTTTCTCTATGAGGCCTATTCTGTTCCTCAGTTTGCTTCTTTGCAAGCGACTATTTTGGCGAAGATTGTGGACCTTGCAGATTGGCTTTTGACACAGCAGTGCACAGATAATCTGAAGAAGGCGTATGGCGGGTTCAAATCCGGCGAATCAAGCACTCAATATTACAGTATCGATGCGGGTCGAGTGATTCCTGCATTGCTTAAGGCTTACTCGTTGACTAGCACTTCTGGCTATCTCGATGCCGCCAAACTCGCTGGCTACACTTTTCTCTACACGATGCAGCAGCAACCGAGCATTCTGGGCATCCATGACAAATACTATGGGGGCTTCGCAAACTACGTCTCGATTTCTGATACTTGGGACACCATCATGAGCATTGAGAATCTTTACTGCTTGATTGGACTCAAAGTATTGGCTGACACGTACGATGTGGCTAATGCCTCTCGGTACAGTGTCATGATGGCAGATGCTGCAGGCTTCCTTAGGGATGGGTTTGAGCAACTCTATTTGTATTATCAGCCTCCGCCTTCGGGTTCTGGCGTCTGGTACCGTGTGGGAATCAATGATACCGAAGTTTACGATGATCCTGTGAGTTTCGCATTGCTTGGCCTTTACATTTATGAAGGTTGGGGTTTCACTTGTCAGCGTGTCTACAATTTTGTTCAGTCGATCAGAGCTAGCGGGCAGTATCCAGCTTATTGGCCAGAGATCTGTTGGCCAGGCTATCTTGACGTGGTGACAAGGTTCCCAGCATGTGCGTACTACGATGCGATCACCACGGGAATCCTATGGAAGATCCGCAAGGAACGTGATCCTCCAAGCTTCAAGCTTGCCTACAATATCGTGAGCAAATACAGTGATAAGTTTCTTTATTGGGGTCCTGTTTTCACGGATTATAGTCCGATCACGGCGCAGAAGGCTATGGCAAATGTCACATGGCTAGCCCGCATGTTTCTCAACTACGAGGAGCCCTTGACTAGGTTCATGAAGATTTTGAATAGCAAAGGCGAGGCTGTCCTGCTTTATCCAGTTCGTCAAGCTGTTGAGATTGTTTCCTATGGCGAGCCCCTAGACGTTTTGGCGATTGTTTCGCCCGTGAGAGTAGAAGAGGTCCTTCTTGAGGCGGGATACTTGCTTAACGACTATCTTGCCTTCTACACTTTTGTGCCGGTGCGCAATCATGACAAGATTCGGCGAAAGGGCGAGGATTACGAGATTCAAACCCTGCAACCCTTCACTTACGAGAACCAGACGATCTATTTCAAATCGATCGCCAGGAGGCTTTTGGCGACTTGAGCGAACTCGAGGACCCTGTGATGACACTTCTGCGGTTGATTACTACGAGGATCCGTGTGGTCAAGGATAACGGTTCATTGGCTAATCTTTTGGCGACGAAGGAAGCCTATGATAGAGAGCTCCTCAAGCAGTATGATGCTCAAATCACGATGGGGCTCGACAGTAGTCAGGATCAGAAGCTTGAGCTTGCTGGACGATTGAGACGCCGGTACATGGTTTTCAGATGCAACATCTACACGGTCGACAAGGCGGCTCCTGGAGCTGATGCAGGCAAGGTCATGAGGGACAAGGTGACTGCACAGATCAACGCTATCATCCGCGAAAATCGCAACCTGCCATATCAAACAGTCTACAACTTCTATGGGCTCGGATATCCGTCTGGAGAGCCTCACAAGGCTTATGCTGCCGGCGCAGCCACAGAGCTGATTCCTTCAAGCGCATCCTGGACAGAGCTGACAAACCTTCAGTATCAGAGCATCTGGTCCAGCGATGACGTTCGATTCTCCAAGAGCCACAGCGTCAATAATGAATATGCGATGATGCTTTTCAGGTTTAAGCTGGACCCGCGGGAAGCATGCGTTAAGAAAATTGTGTTGAGTTTTGAGGGCTATGGAACTTCCCCCGGGGGAAATGGAGCGACGATCAAGATTTGGAACCATGTCGCTTCCGCCTGGCAAGAAGCCCAGTCTGGAACTGGCGGCGGAGACGAAACTCTTACTATCACGATTTCAGCCAACTGGCCTAATTTCATCGACTCGAGCGGGTATGTTTGGCTTCTGGCAAAAACCACGAATCCGAGCAATGGTTCTACGCCTGCGGTCCTTTACTGCGATTTTATTGAGTGTACGATTCAGGTTTATGGTCTCACTTACTGTGATGTCGTGAGTTACAGGAATATCGATGTCACGGATGTTAAGCCATACCTTTTCAGGGCTGAGTTTCTCTTGAAGGGTTGGCTTTTCGAATCAATTTCAGGAGTATTCTAGTCATGGAGGAATGAATAAAAAATGGTTGATACCTATGGAGTGGACGAAGAGCGGTTTTACTACGTCGAGGAAAGTGTCTTTGGCACTACGCCCACAAATCCATCGATGTTGGGCGTGCCGTGTGATGTTATCGATCCTGGACTGGACCCTAGCAACCTCAAACTGCGTGGCGCTGGGAGCTATGATTTACAGGCTATTAAGAAGGGCCTGAGAAAACCAAACTTGAAAATTGGCTATATATTGCCTTCTGATGCTCCGATAAGTCTTTTGCAATGGGCTAAAATGGATCTGAACAAGAGTCTAAGTTGTCAAGTGATTTACTATAAAGGGGTTTTTGCTTCACCGACAGATATTATCTCGCTATTGTTCAAGGGCATGCGCATCAGTAAGGCTTCGGTCGAGTGTAGCATCGAGGATGTTATCAAGGCAGTCATGGAGCTTGAAGGTCAGGATCTCGAAACGGGAGTAGCGAAGATTACGGGTGCGTCATATGCGGATTATGCGGGAGCTGTCGCCTTCCATGAAAGCTATGTGAAAAAGGACACAACGGTTCTGGATCGCGTGACCGATTGGAAGTTTGACATTATCAACAACCCCAAGAGAGTGCCGGTCATTCGTACGACAAGCGGGTATCTTGCGAAGTATATTCCCTTTGGCCACCGAGAACTTGGTGGCGAGTTGACCCTTGAGTTTGAGAGCAAAGCTGAAATGGATGAGGCTTTGGCTGACACGGAGTTTGCTTTGGAGTTTGGTCTCGGCGGATCGAGCAAGGCTGTTTTCAGCTCCTGCAAGTGGGACAGCATAACGCATACAAAATGGTTTGAAGACCTCACTTGTGCTAAGGCTCGGTTTGTCGCCAAGGGTCCTATTTCAATCAGCTAGGAGGATCTGAAAGAGTGAAAACAGAATCTTTGGAGATTGATGAGAGATTCGGGAAAGAGTACCAAGGGCGCTATGTGTTCCAGGAGATCACTTGGGCTAAGCGGAACCGCATAATCCAGAAACACACTAGGTACAGCAAGATGACTGGCCAAGTTGAGAGCAGCGATTTTGTTGCGATTCAAGCGGAAACGATCTGGGCAAGCCTCAAGGAACAGCCAGAGAGCAAGCCAATAACTCTTGAAAGGCTGCTAAGTGAGACTGATGGCATACCGATTGAGCTAGGTGAGTATTTCAGTAAAATCGTAAATAAGCTATGCAACGTTTCTCGGGAAGAGACCACTTTTTTATCCGGGCAATCCGAAGACAAAAGCCAAACGCAATTCTCACAGACTTCCGCCTCTGCAAAGAGTTCGGATGGACCCCAAACCAGCTCGCAAGACAACCAGCAAAAACCGTCCAGCAATTCCTTGTGATCCTCAATCAGATCGACAAGATGACAGAAGAGGAAATCGAAAAGGCTAAGCGTGAGGCGAAGAGGCATGGCCGTTGAAGTTTCGTGCGATGTTGAAGGCATCGAGGAGTTTCAGGCCGCAATGACTAGGTTTGATTCTGCCATGCAGAACCAGGTTCACCGTTTCTTGACTAGCTGGGTAGCCGATGTGAAGGCTTCAGCGATGCGAAACGTGCCTGTGGTCACTGGACACTTGCGAAGGACAATTTACGCAACGATCAAGGATTGGGTCGCTCAGGTCGGTGCCGAGGCTACCTATGCTTTGTTCGTTGAATTGGGAACTAGGCGCATGCAGGCGAGACCTTATCTGTATCCAGCGATTCAGGAGCATCTGCCAAGCCTCCAAATCAACATTATTGGCGCCATTGAGGAGGCTAAGCGGGAGACTGGTTTCAAATGAGTTTTACGGACATTAGCATTAACATCATAGCTCGAAATCTTGCGAGTGCAGAGTTCAGCAAAGTAGCTTCAGATGCCGTTGCTATGGGTACGAATATTCAGTCTTCAGTCAGTATGATGGGTACTGAATTTTCAAAAACTGGCGCAGAAGCCACAGCAATGGGCGAGAATCTTAAGGCTGCAGGTCCCAGCTTCACTGAGATGCAAACGCATGCGGAATCCTGTAACGTAAGCTTGCGTACGGTTGCCGGTGGCATCAGGACTACTGCCATGATGGGTACAGAACTCATAATGCTCGCCTCAGACTTCGGAATCGTGGACAAAGAGACAAGCAAGTACATGCGTACCGTGATGGCCATCATAATGGTTGTTTCCACCGCTGCTCGAATGTATAGCTTCCTCACGCTTATGACGACTGGACACACGGCTGCCGTCGCTGTTGAAGGAACAACCACAGCGGCCACGACTGGAGCCTTAAGTCTTTCATCAATAACACATGGCATCTACAGCGCTGCAAAGTGGGTAGCTGTGGCTGCGTCAAACGCCTTAAACATCAGTACGGCGACTTTCTTGGCTTTGACTGGTGTCGGTATAGCGGTAATTATTGCAGCAGCCGCGGCTATGTGGTATTTCGCAAGTCAAATGAATGCTGCAACTGCAAGCGTTCAAAACTTCAATGCGGCTGCTTCTGAAATGCCAACTCAAAGTCGAAATATTCAACGTGCTGGAGAGGCTGATCTCTACCGTCGAGGAGTTGAAAGTACACCGTGAGTGTTGACATTCCGAAGCTTGCCGTGGTTCTGGGTTCCGTTACACCGCCCCAAGGTGACGTCATTGAAGCCAGAGTGCATCTAGGGGCAACAAAAGAGGTTAGCAGCTGGGAATTGTTGCTTCAGAATTGGAATAAGAAGTACAGTCCGGGCGGGACTTATCCGATCATTGTTGGTCAGGATGGCCATATCGACATTGGCAGGGGCACGAATGTTCCGCAGATCATTACTACGAGGAACGAGAGTATCAAGTACGAATCAGGTCCAAACGAAAATTATTTGCGTGTGAGCGGTCGATGTTGGGGTGAGAAGCTTTTCCGCAGAGTAGTTACGAAAACATATTCCAGCCAAAAAGGCGAAGCCATTGTTAAGGATTTACTTGATTATTTTGCTGGTTTAAGCCACATTAGAAATTCCATTGAACTTGTCGAAAATACAGACACAACCTACACTAAACTTGAGTATGAGAATACGCCTGTTTGGGATATTTTGAAGTTTATTGCTGGAAGTGCTGATCTAGGTGGCGTCATAGGGTTTGATTTTCGTGTGGCGCCTGATGCTAAGTTTGAGTTTTTCGCCAGAAATAGCAAGACATCCTCCGTGAGCCTTACCGATAAGATTGAGGTCAGCGAGTACCACAAAGATATTCTTGGTGTAAGAAATAAAATCAAAGTTTATGGTTCTCAAGGGAAAAATTTTCCAGCAGACTTGGATTCTTGGAGTGAATCAACGTTAGGTTGGACAGTAATTTCAGGAACTCTCTCATTAGAATCTGGAAGACAACGGAAGGGAAGTTACAACCTTCGTGTTGATGCGGCTGCAAGCGTAGAAGGAAATATTTACCGAACATTCGACGCTCTATGTAAGCCTCAAACTTTTGTGGTGTGGGCTTGGATGCCAGGGAATTTGGGAGGAGGCTACGGCTATGTTAGATTGTGGGCTCCTGACAGCTCAAACTATTTCCAAGCAAACATAAAATCGATTCTTGAAAGTAACTGCATTCTGCAATGGGGGCTTATATCACTGGCTTTAGGTCCTAATCAAATGTATGACCCTGACAGTAATCCTAATGGAATCTGGACGAAAACGGGTAATCCGCAATGGAGTCAAGTTAGTGGCCTTCAACTTATAATATGCACTATTGGCGCTACATCATACTATATGTATGATGGTGACTTCGGTCTTCTAAACTGTAGTTTTGTTGGAACATTTGAAGATTCTGGAAGCCAGTCCGCCTACGGCTTGCGTGAGCTTACAGAGACGGATGAGGAACTTTCCAGTGATAATGAGTGTACGTTGCGGGCTAAGGCTATTCTCGCTCAGTTGAAAGATCCTGCAGAGTATCTTACGGTCCGCAGCACGGTCATCGATTATGGTACTACTCCCATTTTGGCAGGCGACAAAATTCATGTAACACTGCCCAACGAGAATGTCGATGCCGATTTTCGCATCCTCAGCGTCGAATACTATGTTGACGCTAAGACTCAGACGCTTGAGATCACCATGGAACTGGGGCGTGAGGTGCCTTTGCTTGCGGATTACCTCTATGCTCTCCGTAGCAAGTCTGATCACATGAGTAGACATAAGATTGCGAGGATGATTTAATGAACAAGCAGGTTTTGAAGCAGATTAAAAGTCTTAAGCCAGGCAGCCTTATTCGTGTAGATTGGCATGATGCAAGCATAGGCAAAAGTTTGAGTGGAGGGCGTACTGGAATAGATGTTCCGGTGTTTAGCATAGGCATTTTTATAGGATTGTTGGGTGAGAATGATAAACACATTATTTTAGGACAGAACCATTTCCGATATGCCGATGGCATTTTCGATATTGACTACACTGCTATACCACTTGTTTGGGGCGTCAACGTCAAAGTCATTCAAGTGGAATACATAAGCAGAGAGGAGGCTCAGCAACTGTTAAACAGTTTCTTGCTAGGCGGTAGGCGGACTCTTCCGAAACGTCTCAAGCGTCAAGAACGTTTGAGGAACCATCATGACAGACTGGATTAAAAAGGCGCTTACGAAAACCGTTCAGCGTAAAGGTTCCAGGGGAAAGACAGAAGTTATTGTTGTGCAGCCGAATGAGAAGCTTGTGTTGGGCGTGAAATTTGCTATTGGCATGACTGGTTGCTTGTCAATTCTCGAAATTGCACACATGGCTTTTCTGGGCAGTTGGAACAGCGAAGTATTTGCGGGTATTACCGGCTTAATTGGTACGGTTTCAGGGATTCTGATCTCGCAAAAAACATAGAGAGAGGGGGGGTGGGGGTAGGGTCCTATTGGTGAAAATAATGCGCAAAAAAATGATCATTAATCGGGTACAGAAAATTAAGCGAATTTTCAAAGTGAACACGCAGAAAATCCGTGAGAACCTGCTTACTAAACTGTATGAATTGTTTGTTTTGGCTCAGGGGCAGGCTAAAAATGATAGGTTGGAGCTTCAGGATCGGCAAGAATGGCTGCGTATAGCTGCGTATTGCGGACAGGTAATTAATGGGTTAACTAAAAGTTTTGATGAAGCCAAAATCACGAAGGACCTAGAAAAGCTGGAGAAGTTGATTAATGAAGCAATGGCAAAGGAAAAAGACAGATGAATTAAGGCAGCAAGTTGAGGGGCTGCTGGAAGCTAGAAAACGCAAAATTCCAGAGGATTTTACAGAGTTCTGTGAAAAGTGGCTTGGCCTCAAGCTGACGGATTATCAGCGTTTTGGTGCAGAATTAATCAACGTAAATGATTCTGTTGCTTTCCGCTGGAGTCGGCAAAGCGGTAAAACACACATGATTAGTGCCTGGCTATTGCACTTTGCGCTTACGCATCCCGGAGTTCAAATAGCAATTGTAGGTCCTAGTTGGCGTCAAACGAAAATTCCGATTCGCAAGATGAATAGTTTCTTGGCTAACCTGCCCCGGGGGCTTTATCGCAAGCCTCAAGCTACTATGGTTTCTCTTCGTAACGGCAGCCTTATTCAGGCTTTTCCTTGCAATCCAGATACGATAAGAGGTTTCACTCTCGACATTGTTTATGCTGACGAATACAACTACATTCCAATGGATCAGGAACTTTATGATGCAATCGTGTTTACGCTTGCTACTAAAGCGCATGGAAAATTTATCTGCAGCAGTACTCCAGGAAGCACAGATAGTATGTTTTGGAAGTTTTTCAATCGTCCCCAATACAAGCATTTTGCTAAAAATCATGTGACGTGGCAGCAGGCCCTCGAGCCGAATGGTCCTTTGACGAAGAGAAAAGTTGATCAGTTGAAGGAGGAGTATGCGGATGATCCTTGGCGCTGGCAACGTGAAATGATGGCGGAGTGGGCTGAAGATGAAGCGGTTTGGCTGCCGCTGAGCTTGATCACGAAGTGCCAAGACACGAGCCTAGAGCTGTGGGATCCTGAGAGTGTGCATCAGGGCGAGTTTTTTGGTGGGCTCGATTTTGGCAAGGAACGAGATTATTCTGCATTCACGGTTAGCGAGAAAGTTGGAGATAGGTTCCTTTTGCGTCATGTGAAGGTGTGGCTACTGGAGACTAAGTACGCAACTGTTATCGGTTATGTGAAGACCCTTGCGGACCGGTGGCATAGTTTCAGCAAGATCCGTTGCGACATCACTGGCGTGGGCAACTACATCGTTGAAGACATGATTAACGGCGGGATTGAGAACGTGGAGGGCGTAACCTTCTCACATCCCCGGAAGCAGGAAATGGCCAGCCTGCTCAAACAACGTATGCTCAATGGCTCCTACGCCTATCCCTACACGGATATCCAAATTTCACCATCCAAGAAACTCAACTATTCTGTAGAGCTTAACGTGGAAAGGTTTGAGCTTCGCAAGGATGGCACCTACCGCTTTTTCCATCCTGAAAACCAACATGACGATGTTTTCTGGAGCACCTGTTTAAGCCTCTATTCAACGGTTGAAATGGCGCCGGAGCCCTTTTTGGCCGTGATTCCACGTCGAGCTAATAAGTTGCAGCGTGTTCGTAAGGATGTTGCGAAGCGTAAGGTTGTGGGTGTCACAAGGTAGGGCTCAGTCTTGAGAAGGCGTAAAGAGTTTTTTCTGATTCGTAAGATGCGACGTACGTATGATAGGCTTTCTGGTAAGTTCACGTTTAACATTGCTTATGAGACTGCTGCTCCCAAGTCTTCGGAACGTGTTGTGGCTGTTGCTGAAGGTTTTGGTCTCGGGCTTGACCAATGGGAGAAATTTATAATCTATGATAATGTTGAGTTGAACATAGGGCCTACGGACATCGTTTACATCACAGGCGATAGTGGTAGCGGAAAAAGTGTTTTGCTGAAGGCTCTTGAGAAGGACATCAAGCAAGACATGTGCTTAAGCTACATCAATATTGCGGACATTCAGCCTGAACCTGGCAAGCCACTAATCGAAACCGTTGGCGAAACCCTTGAAGAAGGCTTGCAGCTTCTGAGCAAAGTCGGCTTGAATGATGCTTTCCTTTTCCTACGTAGTTATGAGCAACTTAGTGACGGACAGAAATACCGTTATAAAATTGCGAAAATGATGGAGAGTAAGACTCAATTTTGGATAATGGATGAAGCTATGGCTACGCTTGACAGGGACACAGCCAAAATAG
>Ga0172366_10005338_pt1 | contig 10097 bp, 8 predicted proteins | sample LakKivSesite69cm_FD_114533 | JGI IMG/M metagenome (GOLD analysis project Ga0172366, IMG submission 114533) | Sediment microbial communities from Lake Kivu, Rwanda - Sediment site 69cm | ecosystem: Environmental > Aquatic > Freshwater > Lake > Sediment | place: Rwanda: Western Province, Lake Kivu...
AGCAGGGTGCACGGCCAATTGAATAGCAGGAAGATGGAAGGTGAGACCGAAAGAGGCCTGCGAGAAATATTAGAAAGGAGCAAAGAGAGATGAAATCGGATTTTGTTGACTTAATCTTAAAAGCCGTTGTTCCTTTCGGGATTATCATTCTCTTTCTTCTCATAGGATTTCTTCTGCAGCGGCTCGCTTCTAGCAGGCTTCGAAAATTGGCTCAAAAAACAGCCAAAAAATGGGATGATGTTTTGGTTAAATCTTTGAAGGGATTAATTCTTGTAGCCCTCCTTCTTATCGGTTTGGCTGTTGCTTTAAAAACTGTTGCCCTTGCTCCCGAGATCTCTCATTTTGTTGTGAAGCTCATCATGATCGCAGTCATATTTATTGCAGTTCTTTTTGCCGTCCGGATTTCTAAAGGATTTTTTGATCTCTATGCAGAAAGAATCACCGGAGTTCCAACGACAATTTTTAAAAACATCGTATCTATAATTGTTTACCTGGTTGGCTTCTTGATTATCCTGGATTATCTCGGGATTTCAATAACTCCAATTATCACTGCCTTGGGTGTTGGAGGGCTGGCCATCGCCCTCGCCCTTCAGGAAACTCTTTCTAACCTTTTTTCGGGATTGCATATTCTGATGACAAAGAAAATCAGGCCCGGTGATTATATAAAACTCGGCTCGGGGGAAGAGGGATATGTCGTCGACATCACCTGGCGCAACACAACCATCAGGGCTCTGGCCAATAACATGATTGTTGTTCCCAATAAAAAACTTGCCGAAAGCATCATTGTCAATTTTAACCTTCCGGAAAGAGAAATGGCTGTTCTTATCGATGTCAGTGTCAGCTATGACACGGACCTCCAACAGGCAGAGAAGGTCATTCTGGAAGTTGCCAAGGAAGCTATGCGCTCGATTCCTGGCGCGGTCGCCGAATTTGAGCCTTTCGTTCGCTATAATCTTTTTGGCGACTCCGGCATCCAGTGCACGGTGATTCTGAGAGCTAAAGAATTTGTGAGCCAGTATCTCATCAAGCACGAGTTCATTAAACAGCTTCATGCCCGTTTCAAGAAAGAGGGAATCGAGATTCCTTATCCGGCGAGGAAAGTCTATCTCCAAAAAGAATAAAGGTCATAATGATGGTCTGGAATAAGGAAGGTTTGAAGGCTTCAATCAAAGAGAAAATAGGGGAGAGCAAGTTTATTGTTGTCTCTAATCGGGAGCCGTATATTCATAACTTTGCTGCCGGGGGAATTCAGTGTATCACTCCCGCGAGCGGAATGGCTGTTGCCTTGAATCCGGTGATGATGGCCTGCGGAGGCACATGGATTGCAAGCGGAACCGGGGATGCCGATAGAGAGGTCGTTGACGAAAAGGACCATATTCAAGTCCCGCCTGATAATCCCAAATATACGTTGAGGCGCGTTTGGCTGAGCAGAGAAGACTCGGATGCATTTTATTATGGCTATTCGAATGAAGGCTTATGGCCTCTCTGCCATATTGTTCATGTGCGGCCAACATTCAGAGAAAGAGATTGGGAAAAGTACAAGAGTGTGAACCAAAAATTTGCAGACGTTGTTCTTGAGGAATTGGGAGAAGAAAAAGGCTTTGTTTTCATTCAAGATTATCACTTTGCCCTGCTTTCCCGAATGATCAAAGAGCGGCGTGAAGATGTCGTCGTTGCTCAGTTCTGGCATATCCCCTGGCCTAATCCTGAAGCCTTCAGAGTCTGCCCTCATGCCGAAGAAATCCTTCTTGGTCTTTTGGGCAACGACATCATCGGCTTTCATATCCGTTATCACTGTTTAAACTTCATCGATTCTCTGGACAGGTTCTTAGAGGTTAGAGTTGACTGGGAGAGGCTTTCCGTTTTTAAAGGCGGGCTGGAAACCTTGGTCAGGCCGTTCCCGATAAGCATCGATGTGGAGACGATTGAAAATATCGCTAAGAGCGAGAACGTGGAGCTGAAGAGACAAAGCATCAGAAATGACCACAGGGTCAAGGGAAGGTTTCTCGGCGTCGGAATTGACCGCTTGGATTATACCAAAGGAATCATCGAGCGATTCTTGGCCATTGACAGATTCCTGGAAAAGTATCCGGAATACATCGGAAAATTTGTCTTTTTTCAGCTCGGCCCCCTTTCGCGGATTAATATTCCCAAGTATCAAGAGTATAACGACGAAATCTACCACACCATGATTAGAATCAACGAAAAGTGGAGGGATAGAAACTGGCAGCCGATTCTCCTCCAGAAATCTCATCTCAGCATAGAAGAGGTTTTGAGCTACTACCGGGCCGCCGACTTCTGCATCGTGAGTTCTGTTCATGACGGGATGAATTTGGTGGCCAAGGAGTTTGTGGCTTCAAGGACAGACAATAAGGGGGTTCTCATCTTAAGTAAGTTTACGGGCGCTGCCAGAGAATTGGAGAAAGCACTGCTGGTCAACCCCCTTGCCACCGAGGAATTTGCCGCTGCGATTAAGCAGAGTCTGGAGATGTCCGAAGAAGAAAAAAAGGAGCGGATGAGGAAGATGAGGGAGGTCGTCAAAGAAAACAATGTCTACCGCTGGGCCGGGAAGATTGTCAGCGAAATGAAGAAGCTGCTTTGAGAGAAAGAGGAAGTAATGATTAATTCGTTCTACTTTTATACCCGCTTGAATCTTGTTGAACTGTTGGGCATTAAAGCCAGAAATGTCATTGAACTCCTCAAGGGGATCAAAGAAGCTCCAGACGCCTCGATTTACCATCACACTCATCATTTCCTTCAGCAGCACATTTCTCTTTCGCCCGAGCCGCCCAATGATTTCGCTTTCTGGACGGCGAATTCTTTAGGACTTGATAAACTGAGTGAAAGGCTTGCCAGCGTGGATACAGTCAAGTTTGGCCGAATAAAAGACCTAAGAGAAAAATTCATAGCCACTTTGGAAGCTTATTTAAAAGAAGCACCTGATCAGAATATCAATTGTCCTGAAGGAGAAGAGTTTCACTTCATGTCCTGCCAGACATTTGTCCTTCCCACTCCTTATAAGGCAAACAATCTCCAAGAATTTTATGATATCGTCCAGAAGGTCAGTATTAACTCCATCTATTTTCACATTTTTGAAGCCCGGTTAAGGCTGGAGAGAGAAGGAAATGATTTTTCGCTCTGGTTTGAATCGATCGGAGAGAAAAAGCTTGCAAAGAGTCTGTCCAGAATCGACCCTTACACTATGACTCTTGAAGGCCTGAGGAAAAAAATCGTTCAGCTGGTTGGCAAAAATGTCAAAGCTTGAAGATTATTCTCCCATCGTCGGTGAAAGCATCGTGGAGGAGCTCTTTCTTCTCGGCCGGAAGCTGGAAGGCAAGGTCATCCAGAACATTAACTCGACGGCTGTCGGGGGAGGAGTCGCTGAAATCCTTGCCCGGATTCTTCCTCTTCTCAAGCAGTTGAATGTCCAAGCGCGCTGGGATGTGATTAAAGGAAATGAGAAGTTTTTCATGATCACCAAGAAATTGCACAACGGGCTTCATGGAATCAAGGTTGACATTGACCATGATGAATTCAATTATTTATTAGAGGTCAATCGGGAGAATGTCGAATACCTTTCTTCTTTTGGAGATATCGTCTTTATCCATGATCCCCAGCCAATTGCTCTCATTGAACAAAAATCGAAAATCGGCAAGAAATGGATCTGGAGATGCCATATCGATTTTACGACTCCAGAAAAAGAAATCTGGGAATTTTTAAAAAAATTCATCGAGATGTATGATAGCGCGGTTTTTTCTGCGCCTGCCTTCTTGAGGCCGCTCTCCATCCCTCAGATTCTCATCTCGCCATCCATCGACCCCCTCAGCGATAAGAACAGAGATCTTCCTGAAGACGTCTTGAATGAAGTCTGCGAAAAGTATCATATCAACCGCGAAAAGCCGATCATCACTCAGATTTCGCGTTTTGACTATCTCAAGGACCCCTTGGGCGTCATCAAAGCCTATAGACTTGCCAGGGAACACGTCGATTGCCAGCTCATCCTGGCCGGAGGAGGGGCGACAGATGATCCTGAAGGGAGAAAAGTCCTTGAAGAGGTTCAAGCCGAGTCGGCCCAAGACTCTGACATCCATGTCCTCTTTCTTCCTCCTGCCAGCGACGTCGAGGTCAATGCCCTGCAGAGGGTGTCCAACGTCATTCTCCAAAAATCTTTGAAAGAAGGATTCGGTCTGACCGTGGCTGAAGCCTTGTGGAAGAGCAAGGCCGTCATCGCTTCTGCCGTAGGCGGAATTCCTCTTCAGATCACTCACAAGTATTCAGGAATTCTGACCCACACCATTGAAGGAACAGCCTATTGGATTAAACAGCTTTTGAACGAACCCGAATATGCAGCCAGGCTTGGCGCCAATGGGAAGGAGCACATCAAAAACAATTTTCTCATCACCCGGCACATCAGGGATTATCTTCTTCTTTTCCTTTCTTTATACAACCAAGACGATATCGTCTACTTATGAGAGAAGTCATTCAAAGAGCTAAGTCAAGTAAGAATATTTTGCTCTTTCTGGATTATGATGGCACCCTCGTTCCGATCAAACGTTCTCCTCAACTTGCCCTGCTCCCGCCTCTGAAGCGCAATTTATTGATAAGTCTAGCAGAGAAATTTTTTCTATGCATCGTTTCTGGACGGTCGCTTTCAGAAATTCAAAAATATGTGGGAATTCAAGATATCTCTTATATTGGAAACCATGGCCTCGAAATTTGCTTGAAAAATAGGCATTGGACACATCCTCAGGCTGTAGAGATTAAGCCTATCCTCCATAAAACCTTAAGGACGATTAAAAGCAAGATAAAAGATTTCCGAGGAGCTTCTGTCGAGGATAAGGGATTGACCGCAAGCATCCATTACAGGCTCTTGCCGCGAAATCGACGAAGGCAAATCAGCGAAATTGTAAAAGAAGAAACAGCTTTTAAGAGTCGGTGGTTAAAGGTTGCAGAAGGAAAAATGGTCTTTGAGATCAAGCCAAATATTGACTGGGACAAAGGAAAAGGAGTTCTAAAACTCTTAAGATGGCTAAATCTCAAAGAGGAGCCTTTATTGATTTATATCGGCGACGATGAAACGGATGAAAGTGCCTTTGGGACACTGGACGGGATGGGCCTGACCATAGTTGTCGCCAGAAAAAGAAATTCGAGCGCTCATTATCGTTTTGGCAACGTTAAAGAAGTCTGGCAGTTCTTAAAAACACTAAAAAAACTAAAAAACAATTTTTTTCTTTGCTCTGCTCGCAGGCCGTAGCCGACTCCAGTCATATTTGATTATTCAGAATTTTTTAGAAATTTTTAAAAAAATTTTGACATGAGTGAAATTATCTGTTATAGATTTTTCTCAAACCTTCAAAAAAATTGGAAATTCATTGAAGCGATATTTTTCGCTTAATGAATTTTAAGAAGCAGAACTTCTTCCTCTTACTTTTTTAGATTCTTAAGAAAGCGTTACACTTATTCAAAAAAGGAGGAGTGATGAATCAAGGTTTATCGAGCTCAGGCTGGGTGTCGCTCATTATCGGCTGGGGTCTTGTTCTGGGTCTGAGTTTTTACTGTTTCTCACGAGTTTTATTTAAGAAGCGAAGGAGAGCTGTAGAGCTTGCTGGACCTCATCCTCAGCGCGACCAGTGGAACTCTCGGATTGGTTTGATACTAGCCATGGCTGGAAACGCTGTGGGTTTGGGAAATTTTCTGCGCTTCCCGGTCAAGGCCGCAGCCAATGGCGGAGCAGCGTTTTTGATTCCTTACTTCTGTGCCTTGCTTCTGCTTGGCATTCCTTTGATGTGGGTCGAATGGACAATCGGACGCTTAGGTGGAACACATGGTCACGGGTCGACGCCAGGCATGTTCTCAATGCTCTGGAAAAATAAGATTTCGAAATATATCGGAGCTTTTGGCATTTTTCTTCCTTTGACGATCTGTGTTTATTATACATTTACCGAATCCTGGACTCTGGCTTTTGCTTTTTTCTCAGGAACTGGGAAATATTTTGGCAATACAACGCGCGATTCGATGGGACAATTTTTAAAAGGTTATCAGGGTGTGGAATCCAATCAATTTTTTTCTTCCATCATCCCGGCCTTGATCATTCTGGCCATTGCCTTGGGCTTCAATTATTTTTTTCTTTCCAGGGGAATTTCCAGGGGAATTGAGATTCTCGCCAAATACGGCATGCCTCTTATGTTCTTGCTGGCTATCGGCCTGGTCATCCGCGTTCTGACTTTAGGAACTCCTGACCCCGCCCATCCTGAGTGGAATATCGCCAACGGGATGGGTTTTATATGGAATCCTGATTTCAGCCGTTTAACTCAGGCCTCTGTCTGGCTTGTCGCCGCTGGCCAAATCTTTTTCACTCTCAGCCTTGGACAGGGAATGATTCATACTTATGCTTCCTATGTTCGAGAGAATGATGATATAGTCCTCAACGGGCTTTCGACGTCTTCGGTGAATGAGCTTGCCGAAATAATCCTGGGGGGCACAATCGCCATCCCTGTGGCAGTAGCTTTTTTTGGAGTTGTCGGGACTCAAAACATTGCCCAGGGCGGGGCTTTTGACCTTGGATTTGTTTCCCTCCCCATCATTTTTCAGAGAATCCCGGTGGGACAGCTTTTCGGGGCGATGTGGTTTTTGCTCTTATTTATCGCCGGCATCACCTCCTCAGTGGCTATGGTCCAGCCTCTGGTCGCCTTCTTTGTGGATGAATTCAATTGGAAGAGGTCAAAAGCCGTTAAAGTCATTTTTAGCTTCCTGTTGGTGGCAATCCTGATGCTCGTTGCCTTCTTCAAATATGGCTTCTTGGATGAGCTCGATTTTTGGGCTGGCACCTTTGGAATATTCCTTTTTGGAGTTATCGAAATCATCGTCTTCTCCTGGGTATTCGGGATTAAACGCGGATGGGAAGAGATGCATAAGGGGGCGGATTTTAAGATTCCTAAGTTTCTCAAATTTGTCATGAAGTATATAACTCCGCTCTATATGCTGGCCATTCTTGTCGCCTGGACATACCAGGATGCAATCGGAAAACTCTTAATGAGGGGAGAGGATAAAGTGCGCCACCCCTACCTCTGGATTGCCAGGGGATTAATGTTGGTTATTATTGTCAGCGTTTTGGTTCTGACCAAGCTTGCCTGGAAGAAGAAGGAAGCCTTAGAAAAAAAGTAATCATTATCACTTCCACTCCATGGCATATTTTTTGACTAATGGAACTCCCTCCTCGCTTTCGGGGATGATGCAGTATAGCTTGTTTTTCTTGACAACAACGGCCTTCTCCTTTTCGGGAAGGGAAAACCTTGAGAGATACCGACCGTCCGAGTCAAAGATGTCATAAAAAGCGCCGCCCTTGTCATCCCTATCGCATGTCCGGACATAAATCCTGTCTTGACCATCTATTAAGAGGTTTTCGACCGGAGGAAAGTTTTTAGGAAGCTCAACCGTGATTTTCAACGGCAAACCAGAAGATTCTTCTTTTTCGATTCGTTCTCTGTCAGCGTTCGTTATTTTTTTAGGCTCGTAGTCCTTGATGATTCGCTTGAAAAGTTTTCCTTCAGGATTGACGACATTCATCTCATACTTTGAGGATATCACCCACACCAGCTCATCTTTGCTTGTCAGGTCAAAATAATAACTGTCTTGATAGACGTCAATAACTCCCCTTGGTTTTCTCTCTCTTTCAAGAGAAGAAACCATTGCAACGGGATTTATGTTCTGGTCGAATTTGGTTAGCTCCCAACGCACATTTTCGCTCCTTATTGTGTTTAAAGCATAAAGAAAACCTTGGTTATCGAATTTGAGTCTGCTGGGGTTGAATGAACCGTAGGAGACGTCCTTGATACTTTTTCCATCAGGAGTCAGCAGAGAGTATCTTCGGTTCAATAAATCACTAACGACGAGATTTCCATTGGCCATCACTTCTATCGAGCCCGGTCCGCTGAACTCTCCAGGCCCCTGGCCTCTGCGGCCAAAGACTTTGAGGAGCTTTCCTTTTGAGTCAAAGACCCTGATTCTGATTTGCTTTGGGTCGAGCGTGTAAATATTCCCTGAATCATCAACGGCAATAGAATTCAGTAGGCTAAACCAATAGTCTTCTTTGTCTGTCTTTTTTCCGATGACAAGGTCCTCCTTTAAAGCCAGCAACAAAGGAGCACCTTTCACTTGAGCAGGAGTTTTCGGGTTGTGGACGACGGTGATGCCGTTTTCGGTTTTAATCTCGACTTGCGCCGCAGCACGGCTGGGATAAATCAGCAGAAGAAGCACCATGGATAAAACACAATAAGATAAGATTAAATTTTTTCTTTTTTCCTTCAAATTTCCCTCCGCCTGGTAATTTGCTTCCTAAAAGTCTATCGAGTCAAGAAATTTTATACGCTGGCTCGTAATTAAAAGAGCCGCAATACTTAATTCCAAAGAATTAGGTATTGTGTTCCCATGATATCATGTCGACCACGCCCAAATCTTCCTCCATCTGCTGGTAGTTCAACATTTCAGTAGCAACAGATGTCACATTCCTGTTTTCCAGCACCCATTTCAGCATGGCTTGGTAGATTGAGGTTGTTCCCGCCTTGTATTTCTCCAGATTCTGCCTTCTCCCTCCGACCTTCAAGGTTTTCATGGCGATAATTCCTACATCCTTGGCGGCTGCCAGGGCCAGGAGGCGGCTTATCCCGCTTTCTCCAAGATAGTCATCATAGACCTTTATCGGATTTTCTGTTTCCTGGATGTCGAAAACATTGTATCCAAGCATGAGCATATCGTAATGGCCGCACTCAACCGCCTTCCTTACGATTCGATTATGGTCCGAATGGCAGGAGAGGCCTTTGAACCTGTATTTTCCCTGTCCCTTCAGTTTTTCAAGAGCGCTGAGAACTCTTTCATCAGTAAGGTCTGCTTCCTCAGCGCCGTGGATAAGGAGAACATCAACATAGTCTCTTTGGAGACGCTCGAGGCTTTTATCGACGGATTTGATGATGGCTGCCTCGTTCCAGTTTTTGCCCTCGCGCTTAAACTTCGTCCCGACATAGACTTTATCCCTTCCGATTTCCTTGAAGAGACCTCCGACCTGGCGCTCGCTGTTTCCGTTGCTGTAAGCACAGGAGGTGTCGATGTAGTTTACGCCTCTTTCGATGATTTGAAGCAGGAGCGACTGGTCAGGGAGAGGGCTTCCTCCCAGCGAAATCTCGGAGATATAGAGCTCTGTTCTTCCCAGACGTCGGTAGAACATCTGGCCCTTTTTCAGGCGATGAATATCCTTCTGTTCCTTTGAAAATGACTTTGGCAAGGGAGTTAAGAAAGAAAGCGTGCCGACAGCAATCTTTTTGATGAAGTCGCGCCTTCCAGGATGCGGAAGATTTATTTTTTGTTTTTTCATGTCCCTAAATTTTCGGAGAAGTCACTTTTTTAGAAGCCCAAGATTATCAAGAATGGTGCCCATTTCGGCTTTTCCTTTTTCTTCGAGAGGAAGGAGGGGAAGGCGGCAGGGCCCGCCGTAATAGCCGAGCAAATCAAGCCCATGCTTGAGGCCGGGGATGCCGAAGGTTTGGATGATGGCTTTGTTGAGAGGAATAATATCGAGCTGAATCTTGAGGGCTTCTTTGAATTTTTTTTCTAAATAGAGTCTGTAGAGCTTGAGACAGTGAGATGGTGCCACGTTGGCCACGGCCAGGATTCCGCCGCTTGCTCCCTCCATCAATCCGGCAAGAAAAATGCTTGCTGCGCCCATCAGAAAGCTGAAATGAGAATCAAGGTGAGGGATGGCCTCTCCCAATGTCGCTAAATTTCCAGATGAATCCTTAATTCCGGCAATGTTCGGATGTCTGGAGAGCTCGATGATCAGCTTGGAATCGACCGAGATTCCGGTATTCTGCGGTATATTGTAAATGATCAGCGGCAAGCGAGACTGGTCGGCGACGGTGAGGTAGTGTTTTTTCAGCGCCTCACGGTCAATACGGGCTTTGAAGTAACTTGGCGTTTTGACCAAAGCAGAATCGATACCAAGGTCAGCCATTCTGTTTGTTAATTCGATTGTCGCCTTGGTAGATTCTTTGCCTGTGCCGGCGATGATCTTCTTGTCCCTTGAAGCAGCTTCTTTTGCTGCCTTC
>Ga0172366_10005340_pt1 | contig 10097 bp, 9 predicted proteins | sample LakKivSesite69cm_FD_114533 | JGI IMG/M metagenome (GOLD analysis project Ga0172366, IMG submission 114533) | Sediment microbial communities from Lake Kivu, Rwanda - Sediment site 69cm | ecosystem: Environmental > Aquatic > Freshwater > Lake > Sediment | place: Rwanda: Western Province, Lake Kivu...
ATGAGAGAAAAGGAGAAAATCATGTTCTCTTCAAGAAAGGTGATTTGGCTTTTAATTAGTTTTGCAATTGTATTTTTGGTGCTACCCGTCGCTTCTGACCTCAGGACTGTCCATAAGTTCACGAAAGTGGCCATTCCATTCGACATGAAATATAATGATGCAATACTTGAAAAGGGCACGTTTGATTTTGAAATATGCGCCGACCGGACATTAAGCCTCTGGACCCTCAGGATCATCAAGAGAGGCAAGATACTCTGCAGCCTGACCGGAGAAGTCCTTAGGGACCGGCCGCCCGGGGCGCTCGGAGACAAAATGGCCGGAGTTCCCGACGAGCCGACGTTGAAGGTCAAACGAATTCCGGAAGAAAAGATGGTCCGCATCACATTTGAAAATGCCGGAACGGAGACTGGGGCAGAACTATTCCCCTATTATGTTGTCAGGTTCAAGATAAGCTACGAACAGGAATGAATTTCCGTACATTTATCCTGGGGCCGGACCGCGGCAAATCATTAATCAACAACAACTTAAAGTAAGAACACCCCCTCTTTTAGGCTTAAACAATAACTTTTCATATTAAAAACATCCTTTTAAGTAAGAAGTTGGTTGGATAGAAAGATGCCACTGTCCTCAATTTTAAATACCGTTTGAGGATGAGGTGCGAGTATTGTATGTTATAATAAAATTCGCCACGGAAAACTTGCCATGAGTCTAAAAATTAACCGAGAGAAAATTAAAAAGCTCTGCGAGAAGCACAGGATTAACCTCCTGATATTGCACGGCTCCCATGCAACAGGAACTGCGACCTCTAAGAGTGACATTGATATCGGCATTTTGAGCTCAGAGAAAGTTGATGCAAATAGATATTTTGCTATCATGAAAGATTTCGGTAGCATTTTTGGGGACAAATTTGACCTGGTCTTTCTCAACGGAGCAGAACCCATGATCAGCTACCGCGTCGCCTTACTTGGCAAGCCTCTGTACGAAAATAAAAAGGGGCTTTTCGCCAGCTTCAGAATCCAAGCCATTGCTCGGTATATGGACTCAAAAAAATTCAGGGCTATGGAAAAGCTCTATATCAAACATGCTATTGAAAAGGGGTGAACCGTGATCGAGGCCGATTTAATTCGAAGAAAATTATCGCGCCTGAACATGTACCTTGACAAATTAAAGCCTGTTGCTGAGCACACACTCAAGGAGTATCTCTCTGATTTTTATCTGAAAGCTTCAGCCGAGAGATTGATTCAACTGATCGTCGATTGTGCTTCCGATATCAACAATCATGTTGTTGTGGAAAAGGGGCAGCGACCGCCTGAAGATTATGCTTCATCCTTTATCAGAGCTTCAGAGGCGGGAATGTTGACAGCAGAGCTGGCAAACAGATTAAAGGGTTCAGGCGGAATGAGGAATATCCTCGTCCATGAATACATGGATATTGACGATGAAAAAGTTTACAAGGCGCTACCAATTGCTCTATCTGATTTTAAAGAATATATCCGCCAGGTTGATCATTTCTTGGAAAAGCACAAATTATAGCCAGTTCAGGAAGGGGTGATTTTATCGAGGCCGTCCATGTAAGGACGGAGTGCTTCCGGGATGATGACCGAGCCGTCCGCCTGCTGGCAGGCTTCGAGGATGGCGCTGACCGTCCGGCCGATGGCGACACCCGAGCCGTTGAGCGTATAGACGAACTCAGGCTTAGCCTTGGGGTCGCGTCGGAAACGGATGTTGGCCCGCCTCGCCTGGAAATCAGTGCAATTTGTAACGGACGATATTTCCCTGTATTTTTTCTGATAAGGAAGCCAGATCTCGATGTCGTAAGTTTTGGCTCCAGCAAAACCAAGGTCAGCCGTGCAGAGGACGACGACTCTGTAATGGAGTCCGAGCCTCTTCAGCACCTCTTCTGCATCAACAGTCATCCTCTCCAGCTCATCAAACGATTGTTCGGGCAAAGAGAAGGTCATCAGCTCGACTTTATTGAACTGATGCTGGCGAATCAAGCCGCGGATATCTTTTCCGTAGGAGCCGGCCTCGCTCCGGAAACAGGGAGTGTAGGCCACAAGCCTTTGCGGAAGTTCGCCTGCTTCCAGAATCTCTCCCCGGTAGAGGTTGGTCAGGGGAACCTCAGCCGTGGGAATCAGGTACCAGCGCCGTCCTCTCAGCTTGAATAAATCCTTCTCGAACTTGGGGAGGTTGCCCGTCCCGGTGAGGCTCTCGGCGTTGGCGATAAAAGGGGGGATGACCTCGGTGTAGCCTTTTTCCTTAGTGTGAATGTCCAGCATGAAGTTAATCAGAGCCCGCTCCAGGCGCGCCCCGGCTCCCCGGTAGACCACGAACCTTGAGCCCGTGATCTTGGCTGCCCGCTCAAAATCAAGGATGCCGAGCCGCTTCCCGACTTCCCAATGCGGCAGGACGGGAAAGGAGAAGCGCGGCTTTTCAGCGAAGTGTCGGATTTCGACATTGTCCCTAGAACTCTTTCCCTCGGGGACTGATTCATGGGGAATGTTGGGAAGGCCGAGAAGAATTTCCTTCAGTCGTTCGTCGAGTCCTTGCAGAACTTCTTCTAGCCGGCTGATTTCCTCGCCGACTCCTTTCATCTGTGAAATGAGCGGAGTGATGTCCTTCCCTTCCCTTTTCAGCGTGGCGATCTCATCCGAAGCGCGGTTCTTTTCAGCCCGGAGGTCTTCGACTCTCTTCAGCACTCCTTTTCGCTCTTCGGCGAGAGAAGCAAACTTGTCAAAATCCAGGCGCAGTCCGCGCGCGGTCATCTTCTTGAGGACAAACTCCTTGTTCTCCAGGACGAATTTCAGGTCCAGCATTGGGGTGGATTATAACACAAATGTTAACTTAAAGGGACGGCCCTTTTTGCTGTTGCTAAAATGGGGACAGCTTATATGTTTACCCAATTTTTCCAATTCTTCTCTAGCACATTCGATGCTTTTCAAGGAAAGAAAATAGGTAAACGGGTAAACTGTCCCCTATTTAGTCCCCTATTTATAGGGCAGATTATAGCATAAAAATCATTTTAAAGCCGCTGTTAGTGACTTTGCATTTGACAATCCCTCGCCGTCAAATAGAATAAGCTCGAATGCAGCGAAACAGGCTCGTCTACATCGCTCTATCAGTTATAGTCTCAGTTGTCCTTCTCTGGCTCTTGTTTTCCCGCATCGAGACGCAAGACGTCATTGAGACGTTTTCTCGCATCTATGTTCCCGCTGTTCTTATCTATATAGCCGTAGCCCTCGTCGGAGCGTGGCTCCGCGCCTGGCGCTACAAGCTGCTTCTCCTTCCCCAAAAAATAACTTGGGGCAATATTCTTCTCGTGACCTTTATCAGGAACAGCTTGATCGACCTTCTTCCGGTCAGGATGGGGTCGCTTTCCTACATCTATGTCCTCAACCGGCGGCTCAATTTTCCCTTTGAAACGGCCACATCGACCTTTGTCGTCTCCTTTGTCCTTGACTTCCTGACGCTCAGCCCCTTTCTTATTGTCGCGATCATCGCCGCGGGCCTCGGCACGACGGCCGTTTCCACCTTCACTTTGCTCTGGGTTGCCGTTCTCTTTTTTCTGCTCGTCTTTCTATTCCTCTGGCAAATCAGGCCGATTTCTCGCCTGCTTTTTCGAATTTTCGAGCTTCTTGTGGCAGTTTTAAACCTGGAAAACAGGCGAGGAGCCCGGCTGGTCAGAGAAAAATTCCAGCTGACGATCGACAGCCTTTCTCTCATCCAAAAACGCAAGATTTACATTCCTATTTTCTTCCTCTCGCTCGGCATCCGGTTGGCCAAGTATGTCTCAGTCTATGCCCTTTTTTTCGGGTTGCTGCGCAGCCACGGTTACTCCTTCCAGGAGCTGAGCTTCTGGACGTTCATCCTGGGCATCAGCGGCGCTGAGTTGACCTCAGCTTTGCCCATCAAGGGGCTCGCCGGCTTCGGGACATGGGAGTCGGCCTGGGCGCTCACCTTCAGGTTGATGAATTTCGATCCAGGGCTGGCCATCATTTCGGGAATTGGAGTTCACCTTCTGACAAATGTCTTCGAGTACTCGCTGGGAATCGCTTCCATTCTCATCCTGGCCTGGCCTTATATCGGAAAAAAGAAGAGAAAATGAACGCCTTTGACGACACTTTCAAATTCGCTGCAACAGACTTAAGGAAAATTCTGGACCCAGCGCTCAGCCGGGGCGGTGACTTTGCTGAAATCTACGGCGAATACCGGCACTTCAACTTCATCAACATGGAGGAAGACATAATCAAAGAAACCGCCGAGACGATCAGCCTCGGCCTGGGCATTCGGGTCATCTGCGGAGATAAAACCGGTTATGGCTACACTAACGACCTTTCTCTCGACAAAATCAGGAGAGCTGCCCTCTCCGCCGCTGCCATTTCCTCAGGCAAGGGAGCGAGAAGCATCCCGCGATTCCAGCCCGTCCGGATCAAAAGAGCCTTGTATCCTGTCAAAGAGCCTTTTCACGATACCGGCTTCTCTCAAAAAATCGAGCTGGTCAAGAAAGTTTACCTGGCGTGCCAGAAGTCAAGCCAGAAAATCAAAAAAGTGAAGGTCACGCTCCAGGATCACGTCCGCCATGTCGTCATCGTCAACTCCGCTGGTTTGCTCGCCCGGGACGCCCGACCCCAGGTCAGACTTATTTGCACAGCTATAGCCGAGAAGGGCAAACGCCGGGAAATAGGATTCTCCGGCGGGGGCGGCCGTGTCGGCCTTGAATACTTCCGCGATGTTCTCACCCCTGAGCAGATAGGAAAAGAGGCTGCTGAAGAAGCCTTGACACTTCTTCAGGCCGTTGAAGCGCCTGCCGGCGAAATGCCGGTCGTCCTCGCCCCGGGCCACAGCGGCGTCCTCGTTCACGAGGCAGTCGGCCATCTGTTAGAGGCTGATTTCAACCGGAAAAAAACCTCTATCTTCTGGAATAAGCTGGGGAAAAAGGTCGGCACCGAGCTCGTCACCATCTACGATGATCCAACCATCCCTTCTTTCCGTGGCTCCTACGCCGTTGATGACGAGGGGACGGTTCCCAGGAAAACGCTGCTGATTGAAAAAGGCCGAGTGGTGTCTTTCCTCCAGGACAGGCTCTCGGCTCAGCTGATGGGAAGCTCGCTGACCGGCCACGGCCGGCGCCAGGACTACACCTGCATTCCCTTTCCCAGAATGTCCAACACCTACATCGAAAGAGGCGAGGATGACCCGGATGACATCATTAAGTCGGTGGCCAAGGGGATTTACGCTGAGAAGTTCGAAGGCGGACAGGTCGAGGATTCGGGGAAATTCACCTTCTCCATAAGTTCCGGCTATCTCATCGAAGAAGGCCGGCTGGCCGCGCCGATCAAACAAGCCACGCTCATCGGCACGAACATCGACATCCTCCGAAAAATCGTCATGGTCGGCTCCGACCTTTCCTTCGGGCTCCAGACCGGAACTTGCAGCAAAGAGGGCCAGGAAGTCCCGGTAACAGACGGCTGTCCGACGATCAAGATCTCTCTGATGACCGTCGGAGGACAGAGATGAAGAAAAAAGCCCGGGCCAAAGAGCTGGAACAGCTCGCCGAAAAGCTGGTCAGGTTCGGCCTGAAAAGCGGCGCAGACGAGGTCGAAGTCACGATCAGTGACGACCGCGAGTTCAGCCTGGATGTCCGGCTGGCCCAGATCGAGAACCTTCTTGAAGCCGGTTCAAGAGCCGTGGGCCTGAAGGTGATAAAGGACAAAAAAACTGCCTTTGCCGCGTCCTCAGACCTAAGCCAGGAAACCCTGCGACGCCTGGTCAAAAACGCTGTCGCCCGGGCTGAGCTGGCCAATCGGGATGAATGCGCCGGGCTTCCCCTCGTTTTTTCTGAAAACTCGAATACCGCTGCGCTTGATCTCTTCGACCCAGAAATCGGGGAGCTCGAGCCAGACAGAAAGATCCGCCTGGCTTTAGACACAGAACGCATCGCCCTCAAAGACAAGAGAATCACCAACTCCCACGGAGCAAGCCTGGTGACGAATGAAGTCCTGACCGTCCTGGCTAATTCCAAGGGCTTTATGGGATCATGCGAGCAGACCTTCTGCAGTCTTAGCCTCGGCCTGCAGGCGGGAGAAACCGATAATAAAGTCGAGGATTATTGGTTCTCGACAGAGCGTTTTTTTAAGAGACTGGAGCCGCCTGAATTGCTCGCCCGCAAAGCCGTGGAGAGGACAGTCCGCCTGCTCAACCCGAGGAAAATCAAAACCCAGGCTGTGCCGGTTATCTTCGAACCCCAGATGACGGCCTGGCTCTTGGGATTTCTCTTCGCCTGCGTTTCCGGCATGGCTGTCTACCAGAAGGCGACGTTCCTGGCCGGAAGGCTCGGCACACGGATCGGAAACGGCAAAGTGACCGTCATCGATGACGGCCTTGTGCCCGGACGGCTCGGCACGCGGCCGTTTGACACGGAAGGGGTAGCCTGCCAAAAGACAACTGTCTTGGAAAAGGGAATCCTCCGCCAGTATTTGTGCAACACCTACGCTGGCCGCAAGCTCGATCTCCCATCCACGGGAAATGCTGACGGCGCAGGCGTCAGCCCGAATAATTTTTATCTTGTCCCCGGGTCTTTGTCCGCCGAAGAAATCATCGCCTCGACCGAGCGCGGGTTTATCCTGACCCGGACGATCGGCCACGGACTCAACCCTGCGACGGGCGACATCTCGAGAGGCGCTTTCGGCCTCTGGGTGGAAAAAGGAGAGGTCGTCTATCCGGCCGCAGAAGTCACTGTTTCGGGAAACCTGGAGAACATTCTAAAGAATATCGAAGCCGTGGGGAACGATCTCGATTTTCGCACGGCTGTCTGCGGCCCGACCATCAAAATCGCCGAGCTCATCGTCGCCGGCGAGTGAAATCAATCGAACCTGTTGAAATGAAGGATGTCCTTGAGGCCTCTTTTTGGCACATGAAGCACTCCGGCTTCATCCTTCCAGTATTTCACTGACTCCTGGAACTCCTCGGCTACCGGCTTTTCAGCGGGATAGCCGAGGGCTAAGACGCTATCGACTCTGTATTCTCCAGGAATGACCAAGATTTCCGCCAGTTTCTTCCGGTCCACAGAAATCAGCCAGCATGACCCTATCCCCTCCTCCCAGGCAGCGAGGGTCATGTTTTCCATGGCGGCGCCGACATCGTACTCATACCCTTTTTCCCTGATCTTGAGATTGACCAGAGAAACGATATAGGCCGTAGGCTCATGGCCAGGCACGGGATCTCCTCGAGGAGCGATGTATCCGGCCCAGCGCAAACACTCGAAAATCAATTTCCGGGTCTCTTCCTCGTCAACGGCAACAAACTCAAGAGGCTGGAGGTTTCCCGCGGAGGGAGCCAGACGCCCCGCATTGACGATTTTTTCCAGCATGGAGCGGGATACGGGCACGGGCTGGAATTGGCGGATTGTCCGCCGCCGCAGGATGAGCTCATAAACACCCATCAGGATTATCCCTGAGCTAAAATTCCCTTGAGTTTGTCTGCGTAGAGGCGGCTCGGCTCATCCGGCGTCACGAACTCAATCTGTGCTGGAGAAGAAATACCCAGGCCGAGCTCAACGGCGCGGCTAATCTGTTCCTGCTCAAAGATCCGGGTATTCATGATGGTCTCATTCGAACCGAGCTCTTTCAGGATGGCCACGCCGACTGCGTCCACGGCGATGCGGTCTGTGCCGCCGACAAAAACATCGCCCTCGGCTTTTTGCCCTGTTGAGGGTCCACCGTCAACAAAAGTTTCAATCCCGTCCATAATGATGAGCTGCGGCGAGTAAGCCGTGTTGATCTCGGCGATCATTTTCCGCTGGTCCGGCGAGCGGTGGAGTGTTCGCATCAGCTTTTTTGGCGTCAAGCCCACAGAAAGCTTCAGGGACATCGTAAAAACGCCGCCATACTGATGGGTTTTCAAGCAGCACGTTGAAACGATCGTCTCGGCTTCGACGACAGGACGGGGCACGTCAAAACCTTCCGGCCAGTGATTGCCGGCCGGGCTGAAATGAACCCAATCTGCCTCAGCTAAGTCTTCGAAATTGATCACCTCAAACCCCAACTCTTTGGCCAGGGCGAAGATGCCTTTATCCTCCATGACTTTCTGGGTCGGCGGCGGGCCGCTCCGCTCCCCGACCGTGACCCTTGCTGCCCCGCGGGCTTTTATTTCCTGGATGAAGGCGGCGAGGGTATCGTTGTGAGTGGAAGCCGGAAAAGGGTCGGCCGAGTTGAAGTTCGGCTTGACCAGGACCTTCTCGCCTTTCATCGACCGAAAATCAAGAAGGCGTAAAGCCTCTCTCACCGCTCGCTTCCTGTCCTTAGTCTTGATAAGGGCAATTTCCGTTTTTTTCTCAGGATTCACCGGGAGGACTTTCAAGCTCAGCGCTGGCATGGCCGCCAGGCCAGCCAGCGAAGCTTTGAGAAATTCCCTCCGTTTGAGTGATGATGTCTCTTTCTTGCTCATGACATTTCCCTTTCCTAAGCCAGAAATTTTATCACGTCATCTCGCGCCGATCAACCTCAATCGGCCGCGGCGACGGCGCCTTGACAGTGAAGAGGATACTGAAGAGGAAGAGGGTGCTGCCCGCGATCACGTACATCGTCCGGTAGCCGAAGAGGTCGGAAACCCAGCCGAATAAGGGCGAGCCCAGTCCCATACCGACATCGAAAAGGGAGAGGTAGAGGCTGAGGGCCAGACCTTTGTTCTCCCGGCCGAGGATGTCGATGATGTAAGTGCTGAGGGCGGGAAAAATAAGGCCCTGGCCGAACCCGCCGATAAATCCAGCCAGCAGGAACACCCCGGCGCTGTGGACCTGGGAGATGAGAACGCAATTCAGGCTGATGATCAGGGCCGCAGGAAAGATGACCTGTTTCCGGCCGTAGCGGTCGGAGATGTCGCCGATCCAGAGACGCGTCAGGATGGCTGCAGCCGAAAAGGTGAGAAAAAACGGCCCAACCCTCTCGACGGGAATGGATTTGCCGAAAAGGGCGATGAAATAGACGACGGCGCTCCGAACAGCGCCATGAAACACCGGCAGAGAAGCAACGAGGATAAGAGACGTAAAGGGTAGCAGACGGAAGAGGTTTGGCCCGGAGCTCTTCTCTGGAAAGGGCGGCCGCGAGACTTCTTTTGTCGCCAGGATCGAGAGAAAGGCAAGGACGAGAAAGCCCGAGCTCGCCAGGAAGAGCGAGCTAAACTCATATCTGCGGACAAGCTCCTCGGCCAGGATCGGCCCCAGGGCACTCGAAACAAGCCCGGCCACGCCGACAATGCCCATTGAATGGGCTAACTTCTCCACGGGAGCCAGGTCGGAACAGATGGTGATTGTCGCGGTCATGCTGATTCCCCAGCCCACTCCCGTCAAGGCTCTCAGGGCAATCGGAAAAAGCCCGGCGTCGCGAATAAGGTGGAAGAACGGAAGGACTAACAGCATCAGCCCGATCCCGGAGAGCGAAACCTCCTTCCTGCCGCGGACGTCGATCAGCCGGCCGAAAAAAGGCCTGATGAAGATGGCCATCAAGCTGTGGATGCCCATGATCAGGCCGACGCGACTTTCCGTCGGGTCGAACTGCTTGAGGAAAAGCGGAAAGATGAAAAACAGGCTTATGCTCATGAAGAGAAAAAAATAGCCTAAGAGGGCCAGCCAGAAGTTACTGTTCCAGAAGGTTTCCGTGCGGCTCATTTTCCGATTCTGGGGAATTTTAGCAGGATTCAAGCTTTGTTTTGTATCATATCTGAAGCCGGAGATCAACCTGTCCGCATTTACCACATGGGATTTGACTATCTTCCGCCGAATTATTATTCTATGCCTATCCCTGGGAGGCGGAGAGGCGCATGAAATGCCCCAAATGCCAGCTTGACAATACTTCCGATTCCAAGTTCTGCAAGAAATGCGGAACCCAGCTTCAGCTTGGAGAGGGGGTCCTTTTCTCCAAGACCATCACGCTCGAGACTCAATTCAAAGTTCTGGACAAGGGCAGCATGTTTGCCGGGAAGTACAAAATCATCGGGGAGATCGGCCGCGGAGGGATGGGCGTTGTCTTAAAGGCTGAGGACACAAAGCTCAAGCGCACAGTGGCCCTGAAGTTCCTGCCGCCTGAGCTGAGCCGCTATCC
>Ga0172366_10005341_pt1 | contig 10095 bp, 8 predicted proteins | sample LakKivSesite69cm_FD_114533 | JGI IMG/M metagenome (GOLD analysis project Ga0172366, IMG submission 114533) | Sediment microbial communities from Lake Kivu, Rwanda - Sediment site 69cm | ecosystem: Environmental > Aquatic > Freshwater > Lake > Sediment | place: Rwanda: Western Province, Lake Kivu...
ACCTGAGCACCGTGCCCAACCCTGAGAGGAAGCCCTGGCTGGTCAACCTCGTGTTCAGGAAGGGGGTCTCGGACCTCGACGAGGACGCCTTCTACGCCACGCTGCTGGACCTCCAGAGGAGGAAAAAGATCAGGATCGAGTCGAGGGAGGGAGGTATGAAGATATTCATCCTCAGCAGGGATGTGGAGGATGCCTACGAGCAGAAGGCCATGGAGTTCCTGGGGAAGCTCGCCACCTTAGACGTCACATCTCCGGATAACCTGCAGGTGGTCTTCGACACGGATACCCTGAAGGAGCTCGCGGGCAAGATCAGCAGCGGCTCCGAAGACAGCCGGGCATCTGAGGCCCAGAAGGATCTCCTCACCCTCACAAACTACAGGTCCCCGCCCTGGAGCAACCTTGTTCCAATAATATTCGTAGGCGTCTTCTTTGTACCATGGTTATATGCGTTTTTCTTCTCCTCATTACCAAGCGGTATGATGTTGGTCGTTGTGGCCATGATGGGTTTCGCCTTGATCGGAAATATGTCCATGCGGCTCAAGCAGAAGGGTGGCGTCGGTGGGGATGGCTCCAAGGAGTGGGCTAAGGTGTCTGAGGCATTCTTCGTGAAGGGTAGACGCCGCGTCTTGCCGATCGCTGTCGTAGGTGCCCTGCTGTTGATCGCCGCGGTTGTCGTCTTCCTGTGGGCCCCTATCGTATCCAACCTCCTGTGGACGCCAGTGGTGCTGGGCACAGTGGTGCTCGGGCAGGGAGCCATCGCCTACTCCTTCCCATCCACGCTCTTTGGGAGGTGGAGGGAGGGTGTATACAAGGAGAAGCGGGAGTGGGATGCCTTCCGCGCCCACCTCAGCGACCTCTCCCAGATGAGAAAGTACTCAACAGAGGACCTCTCCATGTGGGGGAGCTGGCTAGTGTACGGCACCGCCCTCGGCGTCGGGGATAAGGTGGCTGAGGCGATGAAGGCACTCGATGTCAAGTTCGACGCCGTGCCAGCAGCCATGCAGGCGCACATGCATTTCTACTCGATGATAATCGCGAGGCCCCCGGTCAGCAGTGGAGGCGGAGGAAGCGGTGGACACCGGGGAGGCGGGCGCGGCGGTGGCGGCCACGGCGGCGGTGGCGGTCGCGGCGGGGGAGGAGCAGGACGTCGCTAGGCGGGCGTGATCTGTGTCAGTGGGCCATAATCTGATCCTCAGATCCACCTGATACTGCTTAAAAAAGGGAGTCTGCGCGGGATGTCTCCACCTGGTGGGTTCAAATCTCACCGGCTCCACCGCCCAACACACCCGCCCTATCGCTACGACTTTCTGAAAAGCTTCACACATTCAATATCACGTGCCCGAAAAGTGATAAGCCACGTACGTTGAAGGTATTAGTCGAAAATTATCGGTCGTGCCCCTTTTGATGACTGACAAGAGGAGTATCAACCTAATCAGCCTGAAACCGGATCCTGCGATCATTAAAATCGACGACGAGCTGGCCCTGGATGAGCCTTTATGCATCTTCGTGAATGGTGAGTATCATGCCACATTGATAGCGACTCCGACCCTTAAGGAAGAGTTGGCGGTGGGATACCTTTTCGCGGAGGGGATCATCGACTCCGCGGGGGATGTCAGGGCAATCAGCCTCAGGGGCGACGATGTTTTAATTGATTTGACCAGAGAGGTCGACCTGAGGGAAGCCTCCGTCGGGGTTATGAACCTGATAGTGACCGCCTGTGGATCGAAGATCAGGGGCATAAGCTCATTCACGCTGCCTAAGGTCGAGTCCGACCTCAAGGTCGAGGCGAGTAAGATCATCGCGATGTGCAAGGAGCTGAACAGGAGGAGCCTGGTTCACAAGGCGACCGGGGGAACCCACGCGGCCATGCTCTGCTCAGAGGACGGCGAGGTTCATGCCTTCGCCGAGGACGTGGGCAGGCATAATGCCGTGGACAAAGTGATAGGCTCGATGGTTCTCGGGAGACGAGGACTGGGGAGATGCATCCTGGTGAGCACAGGTAGGCTGTCCGGCGAGATGGTGCAGAAGGCCGGGCGCGGCGGAATACCTTTGGTCGCCTCGATGACTGTGCCGCTTGCCTCAGGGATACGCTTGGCTGAGGCGGCCGGTTTGACGCTGATCTCCCTCTGGAGGGGCAGATTGAAGGTACACGTGAACCCTCAACGGGTTCAGCTGTCCTAGGCTCGGCATGCACCCCTCGTGTAAGGCTGCTACGTGCCCGATCGCTAATATATTGACTGCATCAGGTTGAATAGCTCCGAGAACCTTTTTGATTTAGCCCTCTTCGTCCTGAGGTCCAGTTTGTCCTTGGCTACGTAGCTGATCGCCTTGGGTTCGCAGTACTTTACACACTCCGGGTCGCCGTCGCAGAGATCGCATTTGAAGGCGATGTTCGTGACCGGGTCCATGCTCACTCCGCCTATCGGGCAGGCCACGGTGCACACCTTGCAGCCCACACATGTCTGTTCGGAGACGACCATGGCCCCTGTCTCAGCGTTCTTGGCTATGGCGTTGACCGGGCAGGCCTCCAAGCAGAGGGGTGTGCTGCACTGCTGGCATATCATCGGGACGTAGTTGTGGAACTCGCCGCGCTTCTCGTACCTTATTACCCTTATCTTCGATCTGGTGGGGTTGCTATTTCCCACGTTCTTCAGAGAGCAGGCGACCTCGCAGGATCGACATCCGATACATTTCTCAATATCTACCTGTATGACCTTCTCCAAGCCTTACTCCTCCTTCTCCGGTTTCTCCTTGGCCAGCTTCGACGCCTTCTTGAGCTGGTCGGAGACGTCCTTCATGCCTAACCGCTTGAGGGTGCTCGCCCTCTGTAACCCCGTTTTAACGTCCCACCCTCTCAGGGCGTAGTATTCGTCCTTCATCTTCTCGAACTTTTCCCTGTCCAGCATCCTCCCCTTCTGAGGCCCGTCCGGTATGGGGACCTTGAAGAAGTACTCGTGCAGGGTGTCCTTCTCCCTGGACCGCCCGTCCCTCACCGCTATGGCTCTCTCCAGGTTGCATATGCGCTCGCCGGCCTCGAAGAGCCCCGCCTCATCCATGGGCACCCCCGTCGCCGCCGTGAACCTCTCGGCCGCGAACTCGTAGGACATGTCCCCGATCTGGGATCCGGGTGCGCCCACCCTCGACGGTCGGATCATCGTCACGCAGTATCCGAGGGAGTCCGCGACGGCGGCGCCGTCCATCTCGTATATGAGGGCGGCAGGCTTTCCCTCGTACTCGGTGGCTATGATAGCCTTCTCGGTGCCGAACATCTCCTTCGACCAGGCGAGGGCGGCCTCCCTCTCCTCAGGCGGCATGCCCGTATAATCATCCCTGGCCGGTTTGTCCCAGATGACGACGTGGTAGGTCGTCGCCCTAAGGCTGTTCCCCCTCTCGGAGATGGCCTCGCCGAGCGCTGTTCCTGGCTCCGCACGGAACTCGAAGGTCCTCATCGTCATGCCCTGGTTGTGTTTGAGGTACTCCATAGCGCTTGGCCCAAGTTTCTTCGCCAAGGCCAACGGCCCATCGGCGAGGGTGTCCCCGAACCCCTCCCTGTAGGCGACCTTGCGGATCGTCTCGAAGAGCGCCTCGGAGCTTCCCTTCTCGAAGGCCACGCCGTCCAGGTCAGAGGCCGTGACCTTCCCGTCGCTGTAGAGGTGCATGAGCCAGGAGACTATCGTGGCTATCTCCTTGTTGTCCATCCCGAGATCGGACATCATCCTGGTCGCCTTGAAGGACTCCCTAAGGTCAGTCATCCACAACTTCCAGGGCCAATAAGTCGGGTAACACCTCCAGATGCACGCACCGATTCCGGGTAGATCGAAGAGGGGCTGGCACGGGAAGGGGCAGCCGAAGCAGCCTATGTCCTTCACGTAGTAATCCCCGAGGGAGCTCTCCTCGTAGGCCTTCTTGACGTTCGGCCTCTCCCTCCACTCGTGGCTCTCGTAGTCGCCCACGACCCCCGCATCCCCCACGAGGAAGCCCTGCAGGTAGGCGTCCATCCCCTTGTCTCTGGGGATTCCGACGTTCAGCGCCTTAGCCTTCCTAACCTTGTCCACGAGCTGTCTGTTCAGCTCAAGCACTCTCTCCGGGTCGTGGACTTCGACGGGGTTTGTGCCCCTCACGGCCACAGACTTGAGTCTCTTATAGCCCATTGCGGCGCCCAGAGGCGTGCCGCTCCTGTAGTTGTGCTCGACTGTTGACTGTACGACGAGGTTCTCCCCCGCGGGCCCGATGCTCGCCACTTGGACGTCTTCGTCGTCGATCTCCTCCCTGATCAACGCCTCGGTTTCGAAGGTGCCCTTGCCCCAGATGTCTTTGGCGTCCCTGATCTCCACTTCGTCGTTATAGACGTAGAGGTAGACTGGTTTCTCGGCCCTCCCCTTGATGACTATGTTGTCGTAACCTGCGAACTTCAGCTCTGGAGCCCAGAAGCTGCCCATCCCGACGTTTCCATAGGAGTGGGTTTCGGTCTTCGATGGGGAGACGGCCGTCACCTCCATCCTCGAGGCCCCTATCAGCCCCGTGGCCGCCAGGGCGCCGGCTCCGAAGATAAGCGGGGCGTCATCGTCGAAGGGGCTCTGATTGACCCGGCTGTGCCTCCAGAAAAGCCAAGCGTTACCCCCTCTCCCCCCCAAGTACATTTTAGCCGCCTCGTTCCAAGGCTCGGTCGATATTTTGTCTTTTGAGAGGTCGACGTTAAGTGTCCTGCCCGCCCAACCATAGACCAAACAGAATCGCCAACTAAGACGTGAGGCTCCGGGCTCATTACATTTTCGGATAATACGACCACTTGGAAGGCCGATGCCAAGCTTGGGTTAAAAAGCTCACCGGGGTACATTTAAAATCGGTCAGCGAAACGTTAAGGAAGGAATTCTGCCGTGCCGCTCGAAGAGAAGCAGAGGGCCACGCTGCTTCAGAGGCTGATCGAGGCTTTCGGACAGGATAGGGTACTCACGGACTGTGAGGACCTCTACGTTTATTCTCATAGTTCTAGATTCGGGACGCGCCGCCTTCAGCAGCCTTTAGCCGTCTTAAGGCTCCGCTCAGAGGCTGATGAGGCAGAGCTCCGGAAGATCGCCGACGTCTATGGGGTCGCTGTTGTCAAGGATCACCTGGTTGAAGGTGAGGGAACGGCCCGGCACTCGAACGAAGACGTATTGATGATCGATTCTGGGAAGTACCTTGTCGCCGAATCCCTGCTCGAAAGGCTTTCCGAACTCGCTGAAACCAAAATGGAGAATAGTCGTAAGCTGAGGGGGGCACCTTCATTTCCGCACAGGTATATCTCCCTGCTTCAGAATTGCGGCGGTTACAGGCTGGAGGAGCTCGAGGATTCCGATAGCGGGTTCTGCATCTTGCAGCCATTCTTTGATGGGCTGGAGACGTACTCCTCCAAGGGGCGGCTAATACTGTCCAGAGGCCTTTTCAGAGGCGAGCTGGGAGCCACCGGGAAACTCGTTGACTCGATGTATAACTGCTCGTCATGCGGCCAGTGCTACGATCAAGTGACTCAGGAGGGCTTCGAGATGAATAACGCCATAGTGAGGGCACGCCGAGAGATCGTGAAGATGGGGGCCGAGCCGAAACAGTGTAAGCTCCTGAAGAGGAACATCGCCGAGAACGGAAACCCCCTGGGCATACCCGCCGAGGACCGAACCCTGTGGTTCGAGGATGTCGCAGACGAGTTCCCGTACAGACCCGGGGACATGCTCTACTGGACGGGTTGCTCAACTGCCTACAGGCTCCCCAACGTAGTCGTATCAACCACGAACATTCTGAGGAAATCCGGTGTCAGCTTCGGGCTGCTCGGCGAAGAAGAGGGGTGCTGTGGGCTCATCCTCTACCTGCTTGGGCTTTGGGATGAGGCCGAGAGGAACGCCTCCGCAAACGTGGAAAAGATGACCAGCCTCGGAGTGAAACGGCTCGTCACCAGCTGTGCAGGCTGCTACTTCGCCTTCACAAGGGTCTACGCCATGCTGGGCGTGGCCATGCCTTTCGAGGTTTATCACTCGTCCCAGCTGATGGAGTCCCTCATCCGCGAGGGGCGGCTTCACATGAAAGGCATGGAGGGCAGCTACGTCTGGCACGATCCATGCGATCTCGGGAGGCACTGTGGCGTTTACGAGCCTCCGCGGAACGTGTTGAAATCCATCCCCCGGCTCAAACTCAAGGAGCCTCCTCTGACCAAGAGTCACACCCTCTGCTGCGGAGGCGGAGGGGGGCTCTGGATGTACAATAAGGATCTCGCCGAGAAGGTGACGAATATGAAGCTCAGGGAGCAGCTTAACCCGCTGGAAGCCGACGGGGTCGTCACGGGGTGCCCGAACTGCATACTGATCATGAAATATGCGGCGGGGTCAGGGCGTGAGCCCAACATTTTTGATCTATCAGAGATCGTGGACAGATGCGTAGGCAGTAATTGAAGTCAATCGCACGCGACTTAAGAAGGACCACAAGGTAGCCAGGGCACGATGCAGGCTGCCGTCCATGTGAAAAAAGATAGGGGGTATCGATTTTAGGATGAAAAAGCCTCCTAAAATAGGCGCCACGCTACGCCCAAGACGCCGGCCACCACAGAGCGGGGACCGGGCGGCGAGTACCAGTTGAGAGGCATACGCGGCGATATGTAGGCCTATGGGCATGGACCGTGGCGTGCTAAAAAACGTAGGGGTATCGTTTATTGGCCGAAAAAACCGCCAATAGACAAGCCTATGAATACCACCACGCCGGCACCACTCCACACGGGAACAGTGATGAGCAAGATGAGGAAGCAGAAGATGGATTTTTTCGCCTTATAACAACTGGCTTGTTATAACAAAAAATGAGTAACCTCGCGCCATTCGATTTAGGTCGTCACGACATAACCGTACAATGGTGGGCCGGGCCGGACTTGAACCGGCGACCTCCGCGGTGTGAACGCGGCGTCCCAACCAAGCTAGACGACCGGCCCAACAGCACCCCATAACACGCTCGGATACAATAAAAATCCTTTTCCCGCCCAAGCCACGTGCAAAAAACGTAGGGGGGGGGTATCGTTTAATGATGAAAAAAACAGCCATTCAACAGACAGGGGCCATGAATCCCCGCCGCGACCAAGAAAAGGGATAGGAAAAAAGGGTTTAATCTACTCGGGTCAGCCAGCCCCTGTACCTCTTCACCTTGCCCGCGAGGATGTCAGAGTAGTGAGTAGCGATCTTCTTCGTCACCGGGCCAGGGTACTCGGCTCCGAGCTTGACGTCGTCGACGCTCGTAATCGGCGTCACCTCGCCGCCGGTGCCGCAGAGGAAAGCCTCGTCAGAGGCGTAGAGCTCCACCCTGCTGATGTCCCTGACCTCGACCGGGACGCCGAGGTCGGCCGGTATGAACTCTATGAAGCAGCTCCGGGTCACCGATTCGAGGATGCTCGCCGTCACGGGGGGCGTGATCACCTTTCCGCCCCTCACCGTCATCAGGCAGGCGCCCGTCCCCTCAGAGACGAAGCCCCTGCTGTCGAGGAAGATGGCGGCGTCGTAGCCGCATCTCCTCGCCTCACGGGATGCGAGCTCGCTGTTCGCGTAGTTCGCCCAGCTCTTCGCCTGGGGCGGCAGGGCGTCGCTCGCTATCCTCCGCCAGCTGCTCACCATGAACCTCCGCGTCTCGCCGAACTTGGGGTTAGCCGCCCCGAGCAGGGTCTCGAACCCCCAGGTCGGCACCACGACGTGGACCTCGCCGGGCTCACCCGCCCTCGGCCAGACCCTCGGCTGAATGTAGACGTTCTTGGTGAACCCATTCGCCTTGATCGTCTTCTTCACCGCATCCAGAAGCTCGTCACGGCTGTACGGCATCTTCAGCCCGTTCACCGCCGCGCTCCTGAAGAGCCTGTCGACGTGCTGCCGCCAGCAGAAGACATTCAGCTCACCCTCACCCCTGACGTCGCCCTCGACGTACGCCTTGATCCCCTCGAAGATGCCGAGGTAGATCGGTTCCATCGCCGAGACGAGCGCCCTCCCCGTCTCGACGACCTCGCCGTCCATCCAACAATGCTCGGCACCGTGGAAAGCCTTGGACAACAGACCACCTGAGAAAGGTTAGCTGGGAAAGGATAAAGAAGTATCGGGAGAAGATAGAGGGCCTAATAGATAGATTTAAAATGATCGAGGCGATGAGTCTTGAGATTAAAATGGTCGAGAAGATTGCCACGGCCGCGGAGATCGTCGACGGCATATCGTTCCGGCTCAGGACGGACCAGATAATCATACTCAACGGGATGCCCCCACTGGAGAAGGGTGGCGAGAAGGACAGGAAAGCCGCCGCAAAACTCGCGGAGCTCATCCTCAAGAAGAAGGTCGCGTACGAGGCGACCGAGATAGACACCATGGGACGCTCGAAGGCGAACGTCAAGCTCGACGGCCTCGACATCAACAAGGCGATGCGCGACTACATCGCCACCCTCTAAACGTTTTAACCTGATTCTATCCGAGCGAAGACGTTAAGCCACCGCAGCCCAAGGGAGTATCGATCTCCCATGAGCGAGTTCAACAAGGAACGGGCGACTCAAGCCCTCGAAAAGGTATGTAAAGAGGGAGTCGACGCCATACTCCTCTTCCCCGGGCCGAACATCTACTACTACACAGGATTCAACATAGGCCTGAGCGAACGCCTCGCCGCCGCCCTGATACCCGTCGAAGGAAAGCCCGTCTTCTTCGTCAACGAGCTCGAGGAGGAGCTCAGAGGCCAGACGCCATGGTTCAATGATAGGGTCATCTGGCAAGAGCACGAGGACCCGGTCCGGCTTCTGGCAGAAACCATCGTCGACAGGGGGCTGGGCTCCGCCGCCATTGGGCTCACGGAGGACGCGCCGTGGGGCTGGGTCAACAGGCTATCGGCGCTGGCACTGAACGTGAAGTTCGTGGACGTGTCAAGCCAGCTCGGCTACATACGCATGGTCAAGACGCCGCAGGAGGTCGACTGGATCAGGAAAGCCTGCGCGATAGCTGACAGGGCGCTCGAGAACACGTTCAGAAGACTCCGCACCGGCATGACGGAGACCGAACTCGCCTCGATGCTGACAGCCGAGATGAAGACCCTCGGCGGGGGGATGGTCTTCGTCGACATCCTCTTCGGCGAGAGGGCGGCCCTCCCCCACGGCGGCGCCTCGGAGAGGAGGCTGAAGCCAGGCGACGGCGTCCTCGTCGACATGGGCTGCACCGTCAACGGCTACTGGTCCGACATAACCAGGACCGTCTTCTACAGCGAGCCTTCGAGCCGCCAGGCCGAGATATACGACATCGTCCTCAAGGCGAACAGGGCCGCCTTCGCCGCGGTTAGGCCAGGCGCAACCTGCGAATCCATCGACGCCGCCGGGAGGAAGGTGATTGAGGACGCGGGCTATGGCGGATACTTCATCCACCGCCTCGGCCACGGAGTCGGCCTCCAGATCCACGAGCACCCCTATATCGTCAAGAACAACATGCTCCACCTCGCCCCGGGCATGGTCTTCAGCGACGAGCCGGGGATCTACGTGGTCGGGGAGCTCGGCATCAGGGTCGAGGACACCCTCCTCTGCACTGAGGCGGGATGCGAGAGCCTGACGGGCCACAGGAGGGGCCTCACCTCCTACCCGGTGAGGGGCTGAATGGACGAACTTCTCGCCTACACCCAGACGATCGTCGGCGGGGCGATGGTCCTCATCGGCGCCCTGATATGCGCCTACTGGTACCTGTACTGGAACAGGAACTACAGGGGGAGCCTGCTAACGGGGGGTCCGTATGCAGCGGTCCGCCACCCCCTCTACACGGGTTTCATGGTCCTCACGTTCGGGCTCGCCATCGCCGTTCCATTCCTCGAGACCCTAATGCTGGCAGCGATCACGCTGGTTGTCCTGGCCATCTTTATACCAAAAGAGGAGCGAACGCTGCTGGAGCAATACGGAAAAAAATATAAAGAGTACGCGAAGAGGGTGCCCTGGAAACTCATCCCAAAGTTATATTGACGCGCGCTGGCTTGTCCCTAAAATGGTTTTAAATCCGTATTCACCTTTAAAGTCAATTAATGGACCTTATTGACAAGACGATCATAAAATGCTCAGGGACAGCGGACCCAAGGAATTCCAGGCAT
>Ga0172366_10005342_pt1 | contig 10095 bp, 7 predicted proteins | sample LakKivSesite69cm_FD_114533 | JGI IMG/M metagenome (GOLD analysis project Ga0172366, IMG submission 114533) | Sediment microbial communities from Lake Kivu, Rwanda - Sediment site 69cm | ecosystem: Environmental > Aquatic > Freshwater > Lake > Sediment | place: Rwanda: Western Province, Lake Kivu...
GCGTGGCACTAGCGCGCGGTGAATACGTCCCTGCTCCTTGCACACACCGCCCGTCGTTCCACCCGAGCGACTCTTGGGTGAGGCGTGGTCTTTGTTGGCTGCGTCGAATCTTAGTTTCGTGAGGGGGGAAAAGTCGTAACAAGGTGGCCGTAGGGGAACCTGCGGCCGGATCACCTCCTAAGTAAAGAAGCGCCTTTAGGGCCAACTGGAGGAGCAAGGAACAAGCCACAAGAGGGAAAAACGTCAGGGCCCACAGTCACTTCTTTCCGTTTGTAAGCAGTGCTCGAACAAACGCCATAATACATCAGAAATCACGTGCTTCTCTCCATCACCACCCATTAGTGCTGAATTGCTTTTTCTGAAAGGTAAATAAGGTGCATCTGGACAAACCTATTAAGAGGAATTCGCCATGACAATCTGGTTCTATGTAAAAACGAATGACACTCCGAAATCGGTTGGAGAAGTCGTCTGCACCTTCAACTTTATCCAAGGCGAACACCCAGAAGACAAGTACTCTTGGATCGTGGAAAAAGGAAAAGGCGAAGAAGAATACTGGGAAATCAAGGCAAAATACGCTCCCCTAAAAGAACTCGTGCCCGTGGGACTCGCCTACAGAACCGGAGACACCGTGGTCCTGTCAGAAGTGGAAGATGACTTGGCCGTCAATTTTCTGGACCCGCTCCTCGAAAGATACGGGTTCGACAACGTAAAATGGATAGTCATTCCTCCAAAACGCTGATCAAAAATTAGTCGCAAGAACTTTCCTGCGAAGAAAACTGCCACAGCCAGACCACAAGCACCACGCGAAAGATAATATGAAAGGTTTTTCGCTCCTTCCTTCACCTCACAAACACTGCTTGAGGCGTTATCGCAGCGTCTACGAAAGTCTTTTCTCTAACGTTGCAGCACACTTACAAAACAGAGGCTGTGGGCATGAGCAAGACGGAGGAAACGCCATCACGAAAATTCGGCATAGACGCTGTCGGCAACGTCCTATGGGGAACCCATCTCTGCCAGTTCTACGAAACCAAAGAAGACCTAATCGACATTCTGGTTCCCTACTTTACCGAGGGTTTAAAAAGCAACGAGTTCTGCATGTGGGTAACCTCGCCATCCTTGGGGGTGGAAGAGGCAAAACAATCCCTCAAACAAGCCGTTCCAAATATAGATGGGTACATTAAAAACCGCCAGATCGAAATCATCCCTTACACGGAATGGTACCTCTCACACGGGAAGTTTGACGCAGACAGGATCCTCAAGGGCTGGGTTGAAAAAGAAAAAGACGCCCTGAACCGCGGCTTCGAAGGACTACGCCTAACCGGCAACACGTTCTGGGTGGAAAGAAAACTCTGGAAAACTTTCACCGATTATGAAGCCGCAGTAAATGACGCTATCGTTTCCCATCGAACACTCGCCCTCTGCACATATTCTCTTACGAAATGCAGCGGGAACGACGTCATAGACGTTATCCGCAATCACGTTGGCACCCTCGTCAAGAGAAGCACGGGTTGGACTCTGGTCGAAGACGCATGGCAGCGCAAGCAGACAGAAGCAAACCAGTTGAGAGAAAAAAGAGTAACCGAGACGCTTATAGACTCTCTGCCAGGCATCTTTTACCTTTTCGATGAAAAAGGCAGATTTCTACGTTGGAACAAGAATTTCGAGACAGTCTCCGGGTACTCCCATGACGATATTTCGAATATGAACCCGCTTGACTTCTTTGAAGGCGAAGACAAAAACTTGATCGCAGAAAAAATCCATGAGGCCTTAGCCAAAGGACAATCTACCGCGGAAGCAAAATTCCTTTCCAAACTCGGATCACGAATTCCCTATTTCTTCACCGGCAATCGAGTCACGCTTGGCCAGACACAGTGCGTAATCGGGACGGCAATAGACATCACAGAACGAAAGAAAACTGAACAAGCCCTGCGAGAAAGCCAAAGGGACCTAAACCGCGCTCAGGCCGTAGCTAAGACTGGAAGCTGGCGGTTGGATATGACGCGTAACGTTTTGCTTTGGTCCGACGAAACCTACCGGATCTTCGGGATTCCTAACGGAAAGGCCATGACTTATGAGAGTTTCCTCACCGCTGTGCATCCGGATGACAGGGAGTACGTGGATCAGAAGTGGCAGGCGGCTCTTCGCGGCGAGCCGTACGATGTTGAACACAGAATAGTTGTGGATGGAGAAGTCAGGTGGGTGCGAGAGAGGAGTGAACTGGAGTTGAACAAGGATGGGGTGCTGCTCGGCGGGTTCGGAACCGTGCAGGAGATCACTGAAATCAAGGAAATGCGAGAGAAGCTTGAAGAGTATGCTAAACATCTGGAAGATATTGTCAAGGAACGGACTGCAAATTTAAGGGCGGCTTCGCTGTACGCGAGGAGCCTGATAGAGGCAAGTTTGGATCCGCTCGTTACTATTAGCGCGGAAGGAAAGATCACAGATGTTAACAGGGCGACCGAAGATGTCACAGGTTATTCTCGGGAGCAACTCATCGGCAGCGACTTCTCAGACTATTTCACTGAACCGGAAAAAGCAAGATCAGGCTACAAGCAAGTCTTCACCGAAGGATATGTTAGAGACTACCCCTTAGCTATTCGCCACAAATCAGGCAAAATCGTGTATGTGCTGTATGACGCCACACTATACAAGAATGAATCAGGCGAAATCCAAGGCGTATTCGCCGCCGCACGAGATGTTACGGAACGCATGCAGACCCAGGAAAAGTTGCGTGCTGCCGCATTATACGCGAGAAGTTTGATAGAGGCAAGCTTAGATCCCTTAGTCACGATCAGCGCTGATGGCAAAATCACCGACGTTAATAAGTCTACCGAGGAAGTTACGGGTTGTTCGCGGGAACAATTGATCGGCAGCGATTTTTCAAGTTATTTCACTGAACCGGAAAAGGCCAGAGCAGGCTATGAAAAAGGTTTCATCGAAGGCTTTGTCAAGGACTATCCGTTGGCGATACGGCACAGGTCTGGGAAGATTACTAATGTGCTTTACAACGCCACAGTCTACAGGAATGAGGCCGGTGGCATTCAAGGCGTCTTCGCCGCTGCCAGAGACGTCACTGAACGCGAAAAAGCTCAAATGCGAATAAGAGAGCAGGCTGAACTTCTCGACAAAACGCATGACGCCATTACCGTGAGAGACTTGGACAACTGCATTAGATTCTGGAATAGGGGCGCCCAGCGCCTCTACGGCTGGACGGAAGTGGAAGCAGTGGGCAAAAAGGCGAACGAACTTTTTTACAAGAAAGAAACACCGGCATCCATTGAGATAAGGCAAACTGTAATGGAAAAAGGCGAATGGACGGGCGAATTGAAACAGGTGACCAAAGATGGGAAAGAGATTATCGTTCAATCACGTTTGACGCTCATGCGTGATAAGAAAGGTGAGCCGCAGGCAATTCTAGGCATTAACACCGACATAACCGAGAAGAAAAAACTGGAGGCGCAGATGCTCCGAGCTCAAAGAATGGAGAGCATAGGCACTCTCGCAAGCGGAATAGCTCATGATTTGAACAATGTACTCACTCCAATAATGCTTTCATTACAACTGCTGCATACCCTATCAAAAGATGAAGCAACCCGAAAAACCCTCGATATACTGGAGAAAAATGTGCAGCGCGGAGCGGATCTGGTGAAACAAGTTCTACTCTTTGCCAAGGGAGCAGGGGGCGAAAGGAAACCAATACAAATTAAACAGGTCATTGACGAAATCGATAGGATTATGAAAGAAACGTTTCCAAAATCCATTGAAACTCGAAAAGACATATCGCCTGACCTTTGGACCATTTCCGGAGGTGCCACGCAACTGCACCAGGTCATAATGAACCTATGCCTAAACGCCCGCGACGCCATGCCTAATGGCGGCAATCTGGAAATTTCCGCCCGTAACATTCGCATTGATGAGGCCTACTCGCGGATGCACATCGATGCAAAAATAGGCAAATACATCATCATAAATGTAACAGACAACGGCGTAGGCATCGCGCCGGAGATTCGTGAGAAAATTTTCGAGCCTTTCTTCACCACAAAAGAGCGGGGCAAAGGTACAGGGCTTGGTTTGTCAACAGCCATGGCCATTGTGAGAAGTCACGGCGGCTTCATTAACGTGTATAGCGAAGTGGGAAAGGGCACCACTTTTAACATATACCTGCCAGTAACAACCGCCGAGCCAGAAACAGTTGAAGTATCTAAACCGAAAGCCATGAGGGGCCAAGGAGAGCTGATCCTCATTGTCGAAGACGAAGCATCGATCTGCGAAATCACCCGTGCCATACTAGAGGCTAATGGCTACAAGTCAATTATAGCGAATGATGGAGCTGAAGCGATAGCGCTTTACACTCAAAACCAAAAAGAAGTCAAAGTTGTCCTTATGGACATGGCCATGCCAGTTATGGACGGCTCAATGAGCATCCGTGCACTCCGCAGAATCGATTCCAACGTGAAAATTGTTGCGGTCAGTGGCCTAGACGGAAACGGCAAATTCGCCAGCATTTCAGGTTTCGTAAATGCTTTCCTTGCAAAGCCTTACACTTCTGAAAGGCTGTTGAAGACCATCGATGATGTTCTAAACGCAAAGTAGAAGTACCAATGCCCTCTGGAAGCGGTAAAAATGAAGGAAAAGAAACCGTGCATCTTGGTAGTGGATGATTCAGAGTCTATCCTTCAAATCCTCACTCGCATCCTTGAGAAGCAGGGATACGACGTTGTCACGGCGGGAACTGGAAAAGAAGCGATGGAAAAACTTGAGCGTCAAGCTTGCGATCTCGCTCTGGTCGACTTGAGATTACCAGATATGGACGGCGCTTATCTGCTGAGCCTATTGCATTCAAGCAACCCAAAAATGAAAAAAATACTTATGACGGGTCTGATCCCTGACGAGAATCTTCGTGTTCTCAGCGAAAGAGCTGATGCTCATCTTGTTAAGCCGTTCCAAACCGAGGAACTTCTCAGAGTTATAAAGGACGTCTCGGAAAGCAAGTCGTAACAAGAGAGAAAGTCTGCAGAGAACGCCCGAGACGTACACGGAGGAGTGCAGGAACTTAAACCAGAGAAAGCTGGAAACTGCAATCGCAAATGCTAAGAAAGGGCTCAAAGAAGCGACACTTGTCAGAAAATTGGATAATTGGCTTAGCCCTCAACAAGTATCGCATACGAAACGTGAAGAAACTTTACATTTTGAAAAAGAGAGACAGAAAATCTTCGACAAGAGTCGATTATCAAGAACTTATTTTAGCGCTAAATAGAAAACTTAAAATTTGCCCGTCCATTCCGAAATGCTAATCTCAAGAAGGTATTTGTTTGAGTAACCATGTCGCTATTGAAGTTCAGGCGCTGACAAAACGCTACGGTGAACTGGTGGCAGTGAACGGCATCTCGTTCACCGTCAACCGAGGCGAAATCTTCGCCTTCCTCGGACCGAACGGCGCAGGCAAGACCACAACCGTGGAAATCCTAGAATGCCTCAGAAAACCCACAAGCGGAAAAGCCTACGTTCTCGGCTTCGACATCGAAAAAAACCAACGCGAAATAAAAAGGAGAACAGGCGTTCTGCCGCAGAGTTTTTACACTTACGAAAGACTCACCGTCAAAGAAACAATCCAATACTACGCGGGCGTGTTCGACGCTAAACCAGACGTCGACGAACTGATCAGGCTTGTCGACCTGACAGATAAGAAAAACGTCCTCTTCAGAAAACTGTCAGGCGGACTAAGACAACGCCTCGGAATCGCCGTGGCTCTGGTCAACGATCCTGAAATCGTTTTCTTAGACGAACCTACCGCTGGATTGGACCCTAAAGCCCGCCACGGAGTCTGGCATCTCATCGACGGCCTCCACAAAAAAGGTAAGACCGTTTTCTTGACAACACACTACATGGAAGAAGCTGAAGCCCTTGCCGACCGCGTAGGCATAATCCACAATGGCAACATCGTCGCGTTGGACACGCCGCTGAACCTCATCTCTGAACACGGCACAAGAAACCTCCTCATACTCAAAAAAGCAAGCCCCAACGCGATTCCAAACATACAAAAGCTCGGAATAGAGGCAAAATACGACGGAACAACCGGAGACGCCATCATACACCTGAACCACGCCGTAGCCGTATCAGAAATCCTACAAGCCTTGAGCGATACGCACGTTCCCTTCGGCGAACTACAACTCAAACGCTCAAGCCTCGAAGACGTGTTTCTCAACCTGACAGGCGTATCCCTAGGCGAGGAGGAAAATAGGCTGTGAACCACGTACTTTTGGACTTAAAAGCAAGTCTCAAAACTTTTTGGCGCGACAAAAGCACCATATTCTGGACCCTTGCCTTCCCAACCATCCTAATACTTCTTTTCGGAGCTATCTTCAGCCAAAGCTCAGTGACATATGACCTTTACGTTCAAAACCAAGACCTGGCAAACGGAAAGCCAACCTACTGGTCCAATACTCTCATAACCATACTCAACTCTACGAACGCCTTTAACATTCAAGTGGTCAACGCTTCGATCAACGGCACCGAGTACGCACTGGCAAACAGGCTTAGCAGCTTGATCGTCATTCCACTCGGGTTCAATGCTTCCGCGAACGCGGCGCTGTACACTCACGGCGCCACAACGGCCAACATCACCTTTATGTATGATCAGTCCACGTCTTCCGCGCCCGTTGTGCAGAGCATTGTGATGAGCGTTATTGAGAAACTCAACTTCGAACTCTCGCAGGGAGTCGAATACCTAGCCGTTCAAGGTCTGACGATAGCGCCAAAACGCTTCAGCTTCATCGACTTCTTCATCCCTGGCGTTATCGGAATGACAGCTATGACGACGAGCATTTTCACTTCCGTCTCGATAAGCGCGCGGTTCAAACAGAACGGCATATTCCACAAGCTCGCAACCACCCCACTGAAACGGTACGAGTGGATACTCTCCAGAACCATCTACAACGTTCTCATATCCTATTTAGGCATGGCCGTCATGATGCTCATCGGCATGGCAATATTCGGCATGAAGATGACTTTGGACCCTGTCTCCTTGCTCATGGTGGCGATGGCTTCCCTGATGTTCACTGGCTTGGGAATGATCATCGCAAGATTCGTCAGAGATCCAGACGGCGCAGACGCGGCGGCAAACGCCATAACCTTTCCTATGATGTTTCTCTCGGGCACTTTCTTCGAGCTCAGTCAGATGCCGCCATTCCTTCAAGCAATCGCAACGGTACTGCCACTGACCTATGTAAGCGAAGGGCTCAGAGCAGCCATGATTTTCGGGCAGACGCAACAAGCAATTCTCAACACCGCTTTAATCACCGCGCTGGGTGTCGTATCCATCGTGGCGGGTTCTCTGATAACCAAATGGGAAGAAGATTAGCGCGCTGTCACAGTCAAACATCTGACGAAACCGAAGCCAGCTCATGATTTCAAATGAATAAGCGAAAAGGCCGTTCCCTGTTAGTTCTTCGTTCATTTGGAACTGCAGATTCCCTCGCGCTTTCACAAAAGCTTTCGTATGTCACCAGTGCCCGAGAGACGCTGAAAGCTCGTTCAAGCTCTTTATGGTCCAGTCTGGGCGCGCACGCCCCATGCCTTTCTGTGCGCGTCTCTCGACGAACACGGTTTTCATTCCAGCGTTCTTCGCGCCCAAAACATCCACATCAAGGGTGTCGCCTACGAAAACCGTTTCAGAAGCCTCAACGCCGAGACTTGCTAGAGCCTTCGTGAAGATTTCTGGGCTCGGCTTGCGCTTGTTGATGGCTCCAGAAACCACGACAACATCAAAGAACCTTTCCAAACCGAACTTTTTCAGCAGCTTCTGAACGCACTCTGGAATAGCAAAGTTCGAAACGATCCCCAGCCTATATTCTGAATGAAGCTGTTCCAGAACCTGCACAACGTTTCTCTCCATACGCACGTAACGCGTGAACTCTTCGCAGAACGCAGCGGTAGCGCCAACAACAATCTCATCGGAAGGACCGAAACTGTAACCGAGACTCTGCAGGGCTCTTTGAACACGAAGATTGAAATGAGGTTCCCCCAAATTTTCGGCCGCGTCGGCATAGAGTCTTTCTCGGGCCTCGGTGTAAGCGCGACTAAACTCCACGAAGGAGACATCAATCCCATTTTTGACTAGGAACTGATGCAACTCTGCGAGGGAGGGCTTATAGAAAAGTTCCCCTTGTTCAATTAGCAGCAACGTGTCAAACAGGTCAAAGAGGATCGCCTTGGCTCGCATCCGATCTTCCTCTCGATTCACAGCCAACAGGACTCTAAGACATTCTCCCGGTCGATAATTAAAGGTTACTAGCACTTTCGAGTCTTTATTTTAGACGCCATTTTCCGCTGTCACCCGTCAAATAGCCGAGAGCACTCCTCGAACGGGCAAGGACGTTCACCCACCGCAGAAAAGGATACAAAGGCGTGTAGAAAAGCAGGTCACGATAATTAGGCTTTCCATAGGCGTATTTCAGGGCTACAGCTTGGTTTACGATTCCAATAAGGAAACTGTAAGGGACGAAGATAAGCAGATTAAGGGCAAAGAACACGCGGTCAGGCGCGAACCAAAACAGAAAGGGAAACGTCACCAGCGCGGACAGATCGATGAAGGCTCCCACGTACTCGAAGACGTAGCAGTACCACAGGAGCAGAGTCAACCAGGATTTTTTCAGAAGCAAGTCTCTGTGGATTCCCAGAGTGTTGTGAAGCCATCCGGTGAACCATCTTTGCCTTTGACTCCACAACTGACTGATGGATGTTGGAACGATCGTTTCGCTTGCGGCAAGACTGACGTAACCAACTTTGGCCCCTCTCTTGTGCATCTCCAAGGTGATCTCCAAATCCTCAGTTACCGAACGAATGTTCTTCTCCGTGAGGATACCACGCAAAATATCAGCGTCATACATGCCAATAGCGCCCGAAACAACCAGGACATTATTACCAAGCGACTGCGCGCAACGCCCCACGCCTAGGCCCTGACTGTACTCGAGCTGCTGCAATACAACGTACATGCTCGGCTCAGAATTAGCCGAAGGATGCACATAGCCAGTAACAGCCTTTTTCCCGTTCACAATCATGTAATCTACAAGTTTAACAAGCGTTCTTGGCCGCCACTCCGAATCTGCATCAACAATAGCTATGATGCTGCCTAAGGCCTTGTTTATCCCCGTTCTTAACGCTTCGATCTTGCCCAAATTCGCTGAATGCCTAACGACTTTCCCGCGGACCTGGGGCCGCCTTCTGCGCCCAAGCTTAATGGCTGACCAAGCAATTTCATAGGTGTAATCACTGCTTCCATCGTCCACAATGATGATTTCACATGTCCCTCTATACTTTTCCGCGCAATTGAAAAGACTCGTTATGCAACGAGAAACGTTCTTCTCTTGGTTGTAAGCTGGTACAATAAACGAAACCATGGGATACTGCGACTGCTTGGCTTCCTTGGGTTTTTTCCGCGCGAACCACGCAGCAATTACCCAAGCTCCCGCAACGCCTATGGCCAAGAAGGTGTACCACGTGTAGAAAACGCGGATAACCGCGTACCAGAGCCAATTAGCAGGCTGCTCTATTATCCCATGCTTGAAGGCTTCTGTTACGACCCGCGTGGCAAAGGAAGGAAAATACGCCCATGAAATGGACGCTAAAATAAACGGTACGCAAAACAGCAGATAGAAAATCTTGGAATTGCGAGATAGTTTGTACATGAACGAACCAGTCCCTCAACCGCTTGTCTTTTGGGCCTCCTCCTTTCCCGCACAATTAAGCGGGTTCACTGAATAAAGCGTGTATTCCCGCAAAAACAATATTTCAAACTCTGAACAATAAGCTCCAATATGAATCGTGAATACGTCTGCTTTCTAAAAAACGTATAAAAGAGCAGGGCTAACTATATCTTCAAAATCACGGAGCACACTTACGTAATGGAAGACTTGTCCAAGTACTACACTCTCCTCAGAGGGCGGATTCTTCGACTTCGTCAACACTGCTGTGGTCATCGATCCCACCACTGAAGAGAAAACAATGGTCAACGTCACAGCCGCCTACCTCGCTGCGGGAAGCCATCTGCGCCTCTTCATCGGGTATCCGTACTTTGGCAACAAGACTTTGGAGCAC
>Ga0172366_10005344_pt1 | contig 10094 bp, 11 predicted proteins | sample LakKivSesite69cm_FD_114533 | JGI IMG/M metagenome (GOLD analysis project Ga0172366, IMG submission 114533) | Sediment microbial communities from Lake Kivu, Rwanda - Sediment site 69cm | ecosystem: Environmental > Aquatic > Freshwater > Lake > Sediment | place: Rwanda: Western Province, Lake...
AGAAGCAGCCCAGGCAACAGCTGTAGGATAATCTAATTTCACTAAAATTACAAATTGCGGATCATCTATGGGGAAAATGCCACAAAAAGAATGAATGGTTTTATAAGGGTCATACCCTCCAGATGGTGAGGGTACTTGGGCCGTACCAGTTTTTCCTCCAATTTTATAACCTGAAATTTTAGCTAATCCACTATAACCCGCTTCCACTACTCCATAAAGCATATCTCGAACTATTTTAGCTGTATCAGAATCAGTCACTCGACCGATTTCTTGAGGTTTGATAGTTTCGCTTTTCCCCTGACTATCAACTTTTTTACCTACAATATAGGGCCTCATCATCACACCATCATTAGCAATAGCAGCAAAAGCATTAACAGCCTGCAGAGGCGTTAAAGCAATACCTTGACCAAAAGCCATAGTAGCCGCTTCTACATCTTGTACTTCCTTGATAGCAGGCATATCGTTATAAGCTTCATTAGGTAAATCAATTCCTAAAGCCATATTAAAACGGAAACGATCTATCAAAAATTGATAAAAGGGTTCTTTGCCAATTAATTGCTCTACTTCAATAATGCCAACGTTATTAGAATGTTCTAAAATGCGGGATAAAGTGATTCTACCCTCAGCTTGCTTTAGGGCAGTCCAGATTGTTTTCCCACCTACCTGAATTGAAGCTGGCACATCAAAGTCAGTATCAGGCGCAGCCACTTTTTTCTCTATGGCTGCTAAAGCAGGAATGATTTTCAAAATAGATCCTGGTTCATAAAGTTTAGAGGTAATTGGATTATAAAAAATCTCAATTCCTTTGGTTTTTGCCTCTTCGGCATAATTTTCTGGATTAAATCCATAATCTGAAGCCATGGCTAAAATTTGTCCAGTTTTAGGATTCAAAATAATAATCTGGCCACTCTGCGCTCCATAATCCTTAACTGCCTGCTTGATAATTTCTTCCGCCTTAAACTGCACTGGTACTTCAATGGTTAAATATAAGTCTTTGCCATCTTGGGGCGGTGTTTCTTGATTAATATCAATGTAGCGACCAAAAACATCTTTTTCTGCCATAAAATAACCAGAATCTCCTTGTAGCTCTTTATCATAATATTGCTCTAAACCATAGTTACCCTTACCCTCTTGATCAACATAGCCCAAAATATGAGAAAGAAAAGTTTCCTGAGGATAGAAACGATGGTCAAGCGGTAAAAGATAAACGCCAATTAGATCTTCTTTAAGAATTTTCTGTGCTTCATCATAGCTCAGTCCTCTTTTAATGGGTGGGATATAAGGCTTATTGTTATTAATACTGGAAAAAATATCTTCATATTTAAGTTTAGCTAGATCAGCCAGCTTTCGAGCAGTCTCCTCTTTGTTAGTGATTTGCCGCGGCACGACATTAAGAGAAAAAAGTTTTTCATTGCCAGCCAAAAGAAAGGGTTCGTCTTGATAAATAGAAGAGGCAAAAATTCGACCACGATGAGCTGGAATCTCTTTAGCCAAAAAATGTTGGGATTTAGCTAAAGCCGTGTAATATGAATATTGGAAGATCTGGCGATAAGCTAAAATACCTAAAAGAAAAGCAAAACCTAGAAATAGAACAATGATTAAGACCTGAGATCGCCGAATATATTTCTCTTTAGAAGGATCCATAAAAACTACTCTGAAACATCAGCATCAATATTATTCACATCAACTAAACCTTGCTTTTTTGCTTCTGTTTCCGCTTTGTTTAAAGATTTTAACCTTTCTGCTTCATATTGCAACTGGTCATTTTGTGCTTCTAAATTTTCTTTTTTCTGTTCCAACTCCTTAACTAAATATGCTTTAGTAGCTGAAGCATTAGATTGAAAAAGATAAAATATAGATAGAATAGCAATGATTAAAACTGTAATAAATTTAATGGAAACTGGACCTAAATTTAATTTTGAATCAACAGTTCTCTTTAAGACAGGTTGTTGTGGATTGCGGTCAGTCCAGATAATGCCCATAATAATAATTAAAAAATTAAAATTAAAAACTAAAAATTAAGGAATTCTTTTATTATTTTTGAATATTGTATTTTCATCTTGATTTGTTTGAAATTTATTTTTGGACCGCCTCCTTTATCGGTCCAAAGATTAAACTCCTAATTCTTTCAATTTTTCAGCCAATGTCGCTGATTCTTTTTCAGTTTTTTCTCTGAATTTAGTCCATTCTGTCTCATCCCAAATCTCCAAGTGATCATACAAACCTACGATGACTGATTTTTTGCGCAAATGAGCATATTTTCGTAAAAAATCAGGCAAAGTCATTCGACCTTGCTTATCTAATTCTAACAACATTGCTCCTGAAAGCATTAGACGGACAAAAGATCTAGCTTCTTTCTGGGATACGGGTAAAGTAGCCAATTTTTTAGCCATCTTGTCCCAAACTTCAATGGGATAAACTGTTAAACATTGATCTACTCCACGTGTGGCTACACAACCTTCAGCCAATCTACCTCGATATCTAACAGGAATAGCTAATCTTCCTTTCTGGTCTAGATTGTGTCTAAATTCCCCGATGAACATTATTAAAAATTAATTATTGTGGCTTTATTAATAATTTTATCCTCAATCTATCACCACTTTTCCCCACTTTTTTCCACAGCTTGCCACGTAATTAACATTCTAAACCACACTGCGACACTTGCCAACACCAAAACTGTGGAAAACCCCACACCAATTTTTAAAAATAGGATGAGAAATAGAAAAATATTATTTGTTTTAGAATAAAATTTAGGTCAAAAAATGGTGTGGGGCGAAGTTTACCCCTCACCAATTGCGTTTATTTCAAGAGATTAAATTCAAAAATGCTCCAAGCCAAAATAGCATCGATAAGATTTTAACGATAAAAATTGGTGAGCGGGCTTACCTATTTCTTAATTTATAAGAGAAAAAATAAATTAATTTTTAATTTTATACAAAAAATTCGTCTCAAAAGATAACTAAAATAGATTCAATATCTAGTCTTCCTTCAACAAAGCTACAATATAAATAATAGAAACAACCAAGATTATAGAAATCACTAAAAGCAAAAGCAGATGAGTGCCTGTAGAAATTAAACCGTTAGCAAAAGTAGTCGAGCCATTAGTACCAATAGTCGGATTAGTATTATCTCCGGCAGTTGTACCTGAACGAATCAAATTTATGGCAGTCAAACTTCTCACCATTGCTGGATCAGAGGATTCAAAAACCAATCTGTATTGCACTTTATCTGTACCAGCAACAATCTTAACGTTGGAGACATCTTTATCTAAAGAAACCCAGGGTGTATAATTCCCACCCACCTCAGTTCTCACTTGAATTCCCACATTACCAACTTCATTGTTCGGTTTTGACCAAGAAAAACTCATCTCATAATTATTTTTGGGTTGATTCAAATTAATTGTTCCCCAAAGAGTACCTCGATAATCTTCTAAACCATAAAAGGCATAATCACCTTTATAGAAATCGGCATCAGGCGTACTAAGAGTATAAAGTCTTTGAACTGCTGTGACTAAACCTTTGGCATTAAAAGAATGTAGATAGAAAAAGGCATCTCCTGCTTCATCTGAATCAAATCTAGCCCAATCTTCAGCATTCATGATCTTTGCATTGCGAGAAGAATTGGTTCCGCCACTAAGATAAGGGACAAAAAGGAAGGCTTGATATTTATTTAAAGGATCCCCTAATGTTACCAATACTTGATTGAAGAAAAATCCATTCCATGTGGATTCTAAAGTTGTATCAGGAACTTGCAAAGCGCAGATTTTCAAACCCTGAGGTAGAGCAAATCCCGCCTGACCACCTCCAGGGGCAGGATTAGCAATAGTTAATTTATCCATTTTTTGGACATCGAAGACTAGACTACTTTTAGGCAGTTTTGCTTTTCTTAATTGAACCAATTTAAGATTATCATTGGTAATTTTTTTATCAGCTAAGAACCAACCATTAAATTGAGATATATATTTAATGGATTTACCAGAGAACATATTTTTAATTGGCACATACCAAATACCATTCTCTACTCTGCCACTTAAGGGTACAAAATTAGCGCCTTCAATTTTAAAACCAAGTTCTCCTTCTAGAACATCTTCACCTAAATTATTTGGTCTCACAAAAATTTGACCTAAATAAATAGTATCAGCTTCTAGATTTAAAGCATTTTTAATAGCCGCGAGATCAGCTGCAGAATAAGTAGTGGTATATTTTCCCAACCAATAGGCACCTTTATAATTTAAAACTAAATTACAATCAGAAAGATTAGTCTCACAATTCAAAGTCGTATATTCTTCAGTTAAAGAGCTGATCTGGGTTTTGCCGAAAAATTTTAACCCTCCCAAAAGATTTTGGTTAATGCTGGCATCTTCCATGCCCAAAGTGATAAGAGCAACTTTTTTAGTTTCTTTAGGAGCAATTTTATCGATATAAATTGAACGAAAACCGTCTTGAGGACCAACTTGCGGATAAAATAAAGAATAAATTTCTAAAGACTGTTCGGGAATGCTAACAATGTTAGGAATTTTTATCTCAAGCGGTGCAATATCTTGGGAAGAATTATTATAGACCTCAAAATAAACAATATGTGTATTGCGACGCATGACTCGTTCCTCTCCCCACCAACCAATGGCTATCGCTGCTTCATTACCTGAAATTACGGCTTTATTTTTGACTTCAATTGAAGAACTAACATCACTTAGAGTAGGCAAAGTATTAGTTTGAGCGACAGAAATTTTTCCATTTTCAAGTTTAAGACCTTCAAAATAAGAATTATTGAAAACATCTGCTGCAGCGAATGATTTTTTCATTTCTACCGTGGGTTGCAAAATTAAATCTGCTATTAAATTAAATCTGCCGACAGCAAATAAAGCCCATAAAGCAACAAAAATAAGAGCTAAAACTACAATCAAAGTTACAAGAAAAATTTTCTTGCGTTTCATGATTATTCTTTCTTCTTTTTTTATTATATTATAAAAGGGATTTTAAAGTTTTCCACAGATAAAATTACCATCTTACCTTTTTTCTAATAAAACTTAGGATTTTTTCAATTTCTATCCTCTCCTGTTTCATTGATTCTAGATTTCTAATTGTCACTTTATGATCTTCTAAGGAATCAAAATCGACCGTCACGCAATATGGAGTACCAATTTCATCTTGTCTTCGATAGCGCCTACCCACAGATGCAGTTTCATCATAAAAAACATTACCTAAATTTTTTTTCAAATCCAAATATATTTTTTTAGCTAAATGAGTTAGTTTTTCTTTTTTAACTAAAGGCAAAACTGCTATTTTATAAGGTGCTAGAACTGGCTTTAGTTTTAAAACAATTTCTTTTTCTCCTTTACCGCTGCGACCTTCTGGATAATCTTGAAAACCTTCACATAATAAAGCCAAAATCATTCGATCAATGCCTAAAGTCGGCTCAATCACCCAAGGAAAATATTTCTTGCCAGTTGCATCATCAAAATATTGCAAATCTTTACCTGAAACTTGGGAATGACGATTTAAATCAAAATCAGTACGGTTGGCCACTCCTGCTAATTCAGCCCAGCCAAAAGGAAATTTATACTCAATATCAGTAGTAGCCTTGGAATAATGAGATAATTCTTCTTTTTTATGTGGTCTTAGACGCAAATTTGCTTCCGATAATCCCAAATCAATAAAAAATTTCTTCCATTCAGCCACCCAATATTTAAACCATTTATCACCTTCGACTTTGTTGGGTTTAATAAAATATTCAATTTCTCCTTGCTCAAATTCACGCGATCTAAAAATAAAATTTTTGGGTGTTATTTCATTTCTAAATGCCTTGCCAATTTGGGCTAGACCAAAAGGTATTTTCACCCGCATGGTATCTAAAACATTCTTAAAATTAACGAACATACCTTGAGCAGTTTCCGGTCGCAAAAATGTCTGATGACCAGCATCTTCTATTGGACCAAAAAAAGTTTTGAACATCAAATTAAATTGTTTTGGTGCAGTTACTTCATTTTTACAAGCAGGACAGCGATCATTTTCTAATTCATCAATTTTAAAACGTTGATGACATTTTTTACACTCAACCATCAAATCAACAAAATTTGACTCATGGCCTGAAGCTTGCCAAACAGCTCGAGACATTAAAATATCAGAATCAATGCCTAAAATATCATTCCTTTGATGAACAAATCTTTTCCAAAAAAATCGTTTTAAATTATTTTTAATCTCTACTCCCAAAGGTCCCCAATCGTAAATTCCTCCAGCCCCACCATAGATTTCTGAACTCTGAAATATGATGCCGCGTTTTTTGGCTAATTCGATCAATGGCTCAAGTGAACTAAGCTCAGGCATAAAAAATTTTTAATTTCGTATTTTAATTTTAAATTCTTTTTTTACTAAGAGCAAGCCCCTAGAATTATCATGATTCTACGGGGCGAAGTCCCTTACCATATCTGCTTATGCAGGATGGTGAGGGACAAGAAGGCAAATGATTAATGAATTCCTGCCTACCGGCAGGCAGGTTAAAATTAAAAAATTGGGAGTTTAATTTATAGTTTTTAAAAATAAATCTATTGTTTTCAATTGTTTTCGTTCTGAAGCTAATGATTCTCTAAGATTAAGGATGATTTTCTTGTAATCATCATCTCTATAAGATTTTTTCTGCAAAATCGAGAATGGAACTGTGTATAATTCTTTAATTAAATCTTTTTCTTTTCGGCCAGAGGCCGATCCACCTCTGGCGGAATAAGGATTAATTAAACCTTCAATTGCTACCAGATGTATTAAACAGAAAGATAGAAATGCTAAAAGATTTTTTTCTTTAAGATTTTTTAAGGCTCTCAAGATATAAAGCCAAAGCAAATATATTTTTTTTGTTTCAAGATCTCTAACTATAGCCAAAGTAATCTCTGCTATAGCTTTTAGCAATAAAGTTTTTTCTAAATTTTTTCTCAAAAACATCGGTCGTCTGATCAATTTGCCGCCAACTAAAACAAATTGATTTTTGCCTTGAATGAGCTCAAAAGAAACAAAATCAAAAGTCTCGGCAATGGATCTTAGCTTAGCTTTGGGTTTAAGAATGCTTTTAGCCTTAATTTTAACAATTCCTTTTGCAGTTAATAGAAAAATCAGTAAATCCAAATCGTATTCTTTTTTAGCTAAAATTATTCCTTGTTTTTTTAAAATCTTGGTCAATTTATTTTTGACATTTGGGCCTGCCCGCAAAGCCTGCGCTCTTAGCGTTGGCAGGCGGGGCAATAAAAAGAACTTCGGCCACCTTGTTTCTGTCGCACAATCTTTCCGCCACATAGCTTACATTTTTCTCCTTCTTTCTGATAAACCATTGTCTTTTTAACAAATCCTCCTTTCCTGCCAAAAAGATCAACATAAGTGTTTTCGCTCGATCCTTTGAGCCGAATCCCCTCTTTTAAAACTTTTATAATGGCCAAATATAAAGCTTTAATTTCTTTTGGAGAAAGGGAACCTGCTAAACGATTAGGCTGAATCTTTGCCCAAAATAAAGCTTCATTAGCATAAATATTACCAATACCGGAAATTAGATTCTGATCCATCAAAAGAATCTTCATTGGTTTTTTTGATCTTTTTTGGAGTATTTCTTTAAATTTATCCAAAGTAAAATTTTTAGCTAATGGTTCAATGCCTAAACTTTTTACTTCTCTACTTTCTTCCACATCTCTAGTTTTAATCAATTTTAACCAGCCAAATTTGCGCATATCATTAAAGAAAAGTCTACCTTGATCAAGATGAATAATTAAACGAGTAAATTTGTTTGGTACTTCTAATGATCCTACTTCATAATGCCCACCCGCAATTTTTTGAGTATCTTTAAGATAAACCAGCTGGCCAGTCAATTTTAAATGGATTAAAATGCTTTGATCGTTAGATAAATCCAAAACTAAAATTTTGGCAAAACGTCGAATGTTTTTGATCTTTGCTCTAAGATCTTTGAATTCTTTGGCTTGACCTTTAACTGGTTTGGGATCCAAAATTTCGACACTTTTAATTTGTCTACCAACCAAAGTTTTCTTAGTATCATTTTTAATGGTTTCGATCTCTGGTAATTCAGGCAAGATAAAGATTAATTTTCAATTTTTGATTATGATTTTTGTCAGCAGACAATCCCGCGAAGCTCCGATGGCTATCGGAGCGAATGGCGGGACTTCTTGAAAAATAACCAACCTTTTTTATTAAATTTACCTTTAGGTTTGACTAAAATATAGATATCTTTTAGTTTTTTCCCAAAAAGTTTTATTTTAATAGCATCTTGAGACCATTGAATTTTTTCATATTTCCCCCTATCCCAAATCGAAACTTTGCCTGCGCCATATTCACCTTCTGGAATAATGCCTTCAAAATCTTTGTATAAATAAGGATGATCTTCGGTTTGCATAGCTAATCTTTTTAAACCTGAGGTTTTAGGCGGAGCTTTGGGAATGGCCCAAGATTTCAAAACCCACCTCCGCCCACTGGCGGATTTTTCCTCTTTTGCTAAACGAAAATCCCAATGTAGCCGTCTTGCGTGATGTTCCTGAACCACAAAAACTTCTTTACCAACTTTGGAAATTTCAAACGGTTCTGGAGTTTTTGTTTTCTCCCGCTTTTTAAAATATTTTTCTAAGGGCATAATAAATAAATCAAAATGCAAAAAGCAAAAATCAAAATGATAATTCAAACTCTAAAACTAGAATAGCACAAAAAAACAGTGTATCAATTATTTTTTGGTCTATATCCTGGCAATATTTCTATAGATCCTTTTCCAATTCCAAAATCTTCACAGATTCTTCTGATATCCATATACATTTCAAAAAGTCTTTGGGCATCTTCTGGGGTCATATATGAAGGCTTTAATGGTATAGAACTGTCTATCCTTTCGTAAACATATCCTTTGTATTCAACAGCTCCATTTTTTGGATCAGTCTCTTTGCTCACAGAAAAATTAGGAAAGCCTGGATCTCTTGGGCAAGGATTTCCTAGGGCATCATGATGCCCGCTCAATCTAATTGCATCATTTCTAATCACACTATTATGCTTTGATATAACGGCTGAAGATTGTTTTTGTTCCAAATCCAATATCCATCTAATATCTTTGGGATCTGTAATGTCATATTTTTAGGAAATTTCCTGCAAAGCTTGCTCTGGAATTTCGATTTCATTTGTTTCTTTCTTGGGTTGTAATTCCTGTTGGGGTTGTAATTCCTGCATTTCGCCCATAATGATTTCCTCCTTTTAATTAAAAACTCTATCTTCATTTAACTCTCTCTCTCTGAATTGCAAGAAAAATCTGTGGATAATTAAAATTTTCTCTTGACAGGATTCTATTATGGGTATATACTCATAATAAAATCCTGGTTCGGCCGAATTTAAACTAATTTAAGGAGTATTATGCCAAGATTAGATGGAACCGGTCCTTTGGGTTTGGGTCCAAGAACTGGTAGGGGTCTGGGTCCTTGTGGAATGGGCATGGGATGGAGATGTCCATGGCTTTGCAGTTATAACCAATTCGTTTCTCCCAAAAATGAATTGGCTGCGCTGGAACAAGAGGAAAAAATACTTGAAGAAGAATTATCTGTAATTCGTGAAGAAAAAGCTAACCTAAAGGATCAACAAAAATAGAAGAAGGCTTGTCCCCGACTCCTTCGCGAGAAGGAGTCGGTTGACCTTCTTTTTTTAAAAAAATAATATAAAATTAAAATAAAGATATTTTTCAATTCATGGTTAGACCAAGACTTTGCAGATTTATTAGATTCAATCCTAATGTAACCTATTTCAAACCCCAAGGAATTCCTTTAAGACATTTAGAGATAGTCGAATTAACTCTTGAGGAAATGGAGGCAATGCGTTTAAAAAATATTGAGGATCTTGACCAAATAGCATGCGCTAGAAAAATGAAAACTTCACAAAGTACATTTCAGCGGATTTTATCTTCAGCTTATAAAAAAATTTCTGATGCTTTAATTTCAGGAAAAGCTATCAAAATCACAAAAAAATAAAAATATCTTTTAGAATAACCTTGCTTGTTCTTCTTTCTTGAGATTAATTTTAACAGTGATTTTACCAAATTGTCCATCAAAACCAGGGATTTTTTCTACTTCATTCTGACGC
>Ga0172366_10005348_pt1 | contig 10093 bp, 8 predicted proteins | sample LakKivSesite69cm_FD_114533 | JGI IMG/M metagenome (GOLD analysis project Ga0172366, IMG submission 114533) | Sediment microbial communities from Lake Kivu, Rwanda - Sediment site 69cm | ecosystem: Environmental > Aquatic > Freshwater > Lake > Sediment | place: Rwanda: Western Province, Lake Kivu...
AAGTCTGCATGTTGCAAATCTACTTTTGATTTCATTAATTCTGGCAGGCCAGCGATACGTGCAGGTACACCCACCACGGTAGCCCCCGCTGGCACTGGCCGGATGACCACAGAACCAGCACCGATCCTGGCATTGTCTCCAACAGTAATCGGCCCCAAGACGATCGCGCCTGTGCCAATTACCACGCTGTTGCCAATAGTCGGATGACGTTTCGTCTTCTGCAGGGTTGTGCCACCCAGCACTGCCCCCTGGTACATCAGCACATCGTCTCCGATCTCTGCTGTCTCACCGATAACTACACCCATGCCATGGTCAATGAAGAAATGCCGCCCGACCCTGGCGCCGGGGTGGATTTCAATGCCCGTCAGCCAGCGATTGACGTGCGAAACGAGACGACCCAGGAAAAGCAGCTTGTGCTGCCAGAGAAAATGCGCCAGCCGATGCAGCCAGATGGCATGCAGCCCTGGATAGCAAAAGATGATCTCCCAGACGGTTTTGGCCGCCGGGTCCTTGGCGAACACAGTCTGTATATCTTCCCTTATGTATTCAAGGATCTTCATAAGCGACCTATCTTCCCTTTGCCTGATAATGTGCAATTGCTTCGCGTAGAGCCTGAGAGGCAACGATGGAATCGGCCTTTGACTCCGGGACACCGCCTAGCGCCTGGATCACCATCTCTGGCGTGATCTGCTGAGCCTCGGCCAACGTCTTGCCCTGGGCCATAACGCTGGTTACGCTGCTGGCAGCAATGGCCACAGGGCAACCACGTGTTTTCTGCTTCACCTCAACGATGCGATCATTGACTACCCGAATCCAAATATAAACCAGGTCTTCCGGGCAGCGTTCACCACCACTGGCTTTGCCGAAACCATCGGCGTGCTCGATCATTCCGACGTTCTGAGGATGTCGGAAGTGCTGCAAAATCTCTTTGCTATACATAGCTCCTGCCCTTATAAGAGTCTATGCTCTACGATATGCTTCAGTACTCCTAAGAAACGCTCCACCTCGTCCCTGGTATTATAAACATAGAAGCTGGCCCGCACCGTGCCTTCCACCCCTAGGTAATCTGCCAGTGGGTAAGCACAGTGTCCCCCAGACCGTACAGCGACCCCCTCATCGTTGAGTAACTGGGCCGTCAGATGCACATCCCCCCGCTCCACGCTGAAGGCTATGACACCCCCGCGCTTTTCGGGGTCTCGCGGCCCGTATACATGTACCTTTTTGATCTTCTGCAAGCCCTCTAACGCATAGGCAGTCAGTTCAACCTCATGCCTACGCACCTGTTCCATCCCCAGCCGCTCCAAGTAGCCCACAGCCCCTTCTAGATGTTGACCAGTTCGCAGGTCGGTGGCCCCGCCCAGAGCCACCGCGCCGCCAACATTGACGGTGCCAGCCTCGAATTTCCAGGGCAGCTTGTTCCAGGTAGCACGTTCTACAGTTACGTTGGCGATCATGTCTCCACCATACAGAAAAGGAGACATCTCCTCCAACCACTCCCTTCGTCCATAGAGCACTCCGATGCCCATTGGAGCCAACATCTTGTGCCCAGAGAAAGCGAAAAAGTCGCATCCGATTTCCTTCATATTCACTGGCAGGTGTGGCGCCGACTGTGCACCATCCACCAGGAACAGTGCCCCAGCCTGGTGCGCCAGTTGACCGATCTCACGCACTGGATTAATAGTGCCTAGCACGTTAGACACATGCGTGCAGCAGACCAGTTTGGTCCGTTCAGTAATTGCCCCCTTCAATTGCTCCAAGTCTAATGTTCCATCCTCGTGGAGGCCAACGACCTTGAGAGTCACACCAGCTCGATCACGCACCATCTGCCAGGGCACAAAATTCGAGTGATGCTCCATCACGGTGACGACCACTTCGTCGCCTTGCTGCAAGCGCATTCGTATGCCCTCGCCGAACAGCAACGAGTAAGCCACGAGGTTGATTGCCTCGGTGGTGTTGCGCACATAGATGATCTCTCGACTGTCGTCGGCACCGATAAAACGGGCCACATTCTCACGCGCCTGCTCATAGAGCTCCATGGCTTCGAGCGCCAGCGTATGAGACGAGCGATGGACGTTGGCGTTGTAGGTCGTGTAAAACTCCTGAATCGTATGCAAAACCTGTTGTGGCGTCTGCGTTGTGGCAGCGTTATCGAGATAGGTCAAGGGCTTGCCCTCGATCAACCGTTGCAAGATAGGAAAATCAGCGCGTATCCTCTCCACGTCCAAACCATCCATTGCCTGCACCCTCTCATTCTTTGGCCGCACCCTATGAGCCGATATATCTGGCGTACAGCGAACGAGCTTCCGCTTTATCTGCAGTGCCTTTGATAATGGCGCGCCCGTCTGGGAAAACAGTCAGTTCATAGCCATCCACCTGAAAACGCAGCATGTACTCATTAAAGGTTACCTGTCCAACCGATCTGAGCCGCTCCGCCAGGGCAGCGAAGGGGACCTTGGCCTCTCCGCACATCTTGACCTGCACCGCATTCCGTCCACAGAGAGCCGTTACATAGGGGCCCATTCGTGCATCAAGGAATTCGAAGCTACCCAAGTCGCAAGTGGGACAAGGACGATCGTCTTTAAGCAGCTCCAATGGTTCCAGGGTCCCGCTCCAAACATCCACATAGAGCACCTGGCGATGAAGGTCTTCTTCCTTCCCCATGAGGATCTTGAGGCCCTCCGTCACTTCCAGGGAAGCTACGATGTTCACCGCTGTCCCCAATACTCCCACTGTATCGCACGTTTGCACGCTGCCAGGTTCTGGAATCTTGGTCAGCAGACATCGCAAGCAAGGAGTGCGATGGGGGATAATGGCCATGATCAGACCATGAGTCGCAACCACCGCTGCATAAACCCACGCGATACCATGCTTGATACAGGCATCGTTGATCAAGAAGCGAGTGGCAAAGTTATCCGTCCCATCCAGGACCAGATCTACATCTTGAATCAGCCCTTCCACGTTGCCGGGATCCACATCCGTAACCACAGGCTCGATCTGCACGTTGGAGTTGATCCGGCGCAGTTTCGTAGCTGCGGCCACCGCCTTGGGCAATTGCCGTGCCACATCGTCCTCATCGAACAGGATCTGGCGTTGCAGGTTATTCAGTTCAACATAATCACGATCTACGATCTTGACCAGACCCACCCCAGCCCGCACCACACTGCTGGCGATGACAGTCCCCAATGCTCCACAGCCGATGATCGCGACTGCGGACGAGAGGAGCCTTTCCTGGCCTTCTTTCCCTATCTGAGGCAAAAGGATTTGCCTTGAGTATCGCTCTAGCATACTCATTGACTTTTACTCCCTAGTAAGAAACGTAACTGCGCAGATAGCAGCCATGTCAGTTGGCAACGCTCAATTGCACCGGTAGCGGACGGTGGCAGATAGGCTACCATCTTCGTACCAGGTGCCAGCAAGCCCCCATTGAAATCTTTGAACTCAAATTTGAGCGGTTTCCTCCATCGCAAAAAGCGCCGTACTCAGGTAGCGTTCTCCCGTATCCGGCAAGATAACCACAATGAGTTTCCCTTTGTTCTCCGCCCTTTTGGCCACCTGCAAGGCCGCATGGGCCGCAGCGCCCGAAGAGATGCCGACCAGCATACCCTCCTCCCTGGCCAAACGGCGAGCCATTGTCATCGCTTCCTCATTGGTAACCTGGATGATCTCGTCTACCAGATCCAACCCCAACACGTCAGGCACAAAGCCAGCGCCGATGCCTTGGATTTTATGCGGGCCAGGCTTGCCACCAGAAAGCACAGGCGAAGCAGCCGGCTCTACAGCGATGGCCCGGAAGCTTGCCTTGCGAGGTTTGATCACGTCAGCAATGCCAGTGATCGTACCACCAGTGCCCACACCAGCCACGATAATATCTACCTGGCCGTCGGTATCGCGCCAGATTTCCGCTGCCGTGGTGCGACGGTGAATATCCGGATTGGCTGGGTTTTTGAACTGCTGGGGTATGTAGTAGCGTGGGTCCTGGGAGGCCAGTTCCTCGGCCTTGCGCACTGCCCCTGGCATTCCCTCTGCCCCGGGGGTTAAGATGAGCTCTGCACCCAAGGCCTTCAGCAAAGCACGCCGCTCGAGACTCATAGTATCGGGCATAGTCAGCACCAAGCGGTATCCCTTCACCGCGCAGACAAAGGCCAAAGCGATGCCGGTGTTGCCGCTGGTAGGCTCCAGGATAATCGTGTCTTCTTTAATCTGTCCATCTCGCTCTGCCGCCTCGATCATGCTTTTGCCGATGCGGTCCTTAACGCTGGACAACGGATTGAAGGACTCTAATTTCGCCACAACCGTGGCTTCCAGCCCTTGCGTCACCCGGTTCAAGCGCACAAGTGGAGTGTTACCAATAGTTTGTGTGATGTCTTCATATATCTTTGTCACCTTGACCTCCTGAGATAAGCCATAACGACTACTATCAACTCCATCTATAATGGAGAAACCTCCTGGCTATTCCCCAGTACAATCTCGAAAGCACAACTAATCGCGCCCGTGGGGCAGACCTCCTCACACAGGCAAGTACAGTTGCAAGCCCTTACGCGGAAGCAGACATCCGGGCAGGCGAAAACTGGTCCCCGTTCTCCCAGTTCTATGGCCAGGCAGGGACAAGCCTGCACACATAGCTCACAGAGCGTACAAAGCGACCCGTCAACCTGTGGCAAAGCCAGCGCCCTGTTCATCCCCTCATCTCCTCCATACTGAAAAGAACAAAATTATCATAGCGCAAGGACATCCATTTGTCTGTGACAAAAGTCTCTTTCTCTCTTGTAGTTAGATTTCACAGGAGGAACTGCTGGATTCAGAGAGGGCAAACTGGGGATGGTGGCACAAGAGGGATTTGGAGCAATTTACAACCACTCTACACCCCAGCGGCTTCACGCTCTAATTTCTCGCGGTTGACCACAACAATGCGCCCACGCTCGCGGCGGATCAAACCCTCGTCAGCAAAGGCACGCAGGGTGCGTCCAACCATTTCACGCACCGTGCCGATGTGTACGGCGATTTCTTCCTGCGTCCAGCGTCTGGGTGCATTCAGGCCCTCGGCGTAAGCCAGGAGAAAGCGAGCCAGGCGGCTGCGCACTGTGTGCAAGGCCAGGCTTTCCACCATATCGTTCAGACGCCGCACCTCAGCGGTCAGGTGTTCCACGACAGCCAACGCCATTTCGTGATGTTCGCGCAAGATGCGGTGGCAGTCTTGGCAAGCGATGGTATAGAGCATGGTTTCGGTGACCGCATCCACGGTAGCCAGGTTCGGGCCGCCATCAAGGGCAGAGACAAGGTTAATGGACTCGCCAGGTCCGAGATAAGCCAGAACCTGTTCGCGGCCTTCAGGCGACATGCGACGCGTCCGCACCAAGCCGCGGGCGACAAAGTACACGGCTTGGCAGGGTTCGCCTTCCCATATGACCACCTGACCGGGCGAGAAAGTGCGCTCGTGAACATACGGTGCAATCTCCCGTAGTGCCTCGTCGCTGAGCCGGGCAAAGAAGGGCAATTGGGATAGAGTCTTAACTGTGGTCATCATTCACAACTTCTTAGGTGACCGCCACGTCGGAGGTCACCTCAAGTTGCCTTCCAGTCCCATTATACTATGAAGTGGGTGATCTTGAATATGACGAAAAGCCTTCGTCGCCGCTTTTGGTATCCCTTCTTCTTAACATCGGGAGAAGCGCCGGCCGAGACAGATACGGCACAGGATACCTGACCCCCTGCGTTGAGACCAGAGTTTTGCCCAGAATCACAGCAGCCGCCGATACAACGATTGGAACGCCTGATGACGGGCACTGTAGAACGCATGTCGTTGTGGGTCAGGTTCCAGGATCAAATCAAGACGAGGCAATGCCCCGCCTTCAGCCAGAGCAGGGATATTTCCCAGCGCCCAGTGTCCCAGGATGGCAGCACCTAACGCAGAAGCGTCGGCAATCTGTACTGGCGCGAGAGGAATGCCCAGCACGTCGGCTAAGATCTGCACCCAAATAGGAGCACGCACGATGCCGCCGGTAAGGCGGGCTGGCTCAGCAGGTTCATTGCCCTCAGCCAAAGCTTGCCACACGTCCGCTAGGCAAAAGGCTACCGCTTCCAGGGTCGCGCGTGCCACATGTGCCCGGCTGTGCTCCAACCCCAGGCCATAAATTATGGCCCGAGCAGCCGCATTCCAATGAGGGCTGCGTTCGCCGGTGAAATAAGGCAGCATAAGAACGCCTCCCACGCCGGGAGGGATTGCCGCAGCATCTGTCAGCAGTTGTTCATATCCTGCCTCTGCTGGCAGTTCAGGATAGAACCTCTCCCGAACCCACTGCAGAGCTAACCCCCCGTTGTTGATAGCTCCCCCAGCAAACCAGCGCCCTTCCATGAGCACGTAGCACCAGGTGCGCTCCTCCTCGTCTAGCCACGGGTAGTCCAACACCCTGCGGATCGCCCCGCTGGTGCCGACGGTAACTACGACCTGACCACTAGTGACTGCACCAGCGCCAAGGTTGGCCAGCCCACCGTCGCTGCCCCCAGCCACAACGGGTATACCAGCCGGCAAGCCCGTCTCGTCTGCCGCCCGCTTCGTCAGCTCGCCTACCACCGTAGAAGCGACGACAAGGGGAGGCAAGCGCTCCACTGACACACCTGCCAGGGACAGTGCTTCCTCGTCCCACGCCAGGCGATGGATGTCCAACAGGCCGGTAGCAGAAGCCATGCTCAGATCGGTGGCCCAGACGCCAGTCAAGCGGTGCAGGATCCAATCCTTAATGGCGATAAAACGGGTGGCCCGCTGAGCCACCTGGAGAGCTTGCTCAAACCACCAACGCAAGCGAGCCACATGATAGGTGGAGCACAGAGGACATCCCGTGCGCTGGTAAAGCGTGTGGGGGTCCGTGCGGGCGGAGAGCGCAGTGGCTTGAGGGGCCGCCCGGTTGTCAGCCCAGGCCATGGCTGGGGCCAGAGGGGTGGCCTCGTCATCTACAGGAAACAGGCTGTGCATTGCCCCACTGAGGCAGATACCAGTCACCTGAGCAGGAAGCAACTGCGCTGCCAGAGCCTGCAGTGCTTCAGCCGTGCCTCGCCAGACCTTCCACACGTCCTGTTCGGCCCAGCCCGGTTGAGGCCATTGCAGGCTGTACGTGGTCGAAGCAGCCGCCAAGAGACGGCCCTCAGCAGTCAAGGCCACAGCTTTACAGCTAGTTGTCCCCAGGTCAAGGCCGATCAGCAAAGCCATACCTCTCCTAACCATCAAGACATAAAGGCTTTAAGGTCATAGAACCTTGCAAACCTTTTCGTGATCTTCTTCGTGTCTTCGTGGCTTGGTGGTGAATTACATCGTTGCGGCTCTGACTTTGGGCAACACGTAGTTGTCCACATCGGCATCATTGTCTGGCACGGGTACATCGCTGAACAGAAACCAATGTTCAATGTGCTCGACCGTGGCCCCTGGCTGCAATCGGACGAGCGGGCCCAGCGTCTCAACCTCCAGCATATCCGCATCCGTCCACGTTTCGACCGAGCAGCCAAAGTCTGGGTATAGCGCGCCCGGCACGTAATCGAACTTGACCACAAACAGATGGCCATTGCGAGCGTAAGCTATCCAGCCATCTGCCACCATCGCCCCCGCCTTTTGCGCTTTGGTTGCCTGTGGATCCTGGCGTAGCAACACGTATTTGCCGCCCCATGTCCAGCGAGGATCGGACATGTCAGTGTATGCCCAAAGGGCGACGGTGTTCACCGGCAGCAGCGCCTCCGCGTGCGCAGCGCGCGGCGGCAGCGGGATGATCGCCTTGCCCCCTGGCGCCATCACCGACAGTGCCCAAGGAGCAAGCTCCACCGTCCAGCAATTGGCGTTGCGCAAGCGATGGCTGACTTCCACATGAGCTTCATTCGCTGCGAGACGGATATCCATTTCCTTCTGTATCCCGGTCGTCGTCTCCGTGGGCTGGATGAGGCGCACAAAATCGGGGTGCTGCTCTAACTGCACTGGCGAATTGTCCGGAAAATAGGTACGCGGGCTTGCTTCGGGTGCATGCCACAGGCGGTGCCCACCGTAAATGCGCCATTCGCCACCCCCGGTCTTGCCCAGCATTTGCTCATACTCTTTAAATTCGTTGCCCTGGCCCACAAATCCGAAGCGAATGATGCGCGGGCCGACATCCGTCGTCACGACCAAATCCACGAGCCCGTTGGATAGGTGGTAGCAGTCTGGCCAGCCCTTGTAGTTGATCTTTTCCACGCCCAACCTCCCTCATACGTGAGATATGGCGAGTGAAACGTGAACGTGATGGTCACTCTTCACTCATCACATTTGCTGGTACTATAGACAACTCCGCACAAATGGTCAAGCAGTGAAAGTACTTCGTTGGCGGAGATGCTATCGGTCCTGACTGTTGATTTTGGAACTAGCCTGTCCAAGTCTGGCGAACGCGCGAGTTCCGCGACAGGAAAACGGCAGCCTATGGAATTGCACCGCGAGCCCACCTATGCTATACTTGGGTTGACAAAGCGCCAAGCTCTTCACAAGGGCACTTTCTAACGCCCGCAACCCCGATGACCAGTCTTGCATCTGTTGGCATCACCCATCTTTGAAGCGGCCTGACAATGAAAGCTCAACTATTTAATGTCTGGACAGCTTGGGGACAGTTTGTGCTGGCGGGCCTGCTGGGGGCCACGGCCATGTTTGTGCTTAATGCGCCCAGTCCTGCTGGCTCTCGTGGTCTGCTTTCGCCGACCTTCTTCGCGCGTAACACCAATGTGCCGTTCGACGAGCGACTGTGGGCGGCGATGGGTCACGAGGCTTGGTATCTCGAATACGGTTATGTCCAGTCACCGCCGACAGCTCAGGCTACCTTCTCCACAGGCACGTTGGGCCCCACAAAGACGCTGGCGACGCCTGCGGCCGCGTCAGTAAGCGCAGCGGGCGCTTACCTGCCGCTCGTGTTCCACGAGTACGCAGCACCGACAGCTACCCTCACCCCGTCGCATACGCCGACCGCCACGCCCACGCGCCCGCCACCACCAAGCGTGGAGGCGCGGGCGCTGTGGATCACGCGCTTCGACTGGACCTGCATCCTGCCCTGCAGCCTGCCCGGCCCGGACACCGTCCACCAGATGGTGGACAATGCGGCTACGGCCGGGTTTAACATGCTCCTCTTCCAGATCCGCGGCAACGGCGACGCCTACTATACGCCCGGGCTCGAGCCATGGTCGTCACGGCTGACGGGCACCTACAGCGCGACGCTCGGGCTGAACCCGGGCTGGGACCCGCTTGCAGTGATGATCGCCGAGGCGCACGCCCGCGGCATGCAGGTGCACGCCTACTTCAATGCCTACCCCGCCTGGCTGACCGACCCAGGCAGCAGCTCGCCGCCGCCCGACAACACGGCGCCCCTGCATCCCTTCTGGACCTGGAGCCGCGCACCGGGCAGCAATTGGGCTTACTGGCGTCAGTGGGACACCAGCCATCACCCGATGAACCTGGCTCGCGATAGTTACTTGTGGGCCAGCCCCGGCAACGACTGGTTGGTCGAAAACCATATTGTCGCCACCGCCATTGACATCCTCAGTCGCTACAACGTGGACGGGCTGCACCTCGACCTGGTGCGCTACGCCGGCCCGAACTACTCATGCGACCCACGCAGCGAGGAGCGTTGGGGTGGCCCGTGTCCTACTAGCATTCCGGACACGAGCTACGCCGACTGGCAACGGTCACAGGTGACACGCCTGGTAAGCCGCATCTACAACGAAGGCGTGCTGCCTCAAGGCCACCGCGTGATGCTGAGCGCAGCAGTATGGTGGTTCCCGCAAGACGTGTGGGGCCTGGGTTGCAACGGGGGCTACGACAGATATTACCAGGATGCCCACGGCTGGCTAAACGCAGGCATTATTGACGCCGAGATGCCGATGCTATACGGCTGTCCGGCCTTCGCCGATGGCGCAGCGGGCGACAGTAACTGGGCTATGGTCACGCAGGACTGGCTGGCCCACTGCGCTGATCGCTTCGTCTTCCCTGGCATCAGTGCCGACATGCGCTTTTCCTCGATCGAGACACGCATCAACAGCGAGCGCGCACATGCAGCCTCCGTTGGCGCAGTGGCCGGCCACGCCATCTTCTGCTATA
>Ga0172366_10005349_pt1 | contig 10093 bp, 7 predicted proteins | sample LakKivSesite69cm_FD_114533 | JGI IMG/M metagenome (GOLD analysis project Ga0172366, IMG submission 114533) | Sediment microbial communities from Lake Kivu, Rwanda - Sediment site 69cm | ecosystem: Environmental > Aquatic > Freshwater > Lake > Sediment | place: Rwanda: Western Province, Lake Kivu...
CGTCTCGATCCTCCGCCGGGCCGCAGCAGCCCACCTGCGCGCCTGTTCGGGGCAGCGACGGACGTGCTCAAGGCCAGCCACCAGCCCTTCGGCGTCGCCGACCGGGACGACCCAGCCCTCCTCCTGGTGTCGCACAAGCTCCGTCGTGCCCCCGGCTGCCGTGACGACGACGGGGACCTCCATCGCCATCGCTTCCATGACGACGTTCGGCATCCCTTCGTGCGTGGAGGTCTGCACGAGCGCGTCCATCACCGCGAAGAGAGAGGAGATGTCGGGTGTGAACGGGTGCATGAGCACCGCCTCGCGCAGGCCGCGTTCGACGAGCGCCCGTTCAAACGCCTCCGCGGGAGCCACTTCGTCGGGGAGCGGAGGCTGGCAGACGCGCAGGAGCCGCACCGAACCGTTTCCCTTCCGCATCCGGCGGAGCACCTCGACGAGCACGTCCAGCCCCTTGAACACCGACGAGCGCCCGACGTGGCCGATCACGAAGTCATCCGGCCCGAAGCCGAGCGCCGCCCGCCGCGCCCGTCGCTCTTCCTCCGGGCATCCCAGGTGCGCCTGCGCACGCCTCAGGTCTATGCCGTTCGGGATCACCCTGACGATGTGCGGCGAGGCGCGATGCGCTTCGATGAGGTAGCGCGCAACCGCCTGCGAATTGCACACTACCGCGTCGGTGACGCCGAGGAGCACGCGATCAATCAGGACGTGGGCCGCGCTCTTCCACGTGTCAATGCTCCGCTCCGAAGCGACGACCACCGGGCGGCTGGTGAGCCTGAGCGCCACCGCAAGCCTCCCCCACGTGTTCGCCGTTGACATGTAGGTATGCACGACATCCGGGCGGCACTCGTGGAGCACCCTTCGCAGGCGCACAAGCGTCCTCAGCTCGACCTTGCGGGTCTTGTCGAGCACGTGCGTGCGTGCCGCTTCGGCGAATTCGTCGGCAAGCGTGCCGCTCCGCGTGCTGCATACGACCGGCTCCCAGCGCGAACGGTCAATCCCGTTGATGAGGGTGAGCACCTGCCGCTCCGCGCCTCCGGCGTTGAGCGTGCCGAGCACATAGAGGACAACCCGCCGTTTCATGCGCCCGCTACCGATTCTCTTTGCCGCAGAAACCGGACGTTGACGATCCACCACACCGAAAGCAGGGCAAAGACGAGAGGGAAATACCAGAGGGACATGGAGAGCGTCAAGCCGTAAATCCACAGGGGCAGGCTCATGAAGATATACCCGACGAAGAGCGCCTCGCGGTAGCGCTGGGCGACGCTCCACCCGATGGCGACGAACAGGAAGTGATAGGGGAAGAACTGCGTGTTATGCCTCACGTTGCCGCCTAACTCGATCACCGAGTAGACGACCATCTCCGCGAGGAGCACGAGCGCCACAAGCCCCGTCCGACGCCACCCCCATCGAACTGCCGCCCAGAACCCCACGCCGAAGAACGGGAGCACCGCATACCGGACGATCACGTCGGGGATGAACACGACATCCACCCTGACGGGCAGCCATGGCAGGGGGGCGAAGAGAATGCGCCCCATGCCGATGGGCGTGAAGAGGATCATGTCCCTGAGCGTCTGGAGTTGTATCCCCGAAAACGCCGACGTTGAGGGGCGAACTCCCACGAGGCCGATTTGCGCGTACTTGAGCAGGTCAACGAGAGTGTCACCTCTGCTGAACTTGCCGATGATGACGACGATGTCGGTGGTGGCCACCACCGCACCCACGATGCTTCCCGCCGCGAGCAGGAAGAGCAGCAACGTGAGGCGTGCCCTGCGCGCAATCAGGAGGATCGCCACCAGCGCGACCACCATGAGGAGCATGGCGACGTAGTTGCGGAACTGGAGGAGCACGGAAAGCCCGATCACAAACCAGAGAAGCCCGCGCACGCTCCAGCGCTCCGCAAGCTGCTGCGCTCCGTACACGACGGCAAGCCCAGCGAGCGTCGCGCCCGAATCGCGCAGGCTATGTGCATCAACGACGATCATCGCCGACGAGCACCAGACAAGCCACGCCGCCCCAAGGCCGGCCCTCGAACTCCACACGCGCCGCCCGATGAGGTAGATCATCACTCCCGAAGCCACGCCGATCAGCGCGTTGCTCAGTGTGGTAAGTATCTGGTCGCGCAGGATGAACACGTGAAGCGCCACCCAGAAGTAATATCCCCACGTTGCCGTGCCGACTGCACGGGTGAGGTTCACGTCGGTGATGCTGGGCTGGCTCAGGAGGTCGGCCACGCGGGTTCCCAGATACCAGTAGAGCCGGGGATCCACGTAGCGGTATGCGTAGTCGGAGATCACCCACGCCGCCGAGGCGCGCACCACCAGCCCCAGCAGCGCGCCGATGATGAGACTTCCCCGGTCATCCGGGTCGGCAACCGCCGAAATCCACGCGACGATGAGCGCCGCGCCCGTGATGAGCCACACAAGAGGGACCCACGTGGCGGCAGGAAGGAACAGGACCATGCCGAGAAGCGCCCCGGCTGAAGCGACTGCAATCGGCACAGAGCGAACAAGCTCAGGCTGTGCCGCCAGGTACTTCATCTCTTACGCCCCTCCTGGAGAGCATCTCGCGCCCCAGACGGATGACCGGACCGATCTCGCCCGGCCCAAGCGCGATAAGGCACAGCCCCCACGCCGCGAGCACGAGGAGGACCTTCGACGCGATGCCCGCAACGCTGATGTCGCCGAGGTGATCAATCCATGCCGCGCCCACGAGCACGCCGCCGAGCGACGCCAGAGCGCCTGCAATGCGCGCCGAAGCGACGGGGATCGCAAAGAAGCGCTGCGCCGCCGCGAACATGACCGCCACCATGATCACGTGGCCTCCTACCGTGGCGGCGGTGGCTCCGGCGCTCTGCCACCGGGGTATGAGGAGGAGATTGAGGATCGCCATGCCCGCCACACCGAACAGGTAGCTGATGGACTGCCACGAGGTCCGTTCGGCAACGGAAAGCTGTACGAAGAGAAACAGCCCGACGTTCGAAAGGAGCGCGGCCACCAGCATCGGCCCCACAAGGCCGCTCGCAGGCACGTAGAGCGGGCCAATCAGCACACGCACCACCTCGCGTGCGAACGCCGCAAGCGGGATGACGAGGACCGCGTTGAGCGAAATGAAGTACAAAAGCCCGCGCCCCACCGTCGCGTGCACCTCCGGTCCGTCCTTGATCCCCATGACAAACGGCGCCCATGCCATCACAAAGCTGACCCCGATGAACGACACGAGATACCCGATGCGAACCCCCACTCCATAATAACCGACTTCCTCGGTTGACGCGCCAAGGGCAAGGAAATAGCGGGGGCCATGAAGGATGCCCCATGACGCGAGCGCCGCCGGGATAGTCGGCAGCGAAAAGCGGAGGCCGCGCCACAGGAACCTAAGGCGTCCCCAGGAGGCGTACACGTGCCGGAGCCAGCGAACGCTCACCACGAGCGCGGCGAGCGCGCCGAGGAAGAGACCGGCGAAGATGGAGACCACACCCGCGTGCCAGACGACCAAGAGGGCAGTGACTACGATGGCCCATCCGAGCACGCGCACGCTCAAGAGCGTCACGTGGTGCATCGGCTCATGACGCAGGCGGAAGAGCGTGGCCATGTGATCGCCCATGATGGTGAGCGGCAAGGAGACGAGCGCGCAGGCCCACGCCGCGTGATTGCTCAAGTCCGAACGCAGGAGATAGACTATCGCTCCGCCGAGCGCGACCACGAGGGACCCGGTGGCGACGATGAGCATGGCATGGGTGGTCGCCAGGCGTCGGCGGTCGGCTTCCGATTCGTCGTAGTAGTATCGGATGAGCGCCTGATCGAGGTTCAGGCTGACGGCATAATACACCCACCCGATGGTGGCGGTGATCACGTCGGCGATGCCCAATTGGTCGGGAGCGAGGAAACGCCCGATGATCGGCAACACGGCGAATTTGGCGACGGCTTCCAGCGCATTCCCAATGCCATAGAGGACCGCCTCGCCTGTCAGCCGCCGTACGTTCATCCCTCTCCTCGGCCCGGCTTTTGTGCCTCACGCCGCGCACGTGCGGTGCTGCTGGCGGCGATCCTGCGTCTCATGCCGGGCCATGCCTCCGCAAGATACGCGAGGAGAATCCCCCAGAGGACGCCCATCGCGCCGCTCAGGACGATGATGCGCCCCCGACGCGGCCACGAGCGAATCTCCGGCGGCAGCGCCCGATCTACCCGCGTGAGCGACGAGATATTCCGCATCTCGTCCAGCTTCGCCATCTCGTACTGCTGGACGAGGAGCTGCTGAATGAGCGCCTGAATCTTGATCTCGCGCTCCAGCCTCGCGTACTCTAGCGCCCGGTCAGGCACTTCGCGGAAAGAGAGGAGAGGGTCGGATGCGTGCGTCCCGCGAGATTCCCTCAGCGATTGTCGCTGGGCGACAAGCTGACCGCGCTGTATGGCCATCTCCCGCAGGGAGAAGTGGTCAGGCCCAAGGATCTGGCGGGTTGCGCCGATCCTCACGTCGAGCGCCTGGATTTGCGCTTCTACCGACGCCATCTGATCCACGAGCGCGCTCACCTGATCGGGAAGCGAGATGACGCCGTATCGCTGCGCGAAGTCTCGTGCGCTCGTCTCCGCCGCAACGAGCGCGGCCCTGTTTTCGTCCACCCGCTTTTCGAGGAATCGCCGCAACTCTCCGGCATGGCGTGTCTCGGCATCCCGATACAGGCTGTCCACGATGCTCACGTACCCATTTGCAAGCTCGGCGGCCAGGCGAGGGTTGCGGTCCGTCACCGATACGCTGATCGCCCCTTCCGTCGAGATCACGACGGCGGTCGCGTGTTCCAGGGCGACGAGCGCTTCGGTGAAGAGACGCACTTTGTAGTGTTCCTGAAGGTTGTACCGCTCGACGAGCAGGCGGCGCGTCGTCAGGCTGTTGAGGAAGCTCATGAGCCTGTCGAGAGAGGCCCCACCACCGCGCCTGAGCACGGCGTTGAGAGGGTCGCGCAGGAACGAGGAGATGGCACCGGCCTCATCGGGTGGGGCCATGAACGTCGCCTGCGCGGTGTACTGCGGCGTCATCACGAAGACGGCGATGACCGTCACCGCGAGAATGATGCCAATCGTCCCACCCACAAGGAGCCGTCGCCGCCAGATGAGGGCGATGAGGTCCGCCACGCGCCCCGCTTCGGTTTCTTGGGGCTTGACATTCTGATTGCTATCGTTGCTGGTGTTCATTTGCCCCTTGCTATGCTCTGAACAATGAAGATGGTGGTGATAACCTGAGAAGTGAGGACGATCACCTCTTTGGTGATCTCCCACCAATCCGTCGGGTCCTTCTCAGGTACAAAGATCGTATCGCCCGGCTCCAGGATCGCATTGTCGGTGGGTTTGACCCAGAGGCCGGTCTCGGCCTTGATCACGCGAATGCCGCGATAGCGGGCATTCCAAGAGAGGCCGCCTGCCTGCTCGATGTAGAAATCCACCGTACGGCCTGGCTGGTACGCGATGAGGCCGGGCCGGGCGACCTGTCCGGCAACTTCCACCGTCACGGGCTTCCGGGAGATGAGAATGCTGTCCCGGTCAACAAGCGTCATGTCGTCGGGTCCGCCGGGGTTTGCGAGTGCGTTGCCCATGTCAATAGGGAAGTGCCCACGAATCTCGCGGGAGCGCGCTCTGAAGTAGGCGTACTCCTCGCGGTTCATCTCGGCGGCTCTCATCAATGAGAGTCGCTCGTACTCCGGGTCGGGCGTTTCCTGGAGCTTGCTGCGCACAAGCCGGGAAGTCGTCAGGGAGGCTTCTGGAGTAAGCCCACCGGCGCGGCGCAGCACCTCCGAGAGGCGCGTCTGCCCTTCGACGATGGAGTACTCGCCGGGGAAACGGACTTCGCCTTCAACCGTCACCGCCTGCCGAAGCCGCCAATTCGGCAAAGGCTGGATGAGCAGCCGATCTCCGGGCCGAAGCGCGTTATCCGCAGGAGAGTCGGTGAGGTTGCTGAGGTCTATCGTCCGCACCACGGGAGGACCCGAATCAACGGGGAAGGCAGTCCATTCCACCCGATTCATGGCTGCGTCGTCCGTCAGCCCGCCCGCAAGCTGGATCATCTTTGAGACGGTATCTCCGGGGCGGTACTCGTAATTCCCCGGCACCTGCACCGCGCCCCAGATGGCGACCGAGTCGCCCCGCGCAGGGACCGTGACCACGTCGCCCATCTCAAGCGTCGGGTTCAGACTCGTGTCGCCCGCCGCGTAGAAAAGCTGAAGATCGGCGGAGAGAGAAGGCGCGTCACTTCGGTCGAGCCGTATCCTCCGGTAGGAGGCGTTGTCCATAAACCCGCCTGCCCGTTGAACGATGGTGCTCACCCGGTCCGCCGGAGTGGCGAGGTACGTGCCGGGTTTCTCGACGAGGCCCGTCACGTGGACACGGAACGTGCGCACTTCCGTGAGGCTGAGCGTCAGGCGCGCATTCTGGTAGGCGTTCGCCCCCGCAGCGACGATGCGGCGTTCGGCTTCGGCGATGGTCAGGTACGCCACGTGAACCGGCCCCACCGCCGGGACGAGGAGATCGCCTTCCGGGGTTACGACGAGGGCGAACGATTTATTTATCGGCCCCCACAACCCCAGCGAGAGCCGGTCGCCGGGGCCGAGACGATACGTCGTCCGGTCAATAAGGCGATCAAGCGCGGTCGTCGGCGCGAGGAGCGTCGGTTCGCGAGCCTCCTCCGGTGCGGCCGCTTCCTCCGAGGGAGCAGCTTCGGCGGGTCGGCGATTGACGCCCTGCTTCTGCGTCTTCTCCGTCGCCTGGAGAAGCGAGGTCTGGGCGAAGGCGGAGGAGAGAAGCGACACAGCGAGGAAGGCTACCGCCGCACATGCGTAGCCCGCACAGGTTCTATTTGTGCGTTTTCGGTGCATCAGGAATCCGATAGTGTTGAACATACCAGCGCGCATACTCTCCCTGCTTGATGGGTTGCCACCACGCCGCGTTGTCCTTGTACCACGCGATGGTCCTGGCAAGAGACTCCTCGAAAGCGTACTGCAATCGCCATCCGATGGCGCGGAGCTTCTCCGTGTTGACGGAATAGCGCTGATCGTGCCCTGGCCGGTCGGCGACATGTCGGATCAAAGATAACGGTTTACCGAGGCTCGTGAGGATGGCGGTTGCCAGTTGGACCGTGTTCACCTCATTCCCCGCGCCGATGTTATACGCCTCGCCGGGGGTTCCGTGATGCAACACGTGGTCTATCCCGCGACAGTGGTCCTCTACGTACATGTAGTCGCGCAATGCCTTGCCGGGACCATAGATCGGCAACGGCTTGTCTTCGATGGCGTTGGTGATGAAAAGCGGCGCCACCTTCTCCGGATACTGGTACGGCCCGATGGTGTTCGACCCGCGTGTGATGAGGGTCGGCAGCCCGTAGGTGACGTGGTAGGACTGCACGAGCAGTTCGCCCCCGGCCTTGCTCGACGAATAGGGGCTGCGCGGCGCAAGCCGGTCGTCCTCACGCGACGATCCGGTGAGCACTTCCCCGTACACTTCGTCGGTGCTCACCTGGAGGAATCGCTCGACCTTCCTCGCTTTCGCCGCTTCCAAGAGGATGTACGGCCCTTCGATGTTCGTGCGGAGGAACACGCGCGGGTTGAGGATTGATCGGTCAACGTGGCTTTCCGCCGCGAAGTTGATGACCGCGTCGGCCCTCTTCACGAGCGGAGCCACCGCCTCCTCGTCGGCGATGTCGCCGCGCACGAACTCGTAGCGCGGGTCGTCCGCAACCTCGGTCAGATTGGCGAGATTGCCGGAGTAGGTCAGCTTGTCGAGGTTGATGACGCGGTACGAGGGATAGGTGCTCAGCACGTAGCGAACGAAGTTGGAACCAATGAAGCCCGCTCCGCCCGTGACGAGTAGGGTCCAGCTCATCCAGTCGTCTCCTTGCCGCGCACGGGGATGATTTCCGTGCTCCCTTGCGGAGCTACCACAGTGAGACGGGGCGTCAGATTCGCCGCAGAGAGCGCCGCCACGACCGTCCTCCTCACCTGCTCGACATCGTTGTGATGCGGACTCAGGTGCGCCATGACGATGTGAGCGACGCCGGCCTCCGCCAGCCGCACCGCAAGCTCGGCGGCCTGATCGTTATCGAGATGCCCGTGCGGGCTTGCGATTCTCTGCTTGACCGCCCAGGGGTAGTCGCCCCAGCGCAGGCGGTCGGCGTCGTGGTTCGCCTCCACAATCGCGAGGTTCGTCGTCGCAAGCTTCTGCGCCACAAGGGTAGTTACGCACCCCAGATCGGTGGCGATCCCGAACGACGCGTGCCCGTTTCGCACCACGAATTGCGCGGGGTCGGCGACATCATGCGGCACGGAGAATGGCTCGAACTCCATGTCCGCGACCTGAAACCGGCAACCTGCCTCGATGGGGCACAGGTCTTCGCCACCGCGCCAGAACAAGGTTAATGCGTGAAGAGTACCGGAAGTTCCATAGACAGGGATGCGGTATCGCCGGGCGAGCACACCGGCTCCCCGCACGTGATCCCGATGCTCGTGGCTGAGGACGATGCCCACGAGGCTACTCGGTGGCCAGCCGATTGCCTCAAGCCGTGCTTCGATCATTCGCGCACTCAGACCGGCGTCTATCAGCACGACCCGATGACCGACGCGCACCGCGATCGCGTTCCCCGCACTGCTGCTGGCCAGAATGCATACGTCCATTTCGTTGCTTCGTACCTTTGAACTTCCTGTAAGTTCGCTCGACGATGCCGCGCAGCCACACGGCGCACGCGTTGCGTGCCGGTTGAGCGTGCCCCTCTGCGAGGAGGGGCGCAGGCAGACAGAAGTTTCCCCCCTTTGCCGGATCATATTCGGCAGCGCAGCAGACCCCTATGGGTGCCCGGCTCCTATGCGTTTAAGAAGCAGCAGTTGCAGACGGCGCAATGCCTGAGCGCGATGGCTCAGGCGGTTTTTCACTTCCGTCCCCAGCTCCGCGAACGTCGCGTTCTCCGTGCGGGGAATGAACACGGGGTCGTACCCGAAGCCGCTTGTACCAGCAGGCGCACGGGCGATCCTGCCTTCACATACGCCTTCCGCCTCGTCAACCTGTCCATCGGGCCACCAGACCACCGCCGCCGCCCAGAATCGCGCCGTCCGCTTTTCCGGCGGAACCCCTTCGAGACGTGCAAGCAGGAGCGCGACGTTGGCGGCGTCCGAGGCATTCGGACCGGCGAACCGCGCCGAACACACCCCCGGCGCGCCGCCGAGCGCATCCACCTCAAGGCCGCTATCTTCGGCGAGCGCGGGCAGACCGGACCACCGTGCAATCGTCTCCGCCTTCAGCCGCGCATTCTCCCGAAAGGTGGGGCCGTCCTCCACGACCACAGGCGGCGTGCCGACCTCTGTCATCGCTACCCACGCCACCGGAATACCCGCGCACAACTCTCTGATTTCGCGTATCTTGCCCCGGTTTGTCGTGGCAATGACGATGCGTGGCCGACTCATCCGCACGCCCCTATCGGGCGGCCGTCGGCTTCGGCAGATGCTGAACCTGGGTCTTCGAGACCGCGAAGATCATGCAATTCGTCACCGCAGGGCCGACCTTTGCCCGCAGTTCTTCGAGCGCCTTGCCGTCGGTATGATCTTCTTCCAGTTCCACGGCAATGGTCACGAAATCGTACTTGGTCGGGTCGTTGCTCGGGCCAACCGCCGTGAACACTGCACGCGGGTTTTGCTTCAGGTTCTGATAGGCTCTTTCGGCCCCGATTCGACCGAACACCACCTTGTCCCCGTTGAGCTTCGCCAGGCCGGTGAACACTGCCACTTCCGGCGTGCCGTCGAGCGCAGCGGTTGAGAGCGTTTGTCCATAGGCATCCACGTTGAAGAGCTTCTCTTCCGGGTGGAATATCTGCTGCTGCCGCTGGGCAACGGTGCTTGCCGCAATCATGACGTTGATCTGCGCCCTGAACACTTCGACCGCCAGACGCGGATCGTAGTCTTCGAGCATCTTGCGGTTCATCTGCTTCAGGTCGCGGTAATCAAGAAGCGAGCGACGGGCAACATCGTACGTCGCCTCGTCAATCTTGCGGATCAGTTCCGGGCGCGGCACACCGAGTTCCAATGACCTATGAAAGAGAACCTGGTGGATGCTGTTCAGTTCCTGAG
>Ga0172366_10005354_pt1 | contig 10089 bp, 8 predicted proteins | sample LakKivSesite69cm_FD_114533 | JGI IMG/M metagenome (GOLD analysis project Ga0172366, IMG submission 114533) | Sediment microbial communities from Lake Kivu, Rwanda - Sediment site 69cm | ecosystem: Environmental > Aquatic > Freshwater > Lake > Sediment | place: Rwanda: Western Province, Lake Kivu...
ACGGATTGTCGTACTCGCCGCCACCGGTCGGGTCGGGGCCGCCGTCATCCTCGTACGTCTCGATCATCGTCAGGTTGGGCTGGCGAGCACGTTCCATCCACTCAAAGTAACTTCCCCTGTCGGCCGCTCCAAACACCATCGTCTGCCAGGGCGTACCGTAGGCGGTAGTGTCGTCCATCGGAAAACCTTCAAAGTTGTTGCCGTTCAGCAGGTCATAGTTTGCCATGCCCCAGTTGACGAAGATTACGTGGTCAGGGCCAACCGCTGCGCGGATCGTCGCTTCATACTGCCGCAACCCCTCGTTCCAGGCCGCGTCGAACGCCGCGTAATCGGTGATGAGCGTGTTGGACTGGTCAGGATCAATCGTGCGGGCAGTCGAATTGCCGATGAGCCAGGATTCATCGGGGTCGGAACGGTCAATCAGGATACCGTCCCAGCGGGAGTTGGACAGCAAGCCGATCGCCACGCGGGCGTTATAGTCGGCCCACGTCTCCGGTCCGACCGTCGCGCTGACGGTGGCCGTGGGACAGAGCGTGCTGAGGTTGAGCAGCCAGGAATTGGGCCAGAAGGTGACGTGGGCTGCCAGGCGCGTGCCAGCGCTGTGCGGCGCGGCAGGCCGCACGTAACCCCGACGCACCGTCAGTGTCCTGGCCGCCGGGTCCACCGCCTCCACGTAGACGCTCTCGCCCTCGATGAGCACCGTATCTTCGGGAACGAACAGCTCGTAGACCTCGACGCCGTCGGTGGCGGTGACGGCGGCCACGTGGAACGTCGTGTCCGTCGCGTCCACGTCCGCCGTCAGTTCGGAGCCGACCTGGGTGAGGAACCATGCGGATGGGATCGCCAGCACCTCTGCGTTCTCCCACGGTTCGGCATTGGGGTCGGGGTTGAAACCCAACTCGCAGGCGTTGGTCGAGTTGAGCAGCATGATGTCGGGGTTGAGCGACCTGAGCGGCGCGATGAACTCGGCTGCCCAGTCGCCCAGGATGACCCAATCGTAGCGGGCGATGTCGGCGATGGGTTGCTCCCAGGGGTTGGGCCACCACATCCCCAGGCGGGGAAACGGGAGTGTCAGCGGTTGGCCGCCGGGCTGCGCGTCGCGCTGTGCTTCCACCTCACCGGATGGAACCGAAGCGACGACGGCGTCTTCGGCACACGAAACGGTAGACACAGCCAGCAGTGCGGCCAACCCTATGCCGAGCAAAACCGCGCCACAGCAGATCAGGAATCGGTCGGCTATCTTCCAACCAGGCAGCAGGATCATTCTCGAATCACCACCCCATCGCGGAGCACCATCCTGACGTTCGCCAGCGCACGTACGTCCTGCCAGGGATTCCCATCCACGACCAGCACGTCAGCGATTTTGCCCGCCTCCAGTGTCCCGAACTCGCGTTCGAGGTTACAGACGTGCGCGGCGTTCCTGGTCGCGGCGACGATGATCTGCATGGGCGTCATCCCCGCCTCTTGCATCCCTTCGATCTCGTGCATCGGCATCCCCAGGTCGAATTGGGTGCTGTAGCCTTCGTAATCCGTGCCCAGCGCGACTTTACCTCCGGCCTGGACGAAACGGCGCAGGTTGTCAATCGCCTGCGTGTCGTAACTCACCGGATTGACACTGCTCACGCCTTTCCACAGCTCGAGCGTTGGTTCCCAGTAAACGCCCGCTTTGACCATCCGCGCGATGAGTTCGTCGGGCAATTCGTCCGTGACCATGTGAGCGACGTCGTCCACACCGGCATCCAAGGCCTGCTCCAGATCGCGCGAGACGGTCACGTGCACCGTGACGAGTGAGCCGCGCGCGTGCGCTTCTGCGACGATCGCGGCCACCTCTTCTGGCGACAGCGTCGGTATCTCTTGCCGGAAGATGACACCGGACTCGAGGGCGATCTTGATCACGTCGGCCCCATCGTCGAGCAGTTGCGCAATCTCCTGCCGCGCGTCTTCGGGTGAAGTGACGGTCAACCCGCGGCCGCCCCACGGGACGATGGGGTAACCACCCGGTACGGTGACGATCGGCCCCACGGCGACCAGCCGCGCATAGCGGGGATTCTTGCGCGCCGCATCGCGGAAGCCGAACAACTCCTCCCGGGAACCTCCATTGCCCAGGTCGCGCACCGTCGTCACGCCGCCCTGTGCCCAGGCTTCCAGCGTGGCCTCGTCGTACGAGGCGTGGACGTGCGCGTTGATCAAGCCCGGCAGGATCGTGGCGCCCTGGACGTCGTAGACGAGGGCTCCTGGCGGGAGCGCCACTTCAGCGCGCGCTCCTACCGCGACGACGTGCCCCTCCTGGAGCACCACGGCCGCCTCGGGCACCGGCTCTGCGCCTGTGCCATCCATCAGCGTGCCGTTGACCAGCGCCAGGGCGGGCTCCAGGCGCCGGGCGGGGCTACAGCCGGCCAATAGTCCGGCTGCCACCACCAGCTTGAGAAACTCTCGCCGCGCTATTCCCCTTTTACGAATCGTTCACCCCCTCCTGTGAGCCGTAGGAACAAACGTATCCAGATCGGCAACGCCATACTGTTGTCCATCCGTGGAAAACTTGATGGAGTGAATCCCACCTACTATTTTACCCAAAAGGATCGGCCCTGTCCAGACGAACTGGTTCCAATCTCCCTGGTCCAGAGGATAGAGAGTGGCCCTTACAATGGTTCATCAGGAATAGGCTTGTTGAGAAATGGGCACAGTTTTTCCCAACCTTCACCAGCAACGATGTTGAGTACCAGAAGTGATTGTGGGCGGTCCTTAAAGTACTCAAGCACGTTCCTGTGATGTAGATCATAGACATAAGACATCCGTTCTCTGTTGAACACATAGCACCCATAAACGGCTGCCCTTAGAAACCTCCTGATCTTCATTTTCGTTTCCCGACCGGGCCTGTCGTCAAAGGCAGGCTTGTTGCTCCAGTGCCTCTCGAGCGACTCGAGCCAGGATTCCTTGTCCCTGGTCGTCAAAATGAACTTGCTACCTGGATACAATTTGTCCAATTGAGCGTAGAAAGGCGCTACCGTGATGTCCGTTATCCCGTCATATCCATCCAGCAGGGAAAAGTTGTACTTGCCGGTGAGCAACTCCTCGAGTGTTACCTTATCAGTGGGGTAGTGTACCACACAGAATCCCAGCAGGTCCAGTGCTTTCGTCAGGCTCTTGGTGCCAGTCCTGCTCAATCCAATACCAAACACCTTTACCGGCTCCCTCTCGAGCCGCTCACGTACACTGGGCCTGGCTGCATACTCCAGCACTTCCTGCAAAGTGAGGGGGGCTTTTTCTTGCACGTTCATGCGTTCCACTTCGCGTTTCGAGATACCGGGCAAGGCGGTGATGAACCTCGCCACATCGGCGGCCGAGTGTTCCGCTCCAATTGCGCTTCGGGCGTAATCAACGGCGCGTCTGGCGATGACAAAATCAAGGTCATCATCCGCCCAATCTCTCATCGTCAGATTGAGCTTTGTCCTGTTGTGGTGTTTACGACTCCTCAGTTCTCTCAGCACATACTTGGTAAAGATATCTCGGTAATACTGAAGGAAATCGTGCAGTATCCTGAATCTCCTAAACGTTTTGGTCTCACCCAGGTTCCGGAGCGCAAGATCTCGAATCCCGGACTCCGGTTTCAAAACGTATCCCTGATCGCCTTCCGGCACTTCCACTTGCGACATGGCGCGCACCACATCTATTCTTGCGATATGCACCCCTGCATGGACCCTCCCCCTAAATTTGTCCAGGACGTAACTATCTACAAAAGGCAGTGTGTTCTCTTGTAAGAATGGCTTCATATCTTCCAGGATCAGGCAATCGGCGTCCACGAAAACGACGAAATCGCAGTCATAGTCAATAGACAACATCCGTCGAACAGCCTGCCAAAGAGGCCTCACATTCTCAACGACGTGCACCTTATCTGGGGCAAGATTCTTGAGCGCGAAATCCAGAGCGAGCCCTGAGGTTCTCTCTCCCACGGTGCGAAAGACGAGCTCAATCTTTTTCATGGCAATCAAGCCCTCCATTCAAGCTCTGCGTTTTCCTGACCCGCCATCTCCTCAAAAAGACGTTCGACCGCTGGGTCCAGCTCTTCCTTCCAACGCAAATCTATGCGGATGGCCAGAGGATGGTCCGCGTAGTAGTAGCGGTTTCGGGCTGACAGTCGAACGTAAGGCTTCTCGATTCTGCCGCTCTGTGCTTTGGCAACCAGGAACTGCGTTCCGTCATTGCCCCCCAGCGGATGGTGTTCGTGCCGGAAGAAATCGAGCATCGTGGGCTGATACGTCATGCCCAGAAACGCACACAACTCTTGCGTGACTCGCGCTGGTTCCATGGCCAGTTCCTCATAGTGCACTTGCGTCTTTTTCCCGTCAAAGCTGTCAAACAGGGCGTTGATACGTTGAATCTGCGTGACCCAACCGGCAATGGATGCCCTGACGTCCCGCGTGGGGTACTTGCGTATCCAGGAGTTGACGACAGCCCGCCCGTCCCTCTGGAGAAGTACCAGAAAAGGTTGTGAAGTGGTACTACCCAGGACATTGATCTGTTTTCTGAGCCACCGGGTGTCCTTGCTCGAATCCACGATGATGGGTTTTCCTGTCTGAGCCGCAAGCTGTTCGTAGAGGTCTTCGGTCTGGCGAACGACGAAATTGTGCCAGATGGGGCAACGGGGACCGCATATCTTACAAACCCTCTTGATTTCTTCCACGTTTTCGTTCCCCAGATAGTCTGTTTTCTCGGCCTCTCCCGCATAAAAGCAATCGCTATGGCTGCCCAATATGAGTCCCAGGAGAGTAGAGCCGGAGTGGCCTGCTCCGGCTATGAAACAGACCTTCCTGTTCATCCTCTGTGGTGCACGTGTCATGACGCCCATACCGAATCAGAAGAACCTGCTTAACAAGCTCGCCCACGTCTCGACGATTGTCTCAACCAGGGGCGATACGTCTGGTTTGTATGGCGGCAAGCCAGCGCGACGGTCGTTACGAAGGTAGAAACGGGTGATTTGCTCGACCAATCTTTCCGTGAACGCAGAACCAATCTCCTGTTGGTGCCACCAGCGGGGTGCTGTGACCAGGTGCACAGAACCTGCTGGTAAGTCAGACACCGCGCCACACAGAGTGCTGGCCAGGACGGGCGTGCCCAACTGGTATGCCTCAACGAGCGCATTCGGACCACAGTCATAGAGAGAAGGGCAGACCATAAGATCGGCGTTCGCATGAGCACCGACGAGCCCCGCGACATCTCGATACGGGGCGTGGACAACCACTGACGGGTCAGCCATCATCTGTCGAATGTGCGCCAGCGTACAGTCAGGCAGGTCAACGTCCATTCCCTGGGTGTATCTGAAGATGGTACGGCTGTACACGTGTAGCCGTTTGCCTGGAATGTCCAGAGAGGAGAAAGCATGGTACAGCCGCAAGAGACCCTTTCTCAAGGGGTTTTCCCCGACGAACATCAGATCGAACCCCTCGTGACGCCGTCTCGCCGGGCTACTTTCGGCGCAAGGCAGTTCGGCAGCACAAACGCTACCATGACGGAGAGTCCATATCGGAGCATGTGGCAGCAACACCATCTTCTCTTTTGGGTAACCCAACTGCGCAAATGAGTCTGCGTTGAGTCTGGAACGCGCGATCACACAGTCAGCCAGAAACAAGCCCTTCTCAGAGTCATCTTGCTGCTCATGTGCTTCCGGTTGGGTGTGCCCAAACAGCGCCTTCTCCTCTCCTATCCGCTGACTATCTATGTAATGTCGCGGGCCCTGGAAGAGCATTGAGATGACCGGGACGCCTGGATTGCGCTTTCTGAATTGATATACCTCTTCGTGGCTGTAGCGCCAGTCCCGAAGGACAAATAGATCGGCACCTTCCTTGACTTCAGACAGGTGCCTCGCATATTTCTCTTTCCAGGTTGTCCCTTTGAGATTGAGTACAGCGATCAGGATGCCAACGTTTCTCTGCCACCCCCACAGCGCTTCCGGCGGCACGCCGGTAAAAGGATCATCGTGGCCAAAACCTTGTATGAAGACTACCGAAGCAGAGGCCTTGTTCATCGGTCTCATTCCAAACGCCGTACACTTTCCCCAATACCTGAGCGGTACTGGTTGGTAGACAACGCAAAGAAGCGCCGCTTCCACTCGTGGTACTCGCCTACATCTATGGAGGGGTTCAGGAATGGCTTGGGCATTTCAAAATCGGCAACGGCTGCCCACCCATTCAAACTATCCGGTGGCCTGAAGCCCAGTTCAATAGCCTGATCGTACGTAGGCGTGCCAGGATAGGGAGTCAAGAAGGCCACCGTACAGAATTCCGGGCCGATGGATTGCGCCCAGTCGTACACCTGCTGAATCTGCTCCCGCGTTTCCCCAAAACTACCCAGGACCACGGCCAACGTCAGGTCAAGGGGATAGGAGCGCACCAGCTCTATGGTCTCCACAGCGCTGTGCCCCTGATAGCCCTTCCCCAGTTGTTGGATCCGGTCATCGTGAATGGCATCCACCCCGATATAGATGCGCTTCAGTCCGCTGGCCACCATCATGTCGAGCGTTTCAGCATCCAGCGTGTCAACGGATGCCAGGCAGAAATATGACAGGTCCAAATCGGATCGTTGGGCACGGTCACAGAACGCGCGCAGCCGCCGCCGGTTGGACGGAAAGTTGTCGTCGGCGAATTCAAAGTAGCGCACGTCATGGCGTTCCTGCAGCAGCGCCAGGTCTCTGAAAAGGCAATCCATTGATTGCTGCCAGCCTTTGGCGCGGGCAAGATAGCAGAATGCGCACCGGTGGTGACATCCTGACGACGTGGACATGTACATGGCGTTTATGCGTTCGTCGCCCTTCAGATGCTGGTGCATGAACGACGTGATGTGCTGATTGGTGACCAATGGGGGAAAATGTCTCTTCCTGGCAGGTAATCTGGCGATGATGCCGTGCTCGTAGAGCTCGTGAACAAATCCGTCGGGATCACGACGGGGATGCCCGAGGCTCACGCGGTCTATGTCGGGACAGCGCTCCAGCAAGTCCTGTATGTAGAGAGTAGCGATGCCGCCAACCCAGATCTTTACCAGGGGGTAGTGTTTCTTCAGGAGGCGGCAGATCGGCGCTACGAGGCCGAGAACCGGCCCCATGATGAGATTGATGAAAACATAGCCCACGTCGTCTCCTACGTGTTCAAGCAGCTCCTCCTCGTCTTCGCGCCAGCGATATAGCGCATAGTCAACTTGCAGGTAATCGAAAAACGCGCCCAGATAGAGATAAGGCTGGATGTAGGGACGTGACCGAGATTTGTAGAGGTCGAGCAGCAATATCTTCTTCGAAGGGGCGCTCACGTTGCCGCCTCCCACAAAAAGATATCCTGGGAACGGCCTTCACCAGCATGCAGCACCTGGCGCGAGAAAACCAGATGATTCTGGCGCAGCAGCCATTCGACACGTTCGTTGTCCGAGAGTGAACTGGTCACGAACAGCGCCTGGCCGCCGGGTTTCAAGTGCTTCGGGAGGCCCAGTATCAGCGCATCAAGCAGCGGACTCTCCGGATCGCCACAAAGTGGCACAGGCGCGTGGGCGATCCCGCCCACTGGATAAAAGGGGGGATTACTGATGATGAGATCAAACTGCCGCCCTGCGACGGGCACATAGCTGTGCCCCACCAGAAAACGGACATTGGCGATACCGTTCAGGGCCGCGTTGCGCTCAGCGCAGGCGACGGCGCGCGGGTCAATGTCCACGCCAATCACTTCATCGGCAGACCGCGACGCGATCAACGCCAGGATGCCTGTACCACAGCCCAGGTCGAGCACCGAGGCTGCCTGCAGCGTCTCAATGACTGCGCCAAAGCAGCGGGTTACCCGGTTGGTGGGAGGCAGGACCCCGCCGGCACAGAATATCGCCAGGCCCCGCTCATGGACGACACGTCCAGATACCTGGGTCAGGATGGTGCGGAAGGATTCAATTTCGCGTCTGATCAGTGTGTTCACGCGTTAGTGGTTTTTCCACGAAATGCACGTCATCACGTACCCATCAGGAACGCCATCGGGCAATAACCGCCACGACAGCGGACATCCGGTAAATGAGCCAGTATCTGGGATCTGAAATTCGGGAGTCAAGCCGGCGGTGATTTCCAGGGGACAACGGCGCACTTCACCCTGAGGGAAAATCAACAAGATGGCCGGGCTAGAAATCCGGCAGGTGCATCCCCGGTCACGGTGCTGCTGAAACTCTTCGAGTGGAACAATCAAGCGCGGGTAACGCACAGTGGCGACGTCCCGCCGCCTAAAGTCCTCGATAAGCTCCTGGGCCTCGATGATCTGCTCAGGGCGCAGTCCCAGCCACTGATGTAGACTCGCATGGCCCATCAGCGAGACAAAGTGGAAATTAAATTCGCGCACCCCTTCGTCAAGAAAGCGATCAATCATCCTCTTCAGTTCCGGAAGGTTGATTGCATTCACCGTCAGGGTCACCTCGGTGCGCACTCCTGCGGATATCAGTCGCCGCAGAGAGCCGAGAGAGCTCAGAAAGGCTCCCTGGCCGCGCACAACGTCGTGCGTCGTGGGGCTCGCCCCTTCAAAACTCAAGCGCACGGTCAGGCGATCGAGGTAGTCAGCCCCTTTGGGCACAGGGTCGCCAGCAGTGCCATTGGTATCCACGACAATTCTATGATAACCGAGTTCCGCCGCCGCTGCCAGAATCGTGGCATAGCCGGGGTGCAGCGTCGTTTCGCCACCGAGGAAAGTCACGTTTCGTGCTCCATTCGCATAACATTCGCGTAGCGTTCTTGCGACGACGTTGACGTTGGCGTGTGATTGCGGCGACAGGTTTTCGCCCACGTAACAATGCAGACAGCGCATGTTGCAGGCAAACGTAATGTAATAATAGATGGCCTGCAGCCCTGGCGTGATCATGGCTACGGGTGATTTCGAGGCCACTTGTTGCCCAGGCATTGGGACTCAACCCCGGATGGCTCCCGTCAATCCTTCAACAAACAGTCGTTGAAGCACAAAGAACAACATCACTGTCGGGAGCAAAGACATGGTTGCGGCGGCGCACATCAGAGTCCAATCTATGGAGTGTTGGCCTACGAAGGCATACATACCCACTGCCACCGTTCGCAGATCGGGCCGACTCAACGTGAAAACGAGCGGCACAAAAAAGCTGTTCCAGTTGTCAATGAACTCGAACAGTGCCACAGTACCCAGCATCGGTTTGGCGAGAGGTAAGGCAACCCGCCAATAGATCGCAGGGAAATTTGCGCCGTCAATCGTGGCAGCCTCTTCCAGTTCCTTGGGCAAAGTAGCAAAGTGACCGACGAAAAGAAAGGTGTTGAAGACCATGCCGGTAGCTGCATTGACCAGGATCACAGCCCAGAGTGTGTTCAGCAATCTGAGGTTCTTGATCAACTCAAAGATGGGCAAAATGGTATACCCCCTGGGCAGAAACATGGTGACCAGGATAGACCCAACGATGAGTTTCTTCCCAGGAAAGTCACTTCTCGCCAGGGCATAGCCAACCATGGATGTCAACGTAACGACAATTGCGGTGGTCATCAGTGTGACAAACACGGTATTTCTAAAATAGATGCCAAACTTGGCCGTCTGCCAAGCCTCTACGTAGTTTTGCCATACAGCCTGTTCAGGAAACAGGTTCATGCCCCCGCCCAGGAAGTCCTGTCGAGTTTTCAGAGACCCAGATACCATCCACAGAAACGGGTACATGTAGAAAAAACCAGATACGGCCAGGGCCATGTGGACGATGGCTCGTGATAGAAGGGGATGCTTACGTGATGAGCTCATGGCTTTGTGACTGGGTTCTCTCAGCGCTGCCTGGCTGCGTATCGTACGGCTGCCAGTTGAAGGATACTGATACCCATGACCAAAAGGCCCATGAAGAATGCGGCAGCGGACGCATAGCCTAGCCTGGCATAGCTCTCTCCTCCCTCAGTGGAGTAGAATGCCTGGCGGTAGATGTAGGTGCTGACGACGTCGGTAGCAAAATAAGGTCCCCCTCTGGTCATCACCTGTACGGTGTCAAACACCCGCACGGCATGGAGCGTAGTGATCAGCAGTACGACGAGGGCGACCGGACGAATGGATGGAATCGTGATGTGCCAGAACAAGGCCAGGTTGC
>Ga0172366_10005357_pt1 | contig 10088 bp, 4 predicted proteins | sample LakKivSesite69cm_FD_114533 | JGI IMG/M metagenome (GOLD analysis project Ga0172366, IMG submission 114533) | Sediment microbial communities from Lake Kivu, Rwanda - Sediment site 69cm | ecosystem: Environmental > Aquatic > Freshwater > Lake > Sediment | place: Rwanda: Western Province, Lake Kivu...
CAGGAGGAGACTTCCCGCCACCTGTTTTCACCAGGCATCCAGACTTCCAGGTCGTAAGTTTTGGCTGCCCCAAACCCTAAATCGCCTGTGCAAAGAGCTACAACCCGGTAAGGGATTTCCAATGATTGTAAAACCTTTTCAGCATCGGAGACAAGAACTTCCAATTCCTCATAAGAATCTTCGGGCCTGGTGAACTTTACCAGTTCAACCTTGTTAAACTGGTGGTTCCTGATTAATCCTTTTGTGTCCTTCCCGTAAGAACCGGCCTCTCTACGAAAACATGGTGTATAAGCCACATAATTCAAGGGTAAATCTTTTTCCTTTAGAATCTCATTCTTATGCAGATTGGTCAGAGGCACTTCACCAGTGGGAATCAAATAGAGGTCATCGTCTTTGCACCTGTAAAGTTCTATGGAAAACTTGGGTAGCTGGCCTGTTCCCGTCATGCTCTCACCAGTGACCATAAAGGGTGGCAATACCTCCTTGTATCCTCTTTTAGTATGTAGGTCGAGCATGAAGTTAATCAGTGCCCTTTCCAGCCTCGCTCCCTCTCCACGCAGAAGGGCAAATCTGGAACCGGAAATCCTGGAGGCAAGGGGGAAATCGAGGATTCCCAAACTCTCCCCAACCTCCCAATGTTCACGAGGCTCAAAATCGAACCTCTTCTTCTCCGGTTCCCCTTCTCTCACAACCTTATTATCCTCAGGCGTCTTCCCTATAGGCACTGACTCATCTGGTAGGTTCGGGACCATGAGAAGTATATCTCTTATTTTCTTCTCTATCTCCTTTAATTTCTGGTCTAAATCTTCTTTTATCATCAAAGAAATTCTTTGCACCTCCTGCATCTTTTCAATGAGTTCCTTGACATCCTTCCCTTCCTTCTTCGATTTTCCCACATTTTCCGAAAGCTCATTCCTTCTATGCTTTAACTTTTCTACTTCTACTAAGATTTCCCTCCGCTCACCATCCAGTCGGACAAGCTCATCCAGAGAGATATCTTCCCCTCTCGCTCGTAAACCCTTTTTCACTTTTTCTATATTCTTTCTGATGAATTTCAAATCGAGCATCTTATATCTTATCCTTTAATTACTCCGATTGGCCTCGTTTTGGCTACTTTCTTAGAAATGCCTGCGTTGTGACAGACATCAACTACTTCATCTACATCCTTATAGGCACTGGGTGCCTCTTCTGCCAATGTCTTGTATCCTTTTGCCTGAATAACAATGCCTTTTTCTCCCAGCTCCCTCTGTAACTGTTCGCCGCGAACCTCGTGCAAAGCTTTTGTTCTGGACATCACTCTCCCCGCGCCATGACATGTACTTCCCCATGTCTCTTGCATAGCTCTCTGGGTGCCCACAAGGACATAGGAGTTAGAGCCCATTGTCCCAGGAATAATGACCGGCTGCCCTACGTCCTTATAATCTTGAGGCACATCGGGATGTCCTGCCGGAAAGGCCCTAGTTGCGCCCTTTCTATGAATACAAAGAGTTCTCTTCTTTCCCTCTACGAGGTGCTCTTCAATCTTTGCGATATTGTGTGCTACATCATATATAAGCACCATTCCCAGGTCTTTAGGACCGACCTTAAGAACATTTTCAAAAGTCTCTCTTGTCCAATGCATTATACATTGCCTATTTGCCCAGGCATAATTGGCTGCACATCTCATTGCTTTCAGGTAATCCTGACCTTCCTCCGAGTCTACTGGCGCACAAGCCAGTTGTCGGTCGGGAAGACTGATATTATATTTTCTTACAGCATTCCCCATTACCCTGAGGTAATCGTCACAAATCTGATAACCGAGACCTCTCGAGCCAGTATGGATCATCACTGTAATCTGTCCAGGAAATATATCGAAAACTTTAGCTACCTCTTCGTCGTATATCTCCTCTACAATCTGAATCTCCAGGAAATGGTTTCCTGCTCCCAATGTGCCCAGCTGTGGCCTTCCCCTTTCTAAAGCCCTCTGGCTCACCTTGGTAGCATCAGCACCCTCCATAGAGCCTTCCTCCTCAGTATGGAGAGCATCTTCAGGAAGCCCGTAACCCCTCCTTATTGCCCACTGGCTGCCCTTCTCTAGAACTTCCGTTACCTCCTGAGAGGAGATTCTTATCCTTCCCCTAGAACCCACCCCTGAAGGAATGTTTACGAACAATGCAGAGATTAAATCATGAAGTTTGGGACGAACATCCTTTTCCTTCAGATTTGTCCTGAGAAGCCTCACCCCACAATTAGAAACGACAAAATTATTGGCAACAAAGTTGTGGTGGGGGTGAGCAACTGTGAAATCGTATACATAACCATCAAAATCTACTTCTTCAATACTTTCAATTTCATCCCAGACCATACTCGATTCTTCCAATCCTTCTGTTACCTTCTCTAAGAACTGAGCAAAATTGGGAAAATTCGCCGGCACTCTGGGCTCAGTCTTTCTTCCCTCATAAATTGAACGCTCTACAAAACGAAAATTAACTATAGAAGAATTGAGGCTACTAAAAATATCCCTGGCAGACATTGCTTTTACTAATTCCTTCTGTTTTACTTTACTCGCCATCTCTTTTCGCTCTGCAATAACTAATTGTTTCCATTTCAGATATTGCACGGCAACATTGGCAAGCCCTTTCCTCTTCTTATTATATTCAAAGCCCACTCTGGTAAAGAGATTAATCATATTCTGCGGACACCTTGATAACATCAGTCTCAAGCGAAATGTATTTGCATTCTCTTTTCTTTGACTTATCTTCAGAGTATTTATGCCAAACTCGTTCAGTAACTCACTTATCTCTCTAAAAAATAGAATTCCATTTTCTACAAATTCTTCTCTCTTATTCATAGAAACCACTGGACAATAAAAATTATGCCCATGGCCTGTTAATGTTTTAGGAGTATTCATTTCTGCGCCAAAGAAAGATGCTAAGAATAGTCTCTTCTGCCATAATGGTGCTTTGAACAGCCACTGGGGAATATGGTACTCCTGCCTTGCCTTATTTCCTAAAGGCACGCCGAGGGCAACCAATAGAATAGCAAAACTGCTGGAACAGACCCTACACGCAGTTTCTATCCTCTCAAATTCATAAACCGAATAACTTGTCTTAATTTTCTGCTTTCTCTTTCTGGAATATACCCTTGAACACCTGTATCCAATACTGGCTACATCTCTCCTTATAGACTCCAGGTCTTCTGGCTTGCCCCAGAACCAAGTCTGACCTTTTCCTCTCTTTTTAGCAAAATAGATATTTCCATCACCAAATACATAACCTATTATCTTCAAAATATAGGGAAGTTGTGGGGAACTATATCTCAAAGGCAAAAGTCCTCTCCTCTTCAGGTGAATAATAATCTGTTCCAAGCCGTGTCCTCGAGAATCTTTTCCCAGAGTTAGAAGAATCCTTCTTATATCTTTTTCCTCAATGATAATTTCGTCACTTGGCTTCTCATAAGGAACACCTTCAAAGGGATAGATTGCTACTTCACTACCCTGAGACAAATTCTTAAGTTCTACCATACCATCTCTGGTGTAGAAAGGATGGTCTTCTGTAGCAATAATTTTACTGCCCCTCTTTGTAGTTACCTTAAAAACTCTATTGTAAGGTTTTCGTTTTAAGAAATTTACTATTCCAGTATCAGTAAACTCTCCTGAGTTGAAGTCGAAACATCCGATTTTCTCGTCGGTCCATATTCTTTCAAATTCTTCTATTTTCAGGTGGTGTCCTAAATTATGCAGAATTAAACTATCTCCAGAAATGCAGTTCACATCATATCCGACCCCTCCGGGAGAAATCACACCTCCAGAAGCGATGTCCATTGCAGCCACTCCACCAATGGCAAATCCATAGCCCCAATGTATATCTGGCATAGCCAGAGATTTGCCCACGATTCCAGGAAGATGCGCCACATTAGCCACTTGCTCAGGAGTTCTATCCATTCTGATGTGGCCGAGCATCTTTTCATTGGTATAGATTAATCCGGGCACCCTCATCCCTTCTTTCTTAGGAAGTAGCCACCTATAGTCATCAATCTTCTCAAATATCCCATGCCACTCTTCTGCCATAATATTCTCCTTTTAGATATCGAATATTACCTCTGCCTGCAGGGTTCCCTCAGGGAAAGTAGAATTATCTCTTTTTAGCTTTGAAATTTTCAGCCCGTGGTAAGTAGCAGCCTTAAACTCTGTTTCAATCTGGTGTCTTGTGGTATCGAGCTTTTCTCCAAATATCTTTGCCCTTAGATGTTTCTCGTCTATCTCTGAGACCTCAAATTTTGAGAAGAGCATATTCTTTGAAGCGAAAAGATAGATTATCTCGTTCAGCCACGAGACCAGAAGCTCCTCTCTATTCTCTGCCTCTAACGAGATATCTTCTGAATCCTTAGGGCTAACCTTCTCCAAATCTGTAATCAAACTTGCCATCCCATAGGCTGCGTTTATAAATAGCTCGGCCAGGTCTTTACCATATGCTTTAATCCCCATATCTGCAGTATGATTAATTACTTCAAACCGCTTCACACTTTTTCCTCGTTCTCTTTGACCACACTGGCAATGGCAACCAATCTATCCCCTTCCTCAAGTCTGATTAGCCTCACACCTTTAGTACTCCTGCCTATAAGTCGAATCCCTTTTACAGGTTGCCGTATGAACAGACCACGGGAGGTGACTAACATTACATCGTCCCCCTCGATTACCCTTTTTATTCCCACTACCTCACCGTTCCTCCGGTCAGTTATTATGTTAATCACGCCCTTGCCTCCACGCGCCTGTAGTCTATGTTTCTCCACAGATGTCCTCTTTCCATAACCATTCGATGTGGCAGTCAGGAGCGTATCACCTTTCGTCACTATCTCCATACCGATCACTCCATCCCCTTCTCCCAGCCTTATCCCCCTTACTCCCTGCCCCGTACGAGCAATAGGACGAATTGCCTCTTCAGCAAAATGGATGGCCTTCCCTTTTCTCGTGCTAATAATTACCTCCTCTTTGCCAGTAGTAAGCTTAACATCGATGAGACCATCTCTTTTACCCAGTTTTATGGCTATAATACCGCCGCTGCGTGGATTCGAATATTCCTTCAAGGGCGTCATCTTTATCACTCCATTACAAGTCACCATCAAGAGATATTTATCCTCCTCTTTGGCGAAGTCTCTTACAGCTACCATGGCTGTAATCAACTCTCCAGGGGAAGATAGCTTTACCAAATTTACAATAGCCTTCCCCTTTGCAGTTCGAGTCGCCTCTGGAATCTCATAAACTTTCAACCAATAGACTTTACCCAGATTAGTGAAAAATAGCATATAGCTGTGCGTTGTGGTAATAAATATGTCCTCTATAAAATCTTCTTCCCTGGTCACCATTCCGGTAATCCCTCTGCCTCCCCTTCGCTGAGCACGATATGTGGAGACGGGGAGCCACTTGACATAGCCAGCGTGGGAAATAGTGACAACTACATCCTCTTCCGGAATGAGGTCTTCTATATCCATTTCTATGGCTTGAGCCTTAATCTTGGTTCTCCGATTGTCTCCATATTTCTCTTTTACACTAATTAATTCTTCCTTGATAATTTCCAGAACCTTTTTAGGAGTGGCGAGAATCACTTTGAACTGCTCTATATTCTTAATCAATTCTACATACTCTTCCAATACTTTGTCCCGCTCCAAACCGGTCAGTTGGTGCAACCTCATATCGAGAATTGCCTGGGCCTGGGCTCTGGTGAATTTGAAATTCTCCATCAAGGACTCCCTTGCCCTATCCGCGTCTTTCGATTTTTCTATAATAGTAATCACCTTATTTAGATTTTCCACCGCTCTCTTCAAACCTTCCAGAATGTGGGCTCGCTCTTCAGCCTTCCCCAATTCAAATTTCGTGCGCCGGGTAACTATCTCCTTTCGGTATTCGAGGTAGTAGGAGAGCATTTCCTTCAGGTTCAGAATTCTAGGAACATTATTTACCAAGGCAAGCATAATTACTCCAAAAGTAGTCTCAAGCTGGGTGTGATTGAATAACTGGTTAAGCACAATCTGAGCATTCTCTTCTCGCTTAAGGTCAATAACTATTCGCATGCCCGTGCGGTCAGATTCATCACGCAGATTACTGATACCATCTATCTTCTTATCATTTACGAGACTCGCTATTGTCTCCACAAGCTGAGCTTTGTTTACCTGATAGGGGAGCTCTTTAACAGCTATGGCTTGCCTGCCACTACCAATCTCTTCAATATCCACATCGGCTCTCACCCGGATCGAACCCCTGCCTGTGCGGTAGGCATCCTTTATTCCCTTCTTTCCAAATATTATTCCACCGGTGGGGAAATCTGGCCCTTTAATTACTTTCATTAATTCTGTAACTTCAGTGTTGGGATTATCTATGAGCATTATCATCCCATCAATCACCTCTCCCAGGTTATGGGGTGGTATATTGGTAGCCATTCCTACAGCAATACCTGAAGAACCGTTGACAAGAAGATTGGGAAGCCGGGCAGGCAGAACCAGAGGCTCTTCTAAGGACTCATCAAAATTTGGTGCGAAGTCGACTGTCTTCTTATTAATATCGGCAAGCATTTCTGAAGCAATGTTCGCCAGCCTCACCTCTGTGTAGCGCATCGCGGCCGCCATATCACCATCGATACTACCGAAATTGCCTTGCCCGTCAATGAGAGGATATCTTAAGGAGAAATCCTGAATCATTCTGACCATAGCATCATATACAGCCATATCTCCATGGGGATGGTATTTGCCCAGCACTTCACCCACCACCCGGGCACTCTTTTTATAAGGCTTATTGGAAAGTAAACCGAGCTCCTGCATGGCATAGAGAATACGCCGGTGAACCGGTTTCAAACCATCTCTCACATCAGGAAGAGCCCTACCCACAATTACGCTCATCGCGTAATCTATATACGAATCTTTCATTTCATCTTCTATGTTTCTCGGCCTAATCTTCTCAGAACCTTCCATAATTTCTCCCTTAATTTCTTCTTAGGAAAGAGTCCATTTTGAGGAGCATTGGAATTTTAGCAAGGAAATAAGCGCGATATCTTTCCCTTCATCCCTCTCCATAAGAAAAGTTAGTTTACAAGGAGCTTTTAATTTCTTGCTTTACTAAATCTTTGCGAGCGAAACAATAAAAATTTCAATTGTTCGACCCCGATTTATCAGGGGAGTTTTTGAAATTTTAGTGGAGCGAGCAATAGATTTCGTTAGCAAGAAATTTCAGCGATGAGCAAACTAACTTTTCTTCTATTTCCATTATATATCCAGGTTTTTCACTTCAGGAGCATAGGCCTCTATAAAATCTTTCCGCGGTTCCACGTTATCTCCCATGAGAGCGGTGAATATCCTATCCGCCTCTACCGCATCTTCCAGTTGCACCTGAAGCATCGTTCTCTTCTTGGGATCCATTGTCGTCTCCCACAATTGAATAGGATTCATCTCTCCCAACCCTTTATATCTCTGGACATTGACTCCTTTTCTTCCTAGATTCTTTACCACCTCCAGCATCTCACCAAAACTGTGCACATCGAACTCCTCTCCATTACATCTTATCCTATTTATCGCTTGCTCGATGCTCTCCTTGCCATAGCGGGAAATGTCCAGACCCGTCTTTCCCAGGTTAGCTACAACCTCCCTTATCTTTTTCAACTCCCAGAGGTCCTTCAATTCCGGCCCTTTCTCTTCACTGGGCTGATCTTTCCCTTTACTTTTGCCCTTTTCGTTCTCTGTAAGCTCTTTGCGGAAATTTTTTAGCTCTTTTTCTGAATATAAGTACCTCTCCTTAGGCGAAGAACCTTGTTTACCAAACTCCGTTACAGAATATAAAGGGAGCCTATCCGCTCTATTCAACTGTAAGAAATTTCCCCAGGTAATTCCTTTTTTTCCCAATTTCTTAAGAAGCCCTTCCAGTTCCATTAGTCCCTGGAGAATCTGTTTAATCTTTTCTTCTTCATATTCTAAGACTTCCTTGCCCTCCTCCAACTTAAAAAGCCTGATGCCCTGCATACCCTGGGTCAATAGGTATCTATCCAGTTCATATTCATCACCCAAATACATTTCCTGTTTACCTTTTTTTACCCTGTAAAGGGGCGGTTGGGCTATATATACATAACCTTTCTCAATGAGGCTGCGCATCTGGCGATAGAAAAAGGTCAATAGCAGCGTCCGGATATGTGCCCCATCAACATCAGCGTCGGTCATAATTATGATTCTATGGTAGCGCGCTTTTGCCAGGTCGAACTCCTCTTCGCCAATGCCACTCCCTACAGCAGCAATTATTGTTCGGATCTCCTCATTGGAGAGCACTTTATCTAACCGCGCCTTCTCCACATTTAGTATCTTTCCCTTTAAGGGAAGGATGGCCTGGAAAGCTCTGTCTCTACCTTGTTTTGCACTTCCTCCAGCAGAATCGCCTTCGACTATATATAATTCACACAGTGAAGGATCCGTCTCTGTGCAATCGGCCAATTTCCCGGGCAGAGAAGCACTATCCAGCGCCCCTTTTCTCCTGGTCAGTTCGCGCGCTTTTCTGGCAGCTTCCCTGGCGCGCGCTGCCGTGATCGATTTTTCGACAATCTTGTTGGCGATAGAAGGATTCTCTTCCCAAAAAGCGCTCAGGTATTCACTAACTACCGACTCTACAATTCCCTTCACTTCGGAATTACCCAGCCTGGTTTTGGTCTGACCTTCGAATTGCGGTTCGGGCACTTTCACGCTAATTACTGCAGTTAGCCCCTCGCGCACATCCTCGCCGGAAAGTGTTACCTGTTTGTCCTTCAGGGCAGCGTTTCGCCTTATGTAATCATTGATTACTCTGGTTAGAGAAGTTTTAAACCCGATAAGGTGCGTGCCCCCTTCTTTAGTATTGATATTATTGGCAAAGGTAAAGATATTTTCGGTGTAACCATCATTATACTGAAGGGCAATCTCCGCGCTTATCCCCTCTTTCTCCCGGACAAAGTAGACAGGATCTTTATGGACCACATTCTTGTTAGTATTCAGATATTTTACGAAAGAGATGATTCCTCCCTCGTAAGAGAAAGAGTGCTGTTTGTCTTCTCGCTCATCATAAATATTTATGGTAGTACCGGGATTCAGAAATGCCAGTTCACGCAAACGGTTAGAGAGAATGTCGAAATTGAAAGAGACACTCTCCGTAAACACCTTAGCATCTGGCTTAAAAGTTATCTTCGTTCCTTGATCATCACTGTTGCCTACAACCTTTAGGTCGTAATCTGGTTTGCCTCGATGGTACGACTGTTTATAAATCTTACCATCTCGGTAGACTTCCACCTCCAGCCATTCGGAAAGGGCATTTACCACGGAAATCCCCACACCGTGGAGCCCGCCCGATGCTTTATATACTTTCTTATCGAACTTCGCCCCGGCAAAGAGTTTAGTCATAATAACTTCTACTGCTGGCCTCTTCTCCGTAAGATGAATATCCACAGGGATGCCCCGGCCATCGTCCACGACGCAGACGCTATTATCCTGACGAATGGTAACATCAATATTCTTACAGTAGCCGGCTAAAACCTCATCGATGCTGTTATCTACAGCCTCCTCCACCAGATGGTGCAATCCCATAGGCCCTGTTGTCCCTATATACATAGCCGGCCTCTTCTGAACCGACTCCAGGCCCTCCAGAACCTGAATCTTATCAGCAGTATACTCGCTCTTTCCTGAGGCCATCTTCTTACTATTTACCTCCCCATCTCTCAATTCTCTTCCCTAGAGCTCGCGCACTAATCTTCGATAAGTGTAAGGAACCGTCTTCAAGTAATATCGCTGCTCTTGCCTTCTGCTTTGAACTGGAAAATTGTTCCCTCTTCGCTTTATGTATGTCAAGGATAATAACTATTTTTTGGGTATCAATTATCTGGCCATTCCCAATGCATAAAAACATAGATTCTACGAGGAGAACTTTCGATTTTTTTCCGATTTATTTTACCTTTTTTAGCGCTATTTGTCAAGAGAAATCCCCCCATAGGTATTGTCAAGAATTATGTGTAATTTTAAAAAGAGGCCTATTCTCCCATTTGTTATTTAGGCGATAGAATATGGCAAAAATGATTCTTTCCACACTCTCTCTATTCTGAAAACAACTCATC
>Ga0172366_10005358_pt1 | contig 10088 bp, 7 predicted proteins | sample LakKivSesite69cm_FD_114533 | JGI IMG/M metagenome (GOLD analysis project Ga0172366, IMG submission 114533) | Sediment microbial communities from Lake Kivu, Rwanda - Sediment site 69cm | ecosystem: Environmental > Aquatic > Freshwater > Lake > Sediment | place: Rwanda: Western Province, Lake Kivu...
ACCGTGTCGCCCGGGTTGGTCGAGACCTGGATCAGCCGCTCCAGCAGCTTGAGAGGCTTTTGCGTGTCGAAATCGAGCCGCTCGACGCTACTGCCCATGACCCCACCGATGTCGAGAAACAAGTCGTTCAGTTTCATGCCGCTGCTCTCGTCGAGGTATTGCTTCTTTTGCGGCAGCGCGCCGGGCGATGGCTGGAACACCTGCCCCCGGTCGTGGTAATCGCGCATCTTTTGCTCCGTGTACTTCCAGACCTTCGTGAACCCGAGGAACTCGTAGGTCAGGTTCGGGCGATTGGGATTGGGATTGATGACCGGGTTCAGCGCGAACCGGCGGCCCTCGGGGACTGGTGATTTGCCCTCTAGCTGGTCGCGTGTGAGCTTGACATTCCGCCCGTCTGGAGTTTCCAGCCAGCAGAAGTATTTCTTGAGCCTTTCCTCGTCGTAACCGGCACGCACGTCGTTCCAGGTGTAGTCCTTCCCCTTCGTGTAGTAGAGGATCACGTCGTGCAGGACCCCGTAGGCTTTCACTTGTGTCTGCTTGTAGGTGAGCCGCTTCCAGATGATCTGGTTCCGGAAGTTCTCGTACCCGAATATCTCGTCGAGTAAAATCTTGATGTAGTGGAACACGTGCCAGTCGAGGTGGACGTACATTGAGCCCCCGTCGCGCAGTAGCGCGTGCATGAGGACAAGCCGTTCATACATGTAATCGAGGTATTGAGCCAATCCATCCTGCCACGAGTCCTTGTAGGCGCGCGGGAAGTTCCGGCCCGGCGCGCGCACGGAAAAATTGCCACCGGAAAAAAACGGGGGGTCGATGTAGATCATGTCCACCGGATCGGCGTGTTGGTCGACTAGATAGCGTAGTACCTCGAGATTGTCGCCCCAGAACAACGCGTTAAGTTGCAATTTCGCGACACCAGGCTCGCCGAAATACCGCTCGGCTGTCTCGATGAAACAAGAGGGGGGCTCGGCCAGGCTTGTCGCTGCCCTATTTTTCGCCGGCCAGCTGAGCTCGACCTTATCACGTTTCTCGACCATACCCGTGGTGTCACCTTGTGTGCAGCGATCAGTTGTATCACGGTCGCATCCCGGGGTAAAAAAAATTGACCTCACAAGAGAAGCGCAAGGATCATGAAAAAAGATAAGGGAAAAAAACAACGGTTCGGATTAGATGTATTGTTTCTTCACTGAACGGACGTAACACTTGTATACCTCAATCAAGGGGATGATTGGCAAGCTTAAGGCGAGAACGAGGACCCAATCCTCGCCATTCAACATTTGAACGTAGAATCCAAGTGAAACCTTGGCAATTCCATGCTCATCGTACGTGATGGTACCTTCATTCCAACCAGGGAGTAATGGAATTGCATATACGACACCTAACATCCCGAGGAATATGAGAATCGTGAAAAATATCAACGTCGGGCTCATATCTTTACGGAAACTCTTCCAGACGGGAATGTTAGGTCGCCGAATAGAGTACGCAACAACCGTTTCAGAGATAAAGATCACGCAGAACGCGATTGTTCTCGGCTTCTCAAGTGCTATGTTGAGATCCCTTGTCAATATATTCCTTGTACTTGGATCCGTAGACAGATTAAGTGTTTCCACTAGCGTACTCTGCCCGTTGAATGCATTGATGATTGGTAATGAAACAATCGTCAATACAAACACCATATAAGCGATGAGGATTATAAGCATGTAGAGCACGTTCTTGCTGAAGATCTCCTCGGTGTTTCGGGGCTTTTCTTGCATTACATCTAAGGACGTCCGGTCGAAGGTGAGGCCGAGGGGTGGGAAGGTGTGGGGTAACACGTAGATAAGGTTGATTTGCAGGCCCGTGTCGAACAATCGGAAATCGATGTTCACGAATGCTGTGGAAATGAGCACGATCGCCTCTGCAACGTTCACGAAGATGTAGAAGAAGATCATCGTGCGGATCTTTGCGAAAAGACCGCGGCCTTCCTTGATACCAAGTTCGATCGTGTTGAAGGAATCGTCCGATATGATCATGTCCGCTGCTTCCTTGGCCACGTCCGTTCCCGTGAGGCCCATCGCCAGCCCCACGTCCGCCAAGCCGAGAGCGAGGGCGTCGTTCACTCCGTCGCCCGTCATCGCGACTGTCTTTCCCTTGTCCTGGTACCGCTTGACGATGACTTGCTTGTCGTTGGGGGAAACGCGGGCGAACACCGCGGTTTTCATAAATGTCTCGTCATCGAGGTCATGGATGTCCTTTCCTTCTATGATAACCTCGCCAGGATCATATATACCGAGTTCCCGGCCTATTGCCGCGCCAGTTTCCCTTGAATCACCGGTGATCATGACCACGGTCACTCCAGCGCGCTCGCAGGCAAGTACCGCGTCCCGCACGCCTTCGCGAGGTGGATCCTGGATGACCACGAAACCAAGGAACGTGATATCCGTTTCGACCTCGTCCCGCGTGTACTCTCTCCCTTCCGGCAGCGCCTTGAGATCCTTCCACGCGATGCCGAGCGTGCGGAATCCCTTAGACGCCCACTTCTCCACCTCGTCCTTTATACGTTTCTTGCGCCTGCCATCCAGGGGCGCGTGCTCCTCCTCGTCCTCCATGATCGACGTGGAACGGTCGAGAATTAACTCGGTAGCACCCTTGATGAATGCCATCCACTCGTGCTTGATCTTCGAGCTCGTCGATGACCAGATCTTTGTCATACGCTTGAGGTCCGAATCGAAGGGGAATTCCTTGATGAATTTCAAGTGCTTGAGCATTTCAGATTCGTAGATCTTGAGTTTCTCGCCGAGCACGTCGAGCGCGCCTTCCATGGGGTCGCCGATGACCTTCCGGACGAGCTGCACGTGCTCGCCCTTCCGGGCCACCTTGAAATCCTCCTCCACGACCTCTGCGTTGTTGTCGAGCAAGCCGGCAACGACGAGCTTCTTCAAGCTCTTATAGTCGTCCTTGTTCACCACGTGGTCGCCGAGCAGGACGGCTCCTTCCTTCGAGTACCCGAGGCCCGTTACGTCGAAAAGCCGGTCGGTCGCCCAGACCTTCTGGACGGTCATTGCATTCTTCGTGAGCGTCCCCGTCTTGTCAGTACACACAACGGATGCCCTGCCGAGTGCCTCGATCGCCGTGAGCTTCCGTGTAATGACCCCCTTAGCAGCGATTGCCACGACACCCGTTATAAGGATAATCGTTGATAGCAGTACGATGTTGATAGGCACGAATTTTAGCGCAAGCTCGATGGAATTCACGAGACGCCACCAGAAACTTGTTGAATTCGTTATCGTCCCATTCATGCCCATAATAACGAGTACGTAGATCCAGATCGCTACAAACATTATGCCAACAAAAATGGCAAGCCAGTTCGCAAACTTGTTTATTTTCGCCTTTAGGGGGATCTCTTGTTCGGCGGTAACTTGATTTAGATTTTTTGAGATATAGCCGATCTCAGTGTTGATTCCTGTCGCAAAAACAACCGCACGAGCGTTTCCTTTTGTCACAAACGTGCCTGAAAAGACACAATTCTTGATACCATGAATTCTTGAAATGGATATTTTATCCGGGAGGGGTGCGGAGGTTTTCTGTACGGGCTGGCTCTCCCCTGTGATAGCCGACTCGTTGACGAAGAAACTTGCATCGGAGACGACGCGCGCGTCAGCTACGATACGGTCACCCTCTTGCAGGTCGAGAATGTCCCCTGGAACAACATTAACCGAGTCAACCGAAATCTTGATGCCACCACGGATGACTGTACACACGTTCTTGGATAGACGCTTTAACGATTCCAGTGATTTCTGGGCCCTGATTTGCTGAATAACAGCAATGCCCGCGTTCAAGAGGATCACGAAAAAGTTGATAAGCGGTGAAACGAGTGATTTGTTGATGAATACACTAATGACAAGCATCAGCGTGGCTGCCAAGAGAAATATGACTATGATCGTGTTCTCCAGGACGGGCGCAAAGTAGAGCTTGTAGATCGAGCGCTTGACCTTCGGCAGCTCGTTCAAGCCCAATTCGACTTGCCGCCGTTGAGCCTCCTCGGAGGAAAGGCCGGTCATATCGTCCGTCTTGAACTCGGCCAGGACAGCCTCGGCGTCCTTCGCGTAGTACGTCGCGTGCTCGCGGGGTGCTATGACGGAGGCCGCCCGTTTCTTGGCGCGGGCTTTCTCCCCACCGAACTTGCCAAGTATTTTATCGAGTATAGACATGTGCTTCTTGCCAAAGTGCTCTTACCTATCGATATTGAGGTATATGCAATTCAAAGATTTAATTAGTGCATGTGGCCTCCGGTAATCACGTGTCTAGTACGTTCGTAAAGAATCACAAAAGGATTGGAGATCCTTCATGCAAATCATCTACTCGCACGCGTTCGATAGAGGAGAGTATTCGGGCGATCCGGCTGCGGAACAGGGCCGCTTCGATTCCATCAGGTCCATGGTCGAGGCTCGAGGTCGCGGCGGATTCATCGAGCCCAAGCCCGCGAAAAAAGCGGACATATTACAAGTACACACCGCGAGCCACTACGAGGAGATAGAAGAGGACAAGTACTTGCTCGAGATGGCCTTGCTCGCCGCGGGCGGGGCCATCGACGCCGCGGAGCTGGGCTGGAACGGGACTCCGGCCTTCGCGGCGATACGACCACCGGGACACCACGCGAGCCCGGGCAGCGCCTGGGGTTTTTGCTTCTTCAACAACATCGCCGTGGCCCTCCGCAAGCTCATCTCCGACGGGAAGATCGGCAGCGCCTTCATCCTAGACTTCGACTTGCATTTCGGCGATGGGACAGCCAACATTTTCAGCACCACGAAAAGCGTGGAGTATTTCCACCCGGATTCCATGGTGAGCGAGACGTTCATCTCGGACATCGAGGAGCGGTTTGCAGAGGTGAAAGAATACGATATCCTCGCCGTTAGCGCGGGGTTCGATCGGTTCATCGATGACTGGGGAAGGCTCCTCAAGCGGTCTGATTACACGACCATCGGCAAGTTGTGCAAGGGGTTTTCCGACGCGAAATGCAAGGGGCGCCGGTTCGCCGTGCTCGAGGGCGGGTACAATTTCCCCGAGCTCGGGGCGAATATCAAGGCGTTTTGCGACGGTTTCGGCTAAACACAAGGCCTTATCCATTTATTTGCTCGTGCCCGCCTTGAGCACGCGCGAAACCTTGAGCTCGATCTCGTTCTGTCCCTTGTTGACGTTGAACCGTATGAAGAGCAAGTTGTCGTTGATGACCCTTGTATGCACGGCAGTGGCGCTGTGCACGACCTCGACAGAGGCCAAGTCGAAATCATTCCCCCATAACGCTATGCCGTACGGCATGAGCTTCTCGCTCTTGACCGCGATGGCCACGTCCATGATCTCGCCCTTTTCACCGGCGTTCTGGGTTTCGACCACGTGCGGCGGGATCTTTTCCTCGGAGAGCATGAGCTCGTCGTCGAATCGCCGGCCTTCCTCATCCATGTAATTGCATATCCACACGGGGGCTTGTCCGGGCTTGTCGAACACGAGCATGCACTCGCTGTCGTAATAGAAGAAGGAATCCTTCCACGGCGGCACCTTGAGCCACCAATTTTCTTGCGAAACGAACTTGTCCACGTAATTGTAGAAATTTTCGTTGAAAGACAAGTAAATGTGCTTAGGCTTGAAAACCCTTCCTTCCACGTGTTTCTTGTAAACCGGGTTGATCTCGTGGATGGGAATGTCCTCGAAATACATGTAACACTCGGGCTGGTTACCCTTGTAAGTTTTATGGTAGAGCCGGATGGCCTCGTTGGCGTCCATTATCAGCAGATCCTTCTGGGTGACCACGTGGTCGAGGAACAGGTCGAGCATCTTCGCGGTGAAATCGATGCGACCGGATGCCGACTTCATGAACGGCACGCAAGTCGGGGTCGCCTCCATCTCGTGAGCCTCCTGGTGCTGGTGGAAGAATATATATTCGTTCAAATCGAGGTTCCGCATGTATTGCGCGAGCAAAGCCTTCCAATATTCCACGTTCGTGTCCGTGCACTTGAATTCGGATTCCGCGTCGTTCGGATCGGTTGAATATGCCTCCGGTTGGACGTAATGCAATGACTTGTTCAAATCCCGACATGTCCATTCCAGGTTGATGACCTTGCCGAGGAACTTTTTCGGGCGCTTGTAATTCTGCGGGTTCACGTACCATTGTCCCCACGGCGCCCCGAAATCGGTTATGCGGTCTGTCCCGATCTGGAAGGGGCACGATCCCCACATCCCGAGGATGTTGAGGTCATTGAGCACCTGCACGAGGCTATTGCTACGATAGCCGGTTCCAACCACTTGCACGTCGGCCCACGGCAGGATCTCCTTGATCTCGGCGATCTCGCGGGCGACGTGCGATTCGAGATCTTTCTTGCGCTCCGGTTTCAAGAGGTCGGCGTGGCGGTCCATCGAGTGGTTGTCCACGTTCAGCATATAGCCGACTTGATCCTTGTACTTCTTGTTGAAGCCCGTGAGCAACTCTTGCTCGATCAACGCGGATTTGGGCGTGACGAGCCACGTGACCGGGATGGAAAATTTGTCTTTCCCGCCAGATTTGCGTGGCTTGTGCGCGATGTCACCAATCTTGATGATGCCTTGATGTGGGCTCCCGTATCCCCATTTCTCGTCAACGAAATAGGCAGACGAGATTAACGTATACACGAGCTTGCCGGTCATGGCCATTCCTTCTGTCGTGCAAGAGTGATGTTGAATATCCTTTCCCATGGTAGAAAAACATTGTGGGAAGCTGTCACTTTCGAAAGATCAAGAATTTCTGCTCCTTACGGGTACCGGGCTTGTCGATCACGAGGAACCCTTGAAAGCCGGATAGGGTACCAAAGGCACGGGTGATCACGTCCAGCTCGGCTCGCGACTTCGGGTAAAATTCCACGACACCCCGGCCGCCAGGCATAAGCAAGGCGTGCACCTGCCGCGCGAATGCATCGTAGACTTGCCGGGCGAGCGTGGCATCTTCGATGTCCTGGGACAGGAAGTTCATGGCAGAAATCGAGATCACGAATGAAAAAGCGCCGTCGCGGAACGGCATACGCGCCATGTCTGCCTGGACGACGGGATTGGGAAGATGCCGGAGCTCGAGCATGTCCAGGGATATCTCTACGCCTACTACGATCGGGAAGCCGGCTTGCATGGCGATCTCGGTCGAGAACCCGTTCCCGCAGCCCGCGTCGAGCACGGCACCCTCGCGCTTGGCATCGGGCGAGATCCCGCCGCCGATTTTCTCGTCCCCGAGCAGCTCGAGTGCCCGCCGGGTGGTCGCGTGCTGCAGCCGCGCCATCCACCTCGCGCCCTGGTATGCCCTTGCCTGGTCCGAGACGAAAGAGTCCCTGGTGGGAACCTTAGGGGAGCGCTTGCGGCTCATTTGCGCAGGCCCTTCAATCGTTTCAGATCCTGGGGGAATTTTTCCTCGTCGGGAGTCTCGACTGTGCCCGGATGATCCTTGAAGCGCGGGTCGTTGACCAGCCAGCGAAAGCCCTCGGTCCCGATCTGGCCCTCGCCGATGTGCGCGTGGCGGTCGTGGTTGGTGCCAAGCTCGTGCTCTGAATCGTTGAGATGAAACGCGTAGATGCGGTCGAGGCCTATCTCGTCGTTCACTTCCTTCATCGTCTTTTCATAGATCTTTTCCGTGCGAATGTCATAGCCCGCCGCGAACGCGTGGCACGTGTCGAAACATAGGCCGAACCGCTTCGGTTCTTCCAGCTTGTCGAGGATCTGGCGCAGCTCCGACCAGGTGCGGCCGATCGTGGAGCCCTGGCCAGCCGTGTTCTCGAGCAAAATCTTGACCGGGCTCCCCGGAAATTTCTTGGCGATGGCATTCAGCGACCGCGCGACTTGCGCGATGCCGCGATCCAGGCCCATGGCCTTCGGAGCGCCTGGATGGAATACCAGGAAATCCAGTCCCAGCTTCGTGGAGATGTCGTACTCCAGCTCGAAGCACGTGATCGATTTCGCGAGGATTTCCTTGTCTTCTGCTGCCAGGTTCACGAGATACGTTCCGTGGCAAAATATCGAGGAGATGTTAGATTGTGCCGAGCGCACGCTCTTGAACGTGCCAAATTCCTCGTCCTTCACGGCACGCGCGCCCCATGACCTGTTGCTCTTGACGAACATCTGGACGGCCTCGCAATTTATCTCGGAGCCGCCCTTAATCGCGTTTTCAAACCCGCCCGCGGCGGACATGTGTGCACCGATGCGCAAGTGTATCACCGTTTCACCATACGTTAACGGGGAATGACTTTCATTCATCCCAGGAATACTTCAACATTCCGCATGTGCAAGATCGTATCCACGAGATCCGGCTCGCCAGATTAACAGACTCGTGGCGGGACATCCTCACCGCCAGTCGAAGTAGAATGACTCTATCCTGTCCGGCAGTTGCACGTCCACGAGCGGGTAAAAGTTGACGATCAATTTCTTGGGATAGAAGACGAACCTTGCCTTTTTCAGCGGCGCCGGGTCAAAATATGGTATGAACGGGGTCTGCAAGCCAACCCACCCAAGTTCTCTCGATGTCTGGGCAAAGTAATTGCAGAGGTCGGTCGCTTCTTTCGTGGACAAGCGATACGTGTGAACCATGTCCAGCCAGCCGAAGGGATGTGACTTTCCAAAGCCCGCTATGTTGAATCGCCACGCGATCATGAAACCATCGACCTTTCCATCTGCACCCTCGTGGACCACGCAGTTCACGCCCGGCTGACCCAAAAACCAGATAAAGTCATCCCGTTCCCTGATAAACGACGCTTGATTGCGCGTCTTGTGATCCTCCAGCAGCTCGAACACTCGCTCGGCATCCCCGGGCTTGTACTTCCGCACGCGGGGATTCTTGTTGCGGGGCACGCTTTGCAAGAGTGCAAGGCCGAGCTTCTCGTACCACTTTATCTTGACCACCTGAGACATTTTTTTGACATCGAAGACGCGAATGATGAATTTCTTGATGGTGATGATCTCACGTCCTTTTAATCCCGTTTCACGAACGAGCGCGGCCGCGGTATCGATGCCGTGTGCCTCGGGTTCGAAAAAGCCGAAACCCCCCTCGTACCCCAGCTCTTTTCCCATTTTCAGCATCATTGCACCGATCCGTAGCGCGAGATTCTTACGCTGGTGCTGCGGATGTACCGCTAGCATGCCGGGAACCCCGGTCCTGTAATTCTTGCCGTTGACGTGTAGCAAACGGGGGGTAGCGCCCTCGAACCCGACCATCTCGCCCGTCGGCTTGTGCACGACCCTGACGAAGTAGTTTCGCGGGATGGTTGGCGAACCGAAAAAAATGTTGAACGTCTCCTCGGTGAACGATATCGTGCCGCCTTCCTCGGGGCTATTCTCTAAATACGCTGCCTTGACAACTTGAACCGCTCGTTTGTAATTTTCATCGTCGAGCGTGAACCGCTCGACCACGTAATCGTCCTTTTCTTGCGCGGCCATCCTTCTCCCTTGCTATTCTTTGTTTTAGCCATCTTGCTTCTGAGATGTTCACATCCCCCTTATAAACGTTTCTTGGATTGCGCCCGGTTGTCGGGCCGCAAATAGAGAATCATTTCTGTTAGAAACAAATTAAAATTGGGTAGCATTATCCAGCGCAACCCGATTCGGTAAGACACATGCCAGAAACGAAGCAAGTAAAGCTCAAGATAATGTACGGGAAATCACGGTCCATAAATATCATCAAGCGTGACCTCTTCATCCCCAAGGAAATACAAGACAAGCTCGAAAAAGAAATCCCGCGGATGAGATACATCACGCCCTCGGAGCTCTCCCAGAAATACGGCATCCGCGTGTCGGCAGCCAACGATTTCCTCAAGAACCTCGAGAAAAAACACGTGATCAAGCGCTACGAGAACTTGAAGTCGCCCAAGATACGCGTCTACGTGCCCGTTTTTTCCCAGAAGAAATGAGTCACCTTCCCTTCTAGCGCGCCCGCGAAGGCGCGTGGATCCCTTGATTCCCTAGCTTGCCTTGTTTTTGAACGGAGCTGAATGTACCTAAAATATTTTGTACTGATTAAGTCCTAAGATCCAATAAATTAACTACATTCACCTTCTTTATAAACTTGCTCTTGATTTTTTCGTTCGATGGCAGGATGAGAGCATGTG
>Ga0172366_10005359_pt1 | contig 10087 bp, 10 predicted proteins | sample LakKivSesite69cm_FD_114533 | JGI IMG/M metagenome (GOLD analysis project Ga0172366, IMG submission 114533) | Sediment microbial communities from Lake Kivu, Rwanda - Sediment site 69cm | ecosystem: Environmental > Aquatic > Freshwater > Lake > Sediment | place: Rwanda: Western Province, Lake...
AAACGGAATGTATTTGTCACTTACCAGATACCAAAAAGACAAAAATGGAAATTTGGTTGGAGAAATAGAGCTACCTCTTGCAGTAGGTATTGTAGGGGGTGCGGCTAACATGCACCCAAAGGCAAAGCTTTGTAGAAGGATCCTTGGTATAAAAACGGCGCAAGAGCTTGCTGAGGTGGTAGCAAGTTTGGGGCTTGCACAAAACTTTGCTGCAGTATTTGCACTTTCAACAGTTGGTATCCAAAAAGGTCATATGTCACTGCATGCAAAAAACATTGCAGTCATGGCTGGTGCTGAAGGAGAAGAAATCGACAGATTAGCAGACCGAATGGTAAAAGAAAACAAAATAAAACTTGACAGAGCAAAAGAAATATTGGAGAGCATGAGAAAGACTAAATGATGCCGGCTGCAATATCTTCGGGCTCTCGTTCACAATAATAGCATTTTATTCTTAACGGATCCTTACCAATAACATGGAATCTGCTTTCTACTGGCTCTCTAGAATTTGAAATGCAAGTGGGATTTGAGCATTTTGCTATGCCAACAATTTCGCTTGGCAACTCCACTTTATGTTTTTTGGCAACCTCGTAATCTCGAATGATATTAATTGTAGCTTTTGGGGCAATCAGTGCAATTTTATCAAGTTCTTTTGGATTCAACTCTCGATGCTCCACTTTCACAATATCTTTCCTACCCATTTTACCAGTTACGTTCATGGCTACACTTACGACCGATGAGCCCGATTCTGGTATTTTTAGAATATGAAGAACCTTCAAAGCATGCCCAGGTGTTATATGATCAATAACTGTCCCATCTTTGATTGGAGTGATTTTCAATTCTTTCATAATTTTTTACCCCCCAAGATTAATGACAATAACGCCATTCTTACAGGAACACCGTTAAAAGCTTGCTTAAAGTAAAGCGCATGCGGTGTGAAATCAACCTCAGGATCTATTTCAACAACGCGCGGCAAAGGATGCATAATAATTAGATCTTTTTTTGCTTCTTTTAGGAGAGCACTGTTGACTTTATATGTTCCGACAACACGATTATACTCTTCTGCATCTGGAAATCGTTCTTTCTGGATTCGTGTCACGTAGAGAACATCTGCCTCTTTGACCGCTTTTTCCAAATTTGTTGTATTTGTTGGTTCTACGCCCAGCTCTTTACATTCATTGATTACTTCTTTTGGCATCTTTAGTGTTTCTGGAGAGACAAAAGTCAAATCTGCTTTAAACAATGACAAAGCATATGCCAGGGAGTGCACGGTTCGACCGTACTTAAGGTCACCAAGTAAGATTATGTTATTACCTTTTATTTTCTTTTTTTCTGTAAATATGGTAAATAAGTCAAGAAGACATTGAGTCGGATGTTGTCCGGCTCCATCTCCTGCATTTAAAACCGGTGCTTTAGCAAATTCTGCAGAAAGTCTTGCCGCTCCCTCCTGAGGATGTCTTATTACAATCGCATCACTATAGGAGTCGGCCATTCTTATTGTATCTGCCAAACTCTCGCCTTTTTTTTGCGATGTGGAGCTTGGTTCTGCAAAACCTATTACTCGTCCCCCCAACCTATTCATAGCGCTTTCGAAGCTAAGTCGTGTTCGGGTGCTAGGTTCAAAGAACAAAGAGCTAAGTATATTTTCTTTTAAGAGATCGGTATGTTTTTCTCCTTTAGCATATGGTACCATTCTTTTGGCATAATCTATTATATATTCAATTTCTTCTCTAGAAAAATCCTTTATTGAGATTATGTCTCTTCCTTTGAAATTCATATGAATCAAAAAGAAAGAGATGCATAAACGACTTAATAAGCTTTTTAATTTGCAAAATTGTTAAAAAATTGGCAAAAATTAGGAAAATATATTAATATAATAAATGTCCTATACTATTATGATAAGAACTGTCCAATAAGGTATATATACCCAAATCAAGTAGATAATTACTAACATATAATAAAAATTGATGGTACGGTCATATCATGCAGAAAAATGAAAAAAACAAGAAGGAGAGATTAGAAAAATTACGTATGATTCTAGATAATCCTTCAAATAAAGAGTTACATCCTGAAGATGAAAAATACCTTGAGACATTGCGTAGAAGATTAATTGGTTCATCTAGAGAGAGCATCGTTCGTATTTACAGTACTATGAAAGAAAGCACTGAAGAAAAAATTGACCCTTTGAAGCCGACTGTCAAAATTTATCATAAAGAAAAAAAGGAACTAAAGGAATTTCTTCCCATAGAAGAACGTGTAACAGAAGAGATAAAAGTAGAGAAAAAAGAAGAGATGGCATGCGATGATGAACTTTACGAAGTTGAAAAAGTTGAAGTCAAAGGACCTGAATTTTTAGAAGTTAAACCCAAAGACAAAGAAGAGGATAAAATAGCTCCTGCGCCCGAGGTGGATGAAACTCCAAAAAGTACAGACGTTGAATTAAAAGATGCAACCGAGGAAAAAAAATACGCAGAAGAGAGGCAATTACCTGAATGGGAACCAGTGGACAATAAAAAACCTGAAGTAGAAGAGGCGGCTAAACCGGAAATTCCGGCAGAAATGCCTCCGCACACGAAAGAAGATGACGTTGAATTAACTGAATTTAGACCAAAAGACGCTGAGAAAACGGAAGATGAAGAAAAAACTGATTTTGCAAAAAAAGTATTTTTGTCAACGGAAAAGAAAGAAGAAGAAGGGGAGGATTTAACAACTAAAGGGCCAGAAGAAAAATCCGAATTTGAAGAAGAATTTTTCGAGCGGAAAGAAGAGCCGCCAATGGAAGAAAGTTTTGAAGATGTTAAAGAAACAACAGTAATAGACAAAGACGGAAAAATAGGTGTTTTTAAAGATATAAAAAGCATAGATGAAGAAACAGCAGTTTTGCTGTATGACAGTGGTTTTACCTCAATCAACACCGTTAGACTGGCATCTGTAAGAGATCTAACCAAAAAAGGAATTAAAAAGAAATTAGCAAAGAATATCAAAAAAGAAATCGAACAGAAACTAGAGGAGTCAGCAACTGAATTAAAAGAAGATTCAGATGAATATTTTATTCTTGATGATGAATTTGATGAAAGCGAAGCTGAAAAAATCGATAAGAGCATATCCGAACGCGCTTTTATAGAAGATGAAAAAGATTTCTTTGACGAAGAAGGCGAGATAAAAACTATCGAGGAAGATAAAAAAATAGATGCTTTCAATGGGATAAGTAATATTGATGAGAAGATAGCCTCTTTGCTTTATGAAAACGGAATCACATCAATTGATATTTTAAGAGAAAAATCAGTAAGAGAATTAACTAGGATAAAGGGAATCAGAAGAAAACTTGCCAAAAAGATAAAAAAAGAAATTGAAAGTATGAGCATTGAAACTGGCAAAGTATCAAAAGAAACCAAAGAAGAATTCGATGAAGATGCTACTGAAAAAATTGATGACTCACTCGAAGAGGAAACATCTGACGAAGACGAATGGGAATCTTACGAAAAGGACGAAATAAAAAAGAAAAAAAGTAAGGATAAGGGAAAAAAGGGATATAAATACAAAGATTACACCCTTTACGAAAAGGAAGTTGAGACTAGATCGGGTAAAAAACGATTTATTCGCTTTTTTAGCAAAGGAAAGCCAGATGAGGGAAAACCCTCTGAATTACCAACCGGCTTTGAAGTAAAGGTTAATAAGAAAACCGGCTTGCCTTATTTAAAGAAGAAAAAATAGGGATCTGCATTTACTATCAAGATTTATAAATCATTATTTACATTAGCTTTACTCGTGCAGTTATAATGAATTGGAACGGACCATTAAATAAGATTGATAATTTTAGATATGAAATTCCCGCTAGTTATAGAGGGGAAAAGAACAATCTAAAAATGCAGACATCTGCCGTTATTTATGCAGATGAAAGTATGATTTCTAGCATAAGGGATGACAATGCTCCTGAACAGGCCGCCAACGTTACTATGCTTCCCGGCATAGTTGGAAAATCCCTTGCAATGCCTGATATTCACTGGGGGTATGGATTTCCAATTGGTGGCGTCGCTGCCGTAGATGCCGAAGAGGGCGTTATTTCTCCTGGTGGTGTAGGGTATGATATTAACTGCGGGGTTAGGTTACTGAGGACCAACATACATGCATCAGATTTAGATGCTAGAAAAATTCATGATCTAGTTGACGAGATGTTTCTCAATGTTCCTTCTGGCCTTGGTTCTAATGCCAAAGTTCGTCTCAGCAAAAAACAGCTAGATGATGTACTTAAATTAGGTGCTCGCTGGGCGGTTGAAAATAACTACGGATGGGAAAGAGACCTTGAGTACCTTGAAGAAAACGGATGTTTACAATATGCCGATATAAGCAAGGTTTCTGAAATGGCAAAACAGAGAGGTGCACCCCAACTTGGTTCGCTTGGTGCAGGTAACCACTTCTTAGAGATACAAAAAGTCGCTGAGATTTACGATGAAAAAGTAGCAAAAGTGTTTGGCGTTGAAAAAATAGGACAGGTCATGGTTATGATTCATACTGGTTCCCGTGGCTTTGGTCACCAAGTTTGTACCGATCATCTTCGCGTATTAGAGCAAGCGGTAAAAAAATATAACATTTGGTTACCTGATAGGCAACTTGCATGCGCTCCGGTCAATTCAAAGGAGGGACAGGATTACCTGAAGGCAATGGCGTGCGCTGCAAACTTTGCATGGTGTAACCGGCAAATGATCGTTCATTGGGTGCGTGAATCTTTTGAAAAGATCTTAAAGAATAGTGCAGAAAGCATGGACATGAATATCGTCTACGATGTGTGCCACAATATCGCTAAGTTAGAAGAGCACGAATTAGACGGAAAGAAAAGAAAGGTGTATGTACATAGAAAAGGTGCAACACGTTCATTCGGACCTGACAAAATTGAAGTTCCCCCAAAATACAGAGATGTTGGTCAGCCGGTATTGATTCCAGGAGACATGGGAACAGAAAGCTATCTTCTCCGTGGTACTACAGCAGAAGAAACCTTTGGATCCACCTGTCATGGTGCAGGGAGAGTAATGTCTAGAAATCAAGCGGTGGGAAAATGGCGCGGGGAAACAATATTGAATGATTTGAAAAAAATAGGAATATATGCCCATCCTGCAAGTTTGAAGGTGATGGCAGAAGAGGCACCAGAGGCATACAAAGACGTAAGCCAGGTGGTAAACGTTACTCACGGTGCAGGCATTTCTCTAAAAGTCGCAAAACTTTTACCGTTGGGTGTTGTGAAAGGATAGAAACCCAAAGGAGCTTACCAATTAATTTTAAATGCTAGAAGATGTATTATAGGTAAGTTTGGATGGTGATGCATTGGAAGATGTTGTGATTTGTGATTATGAGGATATAGATATTCGTGGTGCGACCGTTATCGCTGGTTTTCCTTCAATAGGATTGGTTAGCACAATAGCTGCTAATTATTTAATTGATGCATTAAATTTAAGGCAAATAGGATGCGTAAACTCCCCGCAATTTCCCGCCTTGTCAGTTGTTCATACTGGAGAGCCGTTATCACCAGTTCGCATTTATGCAGGAACTGAGAAAAATGGGGAAAAGATAGTTGTTTTTGTTTCAGAATTTAAACCAAAACCCACTCTAATAAATTCAATTTCAGAAGCAATCATGAGTTGGGTTGTAAAAAAGGGATGCAAACTTCTCATATCTCCTGAGGGGATGGTAGTTGAAGGAAAAGGCTCCGAAGGAGAGCAAGTTGCCGATGCATATGCGATTGGTTCTACTGAGAACGCAAGACGCATGTTAACATCAAAAAAGATAGCACAATTCACAAATGGCATCATAGCAGGTGTTTCTGGCGTTTTACTAAATCTAGGCAAGCAATCTAATTTTGATGTAATATCAATACTTGCTGAGGCTCATCCAAACTATCCTGATGCAAGGGCCGCAGCAGCATCGATAAATGTTATGGCTCTGATAACAGAGATAGAAATAAACGTATCTCCACTTTATGAAGAATCCGAGCGCATTGAAAAACAACTTCAGAAATTCCACAAACAGGCAAAACCAATGGTTGCTGCAAGTCAAGCTCCACAGCCAAACATGTACGGTTAATTCAAAAAACAGTACAAATTCCACTACAACTAACTTTAAAAACATTATTACATTATTTTTTAGTCGATTATGGAGAAAATACCAAAGAGCCACCCGCGTTATATTTCTCTAGTTACTAGGGAAAAGATTTCAAAATCAATGAAAAAAGGCATTACTCATGAAACTGGACTTATTGCTCACGGTCGAGGAGAGGCTTTTGACTATCTGATAGGTGAGAAAACTATACCCCCTGCAGAAAATGCTGAAAAGATTGCAGCAGCTGCATTGCTCATTGCCAAGAGTCCAGTAATATCGATTAACGGAAACGTTGCTGCTTTAGCTGCAAAAGAATGCGTCAGTTTATCAAATGCTATCCCTGCAAAGCTTGAAGTAAATCTCTTTCATAGAACTGATAAACGAATAAATAAGATAACATCTGAATTAAAAAAATGCGGGGCTAAAAAGATATACGGAAAAAAAGCAGATGCTAGAATTCCTGGTTTAGATCATGCCAGGGGCTTGTGCGACAAGGAAGGTATTTTCTCTGCCGACGTTGTTCTTGTTCCGTTAGAAGATGGTGACAGATGCCAAGCTCTAAGAGCCATGAATAAGTTGGTCATAGCAATTGATTTGAATCCTATTTCAAGAACTGCAAAGACGGCAAATATAACTATTGTTGATAATGTTACTAGGGCTGTTCCAAATATTGAAAAATGGACAAAAAAGTTAAGAAATGAAGATAAGAATAATTTGAGGAAATTGGTCATATCGTGGAATAATGGGAAAAACCTACGTAATATTCTGTCCTTTATTTCAAAAAGACTAAATTCATTGTTTTGATTAGGGTGAATATATGGAATCTTACAGAAGTCATTATTCAAAGGATGTCGACAGCAAAGATTATGGAAAATCTATTACAGTTGCTGGTTGGGTTGAAGATGTTCGTAACATAGGCTCTATCGCATTCATAATATTGAGAGATAGGAAAGGCACTCTTCAGGTCACTGCGCTTAAAAAAGAAAATCCTGAACTTTTTGAAAAACTGGTTAATGCCCCAAGAGAATCTGTCATTTCTGCCAAAGGACTTTGCAAACAGAGCGACAAAGCAAGAAATGGTTATGAAATAATTCCTAAGGAAGTAGAATTTTTATCTATCTCAGAAACACCTTTGCCCCTCGGCGTTGTTGATAAAATAGAGTCAGAGCTTGAAACACGTCTGGACAACCGTTTTATAGATTTGAGAAAACAAGAGATCCAAGCAATTTTCAAAATACGCAACTCGGTCATTTCAGCTGCTCATGATTATTTGAGAAAAGAGAACTTTATTGAGGTGCACACACCAAAAATCATAGCGAGTTCTTCGGAAGGTGGGACCGATGTTTTTAAATTGAAATATTTTGAAAAAGAGGCTTTTTTAGCACAATCGCCACAACTTTACAAACAAACTTTGATGGCAACTGGTTTTGACAGAGTCTATGAAATAGCTTGGTACTTTAGGGCAGAGGAGCACAACACTCGCAGACATCTAAATGAATCTACTGCCATAGATTTAGAAATGGCATTCATAAACAGTGAAGAAGATGTAATGAACGTTCTTGAGCACCTTGTTTTCAACATGTGGAAAACAGCAAGTGAAAGCAAGGACGAATTAGAGATTCTGAAAAAGAAAATCTTAGTTCCAAAGTTGCCTTTCAAACGTGTGAACTATGATGATGCAATAAAGAAATTGAATAAACATGATTGCAAAATTGAGTGGGGAGCTGATCTAGGCAGCGAAGAAGAAAAACTTCTTGGCGACATAATGAAAAAAGATGGGCAGGAATTCTATTTTATCACCAAATATCCAATCGAAGCAAAACCGTTCTATACAATGCCTGAAGGAGACAAATATTCACGCGGTTTTGATTTGGAATGCAAGGGCGTGGAACTTGCATCTGGTAGCCAACGTATAAACGATGCAGAATTGTTGAAAAAGAGAATTAAGGAATGCAATCTAAATCCAAAAGATTTTGAATCTTATCTAAAAGCTTTCCATTATGGAATGCCGCCACACGGTGGTTTTGGATTTGGAATTGAGAGATTTTTGATGGAACTTTTAGATATTAAAAACATTAGAGAATGCATTTTGTTTCCAAGAGACAGAACAAGATTAACACCTTAACTCACAGGTCCATCATTTAGCTTCATTTTTGTTTTATAAAAAGAATATTTGAATTGATACTCTTCTTTTATTTGCAACTTAAATGGCTAAATTATCATCATTTATTCTATAATTTTTTTTTTATTTTTTAAAATGAAATCACAAAAGATAGATAGGTTTATAACCGAAAAACTTATTTAAATATTTAGAGAGGAGAGTGCGATGCCGAAAAAAGCAAAGAAATTAAAAAAGACGAAAAAGAAAGTAACTAAGAAGAAAACGAAAAAGAGAAAGAGATAAAAATTTATATCTCTTTTTTCTTTTTTTATTGTTTAGCGTTTAAAAACATTGTGTAGTTAGTAATTTCTTTTTTTAAAATATTACAAAGAGTGACTTACTGCCACAATGTAGCAGAAAAACTGTTTATGATTAAAAATGATCGTGAAAATAGTGCAGGGGACGAGATTTGAACTCGCGGACCACTAAGGACAAGACCCTCAATCTTGCGCCGTTGACCGTGCTTGGCTACCCCTGCAAAAAGAGGATTATTTCAAAAGAAAATGAGGGAGTTGTAATCTACAACTCTATGGCTTCATTTGGACATTCGTCAACGCATGTTCCGCAATCAATGCATTCTTCAGCATTTATCACAGCTTTACCCTTTAATTCTATAGCTTGTACAGGGCATGCGTCAACACAAGATCCGCAAGCATCACATTTTTCTGGATCTACTTTTGCGGCCATAATATTTTACCTCCATAAATTTTTATTTTTTGGGAGTTAAATCCCAGATACCATATTTATTCTTTTGGTATCATATCCTTATAAAACATTAAGGTCTGTCCCGCAGATATCGCTCAATTCCTTATGCAGCTTAACCAAACGTTCTGCGTATTCGCTGTGACCCTCTTTCAATGCTTTCTTAACTGCATCTTCAACATTTTGTCGCTCATATTTATCAATTAGATTATCAGCATGACAAACGATTTTCTCCTCCAATGTTATCGGTATGTAATCTTTTGCAGGCAAGCCTAATTTCTTTGCCTCTTCCTTTGATATCCCTGCTCCGATATGTCTTCCAATAATATTTACTATGTTTTCCGATAGACCGAGTTTTTGAGCGATTTTAACGCCTTCCAGTGCATGAAAAATATCATGAGTTTTTGATCGCCCTATGTCATGAAGTAAGGCCCCTGCTTCAACCAGTTCTACATTTGCATGTGCCTTCTTTGCTATTTTCACAGCTGCATCTCTGACTGCTTTGCAGTGTCTAATAACATTATCAGAACAACCAGTTTTTTTAAGCAATTTAATACATTCATCTGGTGAGGGGATAGAACTCATTTTGATACCTGCTCATCTCTTGATATAACCCGCTTTCCCTTATTGCTGGGAAGAATTTCTATTTTTCCGTTAAATTTTTTATTAAGCCATCTGCCAGAAGTCAATCTATCTAGAAAAATTGCCAAAGCGGCGACTTCTGAATGCGGTTGGTTACCTATTGAAACATTAAAATTAGCAACTTCATAAATATACGGGGGGACTTTTTCAGCACCAACAATCACAAGTAAATCTTTATTTTTATCAATTTTATCTATTGATTTTTTTAACTCTTCGCCATACATTGTGAGATGTACTATAACCCCCTTCCAATTTTTTATAATTTTTTTCTTATCAATACCTGTTTCTATTTCAAAATTCCCTCCAAAACGATTGCAGGTAGACCGAATGGTTTCCTCTATTTTTTTATCCAAAGTATCAATAAAGATTTTATCTGCACCAAAAGCACGTGCCACCAGAGCGACATGGGTTGTTATACGTTTATCGCGAGCAATTCTATGTCCTATTCTCAAAACAGCTATCATCTACATTCATCCGAACTGATTTTTGAGGGAT
>Ga0172366_10005363_pt1 | contig 10083 bp, 17 predicted proteins | sample LakKivSesite69cm_FD_114533 | JGI IMG/M metagenome (GOLD analysis project Ga0172366, IMG submission 114533) | Sediment microbial communities from Lake Kivu, Rwanda - Sediment site 69cm | ecosystem: Environmental > Aquatic > Freshwater > Lake > Sediment | place: Rwanda: Western Province, Lake...
ATAATCTAACTTGAAAAGCGTTCACTCTGCTTATGTTTTATATATCACGCGGATCACTAGCCCATGAACGTTTCCCTCTGGTACCATGTGCTGGTCTGGCTCCGTTAAGTTATCCCCTCTGGTTCTAAATTGATATTCTCCTCCCACCACAACCAGAGCCTTATCACATCGAGGCTCATTGATTCTGCTGGAGCCAGCACGTATCTCTCGCCAGCATCGCCATCCCACGCTTCTAACGGTCATGACCTCAACGGAATTACCGGGTGCATCCGCCGCTATCTGCCAGTATCGCACCTCCTGCGAGGATGGGGCGGATACCAAGGGCGCGGCGACGAGCATAGAAATGAACAGCATGAGCAGAAGCAGAAGAAATGACGGAATAGTAAAAAGGGGCATCTTGTCTTTGATAACCCGCTTGGCATACACTGGCGAGCTCGCCATCATTCTTTTCAGCACCGAGGTCGATGTTGCGATCACGGGGAAGACCTTTGCCATGCTCCTCGCCTGCTGGCCCATGCGCGGCCGTCCGCAGCCAACAGCCAGATTTGGACCAGCTGGACTACCCATGGAGCTTACCTCCGGGGCTTACTCCTTCAGGTGACGACTCGTGAGTTTCGCGGGGCTTTTCGCCGTTGGCCTCCTCCAGAAGGCTTGTGAAATACTCAACCCCCTTCGGAGTGAGCCTACCGATCTTTCGAGGCCTCCCGCGGGTGAAACGGGGCTCTTTTTCGACCTCGATTAACTTTAAAAGCTCCAAACGCTTGAAAAATCGAGAAATTTTCCAGGAGGGGAGCCCCGTGGATAGGCCGAGGTCAGGTTGACAATTCGCGCACGAAATAGGGTTGATATCAACCGAATTCTGCATACGACCTTGGGTTGATGGCAAATCGAGCAAAAATCCATCTGGCGGCAATATCTTTATCTGAGCGCACGCATAGGAGTTCACGGGTGTGGATGTGAGACGTGGCCTCGGGATAAATTTCACAAAATACAAGGGGAAGTACATCGCACTCGTTAACGAAAAGGTTGTCGCCAGCGGTGAAAATGCAAAAGTCGTGCTTGTTCGCGCTAAGGCAAAACACCCAAAAAAGGAAATAGTTCTGAGAAAGATACCCGAGGAAGAAACGTTGATTCTCGTGGTCTGATGCGGATAGAGTTCCCGTTCGTCGAGGAAAGGGCAAACATTGTCCCGACGATTCTCAGACCCATGGCGAGAGTGAAGTTGGTAGCTAAAAACGAAGCGACCGTTGACATGTACGTTGATTCCGGGGCCGACATCACCCTGATCCCTTACTCCGTCGGGATTGCCGTAGGGTTCTCCCTCAAACCAGAAGACGAGATCAGGAGAATCGGTGGTGTCGGGGGAGGAAAAATCTCCATCGTCATGAGACGGATCAAGATGAGAATTGACGGTGAGGAGCTGAACGTAAGGGTCGCTTGGTGCATGAGCGAGGATGTGCCGCTGATTTTGGGGAGGTTGGATATCTTCAACAAATTTAATGTTTTGTTCGAGGGTGGAAAGAAAACGGTATTTCTCAAGTAATGAATCTCGCTCTGGGAGGCGCCCGGTTATCCCGGTCCCAGCCGAGTACGAAAAGCTCGGTTTTGTGGCAGGGACGAGAGTGAGAATACACGCTGGGGAAGACAAGCTCGTGCTGAAAAAATCAGGGTGAATAGCAAAAGCGAGGCACCCGAACCCGTTCCGGCTAAGTTTAGACCAGCCATGACCCATCTCACTCGCCCCCTATTCTCTCAAGAGCTACGGAGGGGGCGCAGCTCTCAACACCGCTTTTATCGCTCGCCTCCCTCAACAGGCCCGTGAAGTACTCAATCCCACTTGCAGTGAGCTTGCCAACTTTTCTGGGCCTCCCACGGGTGAAACGGGGCTCTTTCTCGACCTCGATCAACTCTAAAAGCTCCAAACGCCTGAAAAATCGAGAAATTTTCCAGGAAGGGAGCCCCGTGGACAGGCTGAGGTCTGTCTGACTAACTCCGCCGTTTGAAAGGAGCTCCCTTCCCAACTTTTTGAGAGGCGTTTCCATTTTGGTTACCAACTTTTTCCGCCATTTTTCTGCACTCTAACTTCTGTTTCTGGCGCGCTTAAGGCGGGAAAGCTAATCCAGCCATCACGGCTTTTCCCGAAACGGCTAAAAATGAACCAGCCCATTTGCTTAGACCAGCCCATATCGGGATTTTCCGAAACGTTTTAAAAGAAAGTGAACTTGCTGAAAATGATCAAAAATGGTCAATCGACGAGTGCGGCCGCAATGACAGTCGTCGAGCACTTTTTGTACTTGATAAGGATGGAACACCTCGAGAACGGTTATTATAAAGAGTTTAACTTCGCCCTACTGCCGAACGCCACCCAAACGACTGCAGTGGGAGTAGAGGTCGTGGGCGAGGATAACGTAGGTGTGCCTGTTGGGAGCTACGACTGTTGGGTGCTTGATGTGAGTGGGGGCTGGCAGGCGAGGATATGGGTCTCTAAAGGGGAGAAGATAGTGCCGAAGTTTGTGGAGGGCGACCTCACTTACATATTACAGGAGAAAAGGTATTGGCAGTAAGCGCGAGTAAACATTTTGTTTTTTTTGGGCGAGATATTGATACCGAAGCGCGAATATAGTCCGGCCCGTTTTACGGAAAGTATTCATGCCAATTTACCATAAAAAGAAATGGTGGTATTATGGCAGAAATTGTGAAAATCGACAGGTCGGGCAGGATCGTGATTCCGAAGGGAGTTCGCAGAGAACTCGGCATAAAGAAAGACGATCAGCTTCTGTTGAGCAGCCATGGAAAGGATCAGCTGCTATTACAAAAACTAGATGTGGACTCGCTGGTCAAAGGGCTTAAGGAGGAGCTGGCCGGGAAGGACATAGATACAATAGTCAAAACAGTTAGGAAGGAAACCAATGCAAAAATCAAGAAGCTCTATCCAGACATTTTTACTTGACACAAATGTTTTCATCGCCGCCGTCAAGGATCCAGAGCGTCAGACGAGCACTTTTCAATTTCTGCTCAAAATTATTAAGGACCCAAGCATCAGGCGTGATAGAGGTCCTGAGCGTTAGTGAAGCCATCAGAAAGTTGCTTTAATGGTTGGGGGATGTCAGATCGAACCCATCCAGGTGCAGATATTCGCGGGTCCGCCTCCTTTTGAGTTCGAAACCTTAACGGAGGATTTCGATAACCTTTTTCTTGAAATTGTTTTCATATTTTTTCAGATATTTTTTCAGCTTACCACGATTAATCCTTTTTCTGAACTCCCCCATGATTTCTTTTCTCATCCGATTAACCTAACTTATTAATAAACATAAGTTTGGTTGATTCAACACTCTCGGGTTTAAACGGCCCGAATCCATCAGGACCCGGGCCCCGTCCAGCCCGCTCATTTACCTGATGCCGACCTGTGAGGCAATTCACTCTGGCCTGTTTTCAAGAGCGGCGCTGAGCAGGAATTTGAACGCTGGAACCGCAACTATTGTTTTGCCATCCATCTTTTGCGTTTCTTCGGTTTTTGCCGTCACTACGTAGCCCCTGCCGACGTTGAACTTTGTCATGAACGCTCGTAGGCCGCTAGTGTCGACCTTTCCGTGTTTGACCTCTATCGGGACGGGCTTTTTCGTCCCCAGCACGATGTCGACCTCGTTTTTGTAGGCATCTCTCCAGAAGAACTCTGCATTGAGCTGGTTCACCACCATCCACTCGAAAACACGCGAGCGGGACAGTTCATCCTCTCTGAATGCCAGATCCGGGGATATTATCGTCGGATAGTACTTTCTCAGCTTTCTCTCGACCTTCCTCCTGCCCCTAGAGAAGTTGTAGAGCTTCATGAGCAAGAAGGACTGTTCCAGGTAGGAGAGATAGTTCGACATCGTTTTCCTGGAAACCTTCAGCGCGTCCGCAAGCTCCGAGATTTCAACGATCTGCCCTGGCTCCTCCATCAGGATGTTGAGCAGCGACTCGACGACCGAGACATCCCTGATGCCGTGAAGACCAGGCAGATCCCTGAAGACCACCTTTTCCACGATGCTCTCCCTGAGGTACTTCCGCGCCACATCCCTGCTGTTGACGCCGATGAGTTCCGGGAAGCCCTGCGTGAGTACAAACTCCTCGAAGAGCCTGGAAAGCTCCTTCTCGTAAAGTCCGATGGGCCGGTACTTGACCTTTCTGAACCACAGGTATTCTTGAAAAGAGAGGGGCCTGATCAGGAACTCGAACAGCCTGCCGGCCAGAGTTTCTTTGGCCCCTTTTCTGATGAAGAGGGATTCAGAACCGGATATAACGAACTTCACGTTTTTCTTGAGCACGTCATACAGGGCCTTGAGCTGGTCATGCCAGCCTTCCAGCTTTTGGATTTCATCCAGAAGCACCAGGAACCTGCCTTCCCGGAGATTCGCGCCAACGATGGCCTCGTACTCCTCCAAGACTTCTCGGATCCCGATCCCCCTGAACTCGTCGAAGGAAAGGTACATGACGTTGGCTGGGTTCAGGCCGCCATTGACGGCATCCTCCACCATCTTCAGCATGAGGGTGGTTTTGCCCACCCGCCTGAGGCCAGTGAGGGCAACAATTTGGGGCATGTGCATGAACTTTTTGATTTCGGCGTGAACCTCCCTATCGCAATAACCTTCCACTTTGAACGGGCCTTTCCACCACGGGTTCTGCTCCACCAAAACATCCTTAATTTTTGTCATGTTTACTACCCACAGATTATATTCTATGAGAAATTTAAGTTACACATATTTATAAGGGTTTGCCCGACCGCGGCTCTGACAATGGTGTGCATGCGTCAATTTGCTGGCAAAACCCAAAAAATGAACAGGCCCCAGCCAACCCACGCATTTTCAGGCCGGAATCCCGTCCGGCCCGCTTTTGCCCTCGAATGGCTGGTATTCGCACTTGTCTGAGTATAGACGCCGACGAACCCGCCATACATATCCAAGTCATGAAAAAATCTTCGAAAACGTTTCACATTGTACCCCAGATTGTCATACGAGATCGAAGCTTTTGATGGACGATTCGTTGCTCAGAAACGGGCTATTTTTCTCCGGCCAAGGATTTTCTCCCTCTTCGTGGTGAAGAGATATCCCGGGACACGGTCTAGGCTGGCTGGAAAATAGGGGCGGAACAAGCTAGGGGCTGGAGAAACATGACAAACACTTTCGAGCACGGTTATCCCCCCCCCAAATTGCCGATACATCGGTAAGATTTGCCAATTTTTGACCTATATATCGGTAACTTTATAAAGAAGTTTTTTGTATCTAGGAGTTGATGGTCATGCGAAAAGAGAAGATAATCGAAATCTTGGCCGACTGGAATTTCTGGGAAAAGAAACCAGAGCTCGGGATAGCAAGGCAAAGTTATCTGGAAAGGCTGGAAAACCTCGCAAAAACTGGACAAGTGGTGACGGTTGAAGGCGTTAGAAGGAGCGGAAAAACAACATTACTCTTACAATACATAAATCGATTGATAGAAAAAGGCGTGGAGAGTAGAAACACACTTTACGTGAATTTTGAGGACCCGCGTTTTTTCGGTGAACTCTCGCCAAAGTCGTTGCAGGAGATCTACGAAGCGTACCTAGAACTAAAAGAGTCGAAGGAAACTCCTTACCTTTTTCTCGATGAAGTTCAATACGTTCCTGCGTGGGAAAAGTTCGTCAGGGCACTTCACGAAAGGAAAGAGGCAAATATCTTCGTTTCCGGATCTTCTTCAAAACTGCTTAGCGCGGAATTTGGCAGTGCGTTGACTGGTAGACACGTTTCCTTGAAGGTTTACCCATTGAACTTCAGAGAATTTTTATACTTCAACAGACTGGAGGTCAAAGGTAAGTTAGACCTGGTGTCGAACCGAGCGAGGATAAAGCGATTTCTCAGGGACTATCTGGAATTCGGCGGGTTCCCAAAGGTCGTGTTGAGCGCAGAGAAGAATGAAATATTAGTTAGGTACTTCAACGATGTCATAAGTAGGGATGTCGCGGTTAGATACAGGGTAAAGAATATCGAGAAACTTCAGGCACTGGCAAAATACCTTTTGACGAACACATCTTCTTTAGTCTCCTTTAATAGGATCAAAAAATTTCTCCACATTTCGCTGGACACGGTTGAGAGATTTTCCTATTACTTGTCCTATGCTTACCTTGTGTACTTCGTGAAAAAGTTTTCTTATTCTCTCAAAGAGCAGGAAGTTAATCCAAGAAAAGTCTATTGTATCGACACGGGCCTGAGAAACATCACCGGTTTCAGAATCAGCGAAGACGCAGGCAAACTCTACGAAAATCTCGTCTTTCTTGAGTTAGAACGAAGAGGCAGAGATGTTTATTATTGGAAAAATAAGGGAGAATGCGATTTCTTAGTCAAAAGAGGCAGGAGGGTAGACGAGGCTATACAAGTTTGCTTCGATGTTGAGAAAGAAGAAACAAGGAAAAGAGAACTCAAAGGGCTGGTCGAAGCGGTACATAAATTCAAACTTTCACGTGGCCTTATCGTAACCGAAGATTACGAGTCCGAGGAGCGGGTGGGTCAAAAAAGAATTGAATTTGTGCCGCTCTGGAAGTGGCTACTTCAGTGAGTTCTAGCTACAATCAGAAACGGGCTATTTTTCTTCGGCCAAGAATTTTCTCCCTCTTTGTGGTGAAGAGGTATCCCGGGACGCGGTCGAGGCTAGCGGACCATGCCCCAGCGTTGGCTTCAAGAACAAAACTGGCAGTCAGGGATTTCAAGTGCGCATGGTTCGATGATAAGAATTATGAGTTCTTCCCGCTGCGCGCCGTCCGTCAAAAGATCATAGGATAGATTCTTCCATCCAAAAACTTCATCGCGCTTGTGGGGGTGGAATAACCTCTCCAACAACGGATCTCCCATTTCACAGTTGCCGTGGGCTAAAAATGAGCTGAAAAGCTTCAAGCGGATGTCAAGCCCCTTAATAGCTCACCCGCCGCAACAATTTTTATCCCCTTGAATCCCTTTAGAGCCAACAAATGTTCGTCGCCTGAGACAATGCAATCAGCTTTGTCATCATGAGCGCAGCTCAAGATGATGTTATCCGCCATGTCTTCTTTGATGACGTTAAATTTGGAGGCAATTTCCACAAACTCAGAAACCCTTGACACTTCGTCGACAAATTTCTGGATATCGCCGACATCAACGTAACTGCTGAATTTTGGTCTTCTGAGCACCTCCTCGAGTTCATTTACTATCTGGGTAGAAGTTATCGATCTCAATTTTTTATCTAGGACTTTCCTCCACAGCTCTCTGGGTTTACCAGTTTTGATTAGAGCACTAACTAGAACATTTGTATCAAAAACCACCCGTAGCATTGGATCATTATTCCTTCTCTTTTCTAAGAGCACGTATTTCTTCTGCTATCTCCTTCTCCGTTAGTTCGCCGTGCTCGGCAATTCTCTTGTTGATCTTCTCGACCAACTTTTCAAATTCTTCTCTAATTTTCGGGATCGCCAGTTTTTTTAGCATTACTGTATCATCGTGAGCGACGACTAAAAATTTGGTTTTAGGTGCGAGTTTGAGTCGTTGCCTTACTTCTTTGGGTATCACTACTTGGCCCCTTTCCCCCATCACGGTTATTTCCTCTTTCTCCATTTATCTCACCCATCAGAAATTCATACTTTCATACTTATATGCTTTTCGCTCCACTTCACTAGTATGGAGGCCTAAATAATCGGTTCAACGAACGCGTGCCTCGGGTTCTTCCCGCTACACGCCGTCCGCCTTAGATAAACCCGGTTGCTCATTCGTATGCGAAATCTGGCTGAAAACTGCCGAATTCTGCATGCAAAACTCGTTTGATGGCGAGCCAGCCCGACTAGGTACTGCGAGTCCTTCCCGCTACACGCCGTCCGCATGGAGGGTGAGGAACCCTCGATAGGTTTATAAGTGAAGGAGTATACTTGTATACTGGTGATAAAGTGGCAACTACGGTGAAGATCGACGAGGAGCACAAGCAAAAGCTCGAGCGCTACCTCGCCTCCCTCCTGCTCAAGCGGGGTGAGAAAATCCCTATGCAAAAGGCGTTGGGCGCGATGGTGGACCACGCCCTAGAGTGCGAGGAGTTCGCCCAAAAGCTCGAGAAATTGCCGCCCCTGGAGGAGGACCCGGCTTGGAAATTGCTCAACAAGCCGAAGAACTGGGGGGTCAGGGATGCGTCCGAAAGGATAGATGAATACGTTTATGGTGAGTAGTTGTCCATCTTCATCGATACAGGAATCTTCGTCGCATTGAGAAACGCGACCGACAGAAATCATCAAAGAGCCAAGGAGTTGATGAAGCGCGTCCTCCGGGCCGAGTTCGGCGCCATCTACACCTCCGATTACGTGATAGATGAGGCGATAACTACGGCTCTGGCTAGAACGAAGAGGCTTGAGCTGGCGATCGATGTCGGGGAATACATCTTGAGCTCGCCACGCATAAAGAAGTTGCGGGTGTCCGAGGATGTCTTCGACGCGGCATGGGGGAAGTTCAAGTCCCTCAGGAAGCCAATGAGCTTCACGGACTGCACTTCGCTTGCGCTCGTGGAGAAAGGCGGGATAGGGCGCATCGCGAGCTTCGACTCCAGCTTCGACGGGTTAATAGAAAGAATAGGTTAATGAGGCGCGTGCGACTTCGAGTTCTTCCAGCCGCCCGCAAAATATCCTTGATTTGGGCCCTTTTAGAAAAAGCGCCGGCGGAAAAGAGTCTTTTCTTTGGGAAAGTCCTGAAGGATGCTTTTAGCAAAACGCCGACGAAAGAACTTCCTCGGAGGACAAAACTTTTCCGAAAAGTTTCTCGACATTGGGAACTTGGCAGGTACCAAGCACGCGGTGTTTATATTTTGAACGCATATCTGAAAGCGTATGTACGAGATAGAAATCCCCGAGCCCCTTGAAAAGGAGCTGACCAAGCGGTTCGACAGCCACATGCTCAAAAGGTTACACAAGAGGATCAAAAACTCGAGATCGCTCCCGACATTCACGGCAAGCCTCTGAGGGGTCCGCTGGCCGGAATATGGGAGGTACTTCGAACGCAGATGGCGCGTGCTGTACACTATAGACTATGAGAGAAAAGTCGTGACCCTGAGAGCTGTGAAGCACAAGGACGAGATGACTAGATGATTCTCCTCTCTTTCATAAAGTCGCGCCACTTTCTAACCTTGCCTTCCTTGATGGCTCGCTCGCTCTCTCTGAGCTGCCTCATCAGATCTTCATCCTGAAGGACCTCTAGGGTGGCTTTCATGCTCTCGTACTCATCCATAGATATGGTTACGTAAGCCGTTTTGTGCTCCGGCGATTTCGCGACTACTGCCATGCCCATCACCACTTGTAGTTTGGCGATGACTCTATTTAACTTCTGTGAAACACTTTAAAAAAGTCCCAAGGTTCTACCAAGAGAATCCTCACTGAGAGATGCCCTGCACGTTCACGGAAAAACGTCATCTATAACTCTCCCGAGTTTGAAACCGCTCGCGACAAAAGCGACGAATTCTGCCAGCAACCCTTCTTTCAAAATCGTTCTGTATAAAAACAGAAATCTTTGTATATCGTTCTGTATAAAAACAATTTATGGGTTCTACAAAGTTGGTAAACCGCTTTTGTCTTGTCCGCTAAAAGTGAACGTTTATAAATATGAGCGAACATGTCCCCACGTCTTCTTTAAGGGGAACGCTGGTGCGGGACCTCCTAAATTGTTACCAACTCAGAGATGCAGAGATGGGATAGCCGCCCCAAACGAGCGGGTGAACCAGACCTCGGTTGCCCTGATCTAGATATGTCGGATTTTTACGAAACCTTTATAGCAGGGCTTGAGCACTTTAAAATGTATGAAGAAAATCAATCAGGTTCTCCGCGAGATGCTCTACCGAGTTTATGAGCGTAACGAGTTTTTCATGAGCCAGAAGGCGCTGGCTCAGGCGTGCGGGGTATCGATGGACACCGCTAATCGCCTAGTCAAAAAGCTGAACCAGTTCCGTTCAATAGAGAAAAAGCCACTGGGGTTCAGGGTGACAGAGCCGGAGAAGATACTCACCTACTGGGCCACCACTCGAAACCTCGCCCGCGACATCACCTACTCGACCTACTCGGCCAGCTCTGTGTCG
>Ga0172366_10005365_pt1 | contig 10082 bp, 13 predicted proteins | sample LakKivSesite69cm_FD_114533 | JGI IMG/M metagenome (GOLD analysis project Ga0172366, IMG submission 114533) | Sediment microbial communities from Lake Kivu, Rwanda - Sediment site 69cm | ecosystem: Environmental > Aquatic > Freshwater > Lake > Sediment | place: Rwanda: Western Province, Lake...
CGGCTAAGGTAAGGGTAACAGGGATAATTTTGAATATGCTTAAAATTAAAGCCACGTAGATACCCAAAGCCAAAGAAGCAACGAGTCCGGGCAAACGATAAAATAGTGTCATAAATATAATTACTGCCAGAAATCCGTAAAACCCGGCAAACAAACTTTTTTGAAGGGAAATGGCGCCCAGTGTCGGGCCCACCGACTGTTCCGAGATTAATTTTATGGGAACGGGCAAGGCGCCGGCATTAAGATTTTTCACTAAATCTTGGGCCTCTTTTATGGTAAAGTCGCCTGTGATCTGGGCTTTGCCGCCGGAAATTTGCTCTTGGACAACAGGCGCGGAAATCATAACCCCGTCAATATAAATAGCCAGCTTCTTGCCGACATTTCTGGCTGTCAGGTCTGCGAAAATTTTTGAACCATCATCGTTGAATTGGAGCAAAATAAGAGGTTTCTGGGTGTTTGGGTCAGCTCCCACTTCTGATTTTTTGAGATATTTCCCGGTGAGCTCCGTCGGCTGGAAATAAGGATTTTCCAGAGCTAACTGCCAATCGGATATCTGCTGTATTTCTTCGGGGCTTTTTCCTTGTACTTCTTTTATTTTATCCAATATCTTTTGGGTTTCTTCGGCCGGCTTTTCTTCTCTAAATTCCAAAAACGGCGTTTGACCTATCATTTTTATAGCTTCAGCCGGATCCTTTACGCCGGCCAGTTCAACAACCAATCTGTATTGCCCGGCCGACTCCTGAACTTGGACTACCGGCTCCTGAACTCCGAAATAATTGATTCTTCTCTCAATGATATCTCTTAATCCGTCCATTGCCGGAGACATATCTTTTTTGTCTATATTTGACAAATCCGCCTCATAAATCAAATGAGTGCCGCCCTGCAAATCCAGGCCCAATCTGAACGGCTTTTCCCAAAAGTGAGGGATCCCTAAACCGAATTTTTGGTTGAGAAAATCGGCTGCTTTATTGAAATAAACGGGGTAGCTCAAATTAGCGCTGAAAAATGCCAGCAGAAATATCGCCAATATGATTAAATTCAATCTTTTCTTTGCCATTTTAATACCTGAAATTATAACATATATTTTTAATCTGGGGAAAGGTTAAAGTAATTCAAGAATTTTCAGGTCCAGCTCGTCTTTTTCCGAATCGTAAACCGCGAAACTCGCTTTATAAAAAGTTCCGGCAATGTTTCCGGGATTAATCAGCCGGCAACTCCCCTGCTTTTCTTCCCAGGGCTTGTGGGTGTGGCCGTAAAAAACCAAATCGTATTTGCCGCTCTTGGCCAAATTTTCGGCAATATCGGGATAATGAACGAAGGCGATCTTTTTTACCAAGAAAAGCTCTCCGAAATTGCTAAAGACCTTAATTTTGGCTGATTGCTCGTATTCTTCAGCAACTCCAAAATCAGCATTGCCCAAAGATGCTTTTACTTCGCCCGAAAAATCGGAAAAAGCCCGCCTCATGGTTTGCGGGCTGCTGATATCTCCGCAGTGGATCACGAGTCCTATCTTTTCTTTTTCCAGCCAATCAACAATTTTTTTAAAATTAGCCATATTGTCGTGGCTGTCGGAAATTATTGCCAGCTTCATAAAAATAAAAGCTCTTTTTCTGTTTGATAATCGCGCTCGGCCGAAATATGCTCTTTTGGATATTGAATAAAAAAGGAAGAGAGCTGAGGGAGGACGTTGCCCGTAAGGGAATGGGTGTTCCACCGCGTCCGTCGAAGTTGTCGGAGGCAGGGAGAGCTGGACCTCCGATAGCGCCCCTCAAACTCTCTTCCCAAGGAAAGGATACTATTTTCAATTTACAACAACAAGCGAATGTTTGTCAAATCAATGCTTGCCAAATCACTTTGCCGAATCAACGTTTGTCATAATTATGTTTGTCATATCAATACTCCGTATCTCTGCCATGGCAAAGATACGGAGTATTGATTTTTTGATTATGAAAATTGGCGCTGGCTGTAAAAACAGAAAAAAACCGCTTTAAGCGGTTTTATTTTGTTTGTCCGGACTTTACTTGTCCTTTGATCAATTCCAATTCTTCTTCGGAAAGCTCAACTTTTTTTTCCAAGCTGACAATTAATAAAAACTGGCCATCTAAATCAAAACTATCAACAATCCTTAAGCCTGTTTTTCCTTTTTCTCCGACAATCTGACAAACGATTTCAGTTTCCCGTAAAAGCGTCTTAAGGCGGGCTTTATCTTCCGGACTCGCGGCCTGATGCACGTATACTCTGCCATTCTCGGCCTTGTATTCAAATCTTATCATGGTTTTTCCCTTCTTTGGTTTTTAAGGTGCGATTTCCTCTGAAAACAAAAACTTCTCGTCTCTATGGCGTAGACAAAGCTACGCAACAGGGACGAGAAGTGTTCTCGCGGTACCACCCCGATTCCCCGAAAAGAGTAAATTCTTTCGGGGCAACTTTCATCGACTTTGTCGCGCCTCAGCCTTAGGCGGAGGCGGACTCTAACGATTATCCTTTGGTTACGGAAGAAGCCGGGTTCCCACATTCCCGCCCTTGGCAGGATAGCAGAAACCGCCTTTTTCCGCGCCGAATCAGTTTCTGGCGCAGAATCATCGGGCCCAACCCCCGGCCTAACGGCCGAGGACCCGATCCAAGGTTTATAGTTTTCAAGGTATGAATAATTATTACCAATTTATAACTATCTGTCAATGGTTGCTAACGCGTCAAAAGCCCTCGCAATTGCTTCTTCTGTTTGTTTTGTAAGATTGTATCTGTCAATATCTCCTTCTCCCACCCAGGCGTAACCCTGGTGTTCTTTGCTCAGTTTAACATCCGGTTTGCCCAAAATTCGCGCCAGGAAATTTATCTGGGTAAAATCTCTGATTTCGTCTCCTCCTTTATGGCTGTAATCAAAAACAGAAACCTGCCCAACTATTTCTATCTCCAAACCCGTTTCCTCCTCCACCTCCCTAAGCAGAGCGTCCTCTGTTTTTTCCAAATCTTCTTTTTTCCCACTAGGCAATTCCCACAACCCGGGAAATGTTTTTTCTTTTTCGCTTCTCTGCAAAATCAGCGCCTTGCCCTCTTTTATTACCACCGCACCCACAACTACTTTTTGGGCAATTTTCATCTTTATATGGTTCATTGCATTCGCAAGTTATATCACAGAATATCACGAAGGATAACCTATGACAAACCATTTATTCCACACTTATTTATAGTAATTCGTAAAAAAACCGAAGTGTTTTTATTCTTCGGTCTTTTAGAAACATCGCTTAACTGGTTATTCCCCCTCCTTTTTTTGGAGAGTTTTTTCCGCTTCTGAAGGAAGAAGAATCCTCCGGACAGTCAGGGTTCTCACGCCTTTCGCTCCTCTATAAGTAGCCCTCCTCCCCACCCTAAGACCAACCACTGCTTTACCTACCGGACTCCCAATGGAAACTCTCCCGGGAGCGGAAACAACGAGATAGCCGTCCAGAATGAAAGATGTCGTTGAGCCGTCTTCGTAATCAACGACAACGCCATTGCCTATTTGAACCGATTCGTTCTGCTCTGCAACAGTAACCACTTCAGCATTTTGCAGAATGGCCATAAGTTCGCTCAACCGCTGTCGAATAGTCATCTCTTCGGTGACGGCCAATTTGTAACCTTCGTCGTGCCAATCATCTTGTCCCGCTCCTGCTTGTGCTTTCGCCTGAATGGCCTCGTTAAGTCTTTTCTTTGTTTCCTCAACACATTGTAAAAGAGCGGCGTATCCCCTTGGCGTTAGAATATATCCATCATCAGACATGTTTCTCTCCTTAAAGATGATTATCTCCAGATTAAAAATAAAATTTGTTTTTGTCAAACTTATTTCTGAGATAAAAGAAAAGGCGCGTTTTTATACGCGTCTCATTTTATACTGAAGGCATTAATGAAACAAGGTTATATCGCGTGAAGATTTCCAGCCAATAAGCGGTTAATGGTTCGCTGGTGTGTTGAGTGGAGATAAAAATCCATTTTACCCCGTCATCTCCCTCAATGCTTCTGACAAGGCCCATCGCCAGATTATAAACCCTGATTCTTTTCCTGATTTCGTTGGCGTCGCGCGGATCTCCGATATCCAGCACGGACTTGGTATGGAGGTTCCGCAGAAGGTCTTCCGGCACTGCTTGCATAATAATTCTTTTGCTCGGTTTTATACCGCAGGTCAAAACGCCACGCCTGAGTTTATTTATAGTATCGGTCTTTGCAGCACTAGTCCCTCTTTCAAGAATGAAGGCAAGCGCGCGCAACTCAGAAGAGTCAACAATTACTAATTGGTTTTGGCGAATTGCCGGTACAACTACGTTCCGGTAGTTTATTTCAACAGTTCTCAAAAAGAATGCGTTGTGCCTACGGGAATTTAGAGCAAGGCGCGAAGCTTTTGTTTCTAATTCTCCCCCAATCAGTTGCGATTCAGAGGAACAGTCAAAACGGGTTGGCCTGACAAGCTTTACCCTTTCAGCGCCGTTCCTTCTTTGCAATTCGGCGGTCAGAAATTCCGAAAAGGTGCTTTTCCCTGCGCCGTCTGGACCGTCGATTGTGACAAGAAACGGCGTTGATATAAAACGTTTTCCATCAGTTCTGTCGCTCTCTTTCATTACGCCTCTCCTTGTTTTGTTGTCAAAATGCGATCTCTATACTATACTTAAATATAATAATAATCACTAATTCTGTCAATTTTCTCTTGTTCTATGGCTGGTAAAAAAGAAATAGAAGTAAAACTACTCTATAAAAACAAAGATAAAATTATTGAAAGGCTAAGGCCTGGTATTAAACTGTTGGGGAAGACGGAAGTTTTCGATAAGTATTATGGAGCGGCAAAGGATGGAATTAAAAATAAAAATCATTTTATCAGGATTAGAAAAATTAACGGCGAGATAGAGTTGACATATAAAGGAAAAGCTGAAAACAAGCGGAATATAATAAGTCGCAAGGAATTAACTGTAAAAATATCGGCGGTAGGACCGGCTGAAAAAATTTTATATAGTTTAGGCTACCAGAAAATTTCGGATCACCAAAGTAAAAGAGAATTCTGGTCTTTTGATGGCGCAGAAATTGTTTTTAGCGAATTCACAAAGCCAGCCCACCTGAGATTTATGGAAATAGAAGCAAACTCAGACAATAGAATCAAAGAGATACTAAAAAAGATATCTGGTTGCGTTTCAAAAGTCGGAGAGGATATTTTTTCCAAATTCGACCGAAAGGGAACTACTTGATATTCCGGTATTTTAAATATTCTTGGAGTACGACTAAGGAGAGAGGAAAAATCTTGTTGGGGTTGTCGTTTATAATTCTTTGAATGTTTTTTAACGAAACCCAACGTGGGTTCCTGTTTTCTCGAAAACTCTCTTTTAACTCTCCGCTTATATATCTACTGATAAAGGCGACAGACAGATAAGATCTACCTCCTTTTATTTGCTGCTGACAGTAAAAAGGCCTATATCCTACAACGACATCTTCGTTTTTGGAAGAGCGGGCTTCGCTTGTTGCCCTCTGCTCTTTGGATATTTCTGTTATTAAGCCGGTTTCCTCTTTTGTTTCCCGAACAGCGGCATCGTGAGCAAGTTCGTATTTTCCAATAAGTCCCGACGGTATCTCGATTTTACCCGTGTTTTTAGGATCCACTAAGGGTTTATGCCTGGTCTGTATAAGAATTTTTATCTGACTATTTTTGTTTTTTTTCTCCACTATATTAGAAACAACCGGGATACACATCGATAAGTCGTCGAAGTTAATGTATTGGTTTTCCGTGGGAAGATAATAACTATTTTCTTCCAAAAATTTGTGCAGGATTGGACAACTATGGGAAATCTCATTTTTTAATTGAATTATATCTTCTGGCACATTTAGGTCGCTTTTCATCTTCAGGATAAAAGTGGATTCTTTGCCGCAGTTTCTAACTAAATCTTCAAAAGAATGCGAGGTGCTCCACCGTACTTTTTTAAATATACCTTTTCTGTAGGGGGTTCTGACTCCGATGAGATATACGCCTCCATTTAACTCTGGCCCGTGGACAAATTTTTTCTGGTCAAGCCTGGCGAAAGCCGAAATCAAGTCTTCGGCGCGAATGAACGGAATATCCATCGGGATTAATATCGCCTTATTATAATTGTGGCTGTTTTTACTTAGTAATCCGGAAAATATGTGCTCGAATTTATCACTAATAGTTGTTTTTCCAACCCCTTTTTTTATATTTTTTATTATCATTCCATCAAGCGAGAAGTTATTTTGAAACCACAGTAAATCAGTGGGGCTGTCAACTCCTATAACTAGATCGTAATAGTTAGAATCTTTAATTTTGTTAATCAAGTCGAAAAGACTGGCTATGGTGAACTCATAGGCGAATTTTTCTGAAGTTTCCTGCGCTATGCGAGTTTTCACTTTTCCCATTTCTGGTTTCTTTGCGAAAACTACGACTACATTCTTGTTCCTTCTATTCATCATAGTTGTGTTTTACTGTTTTGCCATACTTCCAAGCCGATTCCCGGCGCTTTAGATAGAAAAAGGCGAGACTCTATTATCTTTTTTATTATTAATCTATTTTCTTTATTTCTTGCGAAGTCGGCTATATTTATTTGATGATTGCTCATATGGCAAGGTTTGATTTTTAAGTCGGATGAGATGAATATCTCGTTGCAAAGATAGCATCCTTTGCAGACTTTTTCGTCCCCACAACCTATTTCTATTGCCACCCCGGTGGTATTTTTATATTTGAATTTGTTCAGCGGTAAGTAGTTTGATTGACCCCTGAATGTCTTTTCCCGCGGCACTGTTTTGCATCCGACTCTTGTTAGTATCTCTTTGATATTTCTAAAGGGAATCGCTAACTTTAACTGTCTCTTGGCGATCGGTTCGAAATTTAATATTTTGAATTTGAATTTTGATTTATTGCATAACTCCAAAAAGTCAAAAAACTCTTTTTTAGTGCCATTGTACCCTTTTATGGGGACCATTTTTAGTTCTACTATTGGACCGCCTTTCAGGTTTGAAAGTTTTTTTAGGTTTAGAAAAATCTTTCTAAATTGTTCCTTACTGCCCCCTGTCATTCTGTGCCAGGTAAGATAGTTCGCAGAATGAATCGAAACGGCTATTTTTGTAAATTTTTTTGCGACCCTATTGATAATTGTATTGTTTAAAGAAATTCCGTTTGTGTGGAAGAAAACAGTTTTAAATCTATGCTGGCCTATTAAGTCAATTATTCTTATTATCTGGGGGTGTAAGGTGGGTTCTCCTCCTGTAAGAGATATGCTCTCGAAACCTGCCTCGCTGAGAATTTTTATTAAATTTTTAAATAGATGGAAATCGATATGATTTCTGTTCCTTTGAGACAGAGGCAACCCTTCATTTGAGCAAAAAAAACAATGGAGGTTGCAATAATCCGTGACGGATATTCTTACGGGGAATAAGCGAAGGTTTTTTCTTATTGTTCCAATGATCATTTTAGATAGATTGTCAGACGAATTTGAATTTTTGTTCTTTATTCCATCCGGAGATGCCTATTCCTGGAGCTGTCATAAGATATTCTCTGGAAATGCGAAATAGACGCAGAAGTTGGTTGTAATTTCCGGTTTTTATCGCATGCGTCAAGTCAATCTGCGTGTCAAGCGCCAAACAGGGTTTCAGGTATAATCCTTTCCCATCCTTACTCGGCTTTATAAACATGCATGCAAAGTCATAGCAGCTTTCGCAGGCGCTTTTTAACCCGCAGCCGAAGAAACTATGTATTCCAGGCGGTGCATTCTTATAATTAAAATTGATGTTGGGTATATACTGATTCCGGTTGATCTTTTTTGGATTTTCTCGCGGAAATTGGCACCCTATTTCTGTTAATTTATTGAAGAAATTCTCTCTTGAAACGACATACTTTCTCTGTTCATTAAACTGCGGCTCAAACTGGAAAAATTTGGGATGGTATTGGTATCTTGCACAACTGTCCAAGAAATATTTTAGTTCTTTTTTGTTGTCGTTAATTCCCTTCATAATCACGCTTTTACAGAAAACTTTATAGCCGATATTCTGAGACGAAATGAATTCCAGGTTTTTCATTAAATCCGAAAATTTTTCTTTCTGTAATTTTTCTGGAAAAATATTATTCAAGTTTGTCAGCTTATTCCAAGTTTCAAAATTGAAAGAATTTACAGAAACGCCGATGCGCGCAAAATTATTTTTTATGCGGCTGATAATCTCCGGATCTAATCTTATACCGTTGCTGTGGAGAGCGAACCTGATTTTAGGATGCTTGCGACTCCAGTTTATTAGCTTAAATCTCCTCTCTTTGAAATCAGGATGAATTGTTGGTTCCCCGCCGCTGAAATCAATGCCTCTCAGGGGAGTTTTTTTGATAATCATTTCTGAAAGCGCGATAACCAGGTCAATATCTGCGTGCCCGTAAGATTTAGAAGTATAATTCGCGCCCTCATTGGAGCAAAAAACGCACCAAAGGTTGCATTGGGGCGTCAGAGAAAACCGTAAGCGTGATCTTTTGAATAAATCTATGAATTGCTTATCGCTTAATTTCTTGATTCCTTTTCTGACAAGCGATTTTTCAGTGAGATCGTAATAACGGCCACTCTTTGTTTTTCTTATTGTGGCTTCTGCTTCTTCCTGGCACTTCAATTTGTAGTCTTTGTTGCCGGCCATTATAATTTTTGACCTTGTTTTATTTTTTAATAAGCGTTAAGCATCGAAACTACTGTAGATTTTGTTCTGGGAATATAAATATATATGAGATATATATTACAATCAAATGAAAACTTGTCAACCCCGACGTCAAAAACCCTCAGAATCGCTTCTTCCGCGCCCGCGACTATCTTTTGGATAGCTTTTTCTTTCATCATAATAAATTACCAAAACCGCTACTTTTTCTTTATAACGAGGTCGCGGTACGGTTCGTTTATTATGTCTTTATCCTCCAGCCCCAGTTTTTTTAGGATATCAAGATTTCCACGCAAGGCCTTTTTCCGGTCTTCCCTACCGCTGGCGCTACTTTCTATTTCTATAAACCACCCCAGGTTCCTTATATTATCCAAAGCAATGACGGTATTGCCCAGCAGGAAAATCTCTCTTTTCTTGATAACATCTGCGACTTTTCTGAAATTAAGGTTCAGAAGGAAATCTTCCGCTAATTTCCGACGGCACCTGATCGGAATATTGATTTCCTTTTTCCAAAATTGCTTTTTCCTCGCCATTGTTCCTGTCGTCCGGCCCTTATATGTCAATTCCAGAAAATTATTTTTCTCCCTGATTCTTAAACATTCTCTTGATTTGATGAAATCGCGGTGAGGTGCCGTAAAGTAGGTGTCGCTTTCTGCGACCCCTCCCTTGCCTTTCGCTCCCATAAACGCCAACCTTTTCCTGATGATTTTTGCCCGAGATGGGCTGATTCTAACTTTAAGTTCGACTTCTTCTTTTCGGCAATTTAGTTTATGGCCGCTGGTTTCCGCCATATGTAGAATTTTTATTGTCTTACCCCACCGGCAGCTCCACAAAGAAGGTGCTCCCCTTGCCCACGCCTTCGGATTCCACCCATATCCTTCCATGGTGCGCTTTGATTATTTATTTATAAATATCGTGAGAACCTATATCTAAAAAAATTACATCATTATTTTCAAAAATAAAAATAATTCTATATTGGCCCTTTACGGTAAAACTCCAATGTTCTTTCAATTTTCCATGAAGTTTATGGGTTTTAAGAGAAAGAACGAAGGGATTATTTTTAAATAAAATAATTCTCTTTTCGGCTACTTTTTGAATTTCTTCCGGCAAATTTAAAAAAGACCTTCTAAATTGAGGGTGATAATAAATATTAGAGATTTTCATCTTGGACTATTATCAAAACTTTAATTTCGCTAATTTTCCACTCCGCAGTAAAGATTTTGCCTCCCGCGTCCAACGTAATACATCTTCAGCAGTTAGTTTTTGTTTTCTCAATAATTCTTCGTATTGTTTTTTAGAAATAATCACAAGTTCTCCTTTTTTTGCCAATTTTTGGGGAATAGTAATAATCTTATCCATAATATTTATTGATTATTTTAAATAATCTCTATATTTTTAAGTTATCACAATTTAAATTAGGGGTCAAATTCAAA
>Ga0172366_10005366_pt1 | contig 10082 bp, 9 predicted proteins | sample LakKivSesite69cm_FD_114533 | JGI IMG/M metagenome (GOLD analysis project Ga0172366, IMG submission 114533) | Sediment microbial communities from Lake Kivu, Rwanda - Sediment site 69cm | ecosystem: Environmental > Aquatic > Freshwater > Lake > Sediment | place: Rwanda: Western Province, Lake Kivu...
AAATCAACCCTATTGTTAAGCCTGATCAGCTTTCCAGGTAATCTACTATCAACCAGACCTAACCATCTATTTTTAGATATTTATTCTCTTCGCCCCTTAGAAGACCTAATCTTCAGAAGAGGTCGTTTCCGGACTCTGGTCAGGCCAGAAATATCAAGCTGCTCGAATATCGGGTAGACACTCACCCGGTCCCCATCTTTGAGCCTGTATCTGAAGCTTACCGACTTGCCGTTGACCAGAATCAAATCTACTTCTGAGAGGGGCACCCCCAGCGATTCAATGGCTTTCCCCACCGTTATAGGCTTTTCAAACCTGACCTCAAAATCCCTTTTCCCGCACCCCCCGCCAGATAATCATTTAATTCCTCATAAAACCTGAAGGTAACCCGTTTTGCCTCCAGATTTTGGCTCTTTTACCATAATAAATAAAATATTGTTGAGCAAGCGTACTAAATATACAACAATGAAATTAAGTCCAACTATAATTAACTGAGCAAATCAAAACAAATAATATCTACTTATTAAATTTAAGGCACCATTTATCTATTATTAAAAAGGCTTTTTGCAGAAGTTGGAATTCATCACTATCTGGTTGATAATCTTCATACACTACAAGATTTCTAAAACTATTTATCATCCTTATTATAGATGCGATATTTCTATCAATTTTCCCATCCTCTTCTAATCTTGATAGTCTAGTAGAAAAGCTTTCATATTTGTCTTTGCCAAGGCGAGTACTTCCCTTATCAATTATTTTAAAAACATCTATTATATTTCTTCTTATTTCATCAAGTTTTTTCGCCGCTTCCGTGCGAGAATGATTTTTTTCATGCTCTAATTCCTTGCTAATAAAACCATCTATCGAGTATTTCATCAATTTTGAATTAGTAATTTTCCCCTTTCCGCATAAACTACATATACCTCTTCCCCTATATATAATTCGCCTTTTTTGTAGGTTTCGAGCAATTGCGTTAACTTGTTGTCTCGGGAATACCGCAGCCTTCTCTGAAAGGCAATCATCACAAATAGAATTATCAATATTTTCAAGAACCTCGATTATTTTTTCTTGCGATGTAGACATAGCTACCACTCTCCCTGGGATATTCTCTTGTCATGAAGAATAGCCCAAACATATGCAGGACCTCTAACAAACTTGCTTATGTAAGAAGGGCCTGAAATCGGCACGTACTTAAAGGCTTTTTCAAACTCCTTTTTATGAAGTCTAAAAGTTGTTCTTGTTGTAATTATATATTCGCCTTCAACTATAAATTTAAATTCTAGCCCTGTAACAGTATAAAATAGCTGACCTTGTTTATTAATAATTCTTCCCCAGACTTCATCAAAAGTAATATTTCGCATTTTACCCCCCTCCTCAATAATTTAATACCTGTGACACAAATAGAAATTTAAAATAATTATGATTTTTGCTTATCTGCAAGCCAGCTTCTTCCTTTATCAGAAATTTCCCATATCCCGTAGGGAGAATTATCTTTCATCAGCCCTTCTTTGACCATTGCATTCCTGCACCACTGAGCGGTATTTCGCCACCGAACTGAACGGCGATCGGAAGGTAAAAGCTGACGATCATAGTCATTTAATATCCGTTTCATTTTTCTTTCAACAAGGTTTAACACTTCGCTCATCGGGGCACTTCCCCCCAGTTCAACCAAAGATTCTAATATTGGCATACGAAACGCTTCCTCTGGCGTTCTCAAACCTTTTGGCAATGTGTTTGCAGACTTTTTCCTTGGTTTTTTCTTGCTTTTCGTTAATATCGGTCTTCGTCGAGATGAGAACAGCTTTATCCATTCTTTCTGCAGAAACTTCACTTTCTCTCGAAAATCAGCCAGACGCTTGCCTTCTTCTATAGCTCTTTCGGCTCTATCATAGGCGCCCTTCTGAAAAGCCCGCGCACCTTCCTCATTCAACCCATTGGCAACTGTCTCTATCTCTTCTAGGAGAATCTCAAAGGCCTCAAAAACTTGATTTTTTGTCACGTCCCCTCCTCTAATCAAATTTTATAAATGATAATTGATTAATAATCAATATGTTTTTCTCAATCTTTTGCTCAAACCAAGTGTACAATAATATTGTCACCTTATTAGAGATTAAGCAGGATAGGACGCAGCTATACCTCGAGCATAACCCCTAAAGGTTCTATTACCTCCCCTCCCTTGTTAGACCTCTTATCCTTGACCTCAAGATCCCTTTTCCTGCACCCCTCCGCCAAATAATCATTTAATTCCTCATAAAACCTGAAGGTTATTTTCATCGGGAGCTCATGCTCATAAGTTACCTTCACCAGACCGATGTCGACTCTGGAGAAATGAGGTCCAGCTGTAGTCCTGTTTTATAGACTTCAGCCTTTCAAGCCTGAATCTTACCCTGTCAACATCCTTGAAATCTGGATATCTGGAAAGAATCTGTTCATACCGATGGCAGGCCGCTTCACAGGCATCAAGCTTTTCCAGAAGCCGGGCCGCTCTGTACAGGATATGCGGTCTCTGACTCTCCGGCGTCCCCGGGTCATCAGCCAGTATTTCCAGAGACCTGGAGGCCAGGTCTATCAACCCTGTCCTGACCAGGACATCGGTCAGGCTTAATTGTTTCTCCACCGATAACGGGCGTCTGAAAATACCGAAATATTCAGCAAAAAGTTCAGCTGCCTTTTCCGGTTCGCTCTCAATCAAAATATCCATCGCCTTCAGGTAAAACTGCCGGCTTTCTTCCTCTTTTTTCTCTTTCTTTTTTATTCGGGCGAGATTGACCAGGGCTTCCACTCTCTCCGGGTTCATCTCCAGCACGTAGTTTAAGTACTTTTCTGCTTCCTGATTTGAGGACGCCAGGTTGATGGCGGTAAGAGCCCTCTCCATCATAATGTCTTCAGCTGCTCTTTCATCCAGCCTGAGTCTTCCCGCCAGGATGACACCTGCAACAAATCCGCTCACATGACCCCAGTAATCCACATTGCTAAAATTCCAGGATAAACTCCACAGCCCGAAAATCAGGTCAGTTACAAAATAGCTGCTTATTAGAACAAGAGAATTCATCCTAATTTTGAAATACAGGCCAAATAAAAATGACAGGATTCCAAGAAAAGGCACCGGGAAAGCAACTCTTTTATAGAATAACCTGACGGCAAAAGCGCCCATCACGCCCATTATGGCACCGGAAGCCCCGATGGCCGATAAAAACTCCTGGTTTAAAATTATTTCAAGATAAATTGGAAATATGGAGGACACTAAACCGGTGGCAAAATAAATCAAAATAAATTTTTTCCAGCCTATTCTTTTCTCAAGAGTTAGCCCGAAGATCCATAAAAATAACATATTCCCCCAGAGGTGATCCGCATCAGCGTGAAGAAACATGCAGGAAAAAGGGCTGATGACCAGGTTCCACAGATGCAGGCGATCGGGGAAGAAGGAAAAATACTCCAAGACCAGATTACGAAAATCAGGGCCGGCGAGCAAAATTCCGTAGTGGATGAGGACATTTATAAGAATCAGGGCATAGGTGGCGTTTAATCTCTTTTCAAAATAACTTTCTTTCTCTACATAATCATAAGGAACTAAGGTTACATAATCCCTTAACACATCAAAAAAACTTTTTTCCTCGATCAACGATCTGATGTAAACATATCCAATTATTACTGCCGGAAGCGATAAATAAAAGAAAACAATTCCGAACATATATCGGAAAATGATGTAAATAGTGAAGAAGCCTGGAATTAAAAATATTCCGAGGACCAGGCTTTTAACGATATAAATTTTTTGCTGTTTCCAGGCTCTGTCCTTCTGCCAGGTAGCCATGGTCCCGGAGATGCTATTTACTTAATTCTATTCTTTTTTATTCTTAAGTCCCGGCGAACATCGCCATAGGAAAAATGGTCTGAGAACTTGTTAACCGCCCCTTTATTCCTATGCTCCTGAAACAAAATCATTTAGGGAACATTTTTAAAAAATGCGCACCGTCCTGTCAAGCCCGATTGTGAGACAATCGAAGATACACGAAAACCGGACCTGGAATAAACAATGTGTTGTTCTTGAAGGCGGGTGGAGTCAGGGAAAACTGGCCAGATAAATCAAAGGGGGTAAGCCCGGTCCGCCAGCTGAGAATCAAAAAGCTATTAGCCTGACTGTTGGGTGGGGCCTGTTATTATTCCTGCCCTGCGCATCTTTATTAAGGTTGCTTATCGGAATCCGCACTTTTCCTATAAGAATCGAATTTACCGGAACAGGTTATCTCCAGGACTTCCTTTTAAGCTCTTTAAGCGGTACCTTTCTGACTCTTGTCACTCCGGTTATGTCTATCTGCTCGAATATCGGATAGACACTCACCCGGTCGCCATCCTTGAGCCTGTATCTAAAGCTTACCGACCTGCCGTTGACCAGAATCAAATCTACTTCTGAGAGGGGCACCCCCAGCGATTCAATGGCTTTACCCACCGTTACGGGCTTTTCAAACCTGACCTCAAAATCCCTTTTCCTGCACCCCTCCGCCAGAAGGTAATCATAAGGCTCCTCATAAAATCTAGAAATTATCATAATTTCCGGGATATTTGCCATATCTGCTCTTTCATTCAACGTTAAATTACTCACTAAATCATAAAAAGGAAAAGCCTAAATCTGAAAATTAAACCAATGAACGTTTAGCATTTCGAAGCGAGTGGAGGTCGTGTTTCCGCTGGTAGCCAATATCTAACAAAGACAGTAAATAGGGATGTTTCTGATCATTTAAGGGACTTAAAAAAACGTTTTATTCTCTAAATAGTTATGTTTGAAAGATATTAGACATATGATAAAATTCAGGTCTTATAATTTATATAATATATGATGGATGTCAAAATATTTAAATATTAAAAGAAAAATTGAAAAGACGAAATCGTTAGTTGACTTTATTATAATCATTAATGAAAAATAAAACGCAACACAAAATAACATAAAATTTCTAAAAGAGTGAAGGGCCTTCATAATGGACAGATTCCCACAAAAAAATAAAAGTAAGTTGAGGAGATGATTTACTTATGGCAATAGATTGGAATCAGTTTTTATCTCTACTAAAAAAGCTTTTTCTGTACAAATCATCTACTACAAAGGTCCCAATCAAGAATACTAGTTGGGAAGAGATTATTTGGGCGGCTCTTGCCTTTCTATATGATGAAAAAAATATAGAATGGGACCCCCAATCTCATGACAAGAGCGCAGATATAATAGCCAGATTAGATGATGAAGATATTCGGATTTCTGCAAAAGCTGGCAAAATAAAAAATGAACGGATTAATATTTCATCATACCGCCTAACGACTTTCACATCGCTGAATTCCATGCTTTATTTTATTTCAAGACAACATTCACTGTTCAATTACTACTTGATATGTGCAAGAGAAGAAATGACCGACGGAATGAAATATTCTGTCTATAGAGTTTCCTCAGCCAGGCTAGCGCCTAGGTGGTTTTTATCTCATAGAAATTGGGAAAGAACTCAAAAATTTTACAGACTAAAAAAGGGTTTAAACTTTGAGGCCAAAATCGTTTTCAAAATGTCAAATCAGTTATGGTATACAATACCCAAAAATTATTTTATCTCGGCCGAGATAGTTCTTAGCGACTTATTTATCCCATATAATGAAATGGGAAGAGGAATGATTAGGTTTTTGAAAGATAATATAAGGGAGTAAGTTATATGGTTTTATTGATCTGAGGTTGATTAATAGTATGGAAACAAAAGAAAAATAAACTAAATTAAATATTATGTGTAAGGTAAATGACTTTAACTTAATCTTCTAAGAAAGGAAATGATGCATATAAAATTTTATTTAATTATTCATTATTTATAAATGTTTTCAACGTCAAGTATTATCTTTAATGTATCCATTATCAATTCATAAATTCTACCATAAATTGAATTTGTGAACCGGCAAGGTTCTAATACTTGACAAAACTTGACTAATTCCAATCCTTCGCATAATATATTCACTAGATCGTCATCTTCAAATAATTTATTTATATTAAACAAAATGGCTAAATGAATTATCAACCAAACTCCAGAAATAAAGAGGGCTTTTAAATGAATAATGAGGATTTCATGAACTATGAAGTTCACCAATCTATTCTTAATAAAAATTTAAAAAATATCAAAAAGAATTTAGGTATGTTTTTTACTCCTACGCGCATAATCGATTTTATGCTTCAATTAATCGATGACAAAATAATAAAAAACAAGGATCTTACAATTTTAGAACCTGCCTGTGGACTGGCTCAGTTTTTAATAGGGATAAAAAAAAATAACCGTTCATTATTTAATCGCGCAAAGCTTTTTGCGGTCGAAATTAACGAGGATATTATTAATTATTTAACCAACATAAATATAGGATCTAATATAAGATTTTTCTTATGCGATTATCTTTTTTGGGAACCAAATTTACATTTTGATTTGATTATTGGCAATCCTCCCTATGGGATTCCCAGCCCATCAGATCATTATGCCATAAAAATAGATAACTCAATAAAAGAAAAATATAAGCGATTATATGAAACCTGGTACGGAAAATATAATATATATGGCGCTTTTATTGAGAAATCTATAAAATTATTAGGTGACAACGGACAATTAATATTTATAGTTCCAGCAACGTTTTTAATTCTTGATGAATTTAAGAAATTGAGGATTTTTTTGTCGCAAAACGGCAAAACAACTATAATATATATGGGACCTGATGTATTTAAACCCGAAGCGGATGTTTCAGCGGTCGTTTTAAGTTTTTTAAAATCCAAAGAAGTTGTTTCTCGGTTAGAACTCCTTGAATATTATCATAATAACATAAAGTCAATAAAAGTTGAGTCTAATTGGCATGGCGAGGTAATTAGATTCTGTTCCAAATGGACACAAAAAATAGAGAACCTATGTCCATATAAGTTAGGAGACATTTTTGAAATTAAGATATCGCCTAGGACTCCTGAAATTAAGAAAAGTCCCCTTATAATAAAAGAAAAAATTGTTAATGCTGAGCACTTGCTACCTTTATTAAACGGAAGAAATCTTAAATGCAACAATATAATTTATGACAATTTAACCGGCTATTGGATTAATAAGAAGGATATTAATAAATTTAGGGGTTTTTTTCATAAACAACACATTGTAGTTGGTATGGGATTTAGAGGAGATGGTAAAGTCGCAGCTGCTTTAGATAAACGTTCTTTTCCTTGGATGGGAGATGTATACCACCTATTAAGAAAAGATAGTTTATTTAATAAAGAATTTGATTTAGACGACAAAGAAGTAGTGGCGTACTTAAATTCTAATTGTGTTCGCAGATATATACGAGAGGTCTTTCGTGAGATTACCTATCATTTAAGCATTTCTCAACTAAAATCACTGCCCCTGCCCGACAAAAAGGCTTGGCAAATTATCAAAAAGGAGAGACTTTTTGATGAATAATCCTTATAATGATTTAATTAGATATAGATCTTTCCTTGAAACTATCCCATTGGAGCAATATCGAGAAGAACTAAAGGGTATTAAATGGGTAGAGCAGGATTTACCCAAAGAAATACTTCCCTTGGCTTCTATATTTAGATTTTATTGGGAAATTCGGGATTATCTAAATTTTGAAGATTGGTTTAATATATTTTGGGAATACATTAATACTGATCCTGTATGTAAAGATACTCTTTCCCAATTTAAAAAATACTATTTTGACAAAGATGATAACGGCTGGTTTAAAGCAGGATTCAGGGCAAGAATGTACAGAACTTGGGTTTCTGTACTTACCCAGTTGGATTTTTGTTATGTATTTGAATCCGTATGTTATCAGAAAGGAAAGAATTTATTACTTGAATGTAATGCTGAATTGGATGCCAAAGGAATCGATGCAAAAGTCAATGATATTGGATTTCAAATAGCTAAGATCAGCCAAAGAAAAGAGGCCAGAAGCGCAAGTAAGAAAAAGGCGATCATTACGATTCCTTATGCAGTCTTTAATATTTCAGAGTTCGAGCAACGAATAAAAAGCCCACGAGTAAGAGATAAAGAAGGTTATAAATATGCATTAGATTCATTTCACAAATATTTTGGTCGTCTTTCAAATGGCTTTGTTGTCTTTAAAGAAGCTTATCTTGAACAGATAATAAACAACATTGATGATATTGTAAAATTAAGTTTGGTGATAGAAAAAATATCTTCAGAATTATCAGGCCGATACTAAACATAAAAATTAATATTACTTAATTAATATTTAATAAATATTTCTTTTACATAATAAAAATATATTTCTGTTTTTGATCCCTCTCTCCGAAATCATAGAAAATATAGCAATTCTAAAAAACATTTCTCAACTTCAAACAATATTAACCTTTTAGCTTATTCCCCTATAATCTAGCTTCAGCCCCTGATTAAAGAAGGCCTATCTTGATTAATTCTAATCTGTCTGCTGTCTGCTTATTTCTTCTTTTCATCTGCTGGCTCGAGGTTTGCTCTTCGTGCTTTATGCCCGGCCCACTCAACTTCTTATCTTTTTAATTCATTGCTTTCTTTCCCATTTTACTCATCTCTTATAATTATTCAGTGTGATTCTTAGCTCATACCCTCATATGATTAAATTCATGGCGGGCAGCAAAAAGTAAACCATTCATGATGGATATAAAAGAAATAATTTTTACGGGTGCTGACTCAAATGCTGCCCTGACCCTTCTCCAATTCCAAGGCAATCATTTTTGAATATAGGGCAAAAGAACGCTTCTTGACAATACCCTTTTAGGGTGATTTTACCAAATCATTATTCCCCCTAAACTGGGCCGGAGAACTTGTAGTGGCGGTCAAATTTTGCCGCCCCAGCCTGAAAAAGCTAAAGCCCAATGGAAAAGCGTAAAAGATAAGATGTTATGGCCCCTGACACCCTTCGGAAGTAACAAATTAATAACAGAGGACCTCCTTGGAGGGTTCTGGACTACCCAACCCATCTCTTATGAGCCTATGCAAGTGAAATATAATCGCAGTTCGCAGGCGAGCTTGTGTGTCCTTAATGGTTGCGAAAGGGGCTCTGTAAACCAGGAGAGCCAGGCTTTAGGCCGAGTAGTTCTTCGCCGATTTATCATTAATGACCCTGTACATGGAAGCTGTCTTCTCCCCTATATATTCTGAAAAAGAATACAAGTGATGTGGATGATCAACGATATGAATGCTCACTTAGAGACATAGCAAGGTAGCCCACGCCTAAACGAAATCCTTGATATGGATCTGATAATGTTGTTCCCAAGAAACAGATAGGCAAAGCACATTCATCCTATGTATTACTTGTTTTTTTTGAAGCTAATATCTGGCTTCGAGATATGAGCAAAAGGTTTATATCCCTTTGGATTCACATTACTTAAAACAATAAATTCAAACAATTGGAGTCGATTTATTCGTCTTGATTTATTATAATCTGGCAATGATAACAGGAGGACCGGCAGAAATATATGAAAAGGCTTAGGCCATTTCTGATTGTTTTAGCTTTTTTAGCATCTGCACACTTACTGCCTGCCCGTTCAAACGACAGACCTGCTGACACAGATAGGCCCGATATGAACCCCGCCATCAACGTCAGCCAGAGCGATTCTGCCACCCCCACCCCCGGTCAACCCGCCTCCGCCGACACCACCCTGAAAGCCATCCGCGCCGCAAAGGGGCCCACCGTCGACGGCAGCCTTTCTGACACCGTCTGGCAGGAAGCCATCCCCTTCTCGGCTTTCACCCAGGTCTTTCCCGTAACTGGCGCCGCCCCCACCGAAAAAACCGAACTCCGGATCCTCTACGACGACGACAACCTCTACCTGGGAATTTACTGCTACGACAGCCAGCCAGGGAAGATCTCGGCCAACACCATGGCCCACGACGCCGACGACGAAGCGGAAAGCGACGACCTGGTCAAGGTCCTCCTCGACCCTTTCCTGGATAAACGCAACTCCTACCTTTTCATTGTCAATGCCCGCGGAGCCAGGAGTGAGGGGCTGGCTTTCGGCGAGAATTTCAGCCTCGACTGGGACGGAATCTGGGAAGCCCGCGCCAGAATCCAGCCCGACGGCTGGAGTGTGGAAATCCGCCTCC
>Ga0172366_10005367_pt1 | contig 10080 bp, 15 predicted proteins | sample LakKivSesite69cm_FD_114533 | JGI IMG/M metagenome (GOLD analysis project Ga0172366, IMG submission 114533) | Sediment microbial communities from Lake Kivu, Rwanda - Sediment site 69cm | ecosystem: Environmental > Aquatic > Freshwater > Lake > Sediment | place: Rwanda: Western Province, Lake...
GGTTTCTACGGAGTTCCTTATGCAGGAAGTTATTATGGAGCACCCTATGGAGCACCTTATGGAGTGCCTTATGGAGTGCCTTATGGGTTTCCCTATGGAACGCCTTATGGGAACCCATATGGTTCAGAAATGACTCCCCAACAAGAAGCGGATATGCTCAAAGAGCAGGCCAAAGCTATGCAGGAAGAACTCCAGTCGATTAATGAACGCATCAGCACATTGGAGAAGGCAGCAATTGAGGAGAAGAAGTAAGGTACCAGAAGGGGATACTTATGCTAGCTAAGTATCCTCTTTCTGGTGAGCTTTGTGGTTACCGGAGGAGGTTTAGCAGAATGAAGATAGCGATATCCACCGATGGTCAATTTGTATCTCAACACTTCGGACGGTGTCCCTCTTTTACCATTATAGAGATTGAAGGTGATAAATTGGTCAAAAAAGAAGTTATTGACAATCCAGGACACCATCCAGGTTTTTTGCCTCAGTTTTTACAGGAGAGAAAAGTAGAGTGCATTATCGCTGGTGGTATGGGGAGGCGAGCAACAGGACTTTTTGCTGATGCGGGAATAAAGACAATATTAGGAGTGACTGGCCACGTGGATAATGTTATAGACGAAATTTTAAAAGGCACACTCAAAGGTGGAGAAAGTCTTTGTAGGCCCGGTAGTGGAAAGGGGTATGGTTTAGATAAGACAGAGTGCGAACATAATCCCTGATAAGGGAGGAAAAATGAAAATTTGTGTAACTTCCCAGGGTAATAATCTTGAAGCTCAAGTTGACCCGAGATTTGGAAGATGTCCGTATTTTATTATTGTTGACCCTGAGACAAAAGAATTTGAAGCGATTGAGAATCCGAACATTCAAGCTCTTGGCGGCGCAGGGATTCAGTCTGCACAGCTTGTTGCCGGTAAAGGGGTAGAGGCAATTTTGACTGGAAATGTTGGTCCCAATGCATTTCAGACTTTACAGGCGGCAGGGATTAAGGTTATTACGGGCGTAACCGGTTTGGTAAAGGATGCTATCGAAAAATATAAAAAAGAAGATATTAATCCAACCTCTGGCCCGACTGTGCCCGGACATTTTGGTATGCAAGGTCCTCAACCCGCAGGCCTGGGCATGGGAGTAGGAAGAGGGATGGGTCGAGGTGGTGGCAGAGGCAGAATGGGCGGTAATCGCCCAGGCGCTGGACCCGCTGGCCAATGTTTATGTCCAAGCTGTGGGACGAAAGTTCCCCATCAGGCAGGAGTTCCTTGCTATTCTGTAAATTGTCCTAAATGTGGTGCAAGGATGGTTAGAGAATAAATGATTATTTCTATAGCGAGTGGAAAAGGAGGGACGGGGAAGACTACTGTAGCTACTAATCTTGCGTTCTCTCTAAATAAAGGTATTCAATTTTTGGATTGTGATGTTGAAGAACCAGATGCACATATATTCTTGAAACCAAAGATTGAAAGTAGAAAGACTGTTTCTATCCTTGTGCCCCAAGTCGATGAAGCTAAATGTAATTTTTGTGGTAAATGTGCCCAAGTTTGTGCTTATAATGCTATTGCTGTGGTGAAGCCCGTTAGAATCCCCAAAAATGAGAAAGAAATCAAAAATAGAAACTCATCAACTACTGCAGCTAAGGCATCAAATGAGGGGAGAGGGAAAGTCTTAATTTTTCCTGAATTATGCCATGGCTGCGGAGGATGTAAACTTCTCTGCCCGGAAAAAGCTATCAGTGAAGTAGATAAAGATATAGGTATGATAGAATTTGGAGAATCTAAAGCTATACAATTTGTACATGGTAAACTGAACATTGGAGAAGTCCTTTCGCCCGCTTTAATCAGGGCGGTCAAAGAGTATATAAACCCCACCAGAACTGTAATTATTGATGTCCCTCCAGGCACTTCCTGTCCAGTAATTGAAGCTGTTAAAGGAAGCGATTATTGTATCTTGGTTACAGAACCTACACCGTTTGGACTGAATGATTTAGTCTTAGCAGTTGAAGTTTTAAAGAAGTTAAAGATTCCTTTTGGTGTGGTGATTAACCGTGCCGATATAGGAGACGAGAAAGTCGACCAGTACTGCCAGGACTCTAATATTCCTGTATTAATGCGTATCCCTTTTGATAAAGAGATTGCTGTTGCTTATTCGAAAGGTATACCTATTGTAGAGGTAAAACCGAAATATATACGAGAATTTGAAAAATTATTTGAAAAGGTTAAGGAAAATGGAGGCTAATTAGAGATGCCAATTATGGAAATAAGTATTGTGCCTTTGGGTACAAAGACGGCGTCAGTCAGCAAATATATAGCAAAAGTTTTGAAGGTACTTAAGAACGAAAAGAATATAAAATATCAACTCACTGCTATGGGAACTATAATAGAAGCGAGTTCTTTAGATAAGTTATTGCGTGTAGCGAAAAGGATGCATAAAACAGTTTTGAGTGGTGATGTGAACAGAATCGTAACTACAATAAAGATAGATGACCGCAAAGATAGAAATTTGACTATTGAAGGAAAATTAAAATCAGTAAGGAATTGGAGATAATATAAGTGGCTTTTGCTATAGAGGTAAAAGATTTAGTTAAATATTATGGGGAACTGCTTGCGGTCGATCATATTTCCTTTCAAGTGGAGGAAGGTGAAATCTTTGGATTTTTAGGACCAAACGGTGCAGGGAAAACAACCACACAAAGGATATTAACAGGAATAATAGAAGGCAATGACGGCGATGCTTGGGTTATGGGTCATAATATACGAAAAGATGCTTTCTATGCCAAATCTTTGATGGGAATAGTTCCAGAGATGGCAAATCCTTATATTGATATTAGCGCTTGGAATAATTTAATGTTAATGGGAGAATTATACGGCGTTCCCAAAGAAAGACGAAGGAAACAGGCTGATAAGCTTTTAGAAATGCTCGGGTTATATGAGAGAAAAAATACAAAAGTCAAGACTTTTTCTAAAGGCATGAAGCAGAGGTTACTTTTATGTATTTCATTGATTAGTCAACCTCAGATACTCTTTCTCGATGAGCCTACAGCGGGTTTAGATGTTCAGAGCGCGCGACTTATTAGAAATTTGATAACAGAATTAAATAAAGAGGGAGTTACTGTATTTTTAACTACCCACAATATTGAAGAGGCTAACCAATTATGCACTCGAATAGCGATTATTGACCATGGTAAAATCGCTACTATTGATTCACCGGAAAATTTGAGGCAGGCTTTTCAAAGCATGCAGTCTGTAGAGATTAGTTTTGCTGCCCCATTTGACGATATAGGGCTTCTAAGAAAACTGGCTGGCGTCAATGAAGTAAAAAGAGTTGGGGAAAAGCTTAGATTATATACTGAGGAGCCTGCTAAGGTAATTTATGAATTGACCAATTTCTCCAGAAGCAATAATATCAAATTTACAACTCTGAATACCCTTGGCCCGAGTCTCGAGGACGTGTTTGTAAAAATTACTGAAGAACATAAGGGATGGAATTATGAACACCACTGAGAGAGTAAAGCAAGAATTGAGAAGAGCTTGGACGATAGCTAAAAAGGATATTCGTATTTATTACTTTAAATCGCCTGTAATCATTTTTGGTATAATATTTCCATTCTTCCTATTTCTTGCCTTTGCTTTGGGAAGGAATATTTCTCCTGTCTTTCTTTTTCCGGGAATAATAGGAATGACCCTTTTCTTTACTGCCTCTTCTGTGGGACCAATTATTATGCCCTGGGAAGCGAGAATGAGAACTTTGGAACGGCTATTATCTTCCCCGGTTTCTATCCAATTTATTTTGTTAGGGGATATTCTTGCTGGTTTCATTTTTGGAATAATAATTTCGTTGGTTCCTTTTCTTTTTGCAATCCTTGGCTTTAGATTAGCAGTGCATAATTTTCCCCTTTTCATACTAAGTATTCTCATTTCCAGTTTCTGCTTTTCCTCTTTAGGCATTTTACTTTCTACTCCTCCCAGCGATAACCCTTCCAATATAATGATGCTTTCCAACTTAGTGCGCTTGCCTATAATATTTGTCAGTGGGATATTTATACCTATAGAACGGCTGCCACACGCAGGTAAAATAGTTGCTAACTTTTCACCACTTACTTATACTGTTGACCTTTTACGATGTGGTTTTGAGGGAGTTTCTCAATATTCAGTTATTAGAAATGTTTTAATGCTTGTCCTGTTTTTAGCGATTTTTTTGCTTCTAGGGATGAAATTACATAAAAGAAATTTAGCCAAGAGGTTATAATGAACAGTATGGAAACTTATAAAGGAAAGTCTAACAATGCAAAAGAAATCGTGGTTATTAGCGGTAAGGGTGGCACGGGGAAAACAGTTATAGCTGCTTCATTTGCTGCTTTAGCTAAAAGTAAAGTTATGGCAGATTGCGATGTGGATGCAGCAGATTTACATCTCCTTCTCCATCCAGAAGTTTTGGAGAGACACGATTTCAAGGGAGGGAAGAAAGCAGTTATTGATAAAGAGAGGTGCAATGAATGTGGGAAGTGCGAACAAGTGTGTCGTTTCAAAGCTATAGAGAATTTTGTTGTAGATTCCATCTCTTGCGAAGGTTGTGGGGTATGTAGTTACATCTGTCCTGAGGGGGCAATTAAGATGGAGGATAATTTATCCGGAGAGTGGTTTATTTCGCGGACAAAATATGGACCTTTAGTCCACGCTAAACTGGGCATTGCTGAAGAAAATTCGGGAAAGTTAGTTACTGTGGTGCGGCAGAATGCGAAACTGATTGCCGCAAGGGAGAAGAAAGATTTTGTTATTATAGATGGCCCGCCAGGAATAGGTTGTCCAGTAATAGCTTCTTTAACCGGTGTCGATTTAGCGCTGGTAGTTACTGAGCCCACTCTCTCAGGAATTCACGATATGGAAAGGGTTTGTAAGGTTGCTCGCCATTTTGGTGTGAAAACATACGTATGCATAAATAAATATGACTTGAATCTTACGAATTCAGAAGCTATAAAGGGATATTGTTTAGATTCCAACATAGAAATCGGGGAAGATATACCCTTTGACCAGGCTGTTAATGAAGCGTTGGTTAGAGGTGTCCCTGTTGTGGAGAGTAGTGACAATAAAGTAACTCAAAAAATAAGGACCCTCTGGAACAAAGTCTCTGGTGAATAATGTATGGAATTGAAAGATAGAATCGTTGAGTCGTTGAGAACTGTTATTGACCCTGAGACTGGAATAGATGTAGTCAGTATGGGTTTAATTAGAGATTTAAAAGTAGAGGATTCTGGAAGAATAGATTTGGTTTTTAGGCCTTCAATACCCACTTGTCCCCTGGGATTCAAACTTGCTTTTGATATTCGCGATGCAATCCTTAAAGTCGAAGGCGTTCAAGATATTAATCTAAAAGTAGTAGACTTCATCTATGCAGATAAGCTGAACGAGATGTTGAGTAGAGAATAAGGATTCTGGCTTTTCGCAAATTTAAGAAATTTTTCCTTTAAGGACGAAGCAAGGAGGAAAGATAGGATGAACATGAGATTTTTGGATAAATTTGGTAGCCATTGGATTAAAGTGAAATTTTTCGAAAAATTACCCAGTTCCGTAGGAGTAAAGAAATTATCAGGAGCCCGTTTTTGCGAAGCAGTTGATAGGTCGTTAATCGAACCCGTAATTTTGGATGAAAAATGTATTTCCTGCCTGGGTGCAAATTATGTATTTAACTGGGGAAATCCAAAGCGGAAAGAAATAATTGATTCCTGGCAGGATACGGCAAAAATTTCTGAGGATATCGCTGGAATAATACTTGATAGCGTGCCCAGATTGAAAAAGTCCTATAAATGTATTGGGCTGAATACGAATGATGAACCAGATTTACTCCTTGCTTATTTGACTCCCGAGGAGACGATGGACCTATTAAGAATATATCACAATCATACAGGTGAAATTTTAAACTTGAACCTTTCTAGTGTAATGACGATTTGTGGTAATATTGTTGTGGATACATTTATGAAGGAAAAAATCAATATCTCTTTTGGTTGTGATAAGGCAAGAAAATATGGGAAGATAGCCAGAGAAAAGTTGGCAATTGGCATTCCTCGAAAACTGTTCAATATATTTATTCCTTAGGAAAATGGGGTCAGCTCTGTTTTTGTGACCCTATTTTCCTTCTTAGTAATGAAAGGAGAGAGGAAAGTGCCCATTTATACTTATATTTGTAAAGATTGTGGTGAGAAGTTCGAGCTCCTTATAGGAATTGGGACTGCGGATGAAGAGATGAAATGTAAGAAATGTAACAGTAAAAATATAGAGAAGACAATTTCTTCCTTTAATACAGTTTCTAAAAGCGATTCCTCTTCTAACCAATCTTGTCCCACAGGAACCTGTAACCTGGGAGACTAAACAGTCCTAATGGATATATTTGATACTTATGTAGAAGAGTATGATAATTGGTATGAAAGAAATAGATTTGTCTATCTTTCTGAGTTAGAAGCTCTAAAGCGTGTAGTCCCTAAGGGAGGTAAAGGAATAGAAATTGGAGTGGGCACAGGGAGATTTGCCCAACCCCTGGGAGTTAGTATTGGTTTAGACCCATCGATGAATATGCTCCGGATTGCAAAAAAGAGAGGAATAGAAGCGATTTCAGGAAAGGCGGAAAATCTCCCATTTGCAGATAAGAAATTCGATTTTGTCTTGGTAATAAATATGTTGTGTTTCGTTAACGACCCTGTACAAGTAATAATTGAAGCCAGAAGAGTTTTAAAAAATAGAGGCAAGATAATTATTGGACTGATAGAAAAAGATAGTTTCTTAGGCAAGAGCTACCAGAGTAGAAAGAAAGAGAGCAGATTCTATAAAGAAGCAAATATTCGTTCAGGTAGGGAGATTGTAGAATTATTACAGAATTACAATTTTACAGGAGTCAGTACTTTCCAAGCCATATTTCGTTCTTTTGAAAAGATAAAGACAATAGAAAGCCCAAAAAAAGGATTTGGAAAAGGTGGCTTCACAGTGGTATGTGTGGAAAAATTTGAAATGGTCTAATGGAGCCAAGCGAGGTCTAATGGGATGAAGACATATTTAGAATGCATTCCCTGTTTTTTTAAACAGGCGCTTGAGGCATCAAAATTAGCTGGAGCTGACGAGACCATTCAAAAAGATGTGCTGGATAAATTATCTAAGTTAATACCGGAAATTCAATTGAGCAGTACTCCTCCAGAAATGGGGAGAATTATTTATCGGCTTGTGAGCAAAATAACGGGGAAAAGAGACCCTTTTAAAGAAATTAAACAGAAAAGTAATAAACAATCATTAGAACTTTATCCTGAATTAAAGGCAAAGATAGAAAGTTCAAATGATAGGTTTTTGACCGCAGTAAGATTAGCCATCGCTGGTAATGTAATCGATTACGGCGCTCAGAACAATTTTGTCATTGAGAAAGAGATAGAAAATTGTTTAAAGGGAGATTTTGCTATTTTTGATTACGGAGATTTCAAAAAGACTCTGGATGAGGCAGACCAGATTCTTTACCTTGCAGATAATGCAGGGGAAGTGGTTTTTGATAAAGTCTTGATTGAGGAAATTAAAAAAGTGGACGCTTCTCGCAAGAGGAAAATTTTTTACGTGGTCAGGGATAAGCCAGTTATAAATGATGCTTTGGTTGAAGATGCTCGTGTCTGTGGCATAGAGGATGTAGCTGAGGTTGTATCAAGTGGGTCGGATGCACCGGGGACAATTTTAGACCTCTGTTCACAAGAGTTTCTTAGCCTTTATGAAAACGCGGGCATGGTCATTAGCAAGGGACAGGGCAATTTTGAGGCTCTATCAGAGCAGGATAAGCCGATATTTTTTCTATTGAAAGCGAAATGCACTGTAATTGCCAAGGATATTGGTTGTAGTTTTGGAGATATGATTTTGAAAGGTAATAGCAGGAAGAAACATTAATTTAAAAGGGAGGTAATGAGAGTGCCTATTTACGAATATAAATGTAAAAACTGTGGAAAAATAAGTGAATTTCTCGAAGGAGTGGGTGAAGGAAAGATAGAGAAAGTTTGTAAGCATTGTGGCAGCCGGGAGTTAACCAAAATAATCTCTGCGAGTTTCGTTTCAGTGAGTGGCCATTTTATTGGTTCCCAGGATGGCAAGACCTGTTGTGGTAGAGATGAACCCTGTGAAACTCCGCCCTGTTCTGATGATGGAATATGTAAGAGATAAAAGCGGCTATTAATATGGAAAAGCTACTTCCAGAAAAAGTAATTGAAAGGCTCAAAATTAGTAAAGGAATGAAGATATTAGATTTTGGTTGTGGTTCGGGAAGATATACTGTTCCCATAGCAAAAACTGTAGGTAATCTGGGCAAGGTATACGGATTGGATAAGGACATCGATAAGTTGCAAAGATTGCAGAAAAAGGCGGAAAAAGAAAAAGTGACAAATGTAAAGATAGTCCTGGGCAATGAAAATGTTAATTTAGATAGAGCCAGTATTGACATTGTTCTACTATTCGATGTTCTTCATCATGTAAAGGATAAGAAAAAATTGTGTTATGTAACTTTTGAAATGATACATCCGGGAACGTAAAAAAGATACATGGGGCGGTAGCAGTTTTTCTCTTTTTTTGGTTCTTTTTCTCTCTTTGTTAATATTGTGAATATGTGGATATCAGCGATATCCTGTAAAGTGATATTGCCATATCTTTTGATTGTCTTTAAAGGCCATAAGCTTCTTACCAGGAACAATAGCGACCGTGATTTTTCTGCCTGGGAATTGGCCTAATTTGTAAGTTTTGCCCTGAAATTTGAAGGTGCCATCGTTGTATACGGTTCTTTGAAAATGGAGCGAGAAAATGGCCTCTAAGTCTATATCTTGAGGGACCGGTCTAAGTTTAGAGCGTCCTTCTTTGATGGCTCTATTCCAACGTCCAAGTGGGATTTCATCGGTTTCAGTGTGAACTCTTCTGGTATTGTAGAAATGGACAAGGTCAGAAAGGATTGACATAGCTTCTTTTATGGTTTTGACCCTGTATCTTTCGCATTCCACAGGTAAGCGACGCTGGAAATAATCGAAGGATTTCTCAATTTTGCCCTTTGATTTAGGGTCACTGGCATAGATAACGGCTATATCCAGGTTCCCCAGGGCTCTTTTGAACTGGATTTTTCCCTCTTCTTCGGAGATGCGTCTGGTATAGTGAATGCATTCATCGAGGTTAAACTTAAAGATAGAGTGCTTATCGACATAATAAGCCAGTGGGATACCAATAGTTTCGAAAGTCTGTCGGGCGAGGCATAGGTGATGCCAGGCTGTCTCAAATTCGCGTAAGGAGAAGGCAACAATACGCCTGGAATGGTCGTCCTTGGTCATGATGAGGTCGTGGTACCTTTTAGAGCGAGGTAGCCATACATGACGGGATGTATCATGCTGAAATAAGGCGCCGACAGAGTCCATCTCAAAGCGAATACAGGGCTTCTGTTTTTCCCTGGTAGTTTGTTCGTAATAGCCTTCATTTATGGCAAAACGTCTTATGGTATTGCGATGGATAAAAGTATCGAATTTCTTCTCTATTTTTTCTGAAAGGAAAGCAAAATTAAACTTTTCTCGGTAATGGTAAGCCTCTTCTTTGATATAGGATAGCTCTTGATGAAGGAAATCTTGCACTTCTGCGGTGAGAGAGCGCTTTTTGTTTTCTCCAGAAGCGTGGAGTTCAAAAGGTTCTCCATTTAGAATGTTCTTTAGCCAGCTTTTGCGTATGCGATGTAGATGAACTCTTGTAACACCCAGGAGTTCACAAGCTTCTTTCTCAGTGATAGTGTGGTTGTTGAATTGCTCTAACACCTGTGACACCCATTGACCGGTTAGTCGTTTTGCTAATTGCTCTGACATTGGAATACCTCCTTTTCTGCCCGATTATCGGGAGCGTTTTAGGAGTATTCCAACCTAGATATTAGAAAATGTCAATGTATCATTTCTTGTTCCCAATGTAACATTTCTGTGTTCCCGAATGTATCATTTCTAAGTTACACATCACTTCTCATTTTTTGCTTGACAATTTCTTCGCCAAATTATAATCTATTTTTGCATACTTGGCTACAGGAAGTATCTATTAACGGAAAGAGTATATGGTTTTACAGGAGTAGTTA
>Ga0172366_10005368_pt1 | contig 10080 bp, 9 predicted proteins | sample LakKivSesite69cm_FD_114533 | JGI IMG/M metagenome (GOLD analysis project Ga0172366, IMG submission 114533) | Sediment microbial communities from Lake Kivu, Rwanda - Sediment site 69cm | ecosystem: Environmental > Aquatic > Freshwater > Lake > Sediment | place: Rwanda: Western Province, Lake Kivu...
CTGCTGGGCTGATGCAGCGCAAGGTGTGGCGGGGTGGGTCACGATGTACCGCGCCGGGGCCGGATGCCACGCGCAATTCGCTTGAAAAGGCCAGCCGGCACAGATACAATGGCGCGTAGGGTCAAACGGGCGGCCGCCGCTCCATCGCGTTCGTTTTCCGGTCGGCTCGCCGTTCAGGTACGGCGACGGGCGTTGCCTCGAGGGAAATTGCGTATGAAGATGAGAACGATCAGCATCATCGCCGCCGTCGTCCTCGTCGGCCTGCTCGTGGGGCCGGCCGGGGCCAAGCGCGACGACCTCTACGAACGCTACGAGATGCTCACCACGGTCGTCGACAAGATCATGGAGAACTACGTGACGGACGTGGACCGGCAGAAGCTCTTCTACGGCGCCTACGAGGGGATGCTGCAGACGCTGGACCCCTACAGCCAGTTCCTCCCGCCCACGAACAAGGAGGACCTGGAGATCGACACGAAGGGCGAGTTCGGCGGCGTGGGCATCGAGATCACGCTCGACGAGCACAAGGTGCTGTCGGTGATCACGCCCCTCGAGGGCACGCCCGCCTTCAAGGCCGGCGTGCAGGCGGGCGACAAGATCTGGAAGATCGACGGCAAGAACACCGAGGGGATGACGCTCCTCGACGCCGTTCAGAAGCTCCGCGGCCGCAAGGGCACCTCGGTCACCATCACCGTGACGCACGAGACCGAGCCGCGCAAGCCGGTCGACATCGCCATCGTCCGCGACATCATCAAGATCAAGAGCATCGTCGACAGCCGCATGGTCGACGACAAGGCGAAGATCGCCTACGTGCGCATGACGCAGTTCCAGGAGAAGACCGCCGGTGAGCTCGAGGAGACGCTGCAGAGCCTGAAGGCCCAGGGCATGCATGGCCTCATCCTCGACCTCCGCTTCAACCCCGGGGGCCTGCTGAAGTCCGCCGTCGACGTCTGCGACCTCTTCATCAACAGCGGCGTGATCGTGTCGACCAAGGGCCGCAACGACGTCACCCGCGAGGTCTACTCGGCCCACGAGAAGCCCGTGCTCGAGACCTACCCGATGGCCGTGCTGGTGTCGGGGCAGTCGGCCAGCGCTTCCGAGATCGTCGCGGGGGCCATGCAGGACCACAAGCGGGCCGTGATCGTCGGCTCCCGCTCCTTTGGCAAGGGATCGGTCCAGACCGTCATCCCGCTGGAGAACGGCAAGTCAGCCATGCGGCTGACCACCGCCTACTACTACACCCCCTCCGGCCGGCTCATCCACCGCAAGCCCGACGCGACCGAAAAGGACGACTGGGGCATCTATCCCGACATCGAGATCAAGACGCCTCCCAAGGAGATCGTGAAGCTCTGGAAAGAATGGCGCGACCGCCATCTCCGGGAGAACCGTCCGGAGGGCGCCGCCCCCGACGAGCCGGGCGGCGAGCCCAAGCCCGACGAAGGCGCCGCCAAGCCCGAGGTCAAGGAGAACGGCAACGACGAGATCGGTGCCGACGAGATCGACGCCGGGGATGACGCGGCCGGCAACGCCCCGCCCGCCGCCAAGGAAGCCGAGGAACCGTTCGTGGACAAGCCGCTCGAGGCTGCCAAGATATTCATCCGCGGCCAGCTCTTTACGTCGGAGAAGGCCGCGGCGAAGTAGCCGCCAGCCAGTTCAGCCACAGCCGGCGTTCGGCACCGCGCTCGAAGGCCGGCTGTTTCTGTTACCGGGGGCGCCGCCGGTCGAGGAGCCGGACCGTGAGGATACTCGGGATCGAATCGTCGTGCGACGAGACGGCCGCGGCGGTCGTCGAGGACGGCCGCAGGGTGCTCTCGGACGTCATCGCCAGCCAGCAGGACCTCCACCGCAAGTACGGCGGCGTCGTCCCCGAGATCGCATCGCGCGCCCACATCGAGGCCATCCTGCCCGTCATCGACAGCGCCCTCGGCACGGCCGGCGTGGGCCTCGACGCCATCGACGCCGTCGCCGTCTCCAACCGCCCGGGGCTGATCGGTGCCCTCCTCATCGGCGTCTCCGCCGCCAAGTCGATCGCCTGGGCCAGGCACAAGCCGCTGATCGCCGTCGACCACGTGCGTTCGCACATCTACGCCTGCTCGCTCGAGATCGACGAACGCCCCTACCCCTGCGTGGTCCTCATCGCATCCGGCGGCCACACGCTGATCTTCCACGCCGAAAGCGAGACCGACGCGACGATCCTCGGCAGCACCACCGACGACGCCGCCGGGGAGGCGTTCGACAAGGTCGCCAGCATCCTCGAACTCGGCTACCCCGGCGGCCCGATCATCGACCGCCTCGCCAAAGGCGGCAACCCCGCAACCGTCGATTTCCCCCGCTCCTACCTCGAGCCCGGCTCGCTCAACTTCAGCTTCAGCGGCGTGAAGACGGCCGTGCTCTACTACTGGAAGGGCCAGGGCCGCCGCAGCCGCCCCCGCGAGGCCCCCCGCGCCTCTCTCGAGGACGTCGTCGCGAGCCTCCAGGAAGCGATCGTGGACGTGCTCGTAGACAAGACGATGCTCGCTGCGGAGAGGACCCGCGCGGCGCGCGTGCTCATGGGCGGGGGCGTCGCCTGCAACTCGCGCCTTCGCCAGAAGATGCAGGACGCCGCCAAGCGGCGCGGCCTGCGGCTCTTCATCCCCTCGCCCAGGCTCTGCACCGACAACGGGGCGATGGTTGCGGGGCTGGCCTATCACCTCGCGCTCAAGGGCGATCACGCCCCGCTGGACCTCGAGCCCAAGCCGGGGCTGATCCGGTAGTCAGCCCGTCGCCTGCCCGGCCGAGATCCGCACCGGCTTCTCCCACGGAAGATCCTGAAACACGAAATGCCCGAACGCCGCCTGGCGAGCGTGTGAGATGCTGTTCAGCTCGAGCCGCTCGGTGATCCCGCCCGGCGAGAAGTCGAAGCCAGACAGCAACTCGCGAGCCTCGTCGGACGTGACCTGCAGGCCGTCCAGCCACACCGAGGTGTTGAGGGGCTGGACCCTGCCGATTGCGTAGTCCAGCCTGATCATGCACTCGCGGGCAAGCTCCGACACGACGATGCTCTTGGCCGCGTGGCGGGCGGCATAGGCGCCCGATCTGTTGATCTTCGTGCCGTCCTTGCCGCTGAACGAACCGCCGCCGGCGGGCACGCGCGGGCCGTAGCTGTCGGCCACGGTCTTCCGCCCCGTGAGGCCGGCGTCGGCGATGGGGCCGCCGGCGACGAACGAGCCTGCCGGATTGATCAGCACCTCGCAGCGGTGGATGCTGCAGGGCGGCCCGCCCAGCCGCTCGACGTCGGCGAGGACCTCCTCGGCGATGCCGCGCAGGCCGGCCCGGAGGGTTCCCAGCGACCCCGGCCTGTGCTGGGCCGACAGCACGATGATCAGCGGCGCAAGCTCGCCATGGTCCTTGCAGCGGAGCGTGACCTGCGACTTTCCGTCCGGCCCGAGGCAGGGGATCCTCCCAAGGCGCCGGGCATCGGAGAGAGCGCGCACGAGGCTGTTCGCGAGGAAGTACTCCGGCGGGAGGTAGTTTGCCCACGGGCACGCGATGGCGTAGCCGACGGCCGAGCCCTGGTCGCCCGCGGAACCGCTCCGCACGTTGTTGGCAAGCTCCGCCGACTGCTCGGACACGTCGACCCTGACGCGGAGCTCACCGGGGGCCAGCCCCCAGTCGGCCGCGTAGCCCGCGTCTTCGTAGACCCGGCGCGCGATGCGCGGGATGTCGATCGCCTCGAGGGTGCCGGCGGCGGCGGTGATCTCGCCGAAGACCCAGACGTCGCGGCCCTTCGCGGCGGCCTCGACCCCGAGGCGGGCCGATGGGTCTCGCCGCTTGACGGCGTCGAGGATCGAGTCGGCGATGGTGTCGCAGAGCTTGTCGGGGTGGCCGGGCATGACGGCTTCGGCCGTATAGATGCCGCTGTGCATTCCCTCTCTCCCGCTCGCGGCGGGCGTCAGATCTTGGCGCTCTGGAGATACCGTTCGACAAGGATGGCGGCGGCCGCGCCCCGGCCGGCGGCGGTGACGGCCTGCCTGTAGATCGGGTCGGCCACATCGCCCGCGGCCCAGACGCCCCGTGCGGTCGTCTCGAGCTGTTCGTTGATCACGATGTAGCCTCGCTCGTCGATCTTGACTTCCCCCTTGAGGAATTCGCTGCTGGGTTGCGTGCCGACGAAGATGAACAGACCGCTCACGGGCATCTCCGACGTATCGCCCGTCTTGACGTTCCGCAGGGAAAGGCTGCTGACCGTCTTCGCGCCGTTGATGCGCTCGACGATCGTGTCCCACACGAAGCTGATCTTCCCGTTGGCGAACGCCCGCTCCTGGAGCACCTTCTCGGCCCTGAGCACGTTGCGGCGGTGGATGACGTGGACCTGCTGGGCGATGCGGGCGATGGCGAGGGCTTCGTCGATGGCGGAATTCCCGCCGCCGACCACCGCGACATTGGCCCCGCTGAAGAGCGCGGCGTCGCAGGTGGCGCAGTAGGATACTCCCCTGCCCGCGAACTCCTTCTCGCCGGGCACGCCCAGCATCCGCGGGCGCGACCCGGTGCAGATGATGACGGTGCGGGCGGAATGCTCGGCGGAGGTGGTCTGCACCACCTTGGGGTCGGCCCGTGCGACCACGTGCACCACCTCTTCCAGCAGGATCTGCAGGCCGAACTTCGCGGCGTGGTCGATGAACCGTGCGGCGAGGTCTGGCCCGGAGATGCCGTCGGGGAAGCCGGGGTAGTTCTCGATCTGCAGCGTGTTGTTGAGCCAGCCGCCGCCGCCCGTCTTGTCGATGAGGACAGCCTTGAGCATGGCCCGGGCGGCGTAGAGGCCCGCCGTGAGACCTGCCGGTCCTCCCCCGATGATGGCCACGTCATAGGTCTCGGGCATCGCGGGCACCTCTCAATGCACCATGACGTCTATCCTTTTCTCGAGCTCCGACTCGGGGATCAGCCCGCTGACCCTGTCGACGATTTCGCCGCCTGCGAAGATCATGGTGGTGGGGACGCCGAAGATATCGTACTGGATGGCCAGCTCGCGGTTATCGGCCGCGTTCACCTTGCAGAACCTCACGGAGTCGCCGTATTTGCGCGCGGCGGATTCGAGAATTGGCTCGAAACGCTTGCAGAACTGGCACGTGGGCGTGTAGAATTCGACGACGACCGGCACGGTCGCCTTCAGCACCTGCTCCGGGAAGTCGGCCCCATTCACGTCGGTCACGTCTGGCATGTGCTAGACTCCTTTCTCTCCTGGTCCGCCGTCAGCATCCCTGCCGCGCTGCGCCTTGCGGCAGGCTGGGGCAAGTGCGGGAGGCAAAGGACTTGCCTTGTATATGTTTCGAAACGTTCGGCCGGCAAAGACACCGGAACTTCGCTGCTCCTGCCGCGCCGGCGTTTGCCCACAAGCAACCCCAGGCTGCGCAAAGGGCCCCAGGCCGAAGCCCGAGGCCCTTCCGCGGCACTGCTTTTTGGGGTGTTCAGATCTCAGAATGCGTGGACCAGTTTCAGCCAGAACGCATTGCCTTCGGGCCGGTTGTGGGCATTCTGCTCAAACAGCGCCTTGAACGTGAGGCTCGTCGTCGGGCTGACGTCGTAGCGGGCCAGCGGGCCGAACGCGAAGACCCGCTCCTTGGAGCCGTTGATGTCGCTGCCGCGATACTCGTCCTGCTCCATCGCGGCGAAGTAGTAGCCGTTGAGGCCGAGGCGCACGCCCCCCTTGCCCTCGATGTTGATGATCAGCGGAGCCGTGATGGCATAGTCCATGTGGAACTGCTGCCCCGTCGTGATATTGGTGACAGGCTCCTCGGTGTGCAGGTCGTACATGAGCTTCGCGTCGAGGATGACGCCGTTCTCGAATTCCTTCGACACGGCGAAGACCGGCTCGAAGGTGTAATGGTTGGTGCCGATGTTCATGTTGCTCCTGATGCGCGGGTCAACCGGGTCGCGCAGCAGGTACCGCCTGCTGAACTCGCCCGTCGGGAGGATCACGTCCAGCCCCGCGGCGATGTGGAGGCCGTCGCGCAGGTGCCAGCCGATGATGGCCGGCGAGAGGTAGACGTCCCCCAGGCCTGACTGCGGGTAGAGGGTCATCCCGCCCACGGTCACGTCCTTGTGGACCAGGGGCACCACCGTGTGCCACGCGAGGTTCCCGCCAAGCACCTGGATGTTTGACGAGTAGAGCACCCGCACGGCATCCGCGATCAGCGTCACCCTGCCGTGCGTGACGAGGGGAGTCCCTGCCGTCAGGTTCGTGCCCCCATTCGCGTTCTTCACGTTGCCGTGATAGTAGAGGCCGTAGTTCAGCAGGTAGAAGCCCGGCGGAGGGATCGCCCCGGTGTAGACGTCCTCAACGCCATTGAGCGCTCCGGTGGTGCCGGGGTTCGCCAATGCGCTCCCCGACAGCCCGGCCGCCACGACCAGTGCCAAAACCAACTTCAGTTCCTTCATCATGCCAGAAACTCCCTTAACAGTGGCCGCTCCAGCGGCCGTGCCCAAAGAAGCAGTCCCAAAAGATGTGGCCGAGGCCACCTTTCCTCTTCTTCAGAACTAATCAGCCTGGTGAGTCACCGTCATCGCCGCATAGACGCAGGCCGGCACGCACAGCTCGCACAAGATGCACTTCCCGGGGTCGAAGGCCACCTCGAAGCTCTCCGGCTGCACGCGGAGGGCGCCCGTGGGGCATTGCCCCACGCATACGCCGCAGTGGGTGCACTTGTCCATGTCGCGCGTGATGTCCTTCGACAGCTCTCGCACGCGCACCCCCTGCTCCTGCAGGTGTCGCACGGCGCTGCCCACGTTCGCCTTCGCGCCCGACAACTCCAGCGTCATCCGGCCTTCTTCGTCCTCCATCACCTGCGCGCCGAGGATGTTGAACGTGACATCGTAGTTCTTCACGAGGTCGCAGATCATCGGCTTCGACACGAGGTTCGCCGGGATGTGCAGTATCACGCGTTGTTTCACAGTGTTAAGCCTCTGTCGCCGCCTCACGCCAACTCGATCCCGCCCCAAGCCCCGCAGCGCTCCCCCATCACGATCATCAGGCCCATCAATCTGCCCCGGCTCTTCTCCTTCTCGAGGATCTTCCCGATCAGCCGTTCCTCACGGGCCTCGTTGCCGATGGCCGTCGCGGCGGCATCGGCGAGCGCGGCGCTTTCGGCCACGGCTACCACCGCATCGGCGCTACCGAAGCTCAGGCTGTGCCCCACCGTGCCGGAAGATGTGCACACGCCTCGCGGCCCGGCGGCGCTGTCTATGCGGATGGCCAGCTTCCCCGCAAAAGGCGATTCCGCCCCGGGACACACCTGCACCCTCGCGGGCGACTCGGTCTTGATGAAGCAGTCGCCGCCGTTCTCGATGATCAACTCGGGCCGCTCGACTCCCGCGGCGGCCATCCGGCGCAGCAGGTCGCGCCCTGCCAGCTCGGCGATTGCCCCGGCAACTGCGGCCATCGGGCCCACGCCGAACCGGGCCGACGCATCGGCCATGAGCTTCGCGATCTCCGGAGCATCGGGCTCCACGCCGAGCGGACGCAGGCTCGTGAAGAACCGGGGGTGCCTCTTTGCGTAACTCAGCAGCTCCTGCCGGAGCGTCACGACAAGCTGCTTCGTCTCCTGCCGCAGCGGCAGGGAAGCTTTCACGGCCAGGTCCGTCTCGTCCACCTGCACGTTGAAGGCGTGCAGTCTGCCGCAGGTCGTCCATGATCGGTAGAACCGGTGCTGGAACGTGTCCTGCTGCATCAGGTTCGCACGGGCTCCATCTTCATGGCCCTGGGTCTCATGCCCGAATCGGCCGACGGCAGCGTGATCACCGGCTGCGTCAGGAGGAACTCGCCCTTCCTGATCCACTCCTTGAGGGTGGCCGCGATCTCCCGCGCCTTCGGGTAGCTGGAGATTGAGGCAGTGGGCACTTCCTTGCCGCGGACGGTGATCTTGCCGCTGCGGAGCTGCCTGTAGTTCACCTCGCCCAGCGATGCCGGGTTGCAGTTCGGGTAGTCCTGCGAGTAGTCCACGACCTGCGTGTAGATGTCCTCGTCCTTGACGGCCGTGAAGCGGGCCATCTCCTCGTCGATGATGGGGATGGGCACGCCCACGCCGACGGCGAGGGAGCAGCCGTAGCCGCGGAACGACACGCCGCGCAGGAATTCGCGGCTCATCCCCTTGAGGTCGCCGTGCACGGCGAGCGTGCCCGCCCCGCCGCGCGTGGTGCCGTTGGGCGAGCGTGACCCGCAGGGGCTGTGCTGCGTGCCCTGCCAGTAGACGTAGCCCACGCCACCTCCGAGGAATATCCGCGTGCCCACGCCGATGGTCCTGTAGAACGGGTCGTTCATCAGCGGGCTGAGCTGCGACGCCGAGCAGTAGTTCGCGTTGCCGAGGTTGGGCTTGAGGATGCCCATGTACGTGTAGAGCGGACGGGGCACGTGCAGGTTCACGGCGACGTTGTAGTTCTGGTAGGCGTTGCGCGGATTCAGCAGGTAGGCCTCGTTGAGGTCCTTGAGCGTGAAGGTGGTCGTCAGCTCCTTGAGGGGATAGCAGTCCGTGCCGTAGGACGTGGCCCGCAGCTCGATCTCCCTGCCCGCGACGAGATCCTCGATCACGTGCCCGCCTCCGTAGCGGAACTTGCCGGGGAACTCGGCGTTGAGGGGGTCGTCGCGCCGGGCCTCGGCGGCCCCGATGTAGAGGTCCACCGCCGCCAGCCCGCCGTAGGCTTCCACGTTGTTGAGCGTGGCCTTCTGGATCCTGATGCGCGGCTTGCTGTGGCCCACGTTGAGCACCGCGCCCGACGAGCACATCGGCCCGAACGTGCCGGTGGTGACGACGTCCACCTCTTGGGCGGCCCGCTTGGCACCCTTCTCTTCGACGATGTCGATCATCTCCTCCGCCGTGACGACGACAACGCTTCCGTTCCTGATTTTCTCGTTGATCTGGGCGACCGTCCTGGGCATCGGAGGCTGCGGCTCCTGCGGGAATATGGCCCCTCGGGCAAAGACGGAGAAATATTAGCAACTCACACTGCGACTGTCAACAGAAAATCCGACGAGCCTCGAATAAGCCCCGGAAGCCCGCGAACCACGCGGAAAACAGCGTTCCCGCGGGCTTTGCACTTGTGCCCCGGCCGCAGCCGATCTGCTTTTCATGCGTACGCGGCCGCCCTCATGAAGGCCTGCGCTTGTACTAGAATCGTCTATCTCGGAGCTTCTCTTGAGCCGCGCGTGCACCAGCCGCGGCGCGAGACCGTTGCGGCGCCTCGTGTGCGAGGCGAGGGCCAGTTACCGTTCGCAACTTGTAGGGGCAAGGCACCGTCCTTGCCCTTCGAGGGCGGGGACAGTGCCCCGCCTACGGCGCATCGGTCCGGCAGATCACGGCAGTGCCCCGCTTAACCTCAAGCCATCGAGGCGGATGGCCGGAAAACAATTGAATCCTTCGGGAGGCGCAGTATAATAACAGCGCATACCCGAGCGGGCGACACCTGCCTTGCACTGGCCAGGCCGGGAAGGGTTCGCCGCGTGCGCGGCCGGTCCCGCCGGCCGGGCCCGAGGGGCTGCGGGTGCTCCCAAACATACCCTGTGCAGCGGCACCAGAAGGACAGGAGGCCGATTACGATGACGACAATCGTGGAGACTCGTGCTCGTGAAATCCTCGACTCCCGCGGCAATCCCACCGTGGAGGCCGAGGTGGCGCTCCTCAGCGGAGCGACCGGCCGGGCCGCCGTGCCCTCCGGGGCGTCCACCGGCGAGTACGAGGCCGTCGAGCTTCGCGACGAATCCCCCAAGCGCTACAACGGCAAGGGCGTGACCAAGGCCGTCAAGGCCGTCAACGACGTCATCGGCCCCGCCATCGAAGACATGGACGCCCTCGACCAGGTGGCCATCGACCGCAGGATGATCGCCCTTGACGGCACGCCCAACAAGGGGAACATCGGGGCCAACGCCATCCTCGGCGTCTCGATGGCAGTCGCCAAGGCCGCCGCGCAGGCCTGCGGGCTGCCCCTCTACCGCTACTTCGGCGGCGTCAACGCCAAGTACCTCCCCGTCCCGATGTGCAACATCCTCAACGGCGGCAAGCACGCCGACAACAACGTCGACATCCAGGAATTCATGATCGTGCCCTTCGGTGCGCC
>Ga0172366_10005369_pt1 | contig 10080 bp, 10 predicted proteins | sample LakKivSesite69cm_FD_114533 | JGI IMG/M metagenome (GOLD analysis project Ga0172366, IMG submission 114533) | Sediment microbial communities from Lake Kivu, Rwanda - Sediment site 69cm | ecosystem: Environmental > Aquatic > Freshwater > Lake > Sediment | place: Rwanda: Western Province, Lake...
GGAATTACAATAACATTTATGCAAATTCCTCCTATTTTTTACTCTCTCTACGTAAACCTCTTAGATGCAAATTCTTGGAAAAAATTGTTTGTGGGGAGAGAGTAAAAAAATCAGTCGGAATTACAATAACATTTATGCAAATTCCTCCTATTTTTTACTCTCTCTACGTAAGTTCTCAAAAAGTAAATCTTCGATGTTTTGTTCGTGGGGAGAGAGTAAAAAATCTCAGGTGTGTCAGAGGAAAATGAGATGTTTGTGGGTTGCAAGTGTTTGCTCTCTCCTATCCACCATATATAATATATGGTTAGTTCTTCTATATATAATTTTCGCAAAATGTTGATATAGCAGGTTCTTTTCTCTATCACAGATGAGTAGGATTATAGTAATAGGGTTTGGCGCTGCAGGGTTTTATGCCTCAAAATCCGCAATGACTTCAAGAAAGAATGAGATCGTTATCATAGAAAAAAGGAACTATGATATGTTTTCACCATGCGGGCTTCCGTTTGCTGTTGAAGGAATGGTAGATTTTGAAACGTTGAAGCATGATGTTCCTGAAACAAACAGGTTAAAGAAACTACTTGGCCATGAGGCAGTCTCTGTTGATGTAAAAAATAAAACCCTCCAAATCAGGGATTTGAAAAATAACAATATAAAAACAGTTGGGTATGATTCATTAATCATATCAGCAGGCAGCAGACCAATAATCTTTGACCAGGCAAAAAGGTTTTTGGGAAAAAGTGTTTTTGCTGTTTCAAACATAGAAAACACAAAAGTATTGTATGAACGAGCAAAAAAAAGCAGGAATGCAGTGGTTGTAGGCGGTGGCGGAATAGGTCTTGAGGTTGCAATATCGTTAAAAAAATTGGGGTTGAATGTTTCTGTTGTTGAGAAAATGAAAAACCTGCTTCCAAACAATCTGGATGAGGACATGGGCAGGGTTGTTGAAGAATATTTGAAAGTAAAGGGCGTAAATGTGTTTCTTGGGAAGGAGGCAAAAATTCTTGGTGAAAAAAATGTTGAGTTTGTGGAAATTGACGATCTAAGAGTAGATGCAGATATTGTGGTCATGGCTGTCGGCTCAGCCCCTAACACTGATTTCATAAAAAACACAGGCATTAAAACAGAAAAAGGCATAATAGTAAATGAGAAAATGGAAACAAATATCAAGGATGTTTACGCTGCAGGGGACTGCGCAGAAACATTCTACCTAATCAACAAGAAAACTGCGGTAACGAGGCTGGCAACAGCAGCATTCCAGCAGGGAGAAATCGCTGGTATAAATGCCTCAGGTGGTAACGCAAAGTATGATGGGAGCCTTGGAACATTTGTCTCAATGATAGGTGAAATGGAGGTTGCATCAACAGGTTTCAATTCTGAGACAGCAGAAAAATTTGGATACAATGTTTTAACTGGAAAGGCAAAAGGGAGAACAAAACCTGAATGGATGCCGAACAGCAGGGAAATAATTGTGAAGCTCGTTGCTGACAGAAATGGAAAAATACTTGGAGGGCAGGCAGTTGGGGATAATGCAGGATGGAGAATCAATATGGTAGCGCTTGCGATCAGAAACAATTTAAGTATTTTTGAGCTTGCAAAAACAGACATATCATATTCACCACCAGTTTCAGAACTTGTGGATGCGCTTACAATGGCTGCAGAATTTGCAGGCAGAAGAATCCAATCCAGTTGTAAGGTATATGCGACGGAAAACTGTGAAGCAGTTTTCCTAGCATCTTAGGAATTTGCAAGCAAATTCCGTAAGAAGTGAACTGCACCTATTCCTTAAGCCTTATAAAATGGGCAGCAGCTTTTCAATCTCCCAGTCAGTAACCCTGGACCTGTACTCATCCCATTCCTTATGCTTTATGTAAAGATAATGCCTGAATAAATGCTCACCAATGATTTCTTTAACAAGAGTGCTTTTATTCATGTAATAAAGCGCCTCCCCGAGGTTTGATGGGAGTGAACCTATTCCAAGTTTTTTCCTTTCCTCATTTGTCATCCTGTAAATGTCTTTTTCAACAGGCTCAGGTGGGACAATCTTTTCTTTTATACCTTTAAGCCCTGATGATAGCATAACAGCAAACTGGAGATAGGGATTACCAGCAGGGTCAGGGTTTCTAACCTCAACCCTGGTTTTCATTTCCCTGCCAGCAGGAACCCTGATTAAAGCACTTCTGTTTCTGTTTGCCCATGAAATGTAAACAGGCGCCTCATATCCTGGAACAAGCCTTTTATAACTGTTAACACAGGATGCAAGGACAGCACAGGTTTCCTTTGCATGTTTCAAAAGACCTCCAAGGAAATAAAATGCGTTTTTGCTTAACCCATGCCTGCCTTTTTTTTCATGGAACACGTTTTCCCCTTTTTTAACAAGTGAGAGATGCACATGCATGCCTGAGCCGTTCTCACCAAAAATTGGCTTGGGCATGAATGTCGCATAAAGAGCATGCTTTAATGCAATGGTTTTTGTCACATACTTCATCATTGTCACCCTGTCAGCACTTGTTACTATGTCAGAATAGGTTAAATCAATCTCGTGCTGTCCTGGAGCTACCTCATGATGGGATGCTTCAACATCAAAGCCCATTTTGTTCAAATGCATAACAATTTCTTTTCTTACACTGTCTCCTCTGTCTCTCATTAAATCAAAATATCCGCCTGAGTCAGATGGTGATGCAACAGGCTTACTTTTTTCATCAAGGTTAAGAAGGAAAAACTCGTACTCAGGACCTGCATTTGCAGTATAGCCCATTTCCTTTGCTTTTCTCACAACCTTTTCCAGAACATATCTTGGGTCTCCCTCAAACCTTTTTCCTGAGGAATCATAAATGTTGCACAAAAATCTTGCTGTTTTTAGGTCATTGTTTGTCCATGGGAGAATCAAAAATGTGCCTGGGTCAGGCATAAGCCTCATATCTGATTCCTCAATTGTTGCATAGCCGAGCACTGATGAGCCATCAAAAAAAACACCTTCATCAACTGCTTTACCGAGTTTCTCTGATGGTATTGTCACATTTTTAACAGTGCCGAGTATATCTGTAAAGGTCATCTGTATGAACTTCACGCCCTCTTTTTCGATTTTTTCAAAAATATTTTCTTCAGTTTTCATCAAAACCCTAAGGATAATGTATTAGAAAATATTTAATTGTTTACATCCCAGCAAGATTTAAGATATTACAAACATATGCACCCTTCCCTTACTGGGAAGGTGAGAAAATGGTAGAAAAAATAAATCCGTTTGAAATGGCACAAGTACAGTTTGATGAGGTTGCAAGTCAGATGGAACTACCTGAAAGTATCAGACTCATTCTTAGAGAGCCGCTAAGAGAGTTTCATTTTAATATTCCTGTAAGAATGGACAATGGTTCAATCAAGGTTTTCCGGGGTTTTAGGGTTCAACATAATGATGCAAGAGGTCCATGTAAAGGAGGGATTAGATTTCACCAAGAAGAAACAATTGATACAGTAAGAGCACTTGCTATGTGGATGACATGGAAATGTGCTGTTGCTGACATTCCTTTAGGTGGCGGAAAAGGTGGGATTGTGGTTGACCCAGCTACTTTATCTAATAGTGAAAAGGAAAGGCTTTGTCGAGGCTGGATTCGACAAATGTGGAAAAATATAGGTCCTTTAGTAGATGTTCCTGCCCCCGATGTCGGGACAACACCCCAAATGATGGGTTGGATGATGGATGAGTATATAAGACTAATAGGTGAATTTTCTCCGGGTGTGATTACTGGTAAACCGTTGGGAGTTGGTGGCTCGTTGGGTAGAACAGCTGCGACCGGATTTGGTGTTATTATTACTGTTCGTGAAGCACTTAAGCAGATTGGACTTGATGCTAAAAAATGCCGTGCCTCAATTATGGGTTTCGGTAATGTTGCCCAATATGCAACTATCAATTTTATAAAACTTGGTGGCAAAGTTATTGCCATATCTTGCTGGAATAGGAAGGATAAGAAAGCCTATACTATAAGTAAGGATACAGGCATTGACCCAGTTTTTCTACAGTCAATAACCGACCAATATGGCACTATTGATAACACAAAGGCAAAAGCTGATGGTTACAAGATTGAAGACGGTGACGCTTGGTTATCAAAAGAAGTTGAAGTTCTAATTCCTGCAGCAGTCGAAGAAGTAATAACCGGAGAGACGGTGAAAAAAATAAGTCCAAAAGTTAGGGTTATTGCCGAGGGCGCCAATGGACCGACAACACCTGATGCAGATGCTATACTTAAAAATAATCCAAATATATTTGTGATTCCAGATTTTCTCTGCAATGCTGGTGGCGTAGTTTGCTCATATTTTGAGGGTGTGCAAAATAACATGAATTTCTATTGGACTGAAGAAGAAGTAGAGCAAAAATTGGATGAGAAAATGACTAGTGCATTTCATTGTGTGCTCAAAATGGCGCAAGAAAAAAAAGTGTATATGAGAAATGCTGCATATATGGTAGCAATAGATAGTGTTGTGAAAGCAATGAAACTAAGGGGCTGGGTGTAAGCCTTTTTTCTGTTTTTTATTTTTCTTTTTTCAGCATTTTCCAGACTACAAAAAACCTCTGCATAACAGTAATCTGCCCTGCAACAGCAAAATAAAGCATAACCCATTCAACAAATGTGAATTTCCAAATAAGAGTTAATCCTTGAACTATGAGCAGATACTGGATTAGAGGCATAGCAATGAGAACAACAAGCCTGTCAGCCCTTCCAAGAACGCCTGAGTAGATTCTACCAGCACCAACTGCCTGAGCCTGCGTTCCAAGATAACTTGCTAACAGAACACCAACTATCGCGAATATCCCCAGTGTAGGATTGCAATATGGCGAGAGCGCTATACCTGCAAGGATAAAAACATCAGCGTATCTATCTAAAACATGGTCAAGGAAATCTCCTTTTTTTGATGCTTTCCCAGATATTTTTGCAATGCTTCCATCCAAAGCATCAAGGAATGCGTTAATAAAAATGAAGAGTGAGGCAATTAAAAGCAGAGATAAGTTAAATCTTGTTAAATAAAATGTGTATCCTGATAGGAAAGCAAAAAGAAGCGCAAACACTGATAAAATATTTGGATTAATGTTTATCATTTTTTTTGCTAAGGGATTAAATATTTTCTCCCCAGTTCTTCTGTACCTGTCTAGTACCATGTTAATATCTCCTCCGACCAATCAATATTACCGACTTTGTAATTCTTAAATTTACCGCTCAGTATTTCCTCTACTTTCTCAGCGGCTTTTTCCTTGCTAATGTTTGTTGTGTCTATCTCATAAACCTTTTTGTGTTTTTCCAGTGATTCAACAGTTATGACATCAACTGCCTCTGCCTCAGCGTTCTCCATAATCTTTTTCTTGGAATATTTTTTCTTTTTCAGTCTTTTGCCCAGTATTTTTGGTGAGCATCTAAGCACAATAACCATATCAGCAGAAAGTAGATGTGCAAGATGCCCTTCAACAATGAGTGTTTTTCCTTTGTTCTGCTTTTTTATGTAGTTATCCAGTTTTTTCATGTCAGCAATCCTGCATCTTCTTTCCCTGTCATAACCAGAGATAAAATTGTGTTGTTTGATAATTTTATTCAAACTCATAATAATATGTTTCTTCCTTAAAATCTTTGAAACAGAGGTTTTTCCTGTCCCTGGTGTGCCTGTTAATGCAACAATCATCAAATGCCTATGATGTTTAAGCATATTAAGGTTTAAGGTGTAAGGTATAAGGTTTAAGGGATAAGTCCTTTTACTTACACCTTGTAGCTCACATAAAGGTTTATAATGCAGGATATCATTTACAGCTTAGTGGTTGAAATGGTAAAAAATATTGATGCTGATAGTATAAAAGTGAAGGAGTTAATGACCCAAAGGATAATAGTAACATCACCCGAAAAACAGGTTTCTGAGATTCTTGGAATGATGAGGAAAAACGATATTCATGAGGTACCTGTTATAGAAAGAAACAAACTTGTAGGTATTGTAACATATGCTCATCTGATTAAAAGAAGGAAGATTGCATTAACATCCCAGGTTAGGAATGTTATGGTTTCTCCACCCAGCATTTCCCAGGATGACTCCTTAATCACAGTATCTGATGTTTTACTCACAAACGGGTTCAGGGCTGTGCCTGTCACAGAAAAGAAAGGGATAGCAGGTGTGGTGTCAAGAACTGATGTAATAAGAGCGGCGAAAATGATTAAGGAGATAACAGAAATGCCTGTTGGAAGAATAATGACCTCTAATCCCGTATGCATAGGAGAAAATGAGGGCATTATTAAGGCAAAGGATACAATGAGGGACATGGGCATCAGAACGCTCCCAGTGGTGGATAAAAATGGGGAGATTACTGGTGCTTTTGGGTTAAAGGACATCAGCAGTTTTTTTGAGGCAAACAGAATCAAAGCTTCAAAAGGCGAGGTTTATGGTGAAAAGACCCCTGTAAACATCGAGGTGAAAAGCGTTATGCACTCACCACCAATTACCGTGGACCAAAAAGCAAATGTCGGAGCAGTCATTGACCTGATGACAAAACACAGTATTTCATCAGTTTTTGTTGAGGAAAAACAGAAACCAGTTGGCATTATTACACAAGCAGACATATTAGGCTTACTTGCAGGGTTAAAGGAAAGGAAGGATGTATATGTTCAGATAACAGGGCTGGAGGAAGACCCATCAGTATACAATACCATGTACGAGATAATAGAGAAATATCTGAAAAGGATAAACAAAATGATTGTACCACAGATGCTCCTGCTGCATGTTACCACATATCATCCAAAAGGAAAAACTCCGAAATATTCTGTGTCAGCAAAACTAAGCACACCCAGAAAACAGTTCGTCTCAAAATCTAGGGCGCAGTTATATCAGTGGGATTTGATGAAATCCCTGGATGAGGTCATGTCCCATCTTGAAAGAATGGTGAGAAGGGAAAAGGAAAAAGAAAAAGATATTAAAAAAAGAAGCAGCAGTAAGGCAAAAGCAGGATTGAAAAGAGAAACAATGGGAAGATAAGCAGTCAGAGGAATTATTACAATGCCCAGTATCTTTTCTGCACATCTATCACTTTTTCAACAATCCTTTTCCCAGTATCAAAATTATCATTAACATTTGTGAACTCGTAATCTATTTTTTTATTATTCCAAAACCCAACTATGCCTGCAACAACCTCTGACAGGGCATCAACATTGTACCCGCCTTCAAGAACAAAACAAATCCTTCCATCACAGAGCTTATCTGCCATTCCGGTTATTTTTTCGCACACTGAAACATATCCTGGACTTGAAAGGGTTAATCCGCCTAGTGGATCCATGTAATGCGCATCCCCCCCAAAACTAACAAAAATCATCTCAGGACTAAACTGAGCAGAAACAGGTTTTATTATTTTTTCAAAAGCCAAGTCAAAGGATTTGTCTCCGCAGCCTGAAGGAAAAGGTATGTTCACATTGAACCCTTCACCATTCCCTTTTCCTGTTTCCCCTATCCCTCCTGTCCCAGGATAAATATTAGCCTGATGCGTTGAAATGTAAAGAACACCTGAGTCATCATAAAAAATGTCTGATGTTCCATTACCATGATGCAAATCAATATCAATAACTGCTGTTTTTTTGTTCAAATTTTTCACGCCTATTGCAGCATTGTTGAAGTAGCAGAAACCGCCACCGTAACCTTTTCCGGAATGGTGACCAGGTGGTCTGACAAGCGCAAAAACAGGTTTTTTGTTCTCAAAAGCATATTTCGCTGCTGTTATTGTTCCGCCTGCTGCAAGACTTGCTATATCAAATGTTTCCTTGTGCACAGGTGCCTCAAAATCTATAAAACCAATGTTTTTTATTGTGTTGATATAATCAAGAGAATGCACTTTGCCTATTTGTTCAACAGATGCTTTCTCAGGAGGTAAAACATTAAACAGTTCTTCTTTTTTCAGTCTTTCAACAATCCCCTCCAGCCTTTTCGGACTTTCTGGATGCCCTGGACTTAGGATATGTTTCTGGTAATAAGGATCATAAACAATCATAGATAAAGCATGGGTTTGGAAATAAAAATATGTTTGGGAAGGTTTAAATCAACTGTAATGCATAACAACTTGTGAACAAAAAATTGAAAGCAATCGGGATAGGACTTGGTGTTCTAGCGTTGCTCAATCTTCTAATATTTATTCCATTCACAGGATGGTTCCTGATATTCACCTTAGCGCCACTCTTGGCAGGGTATTTCTCTGGAAGATATGAAAAAAACTACAGGAATGCGATATGCATTGGTGTTATCTGGAGCATAATACAAACCACAATATTAATAACTGTTTTAAGCAGTGTTTTTACACTCCTCAGCATATCCTTTGGGGCTTCAGAGTTTTTTATCATCATTTTGATTTTTGTTTTCAACACTGGTTTTTGTGTGCTTGGAAACAAAAATGCATAACTCCTGAATTATCACAGCAACAGCAAGACCTGTGAGAATGCCTGCAAGTCCCCCTGTTATTAATCTGACTATGTTTGTGCTTTCCCAGAAACCAAACAACTGCCCTGTGCCATCAACACCAATGGGCAGTAAACCAATAACTATCCACCACCATTTAAAGTTAACATACCTGAAAACAGCAATGCCTGCCCCTACCACAACCCCAAAAAATATTCCAGTGCATCTTGAGCAGTAGGGCATCTGGTTGCCGTTAAGGAAAAAACTTCTTGATGCCTTCTGATGGCAGAAACTATCACCTGTGGAATAAACAAATTTTGCACATGGGTTCATGGTGTTTGTTTGATTCTGAAACTCCACAACCCCAACCTTTCCTTTTTCATCAAAGTTCACACTGTTGGGAGGAAGTGTGTACGGAATGGTTAACATCAGGAGGAACCATGTTAAGCAGAGCATAAAAAACAAGAGTTTTGTTTTACTCATCTGAACTCATTCCTTGATAGGACCAAGAATATTAATGCGATTATACTCAGTATTAAGCCTACAAGAAAACCAAGCGCTGGCATGCCCATTATTGCTCCTATGACTGCTATTCCAAAATGTTTTCTTTTTAATGCGAATATTCCCCCGAGTAATGTGAAAACTGAGAGAATAAATATAACAATGGAACAGACGTAAAGAACATTATTCACCTCTGACATAATATCCTGCTCATGACTGCCTGGTTTTAATGTGAAGTCCACCTTGTTTGTTCCCTCATAAACAAATGTTTTGATTGTCAGACTATTATTGTTTTTTTCTGCTTTTATTCTCTGAACACCGGCAGGAACATTTTCTATTCTGTATGAGCCGTCTGATGATGTATTGGAGTATAAACCAAGACCAAGTACAGTTACAGTTGCATTATTTACAGCGCTGCCGTTCTCATAGACAACATTACCATAAACTGTAACAGTTTGTCCTGTTGAAATTTCATCAACCATCCCTGGGACAAAACCGATGAAGCTACCCATCATAAATCCTAAAATGGATGCAACAATAAGAAGAACACCTGCAACAACCGGCCTGTTTGACCTCTTTTTTTCCGCATGTAATGGTGGTATTGTCCCTGCCTGGAACTGATGCATGCATCTTGGACAGGTTGTCACATCCCCTATAGAGGTAAAGGAATATCCGCATTTCGGGCATTTCACGTCCATAATATGTGGTATAGAGATGAACGGATTTAAATATTTTTACATGAACATTATCAGGACCATCACCAGAAGATTCAGCATCCAGTGACCAATCATAAAGCCGAGAACATTTTTTGTTTTTGAATAAACAAAACCTGTGATTATCCCGGAAAATGCTATAAAAAGTAATGCGCCTGCGCATCCCATCAGCTCCTTTAACCAGAACAACTCGTATACATGTCCAACCATCCACACTATTATCTGGGCATACATTCCAATCATTTCACCAAACCCTTCTGCAATCTCCAGTTGGATTACTCTTTTAGAAAAAAAATCAACAGGCATAACATTCATAATAATGAGAACATTAAAGGTAATAAAATCTGCTCCACTCACGTTGAAAACATCAAAAAATTCTGGATTAAAAAAATAATAGGGCAGTATCCATAACAACAGAAGAAGATAAACAAGAATTCCGTAAACAAAACCCTTATCAATTTTA
>Ga0172366_10005372_pt1 | contig 10077 bp, 5 predicted proteins | sample LakKivSesite69cm_FD_114533 | JGI IMG/M metagenome (GOLD analysis project Ga0172366, IMG submission 114533) | Sediment microbial communities from Lake Kivu, Rwanda - Sediment site 69cm | ecosystem: Environmental > Aquatic > Freshwater > Lake > Sediment | place: Rwanda: Western Province, Lake Kivu...
CATCGGCACGACCTACGCCGAAACCGTGGTCGAGACCCTTGCCGCGGGTCGCACCGACACGGTCCGGTTCGCGCCGTGGACCGCGCTTCGGCCCGGCACTTTCCCGGTCGTCTGCTTCACCGGGCTTGAGTCGGACGAGAACCGCACCAACGATACCGTCATCTCATCCGTGCAGGTCTTGCCCGGGCCGGTGCGCGACGTGGGCGCGGTCGCCATCATCGCGCCGTCCGGGGTGGTTGACTCCGGCGCGGTTCACCTGCCCGCCGCGCTCGTGCGCAACTTCGGCACGACCGATGAGGTCTTCCCGGTCTCGTTCTCCATCGGCGCGACCTATGCCGAAACCGTGGTCGAGACTCTTGCCGCGGGTCGCACCGACACGGTCCGGTTTCCGGCCTGGTCCGCGTCTTCGGTCGGGGCTCATCCCATCGTCTGTTTCACCGGCCTTGCCGGCGACGCCGACCCGTCCAACGATACGCTGCAGGATTCGGTGCGGGTACGTTCCCCTGGCCGGCACGACGTCGGCGCAACCGCGATTCTACGGCCACTCGGCTCGGCGCGCACCGGCGACACGCTCCGGCCGGTGGCGGTGATTCGGAACTTCGGCAGCTTCACCGAGCGTTACTTCGACGTCGTCTTCTCGATCGGCGCCGGGTACCGCAATACCGTCACCGTCTCGACCCCGCTTCCGCCCGACTCGTCGCTTGAGCTTGTCTTCGGCCGGTGGACCGCGCTGAGCGGCACCCACGCGGTCAGTTGCTCGACGATGCTCACCGTTGACGCGGACAAGACCAACGACAAGGTGACGTCCTCGGTGCGCGTGAGCCGGCCGAGCGTGCTGGTGATTGAGCCGGACATCACCGACCGCATCCGGCCCGGCGAGATAGACAACTACCTGCTCTGGGCCGAGCTTGATGCGGACTCGGGCGATATCGTGCGGCTTGTCCTGCCCGAGGAGTCGGCCAACCCGGGCTGGAGCGCGGGCCTGTTCGACTCGTCCGGCACTCAGCCCATCACCAGCCTCGGGTATCTCGCCCCGTCAGAGCGCCGCTGCTTCACGCTCAAGGTGACCGCGACCGAATCGCGCGACGACAGCGCGCGGGTCGGCCGGTTCTGCGTCAGGGGCTTCCTTGCCGGAGACACCGCGACGAGCGACACCGCGGTCATAACGCTCACCCTGCTTGCCGGTCTTGAGGTTCACAACGTGCCCAACCCGTTCTTTGGCAGCACCGTCTTCCACCTTGTCCTGCCCGAAGACGGCCGGGTCAGCCTGACCGTCTTCAACCGGGCCGGCGAGTGCGTGCGCCGGGTGCTTTCCAGCGCCGCGCTCACCTCCGGGCTTACCCTGCTCGACTGGGACGCGCGCAACGAGCAGGGCCGGCCGGTCGCGCCCGGCACTTACCAGTACCTGATCGAGTTCACCCGCGCCGGCAAGACCGACCGCATCCTCAAGAAGCTCGTCATCTCAAACCGGATGTAACGGCAGATGTCAGACGGAAGATGTCAGATGAGTGATGTCAGATGTCCGGCTCTCAAGGCCGCGGGACATAACCGATCCTCGTATTCTCTTATGACTCCGTGTTCTCCGTGTCTCTGTGGTTTGTCTACTTCGGTTCCGGGGCTCTGGGTTCCCGGCGCGGCAAGCCTCCCGACAATCCGAAATCCAAGACCCAGAACCCATAATCCGACACCCGCCCTTGCTTTTCTCTTCCTCTTCTCTCTCGCCTTGTCCGGTCCCGGCACCTCGGTAATGCCGCTGCTGCGCGTCGGCCAGGGCCCGCGCGCGTCCGCGATGGGCGAGGCCTTTCTCGCCCTGTCCGACGACGCGACCGCGGTCGCCTGGAACCCGGCCGGCCTTGGCCGCGTCGCCGACTTCCGCCTCGCGCTCTCCCACCAGCAGTGGTTCGCCGGTATCCGCGACGAGCTGCTCCACACCGCCATCCCGCTCGGCCCGGGCGCGCTTGGCGCCGGCCTTGTCTTCAGCCACGAGCCGGGCGTCGAGCAGTGGCTTCCGTCCGGCGAGCCGGGCGACACCTTCAGCACCTGGCACGGCGTCGCCTCGCTCGGTTACGGTATGCGCCTCGGCGACTACTCGTTCGGCGCCGCGGCCAGGGGATTCTACGAAGACCTCTTCGAGTCCGTGCAGCGCGGCGTGGCGTTTGACCTCGGATTCGCCGCGCGGCCCGCGCCTTTTGTCTCGGTCGCGGCCGCCTGCCGCAACGTCGGGTTCACGGAACAGGAATTGCCCCTTGACTTCGGCCTTGCCGGCGCGCTCCTTCTCAACCGGCTCGGCCCGTCCCTGCCCGACCTGCGGCTCACCGCCGACGCGCTCTACGCGCCCGGGTCCGGCCCGGCGCTCAAGTGCGGGGCCGAGTACCTGCCCGTATCGCCGCTTTCGCTCCGGCTCGGATACCGCACCGGCCCGGCCGACCTTGCCGCGCTCGGGCCCCTGGGCGGACTCACCGCGGGCGTCGGTGTCTCGGTCGGCGGGTTCGAGCTTGGCTACTGCGTCGCGCCCTACGGCAAACTCGGGCTTACCCACCGCGTCGGGCATGAGGCGGTCTTTGCCGGCGAGGCTCCGGGCAGCCTGCGCCTGCGCGTGATTGACGCGGAAACCGGCCGGCCGCTCGGGGCCGACGTCACCCTCTTCGGCTCGTCCGAGCTGAACAGACGACTGGGCAGAACCGGAGAACTCCATCTCACCCGGCTCAAACCCGGCACGCTCTTCATCCACACCGGCCATACCGGGTACGAGCCGCGCGCCGACACGATGCAGATAACCGGCGCGCGCGAACAGACCGCGACGATTGCGCTCAGGAAGAGCGGTTACGGCACGATTACCGGCACGGTCTACGACGCGGCGACCGGGCGTCCGGTTTCCGGCGCCGTCACCTATCGCGGCCCGGCCTTCGGCACCGCGCCGGCCGACCCGGAACAGGGCGTCTACACCTGCCGCAGCCTGCCCGCCGGCCCGTACCAGGTGACCGCGGCCGGGCCGGACGAAGACTACATCAGCCAGACCTGCACCCTTTCAGTTGAAACGGGCCGTACCACCCGCCGCGACTTCCGCCTGCTCCGGCACCGGCAGCCGATGGTCCTTGAGGGCGTCAACTTCGAGACCGGCAAGGCCGACATCCTCGAACGGTTCCTGCCGGTGCTCAAGCGCGCCGAAGAGATACTCGGCGCCAACCCGGACGTGCAGGTCGAGGTCTCCGGCCACACCGACCCGCGCGAGATAAACACCGAGCAGTTCCCCTCGAACTGGGAACTCTCCCAGGCGCGGGCCGAAGCGGTCCGGCGCTGGCTTGTCGAGCACGGCAACATCGCGCCGGAACGCCTGGAAGCGCGCGGCTACGCCGACACGAAACCCGTCGCGCCCAACAACTCCGAAGAAGGCCTGGCTCGCAACCGCCGCGTCGAGTTCCGCGTCATCTCCGAGTAACAGCCCGAAACACAACCCGGCTTCCTGCCCCTGTCGCGCCGCCTCCGGCCGCGCCGTGAGTTCACGCTATGATATCCGCAACACCGGGGCGGCGAAGACGCGTTGCCGCACGCTCGGCAGCAGCGCCGCGCGCCGGGGCCGACGCGCCACACCAGGCACAGCGCAAGAGCCGGCAACAAACGCTCCCCTGAGTCCTCTTCCGGACTCTGCACGACAGAGCAATCAGCACATCGCCCGGCAGGTCGCTCCTCGACTCGCTCGCCAACTCACCCGACGAAACACCCGGCGATTCACTCGACAACACGCTCGGCAAGTCGCTCGCCAATTCACTCCACAAGTCTTCTGCCGGTTGGCTCTTCACTTCACCCGGCGGCTCACTCGTCCGCTCGTTCGATGATTCACCCGGCACGTCACCCGTCGGCTCAATCGGCAATTCGTCCCACGGTTCAATCCACAAGTCACTGGTGAGTTCAATGGGGGAGTCAATGGGGGAACCGTTCCCCCATTGGTTCCCCGAACGACTCGCCCAGCGCCAACTCCCGCCACATCCTGCAGGCCACCCGGCGTGCGTTAAGTTCTTATTCTATGGACTTTTAATCATTGCGGGGCACAGCCATTTCAGCTCACACACTCGCCGCCGAAGGAGAGAAGAATCGGGCTTGACATCAGATGTTTACTTTGCTATGATATTGACGGCTGATCGTTACGAAATGGCGGTCGGTTGCGAACCTTATATAGGGACCGCAAACCTCAAGGAGGAACTATGTCTGACCCTGTAAAGAGAGTCCAGAGCTGGGCCGTGAAGTACAACACCGAGCGGGTGAAGGCGACGATTGATGACCTGCGACCGGCGATGACAGAGCGGTATCAGGCCGCGGTCGCGCAGCTCTACGCGATGGAGATGAAAGTCAAGGAAACGCTCAACGCGCACGGCGTGAGCACGATCCTCATCGTACCGTATCTCAACTACGGCCGCCAGCTCTACAAGCTCTCGCGCCAGCAGTTCATCTCCGGCGAGACGATGAGGCTTGCCGCCAAGGTCCTCCTCGACAAATGGACCGCGCGCGGCCTTGACCCGGCGGTGCTTTCCGCCATCCGCGCCGAGGTCTTCGACATTGCCGCCCCGACGCCGTAGCGGCAAAGACTAAACAGCGCGCCTGCTCCTGCCTCGCCTTGACACACGGCGGAATCGGAGTAAGAGTATGCCGTGGCGAATGAGAACGGCCGTGCGCGTGAACTGCGAACGGACGAACCAGCGGGAGCGTTCCCGGCAGTTGCGGCGCCAGCGGGGCAGGAGAACGTCACCGGTCACACCGTCACAGCGTCACAGGGAGCAGGATGAAGCGGACAGACGGTCGGCGGACCCCGGCCGCACGCTTGACAGCGCACCGGGAAGACCTACAATCGCTTCTGTGAGATCGATACGCTTCGACCCGGCCGAGCGTTGCCCCGTGCGCGGGGAGCGGCGATGAAGATTCTCTATGTTGCGACCGCGTACCCGAGGTCGGAGACCGACGTCATCACGCCCTGGCTGGTGGAAACGGTGCGGCGGCTGCGCGCCGCGGGTGATGACGTACGGGTCTTCACTTCATCCTATCGCGGGCTGGGGAATCAGACGATCGGCGGCGTACCGGTCTACCGCTTCCGCTATTGCCTGAAGCAGTTGGAAGACCTCACCCACGACGAGACCGCCATTGACCGCATCAAGAAGGGCATCCATTACAAACTGCTCGCCGTGCTCTACCTTTTCTTCGGCACGTTCGCGGCCTGGCGCGTGGCCCGGCGCGAGCGGTTCGACGTCATCCACGTCCACTGGCCCCTTCCCCACGCGCTCTTCGGCTGGGCCGCGGCCGCGGGAAGCCGCGCGCCGGTCGTCGTCAGCTTCTACGGCGCGGAACTGCGGGCCGCGCGCCACGGGTTCCGGCTCCTGCGCCCGTTCCTGCGCCGGGCGATAAAGAGCGCGGCCGCGGTCACCGCCATCTCGCGCCACACCGCCGACGACGTGAAGGAGCTCTGCGACCGCGAGCTGGAGATCGTGCCCTACGGCACGACCGCGGGCGAGGGCAGGAAGTCAGAACCCCCGCCGCAGAACCGCATCCGGCAGCTCCTTTTCGTCGGCCGGCTGGTGGAAAGGAAAGGCGTCGCGTTTCTTCTCCGGGCGACCGGTCTTCTGAAGTGCGACATTCCCGTGCACCTGAACATCGTCGGCACCGGGTCCGAGGAGCCGGCCCTGCACCGGCTGGTGAAGGAACTCGACCTTGAACGTGAGGTGACGTTCCACGGGTTCGTCTCGGCCGGGACGCTGGCCGCGCTCTACCGCAACTGCGACGTCTTTGTCCTGCCCGCGGTGGTTGACGCCAAGGGCGACACCGAAGGCCTCGGCGTGGTGCTCATCGAGGCGATGAGCTATCGCCGGCCGGTCGTCGCCTCGAACCTCGGCGGCATCGTTGACATCGTCATCCACGAACAGAACGGCCTGCTCGTTCCGCCGCAGGGCCCGGAGGCTCTTGCCGCGGCCGTCCATCGCATCATCGCCGACCCGGAGTTTGCACGCCGGCTCGGCGAAGCCGGGTTCCGCCACGTCCGGGACAACTACTCCTGGTCGGCGATAATCGCGCGGCTGCAGAGCATCTATCGCCGCGTTGCCGGTCGGCCCGGCGCGCGTTGACACAAGCGCATCCCGGCTCTATACTGGCTGCCTGATGAGTACCGCTTTGCTGGTGCTCTGCGCCATCGCCGGGTTACTCTCCGCCGAGCCGCTTTCTGCGGCCGGGCCGATTACCGACTCGGTCGTGCACGATGTCGGCGTTTCCCGCATCATCGAACCCGGGCCGCTGCTCGCCGCGGGCGACACGGTCATTCCCTGGGCTGAGATCGTCAACTACGGCACCGAGACCGAGCGCTACTTCGACGTCCGGTTCCGCATCGGGACGGTCTACGACACGAGCGTAACGGTGACGTCCATCGGCCCCGGCTCGGTACTGCCGGTCTTTTTCAGCCCCTGGGTCGCCACGCCGGGCTCCCACGCCGTCACTTGTTCGACGCGCCTTGCGACCGACGCCAACCCGGACAACGACCGGGTGTCGCTCTCGGTCGTCGTGTTCCGCTCGATGCACCTCGACGTCCGGCCCGGCCAATCCGGCACCATCCACCCGACCGACAGCGCCGACTTTCTCCTGTCGGCCGTGCTGCAAGGTGACTCCGCCGCGTTCGTCGCGCTTGAGACTCCGGGAGTGTCGCCGGGCTGGAACTCCGCGTTCTTCGACTCGGCCGGCCGGCACGAGATCACCGACCTCGGCCGGCTCCGTCCCGGCCAGACCCGTTTCTTCCTCGTCCGGGTCAAGTCGCCCTCCGACTTCCCGCTCTGGCCCAGCCCGCCCGCGCCGGAGACGATTGCCGTCCGCGCGTTCTGTGCCGCGGACAGCTCGATAGCCGGCACCGCGCTGCTCCTCATTACGCCCGCGCCCGGGGACTTTGAGATTCACAACTTCCCCAACCCGCTCGTTGAACGCACCACGTTCCAACTCAGCCTGCCGCACGAAGGCAACGTGAAGCTCCATCTCTACAACCGCGCGTCGGAAAGGGTGGCAACCATCGTCGAGGGCAGGAGACCGGCCGGATTCCATTTCATCGCCTGGCGCCCGGAAAACGACCGCGGCCAGCTCCTCGCCCCCGGCACCTACCAGTATCTTCTCGAGTACTCGGCCCAGGGCCGCACTCGACACGTCAGAAAGAAGCTCGTCATCACCACCGAACAACGATGAGCGCGCCCCTGCTTCTGCTGTTGTCGGCGTTCCTCTGGGGCGAAGGCGGCACGACCGCGATGCCGCTCCTGCGCGTCGGCCAGGGTGTACGTGCCGCGTCGCTCGGCGAAGCGTACATCGGCCTCGCCGCGGACGCAAGCGCCATCTACTGGAACCCGGCCGGCCTCGGCAGCGTACGCGACTTCGAACTCGCGCTCTCGCACCACCAGTCGTTCTCCGACCTGCGCGATGAAGTCTTCCACTCCGCGGTACCCGCCGGCCCGGGCAGCGTCGGTTTCGGCGTGCTCTACAGCACCGTGCCCGGCATCGAAGGCTGGGACGAGAGCAACCGGCCGACGTATGAGTTCAGCACCTCGGAAGCGGTCGCCACGCTCGGGTACGGCGCGCGCATCCGCCGCTTCCGCTTCGGGCTTGCCGCCAAGGGGCTTTTCCAGTCAACCCACACCGACGCCGGATACGGCGGCGCGCTCGACCTCGGCCTTGCCGGCCGCGTCCATCGCGACGTGCAACTCGGGTTCGCGGCGCGCAACTTCGGGTCGCTCTACCGCGCCGACAACTGGGAGATGCTGCCGGCCGAACTCGGGTTGGGCGCGAGCTGGTCGCGCTCCGGGCTGAGCGCGGCCGCGGACATCATCTACCCGATGGACATTCATCCCAACGTCCGCGCCGGCATTGAGTACCTGCCCGTGCCCGAACTCGCGCTCCGCCTCGGGTATCGCACCGGCCCGGCCGACCTCGTGACGCTCGGCTACTCATCGGGTTTCACCGCCGGGTTGGGCGTGGCGCTCGGCGACGTCGGGATAGACTACGCGTTCGCGCCCCAGGGCAAACTGGGCGCGATTCACCGCATCGGGCTTCGGGTCCGCGCGGTACGCCGTTACACCGGCCACGTCCGCATCACGGTGATGGACGCCGGCACGCTTACCCCGCTCTGGGCGACCGTCTCCACCACCGGCGCGCTGGAAACCGAAGCCGGCACCAACCGGCAGGGAGAGCTGAAGCTCACCGGCATCCCGCCCGGCCGGCTCATCATCCGCACCGCGTGCGATGGCTACGCGCCGCGCGCCGACACGCTGGAGGTGCTCGGCGACCGCGAACAGCGCGCCACCATCGTCCTGCGCGGTCTCGACTACGGCGACATCTGGGCCGTGCTGTACGACGCCGAGACGCGCGGCACGATCGGCGGCACCGTCTCCTACCAGGGCCCGGTCTACGGCGAGCAGCAGGTTGACGCGCGACTCGGCAGCTTTGCGCTCAAATCAATCCCGGTCGGAACCTATGTCCTTCGCGCAACCGGGCCGAGCCTTGACTATCACCCTCAGACCTGCACCCTCGAGGTTCAGAAGGGCACGGTCACCGAGACCGAGTTCCACCTCATCCGCCAGCCGCGCTAGCCACCGCCTTTCCGGCTTCTGATTCCGGGTCGGTCTTGCCCGATTTGACATCCGCGGCGGTTCCGTTATAATCTGTGCGGGAAGGAAAGGGATTTGCAAGGTATAGCAGCACTTCTTTGGGTCGTCATCGCACAGCAGCCACTGACCACCGCCGGGTCAGTCGGGCTGCTTTCTTCTTCACCGCCGCAGAAGGGACCGCTCTTCACGACCAGCCTCGTTGACCTGACGCAGGACGGCGTCGCGGAGCGCATCTCGGCGGACTGGTCTTCCGGCCGTGTTGTCATCCACTGGAGTTGGCCGGAACCCGAATCCTCCGTAATCAAGGCCTCTGCCCAGGAAGAGGCCGGCGCGGTCCTCGATCTGAACGGCGACTCGTGGCAGGACGTGCTCGCTGTTACCGGACGCAGCCTGCTCATCTACTGGGGCTCCGCGTCCGGCTTCTCCGGCCGCAGCGTCTCGCGCATACCGCTTGACCGCGACGCGGTTCGCGAGCCCGTCCGCCCGACATTCGTGTCGGATGCGGCGCCGAGCGTGTTCCTCTCCGGGCTCGATGCCGCAACGGTATCAATCATCGCACCGGTCGGCGAGGTGGACTCCAACACCGTCATCACGCCCCGCGCCCGCGTCGCCAACCTCAGCCCCGCCGGCAACAGCATACCGGTACGGATGCACATCGGCACGACCTACGCCGAAACGGTCAACGCCTTCATTCAACCCTTCCAGGCGATAACCGTATCTTTCCCGGACTGGGTCGCATCAGCGCTTGGCCCGCATATGGTAACCTGCTCGACGATGCTCGCCGGAGACACCTGGAACGCCAACGACGCCCAGTACGACTCGGTTGCGGTGATGAGCCGGGTTGACGCCTCCGCCCTTGCGATACTCGTACCCTCCGGCACCGTTGACTCCGGCTCGGTCGTCACACCGGTCTGCAGCGTCGCCAATACCGGCACGCGCACTGAACTCATCCCGGTCCGCCTGAGAATCGGCGACACCTATGCCGACACCGTCAGCGTACTGCTCGCTCCGCGCGAGCGGGCAGAAGTACGGTTCGCCGACTGGCTCGCCGAGCCGGTCGGCCTGTACGCGATACGCTGCAGCACGATGCTGGACGGCGACGAGAATCCGGGCAACAGCCGCGTGTCGAGTTCGGTCATCGTCAAACCCATCATAGACGCCGCGGCGGTCGCCATCGTCGCTCCCACCGGTTACGCCGACTCGGGCACGGCAATCACACCCATCTGCGTCATCGCCAACAACAGCAGCCGCAGCCTCGACATTCCGGTGCGCCTTACTATCGGCACCGGTTACTCCGAGACGGTCAGCAGATACTTCTCGCCGCACCAGATGGACACCGTCCACTTCCCGACCTGGATCGCCTCACCGCTCGGCAACATCGCGGTACGCTGTTCCACCGCCCTGCCCGACGACGAGGTGCCCGAAAACGACACCGTCTCGACCTTCGTCACCGTCGGCGTCC
>Ga0172366_10005375_pt1 | contig 10076 bp, 10 predicted proteins | sample LakKivSesite69cm_FD_114533 | JGI IMG/M metagenome (GOLD analysis project Ga0172366, IMG submission 114533) | Sediment microbial communities from Lake Kivu, Rwanda - Sediment site 69cm | ecosystem: Environmental > Aquatic > Freshwater > Lake > Sediment | place: Rwanda: Western Province, Lake...
GCTCAGCACAAGTGTCGGTCTTTGCACACGTTCAATGACATTGGCGATGGTAAATGTCTTGCCTGAGCCGGTGACACCCAGGAGAGTCTGAAACAGATCGCCCCGTTCAATCCCTTCAACGAGCTGTTTGATAGCCTCGGGCTGATCGCCTGTGGGTTCATATTCGGATGTCAATTTGAATTTCATTTACAACAGTCTCGGTTAAGTCAGTAACAAAATGAATGAAAAAAGAGTTTTTTCCTTTTTATTATTCCCTTTGGTCATAAGGTGACGTCGCTTTATTTTTTATTGCTTGCCTTAAACAATAAATCCTTTTCTTCTTTCGTAAGGCTGTCGTAACCTGACCGGGATATTTTTTCAAGGATGGCATCGATCTTTTTCTGTTTTTCAGCCCGGATGCGGTTATATTCCTCGTCGGTGAGAGGTCTTTCCGTCCGGATCTCTTTATATCGTGTGTACTTGCGTCTGTTCATCCCTTTGAAGAAGTCAGCCAGGCGATACCACAGTTTTCCTCCTAATCCTTTAAATCCTTTGCGGTAGGCCAAGATTGAAACGAAACCCCACATGGCACCGCCCAGGTGGGCAATATGCCCCCCGGGATTGCCTCTTTGGATGCTCAGAATATCTATGACAACGAGTATGAGTGCCAGGTATTTTAAGCGTATTCTTCCAATGAGAAATAAAACGACGGCGTAATTGGGGACATAGGTTGCTGCTGCAATAAGCACGGCCAATACGGAGGCTGAGGCTCCCAAAGCCACAGAGATGCTCACATCTTCGTGGAAGACGGGGAAAATATTGTAGGCGGCAATGAAAAATACGGCCCCGGCGATGCCACCGGTGAGATAGGTGCTGACGAGCTTGGGGCTGCTGAGAAACTCGGTGAAAATCTTACCCCCGAAATAAAGGATGATCATATTGAAAAAAATATGAAAAAAGTTCTCCTGGACAAACATGTAAGTCAGCAAGGTCCAGGGACGGTGCAGCAAGGCGGAGAGATCGGACGGAACAGCCAGCCAGTAAGTGATACGGGAAGCCCCTTCGACATACGACGCCCCTGTGGGCAAAGTATACAGCCAATAAATCAGATGAGCGAGATTAATGAGGATGAAAACGGTTATATTGATCAATATTAAAATTGAAAGAGCCGACCGCCCTTTAATGAAATTTTTTATTTGACCGAAAGGGGATTGATAGTGTATCATATTTACCTGCCTCTTTTTAAGCGCCTGCTCCAGTATCTGATGAGGAAAAATCCGAAGAGCATGCCTCCAAGGTGTGCGAAGTGCGCCACATCATCTCCCGGATTATTGGCAATGCCCAGATAAAGTTCAAGTCCTCCGTAAAGCATAACAAAATATTTAGCTTTAATCGGGATGGCAAAATAAATATAAAGCAGTGAATTGGGGAACATCATCCCAAAAGCAAGCAGTATCCCGAAAACGGCACCTGAAGCTCCGATAGTTGTGATATTCATACGTGTGGTGACCATTTCCTGGATAAAGTTCAGTGCACTCTGGATGTAATCCCCGTTGCCGGGTGATGCCGTCCATGAAGCGATAAATCCCTTCAACTGTTCCATGTAGTAAGGGAAATAATCATGGACAAGAGCTGTGAACTGAGCCGGTGTAGGATCACCTTGAAACACATCCACGGCGGCCTCCATGTGTGAGTAACGGAGCCACATAACGAACATCTGAATAAGCGCGGCACCTATGCCCGTCACCATATAGTATATAAGAAACCGCTTAGCCCCCCAGACATTTTCCAGCACATTGCCGAACATCCACAGCGCAAACATATTGAAAAAAATATGAAGAAAACCCCCGTGCATGAACATGTAGGTGATTATCTGGTAGGGACTGAAGAAGGTTGATTTGAAATAATGAAGGCCCAGAATCTCAGTCAGGTCAATGTGAAAAGCATGCTTAAAGGCATAGGTGGCAATCCATAATAGAACATTGATGATGATGATGTTCTTGACAACGGGAGGAAGAACCCTGAAACCACCGGGTCGGTATTGCGTATTATTCATGAATGGAATCAGTTTGATTTTTTAACCTCTTCTCGATCTCTTGATAATGCAGGATAAAAAAAATGGGAGCCTGGTCGGGTGACACATCCGGTACTTTACAGGCGAACAACCCATCTATCAAATTGTTCATCTCTTCAACCGTCAGAGGGAGCCCCGGTTTTATGGACGCATGAAGGGCCATGGACCGTGCCAGGCGCCTTTTTTTATCGCCTGCCAGGTCTGCACCTTTCCTGTAATCTTCAAGCACATGCTCGAGAAACTCATTGGTGTCGTCAATTTTTAATCCCGCCGGGACTCCCTCGACAAGGAAGGTATTCCTCCCGAATTCACTGATCTGGAACCCCATTGATCTGATATCCTGCAACAATTCCTTGATGATATCGGTATCCACGGGTGAGAACCTGATTGTCTGGGCGTAGAGTAACTGTTGTGATACTTCTGTGCTTATCGTCAATTCTTCCATGAAGCGTTCAAAGAGAATGCGCTGGTGAGCTGCCTGCTGATCGATAAAAAGAAGGCCTGATTTGAGGTTGGCAATGATATAGGCGTTTTTTATCTGGAAAATGATATCGCCGCTTTTATTGTCGGCGTAAGACCAGTCGGAATCAACGAGGGCATGTTGTGTGGCATCGTCTGTGGTTTTTTTACGCAGAATTTTTTTAAGTGTATCGGTGTCAGGAAAGTCGTACAGCGCTTGCCAGTTTTTATGTTGCCTGCTGTGTTCCGGCTTGATTTTCTCACCGGTCTGTCGCTGCCCGTGGGTGGCAGGATAGGACGATGGCGGCTGCTTTCGTGTGGTCTCTTCAAACGGATTGTAATCCGGATTGATGGTGATGACAGGCGGCTTCACCGGCCTGCTTTCGGGAAATGGCTCGAACTTGATGCTTTGTTCAGGATCGAAATCGATGGCCGGTGACAGGCTGTGGCTGCCCAGGGCTTTTTTGACTGCCGAACGCAGGATGGCGTAAATGGCCTGCTGATGCTGGAAATTGATCTCTGTTTTGGTGGGATGGATGTTGATGTCAATGGTCGAGGGATGCACCTCGAGATTAATGAAGTAGGTGGCATATGCCTCCTTAGGGATGAGTTCCTGGTAAGCTGCCTCTACGGCATGATGGAGATAGGCCTGCCGGATGTAACGCTTGTTGACGAAAAAGTACTGCTCTCCTCTGGTTTTCCTGGCATACTGTGGTTTGCTGATAAAGCCACCGATGGTGACGATCTCGGTTTTTTCGCTGACAGGCACCAGCCTCTCATTGTAATGATGTCCCAGGATGCCGGTGATCCTGCTTTTAAGTGAAGATTTGTCGAGTTGGAACACCAGCGCATTGTTGTTATAGTATGTGAAGGCGATGTCATGATGGATCAGCGCCACACGCTGGAACTCTTCCAGGAGATGTCTGGTCTCGGCGTGGTCCGATTTGAGGAAGTTACGCCGTGCCGGCACGTTAAAGAACAGGTTCTTCACGGCGACGGAGGTGCCTGCGGGGCAGGTGCACGGTGTCTGGCTCCTGACCCTGGAGCCTTCGATCTCAAGGAGTGTTCCCAGCTCATCCTCCAGGCGCTTGGTCTTCATCTCAACCTGTGCGACAGCTGCAATGGATGCCAGGGCCTCACCGCGGAATCCCAGTGTCCGGATGGCAAAAAGATCCCGCGCGGCAGATATCTTGGAGGTGGAATGCCTTTCAAAACTCATCCGGGCATCCGTTTCACTCATCCCGCAGCCGTCGTCGATCACCTGCAACAGGGTCCTGCCGGCGTCCCTGATGATGACGGTGATAGCCAACGCGCCCGCATCAATGGCATTCTCAAGCATCTCCTTTAGAGCGGAAGCCGGACGCTGTATGACCTCTCCGGCAGCTATCTGGTTCGCCACTGAATCAGGTAGTAAATGAATGACATCCGGCATCGGTAAAGGATTGTTAGTTAATTATCGGTAAAGAGTTAACAGGTTTCAGACCCTGCATCATATCGTTCATTCTTATGACAGCCATACCTCTCTAAGATTAACGGAAGAAAATCAGATAGATCAGAATAATTAAAATAATGATAAAAATGACCAGCCGCTGTATATCGGTACGTCTGTGGCTCCGGCGTCCCTCCTCACGCCAGCGACGACGCATCTCATCACGGAGGTGGGCTTCCGTATGATCCATTCCCTCCGACATCAGCTCTTTCTTACGGCGCTCGCTTTCTTCCTTTTTCTCATCATAGTACCGTGTTGTGAAGTGAAAGCGCTTTGGCTTGGGTACCCTGAAAAAGTAGATATTCATTGCGCATTATTTCTTGCAAAAGTACCGATATTTTTTATATGATCGGGCACTTTGCCTTATTCCTTATTATTACATTTGTAGTCGGGATATATTGATTGACTTTTTATTTATGACGTCACAGGCAGATCAGCCGCTTGATAAGCTTATCGTTGTCGGCGACAGGGTGCTCATCAAACCCGTCGGTTTATCCGACCAAACCAAGGGTGGTCTTTATCTTCCTCCGGGATATAAAGAAAAGGAGGAGATTCAAACAGGCTATGTCATCCGTGTAGGACCCGGATATCCCGTTCCTGCCGCCGGCGAGGAAATGGATGAACCATGGAAAAAAATGGAGGAGAAGATCAAATACATCCCTCTGCAGGCCAAGGTGGGCGATAAAGCCATTTTTCTTCAGAAAGGAGCAATAGAAATAGTTTATAATGACGAAAAATATTATATCGTCCCTCAGTATTCCATTCTCTTACTTGAACGTGATGAGGCGCTGTTTGATTGATAATCCTGAGGATTAACGCACCAGAGCCGGAAAACGCAGCCTGGCCAGATAATAGCTGCCGAAAAGTAATCCGTTGTAAAATAAACTTCCAATGACCTCGTTCAGGAAGAAAGAAATGCCATAACTGCCATTATTGAAAAATGCAAGACCGGCAATATAGCTCTGTAACAATCCCTGGACGTTCTGGGGATAAAGGGGACTGGCCAGCCATGCAGCGAAATTGGTAATGAGATAAAACAATACCGATCCCGACAAAGAGGCCGCCACCACGGTTCCGGGATTGACATTCCTGCGCAGGACGAATCCTATGCAAACGATCAAAATGAAACTGATATAGACAGCCGGCATCATGCCATAAAATCCCAGGATAACATCGCTCAGGAACAGGGCGGCCAGAGGCACCACGAAAGCAAGGTATTTTTTTCCTATGTAAGTTCCGCCAAACAAAGCGATGGCCGCAACAGGCGTGAAATTGGGCCAGTGAGGGATAAGCCTGGCCACTGCGGCAAGGACGATCACCGTTACAACGTAAGTGAATCCCGGTGTCAATATCTTTTTGTTCATGTTTGTTGAATTTAGGTTGAACGTAACAAACAAAATTAAAAAATCATTTGAGATGGTATGTGTTCATGATAAAAATTATCTGCCCCCCCGGTCTCATTATTTTTGTACTTTTGGTCGTATGACCTTATTAAAATGAAAAAAAACTGGTACTACCTTATTCTTATCCCCGGCATTATGTCAATGACCTCCTGTCACAGGAAACAATACTCCGACCTTATTATATATAACGGTCATTTACGAACCCTTGATGAACACAACGTCATCGCCGGCAGCATGGCCGTGAAGGACGGAAGAATCATCGCCATCGGGAATAACAGCGAAATCCTTGATAAGTTCAACGGTTCCGTCATGCTTGATTGTCAGGGCAAGACCGTTCTGCCCGGATTCATTGACGCTCACTGTCACTTTTACAATTACGGGCTGAACCGTTGTACCAGGGCTGATCTCCGGGGTACACGTTCCTTCCGGGAAGTCCTTGACACGATGAAAGCCTGGCAGGAGCAACATCCTTCTGACTGGATCCAGGGACGGGGGTGGGACCAGAATGACTGGGAGGTGAAACGGTTTCCGGATCGCCGGGAGCTTGACAGCCTGTTCCCCGTACATCCGGTCATTCTTATCCGTGTGGACGGCCATGCTGCCCTGGTCAACGGTGAAGCTTTGAAACGGGCGGGTATCACGGCACAGACGAAAGTCGTGGGAGGTATCATTGAAGTGAAGAACGGTGTGCCGACAGGTATGCTGATCGATAATGCCATTGATCTGGTCACTGACAGCATTCCTGCCCCCGGCAGGGACTTGCAGATCCGGTCACTGCTGACGGCCCAGCAGGCATGTTTTAAGTACGGTCTGACCATGGTGGTTGATGCCGGGCTGCAGAATGCCGTCGTCAACCTCATCGACAGCCTGCAAAGGACCGGAAAGCTCAAAATGCGCGTGGATGCCATGCTCCTTCCCTCCGGTGAAAACATACGCCAATACATCGACCACGGTATTTATCAAACCGACCGGTTACGTGTGGGTTCCATAAAATGTTATGCCGACGGAGCCCTCGGCTCCCGCGGCGCCACCCTGTTACAGCCTTACTCCGATGATCCCGGCAACTATGGCATGATGCTGAGTGAACAAGCCTATTACGATTCGCTGTGTGAAAAAGCTTATACGGCAGGTTATCAGATGAACACCCATGCCATCGGCGATTCGGCCGTCAGGTTCATTCTTCATACCTATGCCACCGTCCTGGGAGGTACGAATGACCGACGCTGGAGAATAGAACATTCGCAGGTCGTCGATCCCGGCGATATAGGTCTATATGGCCGCTTCAACATTATCCCCTCCATACAGTCCACCCATGCCACATCCGACATGTATTGGGCTGGCGAGCGCCTGGGAAAAGAAAGGCTGACGCATGCCTATGCCTGTCATGACCTGCTCCGGCAAAATGGATGGCTGGTGAACGGCACGGATTTCCCTATAGAAGAGATAAACCCCATATTCACCTTTTATGCTGCCGTCGCCCGTAAAGACCTTCAGGGATTTCCTCCTGGCGGATTCCAGATGGAAAATGCCCTGTCGCGTGATGAAACCATCAAGTCGATGACTCTCTGGGCAGCAAAAGGAAGCTTCAGGGAAAACGAAATGGGATCATTGCAGGTTAATAAATTTGCCGATTTTGTTATACTTGACAAGGACATCATGACCATTCCCGAGGATGAGATCCCCTCCGTCAGGATTCTTAAAACATTCCTTAACGGCGAAGAGGTTTATGATGCCGGCATCCTCAGGTAGTCAGCGGATGCGGTCTAAGGGTCAGGACCCCTGTCCGGAATAAATGAACTTTCAACCCTACTCTTTGTTAATAAGCTTGCAATAAGAAGAATAATAAACAGATTGATAACAAGCCGTTTATCTCATAAATAAATGGCATCAGACAGAAAGGTTTCAGATTATGCAAATCAATTTATTGAATCTCGCGGCAGTGAAAGGTTATAAACCGGGTGACAAAGCCACCGATTTCTCACTGAAAAACATCGACGGGCGTTATATCTCCCTGAAAGATTATAAAACAGCCAAAGGATTTATCGTGATCTTCACATGCAATCACTGTCCTTATGCCAAGGCCTATGAAAAGCGTATCATGGAACTTGACCGGACCTATGCGTCGAAGGGTTTTCCTGTGATTGCCATCAATCCGAACGATCCGGAGGTCATTCCGGCCGACTCATTCGAAAACATGCAGCAGCTGGCCAGGCAGAGGGGTTTTACTTTTCCTTATTTGTTTGACGAACATCAAAAGGTCTTTCCTGTATACGGTGCGTTGCATACACCACATGCCTTCGTTCTTCACAGGGAAGAGGGAGACCTTATCGTACGCTACATTGGCGCCATCGATGACAATTACAATGACGCCGGGAGGGTCGACCGGCGTTATGTGGCCGAAGCTGTCGACGCCCTCCTGGAAGGCGGGAAGCCCGATCCCGAGGTCACACAAGCTATCGGATGTTCCATTAAAGTCAGATGATATAAGGTTAACGATTGATGATATTTGATCGATGATTTTTGGGAGGGGGAAAGAGAGTGTGAGTGTGAGTGTGAGTGTGAGTGTGGGTGTGAGTGTGGGTGTGTACAGTTTTTGTCAGTGGACTTGGTCGTATGCTTTTAAAAAGTCGAGGCCGAATAAATCAACCATCTCGTTGAACCGTTGGACTTTGCTTTTACCATATTTAGCCAGCTTTTTTCTTATCTTTTCGGGCGATTTGGGGATGGTGAGGTTGGATTCCGATTTGGAAAAGAATTTATCGGCATAACAGATTATCTTTTCTTCGATGGTGACAGGAAGCATGTCGCGATGAGGTAAAGGCATCTGTTTTTCAATGATTTCCTGCTTTGTTATACCAACGCCGATATGCCTTTCGCAGACCGGGGCTATCTTTTTAAAGCCTTCTTTTTCCAAAAGTTCCCTGCCGAGATAACCGTGTGCCACGTATGGGAATGTCCCGTAACATCCGATATCAGGTGCATCGGTCATAAAGATGCCAATGTCGTGGAGAAAGGAGGCCTCTTTGATAATTTCCAGATCGGCACCGAGATGCGGTTTCAGTATGGCAATCCTCAAAGCCACTTCCCTTACCTTCACACTGTGGACATAAAGGTACTTTCTGGCCTCCGAATCAATCGGGTAATATTTGTCGAAGAGTTCCTGTGCAGTCATATCAGTCGTCAGTCGTCAGTTATTAATACATACTACAATTACCTTGTAGCTCGCAGCTTGTAGCTTATAGCTTGTAGCTCGCAGCTCGCAGCCAACAACACAAAAGTAATCATTCGTTATAAACGAATATTATTCGTACCGGATGAAAAAAGTCGTATCTTTGCATCGCTTTGGACCTGTAGCTTAATTGGATAGAGCATCTGACTACGGATCAGAAGGTTGGGGGTTCGAGTCCCTCCAGGTTCACAGTGATAATGAACCACTTATCCGACCTTTTGGATAGGTGGTTTTCTTTTCTGTATAAACAATTTATTCAACAAGACCAGAGATGTTCTCGAAGCTAAGAAGCTGGTAACGGATTACGATGAAAGTATTCGTTCAAAGACCCTTATGTCAGGTTTCACCAAATATAATGCAATCGTCAGTGAGGATGTCCTTATTGAGGAAGATAACCCGGAAGGTTGAAATAATCCGGAAAGGTATCTGTTTCGGTATGAAACCCGAAACGGTGCTACTTATTATGAGCTTGTGCATTAACTATGCTAAGGGGTTGTACTGATGGGATGTACAGCATGACTGGCGGGGTTGGTGTCGGTTTATTAATTGTGTTCTAAAGTGGTATATTAGAAATGCAATGTAAAAGAATTATCAGGCCCGTTATAAAATAAAGTACATCTACTCAATACGTCCCTTCCAATTAATACATTATAAGGTTGTTTAGTTAAGTCAGCACAAGGTGCTTGTAATGCTAATATATTCGGCTGTGTAATCGGCAATATTATCCCGATATCATATAAAAGTTGGTCGGATTCTCCTCCCGCGGTTAATACAGTTTGTGAATCAAAAGGAATTAACTTTAAATTATCAACTATAATTTGAGAAATGCATGTGGCTGTTGCACCAGTGTCAATAAGAGAAATAACTTTCATAAATGGAATTTGTTTCCCCTCTTTTTTAAAAAAGTTTAATAAGGGGTTGAGGCGGAATAATTATTACTTCTATTATTGGCCCTGTCGCACGAATATTTGTGTTTTTAACTGTTAGAAACGGCATGAATAAATTTTATATTTCTTGTGTAATTAATTTTATTTGAAGGATTGTCATTAATATCCTTAACAAGAAATGGTACATTACCAAATGTGTTAATTCCCTCTTTTAAAGCGTCTATCCTGTTTAACCAAATTCCCAAAATAGATTCATCTTTTATCACAACAAAACCACCTTCAGGATTTTTTGCTCTTAATTCGTCTCTGACCTGATAATAATATTTTAATTCCTTTTCAAGCATAATTATTCATTTTTATCAATACAAAGATAATACAGTTTATAGAAGTTTCTGCTATTGGATTGAATAAGGATTGAAATGGATATAGTTAAAACCGTAATTCGCCACATTTTAGGCACACTTATTCACAAAAAATTGTTTAAAATTTTATGACTCAATTTAATGAAAGCGTAAAATTGTGTTATATATTTGTGCCTAAATAGGCAATTATGAAA
>Ga0172366_10005376_pt1 | contig 10074 bp, 7 predicted proteins | sample LakKivSesite69cm_FD_114533 | JGI IMG/M metagenome (GOLD analysis project Ga0172366, IMG submission 114533) | Sediment microbial communities from Lake Kivu, Rwanda - Sediment site 69cm | ecosystem: Environmental > Aquatic > Freshwater > Lake > Sediment | place: Rwanda: Western Province, Lake Kivu...
CCGGCCGAAGACCGTTACACCGTCGGACACACCCAGCCGTGAAGCGTCGCATTCCGGGCAGGGATGGAACGTGACCGCGAAGTTGCCGCGCAGGGCCCAGCCTTCGACAATCGTCTTCTCCCTCTCGGCTTCCTGCACCTTCAGATACAGCATCTCGGGCAACTCGACCCGCTCATAAGGCACGACGGTCCCGCACTGCTCGCACGGCCTCTGCGTTCTGGTCCCGACCTCACAGAGCGCCTTTTCCCACACCTCATCGGCCAGGTCCTTCGGGTCCCAGATGCGCACCAGTTGCCGCCCTCCGCCCGGACCCGAGCCTTCCGCCATCATCAGCCAGATGTTACTTAGGACGGGATTGCCGTCGTGGGCGGTGAACAGGTAGCGGGCCCTCTCTTCGCCCGTAAGGAGCTCGTGCGCCCGTCGCTCATCGCGTGCGGCCGCAGCAATGGCATCCCGTCTGAGCTTGACCCGTCGGCGCCCCTCTGCAATGTACCCGGCCAGTTCCTCATCCTCGTATCTCAACTTCGGGTCCATATAGCGGACCAGCATCTTGATACGGTACAAGGCGCTGCGGTCGAAGAAGAAGATAGCGGGCCAGGCCACCACGTAGGCAAGCCCGCGCAGAATCCCGACCAGGACGTCCAGCGACAGCTCCGGCGTGGACCGGTATTCGCCATCGAGGTAATAGAGACTGAGGTGATACAGCGTGGCAATCACGACGCCGGCAACGAGCCAGGTCGCGAAGAACGGTATCGCGACCGCAACCAGCTTTGCAGCAGCATCCGGGTTAATCACGCCGAGTCCTTTGTCCTTATGAGCACGCGGGTGAGTCAGCGCGGCTTTCTGCGTCGCCCGCGACTGGACTCCGTCGCCTCCGTGACCAACACATACCCGGTAGCCGGGCTCGCGGCGCAGCGGCCCGCGTAGGGGCAGCCGGCGCAGCCGGCCGGCCTGCACTCCGGGTGAACTTCCCTAATCAGACCTTTCCGGGCCATGAACCGCAGCATCTCCTCCAGCGCGCTTTGCTCGACTTCCAGCTTTCGGGCAAGCTCGGCGGCCGTCGTTGACCCACGACTCAGCTCAGCCAGGATTCGCCGTATCACGTCAGTATCCGGCCGACCTGATACACGCCGGTCGCGACCAGCCAGCCCAGCACAAGAGTATAGCCAACGGCCAGCGCTGTCCAGCGCCAGTTCGTCTCGCGCCGAATCGCCGCAATCGTGGCGACGCATGGGATGTAAATCAGGGACATTACCATGAACGCGTATGCCGATAGCGGCGTGAAACTCTGCCGCAGGACCTCAACAATGCCCTCAGGCCCGGTGCCGTGAATCGCGCCCATGGTGCTGACGACAATCTCCTTGGCGATGACTCCGGCCGCAAGCGACACCGCGGCCCACCAGTATCCAAACCCGGCTGGCCTGAGTAGCGGCGCAAGAACGCCTCCCACCCGACCAATGAAGCTGGACTCGGAAGCGTACTGGACTCCCCAGGGCAGACTACCCAGAAGCCAGATCACGACTGACGCTCCGGCGATTATCGTACCGGCCTTGCGCACGAACAACCACGAGCGCTCCCACATGTGGGTCAGCACGCTGCGCAAGGTCGGCAGGTGATACGGCGGCAGCTCCATGATGAGCGGCGCGACCTCCTCCCTGAAGAACAGCCACTTAAAGAGCCGGGCGACCAGGACTGCGAGCACAATACCCAGCAGGTACAACGAGAATACTACCAGCCCCTGCTCCCGCGTGAAAAAAGCCCCTGCGAACAGGATGTATATGGGCAGCCGCGCCGAGCACGACATCAACGGATTGACGAGTATCGTCAGAATTCGGTCTTTGCGCGACTCCAGCGTCCGGGTGGCCATGATTGCGGGTACGTTGCATCCGAACCCGACAATCATGGGGATGAACGACTTGCCGTGCAGACCCAGGAGGTGCATGAATCGGTCCATCACGAACGCCGCCCGAACCATGTATCCGGACTCCTCAAGCAGCGAGATAACCAGAAACAGAATGAGGATATTCGGGACGAACACCAGTACCGAGCCGACGCCGCCAATCAATCCTTCCGATGTGAGCGAGGCCAGCCATGCCGGCGCATGCAGCGCGGACAGCCAGCCGGCGGCAGCCCCGCTGAGCCAGCCGAAGAAACGGTCAATCAGGTCGCTGAGCGGCGCGCCAACCGTGAACACGAGCTGGAACGTACCCCACAACAACAACAGGAACACCGGAATCCCGACCCACCGGTTGGCGACGACGCGGTCGATCTCATCCGAGACTGCCAGCCTCCGGCCGACCCCGGGCCGCCGGCGGGTGCATTCCCTGACCAAGCCGTTCAGAAACCCGTAGCGCCGCTCGACCACCGCAGTCTCGGCATCGGTGCCGATGTGCTTCTCCAGCCCGGTCCGGACCGAGTCGAGTACCGTCCGGAGTGCGCTTCCACCCCCGGTCGATTCCAGCTCGGCCAGCGCGCCGGGGTCGCCCTCCAGGAGCTTCAGCGCCCACCAGCGAACGCCGTCCGAGCGATGCGGCCAGGCAACCCGAACCGCCTCGACCAGCTTGACCAGCCCGGACTCGATGTCGTCGCCGTAGGATATCCGCAGCCCGGGCCGCGGGGCGGCGCTGTGGATGTCGTGGACCACGCGCCGGAGTTGGTCAATGCCGACGTTCTTGGATGCGACCGTCGGTACGACCTTCACCCCGAGCAGCCTCCCGAGCTTGTCTACGTCGATTTCCAGCCCGCGTGACGCGGCCACGTCCATCATGTTCAGTGCCACAATGACCCGGGCCTCAAGTTCAAGGAGCTGCGCGACCAGGTAGAGATTGCGCTCCAGGTTGGACGCATCGACGACCGCGATGACCGCGTCCGGACTCTCGCTCGTCAGATACTGGCGGGCGACCCGTTCGTCGATGGTGTAGGCATCAAGCGCGTAGGTTCCGGGAAGGTCAACGAGTCTTACCTCATGCCCTTCATAGGTGAACCGTCCCTCTTTGCGTTCGACCGTCACGCCCGGCCAGTTGCCGACGTACTGGTGCAGGCCGGTCAGGGCATTGAAGATGCTCGTCTTCCCGGAATTGGGGTTGCCGGCGAGGGCGATTCTTACCTCCCGCTTCGGGCTCACGCTTTGGCCGCCTCCACGGGTGACACGGCCACCCGCTCAGCCATTCCGTGGCCGATCGTGCTGCGTCTGCCTTCGGCCTCAACCTCCACCGGCCCCGAACCGACGCCCGCGGCCTTGACGACCTCTTCGCCCTCAGCCACGCCCAGCGCGCCGAGCTTGCGCCTGATGCCCCAGCCGCCGGCGACGCCAAGCACGCGCAGCTTGACACCCACCGGTGCGGACGCAAGGCTCATCCTGGACACCGGCTCGACCATCACCAGTGCCGCCTCCTCTTTGCGCAGCGACAGGCAATAACCCATGAGGTCATATGCGACCGGGTCGCCCATGGGCGCACAACGTCTGACCGATATCTCGGTGCCGGACACGAACCCCATTGCCCGCAGCCGGCGCCTGACCCCGGGGTCGCCCTTTACGCCCTTGACAATCGCCCGGTCGCCCACCGCCAGTTCGCTCAGACGTTTCACACTCGTTCTCCGCGGCGCTGTACGAACTCGACCAGTCGCGCAACCGTCTCCGGGCTGAGACTGTGCTCGATGCGGCAGGCGTCGTGGTTCGCGGTCGCCTCCCTCACCCCCAGGACCCGGACCAGAAACGCCTTGACCAGCCGGTGCCTCCGGTCGGTCTCCTGCGCCACGCGCCGGCCGCGCGGCGTCAGCTCAATCCCGCCGTACCGCTCGTGCCGGGCCAGGCCTTTGCGCTCGAGCTTGGCCAGTGCTGCCACGACCGAAGGTTTGCTCACTCTCAGCCGCTCGGACAGGTCTTTGACCCGCACCACCCGCTTCTCCTCGCCGAGCACGAGCACGGCCTCCAAATAGTCCTCTGCACTCTGGCCCAGACCGGCCGTTGATGAGTGGCTGTGTGCTTCAGCTAACATTGTTAGATGCGCCTAATTCTAGCCCCGCCGACCTCGCTGTCAAGCACGGACGCGGTCAGCTTGACTGGCCGGACGCGGGCTCATATACTGCGCACCGAAGATGCCCCGCGCGAAACCGGCACAAAGGGACAAAGAGATAGAGTGCCTGACACTCCATCCCTCTATCCCTCGATCCCTCTATCCCTCTGCTGCGGCAGTCGGCCTCACGGTCCTCATTCGGCTCTGGTTCGTCCTCGTGATGCGCGGTCGCCCGTTCTCGACAATCGGGCCGCAGATGCTCGATTCCTACTACTACCACCGCTGGGCAATTGAGATAATCTCTGGCAACTTCTGGGGCTCGGATGTCTTCTTCCTGCGGCCGCTCTATCCTTACCTGCTCGCCCTGGTGTACGCCATCTTCGGCGTTCGCGTACTGCCAGTCCAGCTCCTGCAGACACTCCTGTCCGCGGTCTCCTGTCTCCTTCTGTACGACACTACCCGCCGTACCTTCGGCAGGCGGCCCGCAATCCTGGCCGCCCTCGGGTTTGCCCTGACCGGTATCCTCGTCTTCTACACCGGAACACTGCTGTACGTGGAACTAACCATCTCTCTGAGCCTGCTCTCCGTCTGGCTCGTCCTCGTTGCAGGCAGACGCATCTGGCTTTGGCTAGTGGCCGGCGTCAGCTTCGGCCTGCTCGTCATCTGCCGTCCCGAACTGCTGCTTCTGCTCCCCTTCCTGCTCATCTGGCTCTGGAAGAACGTTCATCGTTCACCGTTCACCGTTCCCGCTCCCAGGCTGCAAACGCCTGTCCCAAAGTCCAACGCCCCACATCTCTCGTCCCTCGCCTCTCGCCGCGGTCCGCTGGTCACAGCGGCCGCGGCGGTCCTGGTCATCGCGACCGTGCCAATACGGAACTACATCATCGCCCGCGACCCGGTGCTGTTCACCGCCCACTCCGGCATCAACTTCTACTACGGCAACAGCCCCTCGGCCGACGGCACATGGCAGCCCACCGCTGAACTGGAGCGCGGCCCCGGGTTCTCGCACGAGCGGCTCAAGCGCGTCAGCCGCACAATCGATGGCCGTGAGGTGAGTTGGTCGGCTGCCTCGGCCTACTGGACCCGGCAGGGCATTGACTTCGTCGCACACCAGCCAGGCAGGTATCTCCGGCTCCTCGGCCGCAAGCTCCTGCTCTTCGCGAGCAACTACGAGGTGCCGAATGACTACTATCCGGAGACTGCTCGCGCGGCATCATTGCCGCTCAGGCTGGCCTTTGTGAACTTCGGGCTGGCGCTTGCGTTCGGGCTCGTTGGCATGGTCTGGGCTTGGCCGAGGCGCGCTCAGGCCCTGCCTGCCTACCTTTTTGTCGCTGCGTACCTGTTCTCTGCGTTGCTCTTCTATGTGCTTTCGCGCCTGCGGGCCCCGGCGATTCCGTTTCTCCTGATGTTTGCAGGATTCGGACTGAGCGAGCTCGTGGACGCAGTCAGGCGGCGTCGCACCGCGCGCGTCGTCGCCGGTATCGCGGTCGCGATTGCGGCCTACATAACCTCAAGCCTGATTCCGGTCCAAAGGCAGACTTACTCGGCCCAGGCCTGGACTCAGGAAGGCAACATCTATGTCGACCAGCGCAAAGGCGGCCCCGCCATCGAGTCTTTCCGCCGCGCACTTACGGCTCTACCCTCGTCATATGCCGCGCGCTACGGTCTTCTCGTGGTCCTCGCCGGCTCGGGCAAAGTGGAAGCTGCGGAAGCCGAGTTCGAGCAATTGGCGAAGTCCGGAGCATCATCATCCGAAGGACGGGCCCTGGTTCGCCTCGGAGCTGCCCGCATCGCCATCGCCCACCGCGACTTTGCGCGGGCCGCCGCGCTCTATCGGGAGGGCCTGGCCGAATTCCCGGATGACGCCAATTCGAGCTACCTGCTCGGCCTCGTGTACATCAGCATGGACAGCCTCACGCAGGCGCGGGAGCGACTGGCCCGGGCCGTGGCGCTCGACCCCGGTCTTGACGCCGCCCGCGAAGCCCTCAAAGCAGTCGAAGCCGGACTCTCCCGCCGGAACGAACCCCCAATGCCCAAGCCGCAATGACCATACATTGGAGAAATGACCAATGCCCAGAACCCCGACCTCTGACATTGGTTATTGGGGTTTGATCGGTCATTGGTGCTTGGTCATTGGTCATGTTCCTCGCCTCGCTTGACTTGCAGGTTGCTCCTCAATAGAACTTACCGTGCCTGCGGTTAAGCCTACCCACCGCTGGCGGCTCCCCGCGCCGCCTGCCGGCGACGTTTCCGCGCTCAGCCGCGAATTGGAGCTTCCGGAACTGGCAGTTGACCTCTTGCTCCGCCGCGGATACTCAACCGCCGAAGACATCCGCTCTTTCCTCGACGTCTCCCCGGCCCGGTTGCGCAAGCCCGACCTGCTGCCGGATATCGCCCCCGCGACCGAGCGTATCGTCGCTGCGCTCAACCGCCGCGAGCGCATCCTCATCTACGGAGACTATGACGTTGACGGAGTGACCGGCACGGTCCTACTGGTCTCGGCCCTGGGCAAGCTCGGCGCCGACGTGCTCTACTACCTCCCTTGCCGCGAGACCGAGGGCTACGGCTTCTCAGCTCGCGGCCTTAAGCACGCGGTTGAGAACGGCGCGAAGCTGATTGTCACGAACGATTGCGGCTCGTCCGACCTTTCAACGCTGGCCGCAGCCAAAGACGCGGGAATCGACGTCATCGTCACCGACCACCACGAGCTAGTCAACCAGATAATCCAGAATTCAGAATCCAGAAACCAGAATGCAGAGTGTCCGGCCCCGGAATCTACAATCTGCAATCTGAAATCTGCAATCTGCAATCTGCAATCTCAAATGCCCTTCGCCTTGGTCAATCCCAAGCGGCAGGACTCGAAGTATCCGTTCCGCGAACTGGCCGGGGTCGGCGTCGCGTTCAAACTCGCCTGGAGCGTGCTCTCCGCCCTGAACCGGCCCAAGGAAGAGCTCATCGCCCTGCTCGACCTCGTCGGCCTCGGCACTATCGCCGACATCGTTCCGCTGGTTGATGAAAACCGCATCCTCGCGCGCATCGGACTTTCCGCCATACGGCGCAGCCCGCGTCCGGGCGTCAAGGCCCTGCTTAAGGTCGCCGGCATCGCTGACAAGCCCCTGACCGGCTACAGCGTCGGGTTCATGCTCGCTCCGCGCCTGAATGCTGCCGGCCGCGTCGGCCATGCCGAAATGGCCGCGCGCCTGCTTCTGACGCAGAACGAGTCCGAAGCTGCCGCGCTGGCTGCGGAGCTCGATAGCCTCAACCGGTCGCGCCAGGCGCTCGAAGAGAAGATACTCACCCAGGCAACCGCCCTCGTCGAGGCCGGCCGGCTCACCGGCCGCCGGACGATTGTCGTTGCTGCCGAAGGCTGGCACGAAGGAGTCATCGGCATCGTGGCCGCCAAACTCGTCGACCGGTTCTCGCGCCCCTGCGTTGTGGTCGCTCTCAAAGAGAACCGGGGCAGGGGCTCGGGTCGCTCGGTCTCGGGCTTCAACCTCCACGCCGCGCTTTCGGCCTGCTCCGAGCACTTGACCGCTTTCGGCGGGCACAAGTACGCGGCAGGCCTGAGCCTTGCGCGCGAGAAGCTCGCGCGTTTCAGCTCGGCTCTGGCCGAATACGCAGAGGGCTTTCCCGAGGATGTCTTCGAGCCGACGCTCCACATCGACGCGGTCGCGGCCATCGAGCAGATTGACGACGCCCTGCTCGACGCGCTCGAGAAATTCGAGCCGTTCGGGCCGGACAACGCCGTCCCGCTCTTCGCCTCGCTCAACTGCGAGGTCGTCGGCTACCCGCGCAAGGTCGGGAAGAACCATCTCAAGCTCACGATAAGGGCCGGCGAGCGCGCCCTCGAAGCCATCGCCTGGGGCCGCAGCGCGGAAATCGTCAACCTCGCTCCCGCGGGGCATGACCCGAAAATGGGGACTGTACCGCGCCCTGGGCGCTCCGAGGGACTGTCCCCATTTTCCAAGATCGACATCTGCTACTCGGTCTCGCGCCGCACCTGGAGCGGCCGCGCGTCCACCCAACTCACCCTCCACGACTTCCGAACTGCCCAGGAGAACTCCGAATGACCGACGAATGCCGGTTTCCTTCTCCTGTTCGTCCGTTACTTGCGCCCCACTGCAAACTGCCCACTGCAAACTGCAAACTGAATCCTCGCCCCGCGTATCCCGGCATCCATGGATAGCCAGGTTCCCAACCCGCAGGCGGAAACCGCGGACGGCGTCGAGTGCTTCGAGTACTCACCGGACTCCCGGCTCGTGCTCGACTTCTTCACCCGCCAGGGCGGCGTCTCGCCCGCTCCCTACGATTCGCTCAACGCCTCGTCTGCGGTCGGCGACGACGCTCGGAACGTCAAAGAGAACCTCGCGCGGGCGCGTCAGGCCGTCGGCGTGCGGTCGATTCTCCTGATGAAGCAGGTTCACTCCGACCAGATACTGACCATCACCGGCGAACGGACTCCGCCTCGTCCGCTCGAAGCCGACGCCTGCATCACCGACCGCGCCGGCCTGGCGCTCGGGTTGACGGTCGCCGACTGCCTGCCGGTCTACATCTACGGCGCCTACGCGGACTGCATCGGCATCGCCCACTGCGGCTGGCGCGGCACCGCCGCCCGTCTCGCCGAAAAGACCGCGCGGCAGATGTCGCGCCGCTTCCACGTGCGGCCGTCGGACCTCAGATTCGCGCTTGGGCCCTGCATCTGCCCGAACTGCTACGAAGTCGGCGATGACGTTCGCAGCGAGTTCGACAAGAGCTTCCCGTGGCCGGACCGGTTCTTCTCACCGGTCGCACCGAGCCGGAAGGTACGCGCAACTGGCCCGGCCAACGGACCCAAGTACCACCTCGACCTGCGCGGCGCCAACCGCTGGCTGCTTGCCAAGGTCGGGCTGCTGGAAACCAAGTCCATCGAACGCTGCACGTACGAAGAATCAGACCTCTTCTTCTCGGCCCGCCGCGACCAGACCACCGGCCGCAACCTCGCCGTCATCGCCCTCCGCCCGACCGGTCGGCGACGACCGGCAGACGACGCAGACTGACAAAGCGCGCCGACCTCGGCCGCGTCCGGTCGCAAGCTTTCGGTTGTTGATTGGAGGCTCAAAACAATAAGCCGGAGTTGAATATCTCCGGCTTTCCCTTCGTCCTTCGGCGCTCGCCTCAGGACTCGGCGGGAAATGGGGCTCGCAGGAACCCTCAACTCATTATCTCCCAGAACCGTTCGCCAGTCAAGCTTCGCGCCACCTGGACCCGCGCCACCTGCCGTCAAGGCAGCGCGGCGCGGGCGGGAACTGCGTCCTCGCAGGGAGCTGTCCGTGCCGGCTCAACCGGCAGCGGAGTCCCGCCCACTACGAGACCGAGCCACGGAAAACAGGGACTGACCGCCAGAAACGGGGACTGTACCGCAGCGAATCCGATGAGCTACTCCGAGGGACTGTCCCCCTTTTCGGTACGCGACGCGTTCCTCGCGTCGCTCCGTGGACGTGTCCCCTTGGGACTGTCTCTGCTTTCCCGTTACGGCGCCGACGGAGCAGGCGCGTTGAAGACCTCGGAGTGGATGGACTCGAGCACGGCCTCAGTCAGGCCGCACAACCGCCGGTACGGACCTTCCGTGTTCTCTTCGGCGTTCCGCGCGAAGCAAGCGGCGAAGCTCGCCGGGAAGCTCCGGCAGAAGTACCCTCGGCCGCGCAGTCCCTTGCACCTGAACGTGCACCCCGACGCGTATCTTCACCTCTACCTTCACCTCTACCCGGACCTCTACCCATCGCTTTACCGCGAGTTGTTCGAGAAGTCGTACCGGCCGTTGTTCCAGCGGTTGTTCGCGCCGTTGTCCGCTTCATTGTTCGCCGCGTAGACCCTTGGCTTTTGGCTCTTGACCTTTGACTTCTTCCCTCGGCTGCTGCCGCCCCCCAGGCAGTAGGTGGGTCACCCACTCCCCGGCCGAATTGTGTTCCGGCGCCTGGGTGATACCATACGTTGTGGCGCCGAGCAGGAACCCGGCGCCCCGACCGCATGAGACAACAACAACAAGCGCGTCCTGCCGTCCGGCGGTGCAGCTTCTCAA
>Ga0172366_10005381_pt1 | contig 10070 bp, 6 predicted proteins | sample LakKivSesite69cm_FD_114533 | JGI IMG/M metagenome (GOLD analysis project Ga0172366, IMG submission 114533) | Sediment microbial communities from Lake Kivu, Rwanda - Sediment site 69cm | ecosystem: Environmental > Aquatic > Freshwater > Lake > Sediment | place: Rwanda: Western Province, Lake Kivu...
ATGGGGTGTCCTTTGACGAAACCGACAACGACTACATCTCCGTGGCCGGAGGCGAGCTCCGGTTCATTGTGAACTCGCTCTTTGACATCCTGGGCAGGAACCTGAGCATCATATCCTACGACGCGTGCCTGATGGGCCTCCTGGAGGTTGAATACGAGGTAAAGGACTTCGTTGATGTCTCGGTTCACTCCGAGGAGACCGAGCCCTGGGACGGCTATCCCTACGACATGCTCATGCCCTGGCTGAATTCCAACCCCAGCGCCTCACCGCAGGAGCTCGGACACAACTTCGCTGAGATATATGTGGATAGCTACAGTCCGGGCGGAACCCAGTATGACGGCTCATCAAACATAACCCATTCAGCGGTTGACCAGGGACCCTGGTATACCAGGTATTGTCTGGCAGTGGACGAGTTCTCAAGGGAGCTCATAAAGGCTGGCGGAAAGAACCAGACACAGATAAGCTCGTGCTACCAGAACGCCCAGCGCTACGCTGATTCTGACCCGATGGACCTTTACGACTTCGCGGAAGCCATAGCCGGGACAGGTTCTTTGCCGGCCGAACTTCGGGCCGCTGCGCAGGCTCTGGTGGACATCCAGGGAGATGGCTCGGTCTATAACGACACAGCTTTGATAGGCTCATTCTGGTATGACAACGACGATCAGTGGGGCTCGGTTGCTGGCAGTCATGGCATAGCCATATACGGACCGACGGGTTCGCCTTCCTCCGCGTGGAGAAACCTCTGCTGGGCGGATAACTCATCCTGGTGGTGGTTCATAAACGGGTCAACATCCCTGCCAAATCAGGCAATACTCACATACCATTCCAATTCCTTGGGTGATAGCCTCTCTTATGGTGCGAGCTCGTTCACCGTGACCCTCATTAACTCAGGAGGACAGACAGCAACCGGGGTATCAGCGACCCTATCCTCCCCGGACCCCTATATCACCATAAACCAGGCCAGTTCCTCTTATCCGGACATAGCCTCCGAGGCTACCGGGGCATCATCGTCCAGCTACCAGATCACCCTGGATGGCTCGTGTCCAAGGGGCCACAGGATCCCCTTCTTCCTGGAAATAACCGCGGCAAGCTACACGAACACCTCCGGTTTCAACATGATAGCCGGCGGGGGAACGGATGTCTGCGAGAACCCGTGCGAGGGCATAAACAGCACGACACTCCTGCCGTTCGCGAACCCTGTGAAGGGCAGCGCCAAGATAGAATTCGCCCTCTCCGGGAAGGCTAACGCGACCCTGAGGGCATATGACGCGACGGGCAGGCTCGTGGCAAATCTTTTCTCTGGAAAAGGCCAGGGTGTTAAATCCATCACATGGAATCCAGAGCCGGGCGCATATTTCCTGAGGCTTGAGGAGGGCGGCATTGCGAGGACAGCCAAGCTGGTGGTGACAAGGTAGACGCGATTCACGCGAAACCAAGGGGGCCGGGAGGCCCCCTTTTTGATGAATGAACATGCAACAGGGGCGAGGCATCTATGGCCCACCAGGCAATCTTGCCCCGCGTCCCTCGCCTGCCTTATCCTTTATTCATGCTCCTGAAGATCCTTCTGGCAACCACATGGACGGTCTGTCTTGACCCAGGCCACGGGGGCTCTGACCCTGGCGCGGTCGGGCTTTATTACCTGGAAAAGCAGGCGAACCTTGATGTGGCTTTCTGGGCAAAGTTCTACTTTGAGCAAGCGGGCCTCCCAGGGGACACGGTTATAATCGGCATGACAAGGACAACGGATGTGTATGTCTCCCTGGCTGACAGGGTCTATTACGCGAACTCCAACGGGTTTGACCGTTTCGTCTCGGTTCACCACAACGCCTACAACACTCAAATCCAGGGAACGGAAACCTTCTGCCACCCGAACGGATCGGCGAACTCCTTCGCGATGAGGGACAGCACCCACCCCTGGCTATTGTGGGCTTTTGGATACAACGACCGGGGCGCGCAGACCGCTGACTTCTATGTGCTCAGGGAGACCGTGATGCCAGCCATACTGGGCGAGGCGTCTTTCATGGATTATCACGATGGATACGACGAGTCCTACAGGTTCTTCACCCACTGGAACAGGCACGACGAAAGGGAGGGCTATGCCTACGCGTGGGGGGCCTCTGGCCACCCGCACATAGCGCCGCCGGTCTTCCAGCAGGCATACAGCATCTCAGGGACGGTCAGCCTTTCCCCGCCGCAAGCGCAGGCCATCCACCTCTATTGCTTCCTGAACTACTCCGACTCGCTGGTTGCCTACAGGGCATTGTCGGGCCCAGGAGCATTCAAGATTGACTCGCTTCTCCCGGCTACCTATGACCTGTATTTCTGCTCGGAGGGCTACAACTCCGCTTTCATACCCAACATAGCGCTCAGCTCGGACACATCGGGGCTTTCTGCGACGCTATACGAGGCGTGGCCAGAGGTCATCGTGGACAACCTTGACCCAGCGTGCTTCAGACAGGGGACATGGCTCGTGTCCGAGTGGTCAACCCAGTATTACGGCCTGAACTACATCTGGGCCGATGGAACGGGGATAAAAAAGCTCCTGTTCATGCCCGAACTGCCACAGACAGGAGAATACGAGGTCTCCGCCTGGTTCACCCAGGGCTGGAACAGGGCCCAGAACGCGCCCTATGTTGTCCACCACGCGGGAGGGGTTGACACCTTTTATGTGGACCAGACGACCGGCGGCGGCCATTGGGTATCCCTGGGGATTTTCAGCTTCAACGGGGGCCAGTCCGGCTATGTTGAGCTGGGCAACTGGGGCCTTTTGCCGGACTCCACACGGGTCGTCATAGGCGATGGCCTTAAGTTCGCGTCAACAACAAACATCAGCGAAACCAATGAGACCTTAATCAGGCCGTTCTTTGACCAGTCCGGCCTCGCGCTGATCCTCCCGCCAGATCACCCTGGTGCAAAAGCAAGCATCTACGATCCGGCCGGGAGGATGGTCCAGAGCCGTTTAATGGGGCCTGGCGAGAACCGGTGGGAGATAAGGGGACTTCAGGCCGGGGTCTACTTCCTGCGGCTGGCCTGGGAAGGAAGGCCTTTTGTGTTCAAGTTCATAACGAGGTGATGAATGCGTTTTTACCACGCTAAAAAGGAAGATACGGAGAGGTCTTACCCTTGCGCTTGCGAGCCGTGGGGGATATTCGGGCCTGAGGCCCTTGAGACCTCAAGGGCGTGGCTAGGAAATTACCTGGGCGAGCGCTACGAGTCTTTCCAGGCAGAGGATGACAAAGGGAATGTGGTTGGTGAGATTCTCTGGTCATGGTCAGAGAACTCCCTGGGTCGCATGAGGACAGAACCCCGCGTCGCGATAATATCCTGCGTATGGGTCAGGAGCCAGGATAAGGGAAAGGGCGTCTGGAAGGGAATGCTCAAGGCTTTAACCAGCGATCTGAGGGCAAATGGAGCGAAGGGCGTCCTGGTTGCAACAACGGATTACCAGGGCTACATGCATCGTTCACACTTTCAGAAACCTGGATTCAGGGTTCTCGGAGAACACGATGGCACGGTTATCATGTTCTATCCCCTGAACCAGGAATCCGTTGAATACAGTTTTGCCGAGGAACATGTGCCATCAGGGCCGGACGATAAGGTGACCATCCACATCTTCAGGAACCTCCTATGCCCCGTCGCATCAGAGCTTTTCAGCAAGGTTGAAAAAATAGCCATGAAGTTCGGGGACAGGGTCCAGGTGATAAGGGTGGAATCCGACCGCGAGGCCTTTGAGAGATACGGGACTGCCGGGGGGCTTTACATAAACGGCCAGCAAAGGTTTGTCCTGCCAAGGGACGATGATGTCATAAGAGACCTGCTCAAAGAGGAGGTAGCAAAACTATGATTTTTCTTCTAGCCTTGACTGTGGAAACCGATACCCTCTGGGTTCAGCCCTCTGAGCCCGGCATGTTTGGCGGCGGCCAGATCACAGGCGCCACGGTCACCGGCGGCGCGCTGATTGCCTGGACGCCTGATCTATCCTGCTGGATGGCCAGCATGACCATGATTGACAAGGCTTTCAGGATGAAGAGCGCGATAATGGCACCGGGGTTTCTCTCGGACTGGTTCTCCGGTGGCATAGGCAACGTTGGCGCGTTCCTGGAGGACGGGACGCCCCTTTATATGGGCGTAAAGGAAAACGACAAGGCCTATGTGGGAGCCGGGGAGGAGCTCTACGGGCCATACGGGGCCGGTGCCATGGCTTTCGCGGTCTCGCCAGACGGGAAGCACTGGGCAAAGGTCATGGGCAAGGGCAAGGGTTTTGTGCTCGTGGCCGACGGCAAAGAGGCTGGTGGCCCGTATGATTACATCTGGCCGGTGTTCTACGATTCCTCGTCTTCCCACCTGTATTACAGGTTCACCGATGGGGATTCCTGCGGCCTGGTGCGGGATGGCGAGTTGCTCTTCAAATACCAGTGGATAGGCGTTGAGATATTCGTGCGGGGAGATACGATCTTCTGCGATGTCGGTAAGGAGGGCACCTGGAAAGGGAGCGATTGGAAGGGCTCCGAGGCACTTGCCAGGAACGGGGAGGTCATCTCGGGTTGGTATAAGGCCCTTTACCTGCTGGGACTCCCTGGGGGCAAACCCGCTTTTCTTTGCGAGGATAAGGCCGGGGACTGGCTGGCCATCGGGGACACGGCGTTCGGGCCTTATCCCTCTATTGCATACGCGGTAAAAGGCCCGAAGGGCAACATCTACTACTGTGTGACCGAAAAGGACGGGGCTGTAATATATGAGAATGGAGAACCCATAACACCCAGGGGGACAAAGGCTGTCCTGGAGGCTTTTGTGGACGAGCCGGCTCTCGGCTATTCTCCAAGCGCTTCCAGACAAGGCGTCGCATACACGGAGACCAGATTGGACGGGAAATCCTATGTTGTCCTGGGCGAAAAGAAATATGGGCCCTATACCGCGCTGACCGTGAACCTGCCGGTTGTTTCACTGGACGGAAAGCATGTGGCCTGGGTGGCAAAGGAGGAAGACACGGAAAGGGTCTATCTGGATGGAAAAGCACAGCAGGGATTTGATGAGATCATCGTGCCGTGGAAGAACCTGAGATTCTCCCCGGATGGAAAACACCTGGTTTACCTTGCCAGGGACAAATTGGGGGTCTGGGCAGTGCTGGATGGGAAGGCAGTCGCGGGGCCCTTTGTTGATCCATCCGTAGCAGGCAAGCTGGGGACAACGGTCTCCGACATATACATCACGGACAAGGAGATGGCGGTTATCGGAACCAGCTGGAAGGAAGGAGGGCTGATAAGGATTCTCAGGGTCAGGGTGAGGTTCTAGCCGTTGTAGGGGCAGGTCCCGGTGCCTGCCCTTTCCCCACGATGCGTCCTTGAACCATATTGTTTCCCCGCTCTAAAATATTCACTATGGCTGAGATAGCGAGGATAGCGGGCTCGCTTGTGGTTGGCGATGGCCTCAGGGGAGTCCAGATGAACGAGATAGTCAGGGTTGGAAAGGAAAAGCTCGTGGGGGAGGTGATAAGGCTCTCCGGAGACACCGGGTTCATCCAGGTCTACGAGGATACATCCGGCCTCTTCGTTGGAGAGCCGGTGGAGCGCACGGGCCAGGCGCTATCAGTGGAGCTGGGGCCAGGCCTCCTTGCAACCGCTTTTGACGGGGTCCAGCGCCCCCTTGAGCTCATAAAGACCGAGGCCGGGGACTGGGTCACCAGGGGAATTGATGTCCCCGCGCTTGACCCCGAAAAGGAATGGGATTTCGTGCCACTCGTGAAGGAAGGTGACAGGGTGGAGCTTGGTGATGTGCTGGGCGAGATCCAGGAGACCAAGAGCATCATGCACAAGGTCATGGTTCCCCCGTCCCTGAGGGGAAGGTTCCACCTGACCCAGGCTGACATGGACGAGAAGTTCACGGTGGTAAGGATATCAGGCGGAAAACACAGGATACACGATACCATAGCTGTCCTCAGGGACGAGGGCGGCAAGGAATACGAGGTGAGGATGGCGCACAGGTGGCCCGTCCGGATAGCGAGACCGGCCGAGAAAAAGCTCCTTCCTGAGGTCCCCCTGATAACAGGCCAGCGCGTCCTTGACTTCTTCTTTCCCATTGCCCTTGGAGGGAACGCGGCAATACCAGGGGGATTCGGAACCGGAAAGACCGTTACCGAGCAGACCCTTGCCAAGTTCGCGCGCGTTGACATCGTTATTTACATAGGCTGTGGCGAGCGCGGGAACGAGATGACCGAGGTCCTGGCAGAGTTCCCGGAGCTGGAAGACCCAACCAGGCCGGGCGCGCCCTTGATGGACAGAACCATACTGGTTGTCAACACCTCAAACATGCCCGTCGCGGCTCGCGAGGCATCCATCTACACGGGAATAACCATGGCCGAATTCTACAGGGACATGGGCTATAACGTGCTCCTCCTTGCGGATTCAACATCCCGGTGGGCCGAAGCCCTCAGGGAGATGAGCTCTCGTCTTGAGGAGATGCCAGGCGAGGAGGGTTATCCTACATATCTTTCCTCAAAGCTCGCGGCCTTCTACGAGAGGACAGGAAGGGTTTATCCCCTGGGGGGGAGGGATCAGATAGGCTCTGTGACCGCTGTGGGCGCGGTCTCGCCGCAGGGAGGGGATTTCTCCGAGCCGGTGACGCAGAGCACCCTCAGGGTTGTCGGCGCTTTCTGGGCTCTGGACTCTGACCTTGCCCGGCGCAGGCATTACCCAGCGATAAACTGGCTAACCTCCTACACCCTTTATTACGGCCTGGTCAGAAAGTGGTTCCACGAGAACTCGGACGAGGCGTGGACAGAGATGCGCAACTGGGCCTCGGAGATGCTCCAGCGCGATGCGGAGCTCACAGAGATAGTGCAGCTTGTTGGCCCGGACGCTCTGGAGGATGCGGAGCGGGTTCTCCTTGAGACAGGCGCCCTGATAAGGGAGACCTTTCTCCAGCAGAACGCTTTCCATGAGGTTGACGGCTCCTCTTCTCTCCAGAAGGACCTGATGATCCTGAACATCATAAAGTTCTTCAACGAACGCGCGATGGACGCGGTGAAGGCAGGGAGATTTCATGCGGAAGACCTGCACAGCCTCCCGGAGATAGAGGAAATAGAAAGGCTCAAGGAGCTCCCGGACGAGGATTGCAAGGCAAAGATAGCCGAGATAACCGAGTCCCTGAAGGCAAAGCTGGGATGAAGTCGGATAGGGGCGGGCCATACAATCTTGCGATAGATTTGGCACCGGAGCCTCGTATGCAAGCACCTTTCAGCAGAAATTGTGGTTGGATAACCACTGGCGCCCCGTATCCCTGATCCCATGTTCATAATCACGGGCCTTCTCCTCGCCGGCGTCAACGATGTCTCCGTGGTTGAGGTCTATGGCGCAACGGTATTCTCCGAGAAGGATATAATAGAGGTCAGTAACATCCGGAAGGGCAAGCCATTCAGGATGGCTGTGGTTCGTGGCGGGGAGATACGGATAAAGGGCCTCTACGAGTCAAAGGGATACTTCATGGCCGTTGTGACCGACAGCATTATCCAGACGGACAGGGGAATGGAGGTCCACCTTTTCATAGACGAGGGCCCCAGGGCAAGGATAGTTGACATAATCCCGGAGGGAATGGAGGCCATAGATAGCCTCTCCCTGCAGAGGATACTGATGAGGTCGGTTCCAAAAGACCTGCCGGCCCCATACGACGAGGCAATAATAGCCTCCATAGAGCAATCCCTTTACTCCCTATACCAGAACTCGGGCTTTCCACTGGTGGAGGTGATATCCGAGACCGACGAGGTGGCTCCGAATCTGATGGCGATAAGGGTGAAGATAAGCGAGGGCCCGCGGGTGCGCGTGCGCGAGGTCGTGGTGCGTGGCAACAGCAAGGTGAAAACGGAAATAATAGAGAGGGAGATAGTCATAAAGGCAGGACGGCCCTACAATTTTGAAGAGATAGCAGAGTCCCAGCGTAGGATATACGCGACAGGACTCTTTTCCTCGGTGGAGTATTCCATTGACAGCCTGGGCCCGAACGACACCCTGACCGTCCTCTACTTTACCGTGCGCGAGGCCAGCCCCAGATACATAGACCTGGGCGGCGGCTACCATACCCCGCAGGAGCTGCAAGCAAAGGCGGGAATAGGCCACCTGAACTTCTGGGGCAGGGGCCAGAGGGTTGAACTCTCCGGGGAAGCCTCGTGGAATTTCCTGTGGTTCAGCCAGGACACCGTTTCCAGTTTCCCCAGGCGAAAGGTCAAACTAACTTACTCCGAGCCATATTTCCTGGGCTTCCGGCTTGACGCAACCGCGACCGGCGCATATTCCTATGATATTGACCTGGAATACGAGGATTACACTGTCACCTTTCTCACGAGGAAATACCTGGGCAGGATCTGGAGCATTTCTCCAGGCGTCAGGTGGTCCTACAGCAAGAGCATCGTGACAAGGCCCACCGCGACTGACAGGGTCGTCGTGAATGCCTTCACCCAGGAGCTGATGCTTGATTCAAGGGACAACATCTTTGACCCCATGTCCGGGGCCTACGGCAGGTTCAGGCTGGAGGAGGCAGGCTGGATTCTCCGAGGTGGCGCTGACCTGATAAAGAGCTTTGTCTCGCTCTCAACATACTCAAAGCTGACGAAGGGCGGGTATCTCCTCGCGGCAAGGGTCTCTCTTGGACAGATAGAACCCTACGGGCGATCATCCAGGGTTCCATACACGGAGCGCTTTACCCTGGGAGGCGACGGGACGGTCCGTGGCTACACCAGGTATTCAATAGGGGCCTACGACCCTCGAGGGATAAAATCCGGCTCCGCGTTCCTGAACGCGAATCTGGAACTCAGGAAACACCTAAGCAAATCCTGGGGATTCGCCCTGTTCACGGATGCGGGCGGCCTGTGGAAAAACCTGAATGCGGTGGATTTCAGCGAAGTAGCCGTCTCATGCGGCTTGGGCATCAGGTATTACCTGCCAATAGGCCCTGTAAGGCTTGATTGGGCAAGGCCTGTGGTCAATTACTCTGGCTGGGGGATAATCCATCTGGGCCTGGGCCACATGTTCTGACGCGATTTCAGGTTGGGTAGCCCAGGGATTTTATGCCCCCTGAGCAAAAAGAGCGAAATTCGTTCGCCCCTACTTTTTTCTGGTTATCCTGAAAACCCTCCCCCCCTCTCCGTCCAGGACATACAAGGCGCCATCGGGCCCCGGCTTCACATCAACGGGCCTCCCCAGGTCAAGCGGAACATCCTTGACCTGGTAATCTCCCTTTTTCCTGAAGACCTTGACCAGCCGCGGCCTGGTGTCCTCTTTCCTGAGGAAGGGGTCGCCAAAACAGGCAACATAGAGGGTGTCGTTCCAGAAGCAGAGGCCCCGTGGGTAATCGCCCGGGCCAAGGTGAACGGAAATCCACTCGCCCTTCGGGTCAACCCTGTATACGCCGTCAAGGGTCTGGTAGTAGTCCGGGGGATAACAGCCGGGATCGGTGACCCAGAGGGTGTCCCCCTGGAAAGCGAGGCCCCAGGGGTCGTGAAAGCCTTTCGAGAAGACCTCCAGGCCACTGCCATCCTTCCTGAACCTGAGAACCGTGCCGGAGAGCGCGTGCGAGGAAGAGAAGCAGTCCTCCTCGCCCTGGCCAAGGTAAAGCCTGCCGCCCGGCCCGACCAAGAGGCCGTTGTTGGAACAGGCGCCCTGGGAGGGCAGGCCAGCAACCACATCCGTCAGGGTTCCCTTGAAAAACGCGCTCACCTTTCCCCTGTGGGAAACGAAAAGGGTTTCTCCGGCAAGCGCGAGACCATTCACCGGGGGTTTCAGTCCCTTGATGACCAGGCGGGTCGTGTCGTTCCTGGCGACCCATATTTTCCCGTCCTCCTCCGCCACATAAAGGCTTCCCCCGGAGAAGACCATCGCGGTTGGCCTGGTGAACCGGAAAGCCAGGGTGTCAACCCTGAATTCTGCCCCCGCGGAGAATAGAAGGGGAAGTAAGGAGAGCATCTCTATATGACGGACAGCAGGTGTCCCAATTTGCGCTTCTTCGCCTCCAGGTAGTCCCTGTTGTGGTCGTTTGGCTCTATTTCCAGGGGCACGCGCTCGGTTATCTCTATGCCCATGGCC
>Ga0172366_10005382_pt1 | contig 10069 bp, 7 predicted proteins | sample LakKivSesite69cm_FD_114533 | JGI IMG/M metagenome (GOLD analysis project Ga0172366, IMG submission 114533) | Sediment microbial communities from Lake Kivu, Rwanda - Sediment site 69cm | ecosystem: Environmental > Aquatic > Freshwater > Lake > Sediment | place: Rwanda: Western Province, Lake Kivu...
CTATTTCTTTTCCATCAACAATATGCCTTTCAATTTTGGCGATATTGTGAGCGACATCGTAAAGCTGAACTAAGGGCGAAGCTTTTTCTCCTAAAATAGTTTTCCACGCCTGCCTGACGAAATGGCTAATCATCTGCCTGTTTGCCCATGCGTAGTTTGCGCCGCAACACATTGCTGAAAAATATCTTTTTCCTTCGGGGGAATTTATCGGACAAGCGGCCAGCTCTTTATCGGGTAAATTAATTCCATATTTTGGCATCGCCCGCATCATTACTTGAATATAATCAGTGGCAATCTGATGGCCCAAACCGCGGGAGCCGGTATGAATCATAATAATCGCCTGGTCTTTGAATAAACCAAAAACTTCGGCGATATTTTCGTCAAAAATTTCCGCCACTTTTTGAATTTCCAAAAAATGATTTCCAGAGCCAAGAGTTCCGACCTGATCCCTGCCTCTGTTTTTGGCTCGGTCGGAAACTAACGACGAATCGGCACCAGTTAAAACCCCGCCGGCCTCGCAATTAGCAATATCGTCATTTTCGCCGTATCCCTGCCTTACCAGCTCTTTGGCTCCGCCTTCCAAAATTTTGTCAATTTCTTTTATTGAAAATTTTATTTTTCTTCCCCTGCCCAAACCAGATGGTACTTGCCTTTGAATTTCCGATGCCAAATTTTCAAGATACGGTTTTAAATCTTTTTCAGAATAAGAAGATTTTAGAACCCTCATCCCGCAGTTAGAAACAACAAAATTATTGGCTATAAAATTGTGGTCTGAATGATTAACTGTAAGGTCGTAGACCAAATCGCAATAGGGTTCTTTCTTTATTTCTTCTATCTCGTCAGTTATAAATCCGTGATTCCCAAATTGATGATCTTTGATGTAATCAGCAAAAGAGCAAAAATTAAAAGCGATTCTCGGCATTCCTCTTTGAGACCAAATTGAATGTTCAATAAATCGTTTTCCAAGAAATTCCATTTTATACCTTAAAACCAATTCTCTTGCCGGAATGCCTTGAGAATAAAGATTTTTTACTAATTCTCTTGTTCCCTTGCGAATTTCTAAAATTTTTTGCTTTTCTTTTAAGAAACCTACTGCCAAACAGGATAATTTTTGTTTTTCTAAGTTATATTCAAAACCGACAGTCTGGAAAAAAATTATCAGATTTTCCATCCTTTCGAAAATTTGAAACCGCAATCCCGTAGTGAAACCAAAGTTACCCAATTCTTCCACCTCAGCCACCTCGGACGACCGCACATTAAATTCTCTTAATAGATTTCTTATATCGTTAAGAAAATCCTTGCCGTTTTTCGCAAAGATTTTGGCTTTGTTTATATTCAATGTCGGAGCATAAAAATTATATTTATTGATTGTAGCAGGTTTAGACAATTCAGCGCCAAAAAAAGAAGCCAAGAATAGTCTTTTTTGCCAAAGAGGGCAAGAATTTAACCATCGAGGCACTCTAAATTTCTGCGCCGTTTTATTACCTAAGGGCAGGCCTAAAACATAAAGCAATAAAACTAAACCAGTTGAATGAGAAAAAAGACAATGCTCTTCAAAAGAAAAATTCGAGATGCCATAACGGGTTCTGATTATATGATTTCTTCTTCGCGTATAAATATATGAACTAATGCCAAGTTTGCCTAAATCTGCTTTTATCGCTTTTAAATCTTCCAATTTGCCATAGAAAGAAATTTGGCCTTTTTTTCTTTTTCCTATAAAATTGGCTGTTCCGTCGCCAAAAATAAAACCTAAAATTTTAATTAGATAAGGCGTCTGCCAAGAATTGTATTTGAGGTTCAAGAAACCTTTTTCTTTTAACCACTTAATAATTTGGGGATGACGGTTGCCATTATCACCTAAATTTAAGCTATCCAAAGCTAATTTAATTTTCTTCTCGTTAATTATCTCCCCAGTTTTTGGCTCCTCGTAGCATATACCAGAAAAAGGGTATAAAACTATTTTGTCTTGAGTTTTGAGCTTTTCGGATTTTTTCATCTCTTTTCCGGTAAAGATTGGATGATCCGCCGTGACTTTTAAAAAAAATCCCGACTTCGTTTTGATAGAATAAAGAGAATTATTTTCTTGCCGAGAGAAAAAAGAAATTATTGAAGTGTCCTTTAATTTCTTATTCTGTTTATTCAACAAAGAAAGCGAGATAGATTTCCAATATTTTCTCAAATCTTTTACCGAAAGATAGGAGCCGAAAGAAAGATTAATTTTAGAATCCGGATGGATGCAATTGATGTCAAAACCAACACCTCCGGGCGAAATCACTCCGCCTTCCATTTTCATTGCCGCCACCCCGCCGATAGGAAAACCATAGCCCTCGTGAATATCGGGCATAGCAATACTGTATTTTAAAACTCCGGGCAACGTCGCGACATTAGTTAATTGAACGATTGATTCATCGATCAATGCGTTTTCTAACATTTTTTCTGAAGCATAAATTCTTGCCGGAACTCGCATCTCGGTTTTGTCAGATTTCGGCAATTCCCACAGAACGTCATTTATTTTTTTGAAATCTTTTTTGGAAATCATATATCAAAAACGATAACCGCCTCCCAACCATCGGCGACCTGTTTAACCTCTAAATCATGATAAGTAACTGCTTTTATATCTTCGCCAAATCTCTTTACCTTTTCGCCCGCAATCTCGCCTTCAAGTTCTGTATCTGTCAATTTTGATATTTTCAGATTGAAATAGGCCTCTTTTTTAACCTGGCTTAAATAAAGCGTCTCATTTAAAAAATCAGCCAAAAGAGTGGCTGAGTCTAAAGATTTTATTTTTACTTTTCTTTCTGTATTTTTTTTTGAAACTTCTGGCTTCATGTTCTCCGACATGGCAAAAAGAGCGTTCTGAAAAATATTTTCTTTGGTTCTCCCGAAAATTCTTATTTTTAAATCGGAAATATGGGGCAAAATCTCGTATTTTTTTTCTTTAAAACTCATTCATATATTTTAGCTCATATCGCAGAAAATAAAAAAGCCCAGTTCTTTGAAGAACCGGGCTTGCGATAGGACCGGCACGGCACTCAGGGGCTTTGAGGGTGGGCTGTAAAAGAAAGTTGAGTGCCGTCGCGGGCCTGGGTTGGCAAATCTAAAATGCCTTTAATGTTCTGATAAAATCTTAACATAATTATTTAAGAATAGCAACGCTGTTTAGTTTATCTTTAAGCTCCTCTTTTACAACTTCTCTATCATCCCAAGGGATCTTATTCGCGCCAATCACCATTTTTTGTTCAGCGCCTTTTCCCAGCGCCAAAACAATATCGCCCTCTTTTGCCATTTCCAAACCCTTTCTAATCGCCTCCCGCCTATCTAAAATTTTCTCGTATTTTGGTCCCGCATTCTGCGGGATGAAATTTGGAATTTGCGAAAATCCGCTTTCTATCTCTTCTATAATTTTAAGCGGATTTTCGTCATATGGATCTTCATTGGTGAGAATTATAAAATCCGAGTATTTAGCCGCGATTTTTCCGAGCACCGGCCTTTTCCATTTGTCGCGGCCTCCACCAGCCGAACCGAAAATGGAAATAATTTTGTTATGCGGCATTTTTTTGACAACATTAAAAACTTCTTCATAAGAATCCGGGGTGTGGGCCAAATCAACTATAACCTTAAATGGTTTTTCAATTATAACTTCCATTCTTCCCGGAAGGCCGTTTATTTTTTCCAGCGCTTTTTTGGAAATCTCCAGCAAAACGCCTTCGGATAATCCTACGCAGATTGCGGCGAGAGCGTTATAAGCGTTAAATCCGCCGACTAGTTTTAAACTGAAATCTATATTTTGTATCTGGAAATTTGCGCCACTTGGCGTCTCATAAAAATTTTTAGCAAAAATTTTTTGATCATTGGTATTTGAAATTTGGAATTTTGAAATTTTAAAGCCGTATCCGATCTTTTTCTTTACTGGAAATCTCAAAAAATATTCCGCATTATTGTCGTCTAAATTAACAATATGAATATTTTTTACCGCCTTAAATAATTTTCCCTTCGCTTCCCGATATTTTTCAAAAGAACCATGCGCCTCAATGTGCTCCGGTCTTAAATTGGTGAAAACCGCGGTTTTAAAATTGATGAATTTATGCCGATATTGGGCAATTCCTTCCGAAGTTACCTCAACCAAACAGTATTGGCACCTTTGATTAACCATCTGTCGCATCAGTTTCTGTAAAACAAAACGACCGGGCATTGTCATATGATAAGGATTGAGCCATTCTTTTTGCCCGACTTTTATGGTTGCCGAGGAAATCCAGCCGACTTTAAATCCGGCTTCTTCCAAGATTTTCCCGGCTAAAATCACTGTTGTTGATTTTCCTTTTGTCCCCGTTACGCCGATAATTGTCATCTTCCGCGAAGGAAAACCATAAATAACTGCGCCCAAAAAAGCTGTTAGATAATGATAAAATCCGACCAAAAATTTAGGAGCAAGTTTTTTAATTTCTGCCTTCATATTATCTCCAATCTAACACAAAGTTTTAAATGATAAAAGCCGTCTCGCTGAAAGTGGACGGCTTTTAAATTTTACGATCTGGCGCTTCGTCCGACCGCCTTTTTATCCTCGCCGCTTCTTGCCAATGCTTTGGTTTTCCTATTGCCGGCAGACCGGCACTTCAGACAAAAGTATTCGTCGCATCTGCCACAAGCAATAATCGCTTCGTCCGACCCTTTTTCCATTCTGTCTCCTTTTTGTTTTTAAAGAACAGAAACAAAAAGACCTCTTTCAAAGAAGAGGCCGTAAGTTTTAAGAGCAAACAAACTACCTCTTCTTTAGAAGAAGTTTAATGGCCAAAATTCTAACTGTGATTTCCAAAAATTTGTTCATTGTTTCAATTTTAGCAGATACAAAACGTTCGTCAACTCTCTCTCCCTAAAATTCTCAAGGCGGTTTTTATTCTTCCTTCGGCATCCTGTATGTCTGGCGGAACCTGGTTTAAAGCATCCTTGGCGTCCTGCCTTGAAAAACCAAGATTCACCAAAGCCGCTTCGGCATCATCCAAAACAGCCGCCCTTTTCGGCGCCGCGAAATTTTTGATTTTTCCGGAAAGCTCCATCATTATCGCCATCGCCCTTTTTCTGCCTATGCCGGGTATTCCCTCAAACACATTTCCGTCCTGGGCCGCAATTTTATCTTTAATTCTTTCCAAGGGCCCGATTGAAGAAATTTCAATCGCGGCTTTCGGGCCTATGCCGCGGATATCGTTTAAAATTTCAAAAAACTCCAGCTCCTTTTCGTCCAAAAAACCGTACAAATCCATCGCATTTTCCCTTATATTATGGAAACAAAACAGCTTGAGATTCTGTCCAATCTGTGGTATGCTATAGAGAGTTTTCTGCGATAAAAACACTTTGTATCCCACTCCGTTCACATCTAAAATGATAAACTTCTCTCTTTCGGCGATGATTTTTCCGGAAAGATAGGCAATCATAAAATATAATCCGAATGTTGCAAATTATATCCGAATGCCCCGAATGACATATATTCGTATCATTCGAATGCCATTCGTAGATTCGGATTATAATTATTATACATGCAATTCAGATTATTATCAAAATTCAAACCAGCCGGAGACCAGCCCCAAGCGATTGAAAAACTGGATAAACATCTGAAATCTGGCGCAAAACATCAGGTGCTTTTGGGCGTGACCGGAAGCGGAAAAACGTTTGATATGGCGAATGTGATAAAAAAAATTCAGAAGCCGGTTTTAGTGATAAGTCCGAACAAAACTTTATGCGCCCAGCTTTACCAGGAGTTCAAGGAATTTTTTCCCGACAACGCTGTCCATTATTTTGTAAGCTATTATGATTATTATCAGCCCGAAGCTTATATCCCTCAAACCGACACCTATATTGAAAAAGACGCCAAAATCAACGAAGAAATTGACCGGCTTCGGCATGCCGCTGTCCAGGATTTACTGACCAGAAATGACGTCATAATCTGCGCATCTGTTTCCTGCATCTACAATATCGGCTCTCCGAACAATTACCAGAATGTTTCTTTGGAAATAAAAGCTGGCAAAAAAATACAAAGAAAGGAATTTCTCGGCCGGCTGACAAATTTGCAGTATCAAAGAAACGATATAGATTTTAAGCCCGGCGCTTTTCGCGTCCGCGGGGACATTGTTGATATTTTCCTTGTAACGGGAAAAGAAATTTTAAGAACAGAATTTTTCGGAGATGTGATTGAAAAAATATCAATCACAAAAAATATTTTAAATTACCAGTTTGAAAATCATAATCAGCCGATAAAAATATTTCCGGCTCATTTTTGGGTGACCCCGCAGGCTCGGCTGGAAATTGCGATTGAAAATATAAAGTCAGAGCTGCAAAATCGGCTTCGGGAATTAAAGAAACAAAATAAATTAGTAGAGGCCCAGAGGTTGGAGCAGAAAACAAATTACGATTTGGAGATGATAAGAGAAAGCGGCTGGTGCCACGGCATTGAAAATTATTCTTCGCATTTGGAATTCCGCAAACCGGACGAAGCGCCTTTTACTCTTTTAGATTACTTTAAACAGTTCCATCCCGAGGGATTTCTTTTATTTATTGACGAATCGCACATCACGGTTCCCCAGCTTCGGGCAATGGCCGTGCAGGATAAAATAAGAAAGAAAACTTTAATTGATTACGGATTTCGCCTGCCTTCGGCAGTTGATAACAGACCCCTGACTTTCAAAGAATTTGAGCAGAGAGAACCGCAGACAATCTACATTTCCGCCACGCCTTCGGATTATGAAAAACAGAATGCCGGAAAAGAAAACATAATTGAGCAGATAATCCGGCCGACCGGCCTTCTTGAGCCGACAATTGAAATAAGACCAACCAAGAATCAAATAAAAGATTTGGTTGCGGAAATAAAAAAATCGATTTCCAGGGACCAGAGAGCGCTGGTTTTAACTTTGACCAAAAGATTGGCCGAAAGCGTTTCCGAATACCTTTCGGAGCAGGGAATCAAAAACCAGTGGCTGCACGCCGAAGTTAAAACTTTGGAAAGGCCGGGAATCTTGCGAAATCTGCGGCTGGGAAAATATCATGTTCTTGTCGGAGTAAACCTCTTAAGAGAGGGGCTCGATTTGCCGGAAGTGGCTTTGGTGGCAATTATGGACGCAGACAAAGAGGGATTTTTGAGAAACGAAACCACCTTAATCCAGACAATGGGAAGAGCGGCGAGACATCCCGAAGGCCGCATAGTTTTGTATGCCGACAAAACCACAAAATCAATGGAAGCGGCAATCAAAGAAATAAAACGAAGAAGAAAAATTCAGGAAGCATACAACAAAAAAAATAAGATAACCCCGAAGCCCATTACCAAAGAAATTAGGGATTGGCTTTTTGCCGAAAAAGAAAAAAAAGCGGCTGCCGATCTTTGGCTCGTGAGAGATAAAGAAATTCTGGAAAAAGAAATGAAAGAAGCGGCAAAAAAGCTTGATTTTGAACGGGCGGCGGAAATAAGAGACATGATAAAAAAGTTGAAATAAAATTTTATTCTGATACAATTAACCAAACTTTTCGCACCTTTAAAATTCAAAGGCACCCAAAGGAGATAGAGAATGAAAATTTTAGGAATCGTTCCCGCTTTGCCGAAACCGCATTATCTTTCGCGGTACAAAATTCCGGTTGTGGGCCTGCCCATTCTGCTGACAATAGCGAAAAAAATGGGCCACCAAACAGAGATATTGATGGGAGAAGTCCTGTCAATCAACGCCAATGACTTGTTGGCAAGAGCCGAAAGAGCCGACTTGATTGCGATTTCCTGCTTGTCAGCCACTTTTCCCCAAACCGAATACTACGCGAGATTGATAAAAAGCAAATGGCCGAGCAAACTAATCGCAATTGGCGGCCCTCACGTAACTTTTAAGCCCGAGGATGGATTGCGATGCGCGGATTTCGTTATCCGCTACGAAGGCGAATTTGGTTTTCCTTCGTTGCTACAAGCAATCGCGCTTGGCAACGGATTTGAAAACGTGCCGAATTTGTCTTGGAAAAATAATGGACAAATAACGCATAATCCCGCAAAAGAACAATTGCCAATTCTTGACCGAGATTCTCCGTTCCCCGATTTTAGCCAAATTATCGGCTGGCATAATCCCCCGATTGTCGCGATTGAAACCAGCAGAGGATGCGAATTCGGCAAATGCGAATTTTGTTGCGTATGCAAGATGTTTCCCGGCATAAGATTCCGAGACCCGGAAACGGTGGTAGCTGAAATCGCAAAACAAAATCCCAGATCTATATTTTTCCCCGACGACAATTTTGTCGCTGATCCGGAGCACAGCATGGCCATCCTCACTCTCATGCTCCGCAAACTAAGACGAATACCGCCCTGGGCTGCCCAAGTAAGGGCAAGCATAGGCGAAAACAGAGAATGGCTAAGATTGGCGAAAAGAACTGGCTGCGTTTTCCTCTGCGTTGGCTTTGAATCGCGGACCCGAGCTTCCTTGAAAGAGGCAAAAAAGGGACAATCTCTGGAATCTGTAGAAAGGGCCATCGCCGGCTTCAAAGAAGAAGGAATGCTTCACGCGGTTCATGGCGCATTCGTAGTCGGTTTTGACGGCGATGATAGATATTCGGGAGTGGAATCCGCGAAATGGGCCAGAAAAACGGGATTAGGGTCCATTCAAATAAGCATATTAACGCCCCTTCCGGGCACTGATACTTATGCAAAATTGAAAACCCAAGGCCGCATCTTAAGCGAAAATCCCGGAAATCTGGACGGGACGAAAGTTACTTTTAGGCCGGCAGGGATGACCATAGAAGAGCTCCAGCGGAGCGCTGTTGATGGATTAAAGAAGTTTTCGTCCCCTTGGGTGATAACCAAATTTTTCCTTAAAGCAACTGTCCGCGCCGGCCGCGATTACCTTGAAAGGGTGGCAAATCCAAGGCCAATTTTCAGGCATTTCCACGAACCGGCAATTAAAATATATATCCGCAGCCTCGCTGCGAAAATCGGCAGAAAAACGCGGAAGTTTTCCGCAGCTGCTAGGAAAGAATGAAAAATCAAACGCAAGAGTCCATACTCTTGCGTTTTTTCTTTCTTTGTGATAAAAAAAGATATTATGGCAATCACAAAATCAGCAAGAAAATCCATACGTCAGAGTGCCAGGCGCGCGAAAGGCAATCTGGCTTACAGGGACAACATAAAAAAGCTCACCAAGAAATTGAGAGATTTGGTTAATCAAAAGAAAACCAAAGAAGCGAAAGATTTGCTCCCGCAAATCTACAAGATTTTGGATAAATCCGCCAAGGTTGGTGTGATAAAAAAGAACACCGATTCAAGAACAAAATCCCGCTTAACCAAGCTGGCTAACAAGTCTGCTTAAATTTCGGCGACTAAGGACTCTAATCCCGCTTCCGGCTCTACCTTACCTGTTTTAACATCAAAATCTACCTGAAAAATTTTCCGGTAGATTTTTTTTAGCTGCGAAAAATCAAAAGCCTGGGACTGAAAATAGCTTTTTTTGGCCACATAGGGATGAAGCCCGCTTTTTTGCAAAATCAAATCAAAAGTGTTGCGTTTCTCAATAAGTTCTTTTACGGTCAGCAGATTTCGGAACTGAAAATTTATCATTGAGAGTAGATACAAGGGAGAATCGCCTTTTTCCAGATGCTTGTGCAGCAGATCCAAGGCCTGTTTTTTATCTCTCTGGGAAACGGCGTCAATAGTTTTAAAAATGTCCGTGTCAATTTTTGACTTAACCAAGGCGTCAACATCCTGAATTGAAATAGCTCTGTTCCGCTTAAAACTGACCAGCTTTTTTATCTCGTTATCCATTCTCCATAAATCGTTTCCGACGCATCCGACAAGCTTGGCCAACGCCATATCGTCAACTTTCGCGCCATATTTTTCAAACTCTTGGCCCGCCCATTTTTTAAGCGGCAAGCCGGTCAAAAGGCTGAACTCCTGGCATTTTGCGTTCTTTTTCAGGAACTTGAAAAACGGGTCTTTCGCTTCTGTTTTTCCGGTTTCGCAGATTAGAATTATATCGTCTGTTTTAAGAAAAATATCTTTTTCTTTCCGAAAATCTTCTTTGAACTTTGGATTGGAAAACGGGTCAATAATAACCTGAAG
>Ga0172366_10005383_pt1 | contig 10069 bp, 5 predicted proteins | sample LakKivSesite69cm_FD_114533 | JGI IMG/M metagenome (GOLD analysis project Ga0172366, IMG submission 114533) | Sediment microbial communities from Lake Kivu, Rwanda - Sediment site 69cm | ecosystem: Environmental > Aquatic > Freshwater > Lake > Sediment | place: Rwanda: Western Province, Lake Kivu...
CCGCGTGCGTTGCTCGATATGGCCTGCCCGAGGTGTCATCTTGGGAATTCCGGCTTATGACCGAGCCAGACAACCGTGACTGGTGGACGGCCACGGCTGGCGAGTACGTCTCGCTATGGCTGTCGACGTTCGGCCCGCTCAAGGCACAGGTGCCGGCGGCTCGGATCGTCTTCGGGAACCAGGCATGGCACGATGACTTGACCTTCATGGAAACCGTGCTCGAAAGCGTGAAGGCAGCGAACGCGAGCCTGCTGCCCGACACGGTGTCGTTCTCCTACTACCACGACCTGCGAAGCCCGGAGACCCCTGGCGACCTGCAGCAGCTCGTGGCCCGCTGGGAGGCGTTCCTCGCGGGTATGCAACTCGGGAAGCCCGTCGACATCACGTGCGAGGAGGGCATGATCCTCGTCGACGAGGACGGCAACCGGCTGTGGGGCGGCGACGGTACCGAGATGGGCGCGGCCTGGGACGCGTGGATGCTCGCCTCCGTCGAGGGCACGAGCTTTCGGCGGTTCGTTCAGTGGTCGCCGCAATACGACAACTGGCTCGGCACGAGAAATTACGTGCACCTGGCAGCGGAACGCATGGCCGGGACCCAGCTCGTCTCCATGGAACCACGAAACACGTTCTTGTTCAGCTCGTTCTTGCGAGTCGGTGGATTTTCGGCCAAAAACGAGTCGGCCGGCGTCTACCGCACGATGATCTACCAGTATTCCCCTGTCCGCGGCAAATTGCAGCAACCCCATGTCGACCTCGACATCACGGGGCTCCCGGCGGGCACGTACAACGTGACCGAGTACCGCATCGACCCGACTCGCCACAACTGGTTCAACGAGTGGCTCGTGGCGAGCACGGGGCTGAGCCCCCGTCCCGATTGTTCCCGGTGGGATCTCTCGATCGGATCGGCGTATGATTGGAGCGCGTTGGTAGGCCCATGGACGGCCTTCAAGGCGACGCACGTGGATCCCAAGCGTCTTATCCCGACCTCATCAAGCGTGGTCACCGTCGGCACGGACGGGCGCGCGGCACGCCGCGTGCTGCTCGACGCGAACTGCGTGGTATTTCTCGAGATCTCCAGGTCGTGAGTGCACGAATACCCCGGCAAGTTGATTTTTATATGCCGGGATGGGAATCATTGAACGAAGAGAAACAAGCGAAGTTGCACGAGCGTGAAACCGATGGACGTGATGGAAGCGATACTGAAACGGCGATCGATTCGGGCATACCTCGATAAACCGGTGCCAGCCAAGGAATTGGAAAACATCGCGATAGCCGGGTTGATGGCGCCATCCGCGAGCAACATGCAGCCATGGAACTTCGTGTTCGTGACTGACCCAGCCAAGCGCCAGGCGATCGGCAAGGGCTTGCAGCAATTCATCGCCCAGGCACCCTTGATCGTCGTTGGCACGGTCGACAAGCAGGTGAACAAGAACTGGAATGTCGTGGACTGCGCGATCGCCTTGCAGAACATGGTCCTGTATTGCACGTCGGTCGGCCTTGGAACGTGCTGGATCGGCGCGTTCAACAAGGAAAACGTCCGAAAAACGTGCCACGTACCCGATAGCCACGAGATCATCGCGTTGCTCGCGGTCGGGTACGCGTCTCCAACGTTCCCGACGGGTAGTTTTTTCCGCAAGGACATGGAAGACACGGTGTTCTTGGACGAGTGGGACAAGCCGTTTCCTTGCCAAGATTGAACGCGGGTGGTGGGGCTGGAGATCGCCCTGCCGCGAGGGCGAAACACATTTATGCCCTCCGATGGGCTATGACGTGGTGAACGACATATGGGCATGACGATACGGTTACTGGCGCACGCCACGGTCCAGGTGGTCGCAGGGAACAAGAACATCTACTTCGACCCGTCCACGAAGGGCACGGGCCTGAAGGACAAGGACTTTTCGCCCGCGGACCTCATCCTGGTCACGCACGGGCACGACGACCACCTCGACAAGGGGCTGCTCAAGAAGATACGGAAGGGCGGCAATCCCATCATCGCTCCCGATAACTTGAAGAAGGAGATCGGCTTCGGGGTCTTTCCCGTCAGCGCCGGGTCGTTCATGCAGCTAGGCTCGGGCGAGAAGATCATCGGCGTTGCAGCCTACAACGTGAAGCGGTTCCGCTCGCCGGGCAAGCCCTTCCACCCGAAGGGGGAAGGTGCTGGCTTCATCCTCGAAATGAACGGCAAGAAAATCTACCACGCGGGCGACACGGACTTGATACCGGAAATGGAGTCACTTGCCGAGCGCGGTATCGACGTCGCGCTCCTGCCCGCGGGGGACACGTTCACGATGGACGTCCACGAGGCGGCGGAGGCGGCACTGCACATCAAGCCGAAGGTGGCCATCCCCATGCACTTGAAGGGCGCGGATCCCCAGGCCTTCAAGAAGGACGTCGAGGCGAAGTCATCGATCAAGGTCGCCATCCTGGCGCCCGGCGGCTCGTTCCAGCTCGATTGATGGAACGCTCGTGCAAAGGTTAATTGCCACCAGACGTTGGAACCCGTGATCTTCATGACCGAGACCAAGCCCGAGAGTGAATCTCGATTCAAGGGGTTATTTGGCAAGAGGGGGTCCGAAAGCGCGGAATCGAAGGCCGCCACCGAGCAGGAAAAGTATGACGCGATCGACAAGCAGACCGAAGAGTGGCGCAACAAGCAGGCCCGCGGGTACCAAGAACACCAGCATTGCTCCGTCTGCGGGCGGGCGATCCATCTCGGTAAACGCTATTGCTCGATGGAGTGTAAAAATAAGTTTGAAGGCGTCCAGAAGAAGCAAAACAAGAACCAAAAGCTTATGTGCTGCGTCATGGGCGCCGTGATGCCGATAATGCTCGTCGTGATGATGCTCTTCCAGCGTTAACCGACGAATGTGTTATGGGTTCAAGTTTATTTTTCCCGAGTGCCCACTTGGATAATCGATCGATCCGAGGCTAGGATAAATGGAAAAACGACTCGGCATCGGCAAGAAATCGTCGTGGGAGGCAGCGTTCAAGGACCAGCTCCGCAAGCATCCCGACCCGGCGCAGTTCCAGGCCGACGTCATCCGCATCATACTCGAGATGCTACCCGCCCCCGAGGATCGCGTCCCCCGCGCTATCGACAAGCACCAGGCCGGTAGCCGTTCCGGGTTCCTCGTGGCGGTCTTCGGCGACGCGGCCCGGGTCAAGGTCATCGAGGCCCTCCTCCAGCACCCCGATGACTGGTTTAACCTCCAGGACATCGCCACGATTTCCGGGACGGGCAAGGCGAGCGCCAAGCGGATCGTCGACGAGCTCCTGGCATCCAAGCTCGGCATCATCGATGAGAAAGCGAGGGAAGGGAAGGAAATCGAGCGCCTGGTCAAGCTCAAGGACTCGCCGCTGGCCAAGGAACTTCGTTTTTTTTACGTGAAGCTGCGCGGCTTGCTCTGATCAAGAAAAATCCGAAAGCGACGTCTGCTTCCTCGTGCCGTTGAATATTGTCGACTCGACGCGCTCGGCGAGGATTCTCATCTTTTGCTGCGTGTACGGTGGCAAGTTATACTCTTTCGCCATGTTCAGCGCGAGTTCCAGATACTTCTTGATGCTCCCCGCCGGCACGGTGAGGGCCAGGGTCGGGCCACCGCACGTGCATTTCCCCGACAGTGGCGGCCGCCGGTACTTCACGTTGCACTTCGTGCACCGGAACTGCTGGCTCGTGAACGCGCGCAGGTTCCCCATGATGTCGGGCGTGAAATGCGCCGAAATCACGCGCTTGGCCTGGTCTGCGCTGTCGACCGCCGCGATCTTCTTGGCAAGGGCGAACTGGGCCACGATCTTGTCCTCCATCGACCCGAGCTCCTTGTATGCCGACGTCTTCGGCCCCTCGTTGATGCTCGTGGTCGGGTGCGTGAACCCGGCACCCTCGTACTGGCCCTCCGTGCCGAGCCTGTCCTTGACCGTCTCGACGAGCGAGACCAGTTTCTTGGGGTCGGGATATTCCTGCGATTTCTCGTAAAACTCGATCGGGTAGCTAAAACACGTGTCCACGTTATGTGCTTCCGCGTCGACCTCCTCTGGCACGACCCGGCTGGAGATGACGAGCGGCGTGTCCATCTTCGCACCCGTGCTGGATGGCAAATAATACCTGGAAAAATTCAAGATGACATCGAGGAAGAGAAGGATCCCATCTTCATCACCGTCGCATTGATGGGTGAGTACATGGTCATTGATGAGTATCGTGTGATACTTGTCAGCATTCAACGAGTAGATGAATTGCTCTTTACTAGGATGGATGTTTATTTCCTTGACCGCGACCAACCGGTTTGTACCTGCTATCTCTTGATCCTTCATAATATCAGTTAGACCACGAACAACTTTATGAAGGTCTGCAGACTTCCGCTCAGACGTGAAACCGATGTATTTCTCGTAAGTCACGACGTTCTCGCCTCGGATTCTGATCTTATGCTCCATATGATCGCCCCGGTCTGACGAATCGATGGCAGCAAAAATACCAAAACGTCGTAATAAGAAATCGAAATCGGCGAGCAAGTCACGGTTTACTGATGTGCATTCAACGGTCCTGCGTTCCACGTCGACACCCCCATCACCGCTGAAGTAGGCATTTATCATATTGCCGATCTTATTGGGTGGGAAGTTGAACATAAATGGAGGCACCCGTTTCGTCCTGGCAGTCGGTTTAAAACCAAAGACATCCTTGAACACGTGTAAAATAGCTCGATTTGCAATCGTGATGCGATTCTCTTTGATGTAGGGATTGAATCCATCCCCGAACACGGCTCGGATACACGCCATCATATCGTCCCGCAGATCTGGCTTCGAGACGGCCAGGTCTACTTGATAGGTATCTTTTTCTTGCCGGTAGAAGCCCTCAGACAAGAAATAACCTGCAAGCCGCATAAAGGCGTTGTTGACGGGAATATGACGATTTACGAGTGTATCGTCGCGTTTAAACCCGATCTTGCATTCAGGGATATCATCGACGGTCATCGAATGCATAGCGAGCAAACGGAGCAAGACAGACAGAGGAATGGAGTCCCTTTCGCCATAATAATTAAAAAAAGTTTTTTTACTGATGCCTAATTCGATCGCAGTCTGTTTCAAGCCTTTCTTGTCGACCAATTCCCTTATGAATGAATTGATACCGCGAATCGCGCACGCGTCATGCAAAAATGAAAACGCCGGTTTAGCAAACTCCTTTACCAAGTCGATGCTCTCAACGTCGACTTCGGGTACGACTATCCGAGGTAAAACCATTCTGTCGCCTTCCTTGACCTCGAATGCTCGTTTTTCAACCAACCGATCACCCTCACCCACTATCACGGGATGATCCGGGGTCGTGGTGAATGCCCGTCCGAGCTTCAACTTGAAAGTGACAAGGTGATCCGTGGCGGGTAATTTGATCGCATCTATCACTGGCGTCAGTTTCATCGCGCCTGTCTCTAAATCCACTGATAAGGCGTTGATAATGCCTTTCGGTTGATCCCTTGTCGCGATTCCATTAACTACGGTCTCGTTTTCGAAGAAGTTTTCGAAGAGTTCCTTGATGGTGAGGCGTCGAATTATCCCGTCGATTTCGACGGTCACGATGGAATCAGCGGGGAAACAGTTGCGCCTCTTCGCGGCGTGATAGGTCGGATTAGCGTATCCGACGTTGGCCGTCGTGAACCCGATGACCCGGCCGACGATCCCGGCTGACGTGTGCGGCGCCAGGCCGATGACCAGCTGCCCGATGAAGTCCCGCTCGGTCTTGATGTTGTAGTAACGCGGCATGCCGTACACCTTCTCGAGCAAGTCATCGACGAACGAGGCGACCTTGAACAGGTACTTCAGCGACGCCTTCGGCAGGAGGATGTCTTGGATCTTCAATTCGCATACCTGGTTCGGGTTCTCGAGAGGTTTCCCGAACACGTCATGCGTGTAGCCAAGCTTCTTCATGTCGTCGACCGTCGCGAAGATCTCCCGGGGACAGAAATGCGTGAGCGGCACGTCGGTCGTGTCGAATCGCGCGGTGCCGTCCTTGTACACGTAGACCTCGTGCTTCGCCCGCAGCATGCCCTTTTCCAGCGGTTCGGGGATCTTGTAAATGCTCGATAGCCCCTTGATTGCCTTGATCGTGGGCATGTTGAAGTTGACCCGCTTCATCGCGGCGGCGTACAAGTTGACCAGGTTCACCTCGCGGTTCGAATAGTATTGCCCGCTGGCGCCGCACGAAGGGCACGTGTCCTCCCCGTCCTTGAGCGCCTTCTTGCAGTTGTTGCAAGTCATGAAGATGACCGTGTCTTTCTTGCACTTGTGGCACACGGGCAAGAAAGTCACCGCGCCGCACTCTGGGCAAGCCCGGTTTGCCAAGTCGACCTTGATGACCCGCTTCTTCATTGCATCCTGGAATATCCGCTGGGCACCCGAGTCATGGCCGATCGGGAACAAGACATGCACGGGCGGGTTCATCTTGCGTTCCTTGGCCTTTTCAGGGCGGCCCATGCGTAGCCCCATGAAGTACGGTGCCTTGTCACGCACCTTGATTTCCGAGAACTTGTTGATGGCCTCCACGGCGCTCGCGGCGGCGGGATCGATGGATGCCCCGGGATTCCGTAGCCCGAGTGTCTCGATCAGCGGTAAACTCTCGTCGAGGAAGTCGTAGACATCATCGTCCACGACGTGCGGGATGCAAGCACGCTCGAGCAGCTGTTTCATCGCGGGATCTTGCGGGATCGTCAAGTGCGTATTGCCTGCATCGTCTATCCTGACCAGCTTGCCCGTCGCGAGCCAGGTGCGCAAGGAATCCAGCTGCGGGAGGCTCAAGGCGTTCCAGAAGTACACGTAACGTGGATGCAGCGGCACCCCGAGCGCCCTGGACAGATCGATGGCGTGCGCGGGCCCTGGCTTCTTGTAGAAAAAATCCGCGATCCACGATTGCACCGAGCCGGGATCGGCCTTGATGGCCAACGCGAGCCCCTCGGCGTCCAGGGACTTCGCCGCCATCGCCCGCTTCACCTCGAGGATCCACCACTCCTCGACCCAGGGCGATGGCATGATCTCGTGGTTGTTTTCCGCGAATTCGCCGAAACCGATGAGCACGTCCCCGAGAAAGAGGACCTTCTCTATGGTTGGAACGATTTTCTCGATCCCTTTCGTTTTTTCGAGCCGGATCACGTCCCCGCTCTTTAAACGCACGACGGGGCCCTCGATCGAGTCCACGGGCATGCACACGGTGCTCTTGCCGGGCCGCTCGACGCGCATTTGCGTGCCGATGGCCATGAAATTGTCCGTCGCGTACATCGTGGCCGGGTGGAAGCCGTAGCCGGCCATGCCCATGTCACGCGAGTGCCCGTACCTGATACGGAATCCCCCGTGCGCGGAGGGATGGGCGATGATCGGCCGGCCCGCGATGACCTCGGAGATGAACTTGTCCCTGGGCTCGATTTTCTTCCTGCCCTCCTTTTTTTCCTCCTTTTTCGTGCCCTGGAACAGCTCATCACCGAATTTCTTGTCGGCCTCATTGCCATATTGTTTGTTGTCATGATTTCCTTTCGGAATATGCTTGAGCCAATCCCAACCATCGCTTAAGGCCTTGATACCAAGGGTATCGATGAGCTTGTTGAGCTTGGGAGCCTTCGCGAGCACGCCATCGTTGACGACGAGGCAAGCACCGCCCCGGATCGCGTTCGTCTCTATGCGCGGCAGGTTCCGGTGGGCCGAGACTTCCTCCGGGTTGGTCTGGTCGCCGGTGACCTCGACGGTCAGGTGGCGGACGACCCAGTCGAGTTCCTCGGCCTTGCTCGTGTATTGGAGGTTTACGACCTTGTCGTAGAGCTTGATCTCCTCGATGTACCGGGCGACCTCCTCCTCCGTTGGTATCCACTTGCCAAGGCCGAGCATCTGTCGTATTTGATCGGCGATGAGCACCACGTATGCCTGGGTCGTGCCTCCGGCCGCTCGGATGGGCCCTTGAAAGTAGAGCGCGAGGTAAGTGCCATTAGAATCTTTCTTGATCTTGATCTCGCCGATACCTTCCAACGGGGCCGAGACAACGCCCTCTGTCTTGATGGCCAGCGCGCAGCGAATGGCTAGATCTGCAGCGTACTGAGGGTCCTTGTCCTTGTAATCGTTCACGATCTTCTCGGCGACTTTAAAAGCGACTCGATCTCTATCGAAAGTCTTCGATAGCTCCCGAATATACGCGGCGATGCCCTTCGGCCCGACGAGTTCTTCCACGCGGCCGGCGATGTCCGGCGCCACGTTGACCTCGGGCTCGGGCACGGGATCGATTCCCCCTTTCCTCCTCGCCTCGCGGGCTATCGTGTACATGGTCTCGATCTTGTCGTCGATTTCCTTGAAATAACGCACCATTGCTTCGGACATCACGACCATGGATCAAACCTTCACCCGCGCGTTGACAATCTCGTGCGACGAGGAAAAAAAAAGGTTTCTGGCTTAATATTGCACGTTGTTAACGCGCCATTACCGGGCGTCCCGCTCCCCCGCATTCTCGCCGCGTTATTAAACAATTAATAACTCGAAAGATTGATGCACCTACATCAAGAGTTGATTTTCGTCGCTCGTCAACGCATGGTGCAAATGCGCAGAGACCCGCGCAACCGTTAACGCGAATCCTAATATGGGTTTGTGAACCATAGTTTCTTACATCAATAACCCGCGTGGCGCTGGTCGGGCACCACCTCGCGCCCGTGCACTTGATTTGCGAGCCTTCCACGCGGGCCGAGACGCGTGATTGGGCGATTGAGCGACTATGACCATCGAGGAACCGCTGGACAAGGTAATCATCATGGATTTCTTGCGTGCCGGTTTTAACATCACGCCTGGTGCCTTGTCATTCATAAAACAGCGCGATAATCCCTCGCAGTTCGCCCAGCTTCTCTTGAAATCGTTCAAAAGCACGCGCCAGCGCCAGACCATCACCCGCGAGATGCTCGAGTCGATCGACAGCGCGGTGACCAAGCTTGTGGGCAGCTTGGCCAAGAGGAAGGCCACGACCAGCGATGCGATAGCCGGGCGCGCGGCGGATAGCCTAACAACGGGCGAGGCGGCGGCGAAGGGCAACACCGTACAAATCATGACCCCGTCTCTGGCAAGGGGAAAGCCCGTCATCGAGGCACGTGCCTCCACGCTGGAAACGCCCGCGGGAAATGAACCAGTTGAGGCCCAGGTTCCCATCGATCTCGTCTCTGTCGACGAGGTCGCTCTCCCGGTGAAATGCGAACTATCCCCTGCTCGCGACTTGACCTCCAAGTCCACCTTCACTCCGCTCGCCAAGGAACACGCTGCCAGGGTGAAGGTCATCGAGGACTGCACGGGAAAGTTGAGGAACGATGGCGAGTTCAACGATTTCTTGCACGTGTTCTCCGACAGGTTCGAGAAAATCAAGAACATCTTCAAGAACAGGAGCGACATCCCCCGGATCGTCGATATCGAAGACATCGCCGAGGCATCCCGAGCGGGGGAGGAGTTTTACATCATCGGCATGGTCATCAACAAGCGCCAGACCAAGTCGGGCAACCTCATGCTCGAGATCGACGACAACACGGGATCCACGAACGTGGTCATCTCCACGAAGACCAAGGATCCTAGGATCCTGGCCACCATCGTGCTGGACGAGGTCCTCTGCTTCAAGGGATTTAACAAGGAGGGCTTTTTTTTCGCCAACGAGTTTTTCTGGCCCGACGTGAAGCGAAACCGCAGGCCGCAGCTCGCCAGCGAGGACTTGTCGATCGCGCTCATTTCGGACATCCACGTCGGGAGCGACAATCACCTCGGCGAGCTATGGGACAAGTTTAAGCGTTGGATGCAGGGTGAAGGATTATCCGAGAAGGCGCGTGAATTCGCCGGGAAAGTGAAGTATATCGCGATTGCCGGCGATCTGGTCGACGGCGTCGGGGTATATCCGACGCAAGAGGACCATCTCGTCATCAAGGACGTTTACCAGCAGTTCGATCGTGTTGCCGAGATGCTACGGGATCTCCCCGATTACATCACGTTCATCGTCTCGCCGGGCTCGCACGAGCCTGTCCGCAAGGCATTGCCCCAGCCCGCGATCCCGAGGTCGTACGCGAGGGGCTTGTACGACCTCAAG
>Ga0172366_10005384_pt1 | contig 10068 bp, 6 predicted proteins | sample LakKivSesite69cm_FD_114533 | JGI IMG/M metagenome (GOLD analysis project Ga0172366, IMG submission 114533) | Sediment microbial communities from Lake Kivu, Rwanda - Sediment site 69cm | ecosystem: Environmental > Aquatic > Freshwater > Lake > Sediment | place: Rwanda: Western Province, Lake Kivu...
GCCTGCGCGAAGTCTGCGACAGCGCGCGCATTCACTTCCCGGAGATGAAGCCCTCGCCCAAGGAGCGCGAGCTGCTGGTGCTGCTGCAGGAGCAGGTGCAGGAACGGAAGCAGCAGGCAATCGTGTTTACGCAGTGGACGCGGATGGGGGATTTGCTCGCCGAGCAGATGGAGGCGGCGAAGCTGCCGTATGTATATCTCCACGGCGGCATCGAGCAGAAGAAGCGCGAAGAGATGGTGCGCGAGTTCCAGGCGGGCAAGTATGCGATTTTCCTCTCCACGGACGCCGGCGGATTGGGTCTCAACCTGCAGGCGGCGAATCTGGTCATCAATTTCGACCTACCGTTCAACCCGGCGAAGCTCGACCAGCGCGTAAGCCGCGCCCATCGCCTGGGGCAGACCGAGCCGGTCAACGTCATCAACCTGCTGATGAGCCGGACGGTGGAGGAGAACCTGGTGCGCATTCTGGAGCGGCGCAAGAAGCTGTTCCAGGAGATTTTCTCCATCTGGGAGGAGGAGCACGGTCCCGAGCAGATAACGCTCGACGAGTACCTCAAAGACTCCCGCCGCCTGGTGAAGGAACTCCTGAGCGAGCAGTGATGCCTTCCCGGAATGATGAGGAGATCAGGGATGCAGCGCCTCAGTCCATCACTTCGCCGAGGCTGACGGAGAGGCGGTTGCCGGAGTCGTCTTCGCAGATGAGTTCGCCGGTTGCGCGGTTGATGTCGAGGGCGTTCAGCTCGCGGATGCCTTCCTCCAGGCTCAACTTCACCCGACGCCCGAGAGTCACGCTGCGCCGCACCCATTCGTCCATCAGCGAGGGCTCGGTCGCGCCGCCGCCTTCGAAGAATCCGAGGAATTCCCGAACTATCGCGGCGATGAGCTCGCCGAGCGGCAGCTCGCGCCCCGCTACGACCGACAGGCTGGTCGCCCGCTGCGCGACCTCCGCCGGGAACAGCTCCGGACGCGAGTTCACATTGACGCCGATGCCGGTGATGAGATAGCCGCGGAAGCTAACCACGAGGATGCCGCCGGTCTTCTTCCCCTCGTACATCAGGTCGTTGGGCCACTTGAGCCTGAGCGGGACGCCGCAGGTCTTCTCCGCTGCATGCGCGATCAGGACACCCGCAATCAGCGGGAAGCGCGTGCTCAGTGCGTATCCGTAGTGTTCGAGCTGGAAGCCGAGCGAGCAGGCGATGTCCTTCCCCGGCTGCTGAAGCCACTGCCTCCCCCGGCGACCCCGACCTCCGGTCTGGTCCGCCGTGACTGCCACCACCGCCGGCGGCGCCTGACCCGAATGCACATAATCGCGCACCAGGTCGTTGGTGGAAGGGCACGCCGGCGCACTGAGCAGGCGCCCTTCGTCACCGAGCAACGGCTCCACCTCTCGCGCCACCGCCACCAGCAAATCAGCTTCCATCGGCAGCCATTTTAGCGGAAACACGCTTCCAGGGCTTGGCAGGAAGCGCTTCTTGCGGTAGATTATGCGTATGCTGAAGCGCTGGTTTCGCCTGTGCGTGAGCGGCATTCTTGCCGCCTTCGCGGCCGCGCTCGCCGGCGGAAGCGGGGCGCGCGCCGACGTCATCTTCGGCCCGGCAGGCCCGGACCTGAGCCTCAACGATGAGCAGACGGAAGCCCAGCCGCAACCGGCGTCGAAGAGCTCTTCGGAAGACGACTTCTTCGCCCGGCTGGGAATCCGCATCATCGGAGCGAAGGACGTCAACCCGCCGCGCGAAGAAGCGCCGGAGATGGTGCAGAAGCTCATCGAAGAGGGATACTACGACCCCGAGGAGCTGCTGGCGCGCGTACGGGCGGAGTCGCCGGTGGTGATTGCTCACCTCGTGGTCGACCTCTCCCGTCAGCGGCTCTTCGCGATGAACCGCGATGGCAAGGTTCTGGATGAGTTCAAGGTCTCCACCGGCGTGCACGGATACGAGACTCCCGCTCGCGAATTCCGCATCGTCAACAAAGCCGTCTACGCCTACTCGGAGAAGTACGAGGCGGACATGTACAACTGGATGGGACTCACCAGCAACGGCGAGTACGGCCTGCACAGCCTCAAGGGGGGCGGCTACGAGCGTCGGCTGGGCAGGCGCGCGAGCCACGGCTGCATCCGCCTCTCACGGAAGGATGCGCAGTATCTGTTTCCGCTGATACCGCTGGGGACGGCGGTGCGCATCGTGAGACGGCTGGAGCCGCTGGAACGCTACACGCCGATCAGCGACGAAGACCTGCGGGAGCTGATTGCGGAGCTTCTCGGCGCCGTCCCCCCGCCAATGCCTGTTTTCTGAGCTGCCGGAAAAAGACGGGGGCCGGAGAATGACTCCGGCCCCGATTCTCGATTCTCAGCAAGTCGATTGTGCAACCGCTCTGCTTACGCGCCGCCAGGAGCTTCCCCCGGCGTTGACGGCGGCGGAACGTCGGTGCCGTCTTCGATCCATCCGCGGTTGCCACCGCCCCAGACCGGCGGCCCTGAGCCGATGGGCCACAGGTAGAAGTCCATCACATAGGTGGTGTCGTTCTCGCGCCACTCGTCCCAGAGAGGCTCGGGTCCCGACATATCACCGACCCAGAAGCTGGTGTAGAGGGCTTCGTAGCCGTCGTGCTCGATGTCGATGTTGTAGCCGCCGGCAGGCAGGGACAGCTCGAAGTAGCCGTCGCCGCCGCTGAAGTCATGCGCCCAGTAGCTGTTGTCCATCGCCACAGCCACAAACTCAGCATCGGTCACCGGCTCACCGGTGACTCCGTCCAGAACGCGCCCGGTGAAAGTGTAGTAGTCCGTCGGCGGCGGGGTCGTACGCTCGTAGAGGGTGAAGTCCAGCGTGAGCTCGACATTCTCCACGATTTCTACGGTAATCGAAGCGGCGTCGTAACCCTCCTTGTAGGCGCCGACCTGCCAGGTCCCCTCCGGCACGTTGTCGAGCAGGAATCCGCCGTTTTCATCGGTGAACGTGAACGGGTCGACATACGGCTGGGTGGCGTTCACGAGAGCATCCACAATCGGGTCGCCGTTCTCGTCCTTCACCGTGCCGCCTACCGAACCCACCGGAACCTCCTCCAGCTCGATCTCCGCGTTCGGGTCGTCCTCGGCGATTTCGCGCATATCCCAGTACCCGAGGTAGCCATAGGCGGTCGCGAACACGGAGTAGAAGCCGGCCGGGATTTCACCCAGGTCGAAGTCGCCATTCTCATCCGTGACCGCGGAGTAGTAGCCGAAGGGCTCGCCGGGAAGCTGCGATGCGCCGCGTCCTTCACGATTCTGATAGCGCAGGCGCTGCATCGCCAGATTGTCCGGGCTCTGGTCGTAGCTTTCGCCACCTTCGCCAGCGGACGGCGCAGGTGCCGAAGCCTGCTCGGCGAGCTCGTTGGCATCCGTTTCCGCCATTCCGCCCGCAGGCATCACCAAACCATCGCCGTAAACCTGGTCAGTGCCGACGAACACGAACTCCACATAGGCGCCCTCGATGCCGTTGCCCTCAGGGTCGTGGACGTTACCGGCTACGTGCACCGGAATGATGGGCTCCAGCAGAAGCTCCGCATCGGTGACCCCGTCCGAGTCCTTCTCGAAATACCCGCCGTTGTACATGTAGTCTTCGGCGCTGGCGCTCAGATAGACCCCCACCCCGTTGAACGGGTCCGGGAACTCGAAGTAGCCTTCACCGTCGGTGGTGGTCGTCTGGTGGACCGGGGGCTCTACCTCCGGAGGATACGGCGGCATCGTCACCGGCATCTCACCGTCTCCGCCACTCTCCTCATCATAGGTTGCACCCTCCGCGCGCACGGCCTCATCCATCAGATAGTACCAGCCGCCGCTGGAATCGCCGGTCACGACAGCGTCCGGAATCCCCGCTTGGGTGTCGGCATCGCGAACATACCCGCGAACGGTGTAGCCTTCGGGTGGAGGCGTGGGATTGCGGGGAGTCAGATAGACCAGTTGCTGCGTGGTTTTGCCTCCTTCCACCGCCAGGCTGACCATCTCCAGCCGGTAACCCAGGTGGTAAGCGAGCAGCTGGTAGTTTCCGGCGGGGACCTCGGTGAACTCGAAAGTCCCCTCGGCGCCGGTCAAGTCGAAAGCTGCCCAGCCCTCAGCGTTCTCGTCAATCACCTTGAACATAATGACGAGGGAGTCTGGCAGGGGAGCGCTGTCCTCCTCATCCATCACCAGCCCGTTGACGGTGCCGCCTTCAGGGTCCCGCACCCCGAAGCGGAGGTCGATGTCGTCCTCGGTGGGGTCGATCTCCCGTTCGCCCAAGAGTATGCCCTGATGGCGGAATCCGAGCCGCATCATCCCGCTCCCGGGAACCATCTCCTCGGGAATGGTGAACTCTCCGTTGGTGCCGGTCGAAAGCCCTGCATCCTCGCCGTTAATGAGGATGGAGGCATCCGCGATGGGATTGCCGTAGGGGTCGGCAAGCGTCCCGCTGACATCATGCGTTTCCGGCGGGGTGGGAGGCGGAATGATGCGCTTTCCGCCGCCGCCGCAGGATGCTATCAGCACGACGACTGCAAGCCCCAGCAGAATCAATACCAGTCTCTTCATCATTGCCCTCCTGTTGATTACAGTTCGTTTGTCGACACTATTTTGCCCGAAAGCGGTCGTGGCGCGGGTAACCACCGGTGAACGAATCTCAGGATACCAGTTGAGGCGCCTCCCGCCGCCCCCGCATGCCGCCACCGACTCTGAAATGAGAGCCGCAGTCTCGTCTGACGCCGGCGAACAGAATCCCTTTGCCATTGCCAGCGCAATGCCTTAGAATGGTGCACCTATGGATCAGCAGATGACCTGGCAGGAAGCGCAAAGCCGGCTGCTGGCATGGGCGCAGGCGCCGCGTGCCGATGCGGTGAGACTCCGACACGCCCTCTACAGCTACACCGAGCAGCCGCTTCCGGCGGAAACACCCTACCCTCCCTTTCACGTCGCGCTCAACAAAGGCTTCGCGATTAACCACGACTATGCGAGCAAGAGACTCGCTCAGACGGCGGGCGCGGTGCGGATGCGCATAATGGGTCGAGTACCCGTAGGCAAAGCTCGCCGGGGGGCTCCCATTGTGGACCGGGCGTTTCGCGCCAGCATCGGTGATTTCCTGCCGGAATGGCTGGACACCATCATCGATGAATCCGCGCAGCCCCGTGTCGAAGGCTCCGAGGGGCTCGTTTTCGAATCGGTGCCGGAGAAATACACCGATGTGATGCCGGCAGGGAGCATCATTCCGCGACAGGAAGCCATCATCGGCGCACCCCGCCGGCTGGGCTATCCAGAACTCACGATTCTGGCGGTTCAGGGAAACGAAGAAGTCCACGCCTTCATCAAGCCGATAACCGGACTGTTGATTATCGGAACGCCGCTGCATCCATGGGACGCCGACAGGACCTCCCGGGAACGCATGCCCGACATTCTGACTCCGCTGTTTCAGTACATCCTCGCCCGGTGGCAGTTCCCGTTCGTGTCGCTGGGGGCGCACGAGGAAGAATGGCGCGACAGGATAACGGCGGCGTCGGAGCAAGTGGATGTCCTTCTGCTTTCCGGGCTCATCGGGAGCGAGGAATGGAGCGAGCTGTCAAGCTTCCTCGAATCGCAACTGACGGTGCGCATTCGCGGACTGAAACACCCTTTGGGGGGGCAATTTCTCGCCGGGGAGGGACACGGCCGATGGCTGTTCTTCCTCCCCTATCAGCCGGTTTTCGCGATGGCTCTCTACGCGCTGCTGTTGCATCCATTCCTCTTCCGGTTAAGCGGCGACCCGGAAGGACAGCTCCCGTATCGTGAAGGGCGGCTGCTTGAAGGAGCAGTAATCGAAGTCGCCGACGACGACATCTGGGTCGGCGAAGAGAAGCTGACCCGCGACTTCGCGAAGCCTCCGGAGCTCAGACTTCTCAAGCAGATTTCGCGAGCGACCATGGCGACGCTTGCGCGAGGCAACTGCCTGGCAATCCCACGCAGCATCTCCGCGAACCCTCAGCCCGGGGACATGGTGACCGTACTTCGTTACTGACGCGGAATGTGAACGCCCGCGCGGGCATCCCCGTCCTACCTCAGGGACGGTGCTTGCATACCTCTGCTAGAATACGGAGACTTGAACGGTATGCCGGGAGGGAAGGGACACCTGTGGTCGCGAATCGCGCACGTGCCTTGCGCGAATCGCGCGGCTGTGCGGGTGTGCTTTGCGCAGGCATATCGCACGCTGACAGCGGCGCTTCTTCTATCCGCCCTTGTGTGCGCCTTCCCCGTCGCGGCGACGGCGTCGGGAGACGCCATCGAGGTGAAGGGAAGTCGCGAGGAGTCGAGGGAGCGGACGCCGGTGGCGAGGTCCGCCGAGCTGGCGGGGGCTGACGGTGAGGAAGCGCCGGCTCCCGAAGGCTCCTCGGGATTCGTCAGCGGCGATGAGAATGAAGCCGCCAAGGTTCTCGAACCGACGCCGAAAAGCCTGACGCTTCCGCTAGCCGAGGACTCGCTCTACGTCGAAGCCTACGATTCCCTCACCTATGACCGCCCCAAGCGAACGGTGGTTCTCGACGGCAACGCCCTGATGGTGATGAGCGACATCCAGGTGGAAGCCGACCACATCGAGATAAACGACCTGGCGAAGAACGCCTATCTGAAGGGCAACATCGCGATTCAGCAGGCGGACGACGTCATCTTCGCGGATGAAGGGTATCTCAGCTACGAGACCAGGCAGTTCGAGCTCATCAATGTATCGGGAAACACTTCCGGCCCCATGGTGAACGGCATCATCTACTTCCGCGCCGACGAAGCCAAGGGCGGCTTCGACGACTTCAAGATGCACAAGGTGTGGCTGACCACCTGCCCGCCCACGTGCACGGTCTACGAGTATGAGCTGACGGCGAAGGACGGCCGGATGCAGCGGGACAAGGTGCTGATGCTATATCGTGTGTACGTCTACGCCCGCGAGCACAAGATTATGTTCCTGCCGCAACTGGCGATTCCGCTCAAGCGATTCGAGCCTCTCCGCCGCACCCGCTCCCCCATCGAGCAGAACTACGGCTACAACCAGACCGAAGGCTTCTTCGCGAAGTACGCCTACACCTACGACCAGAACTGGGCCGAGGCGCTGGAGGTGTTGCTGCTCGGCATGACGATTCTCGATATCACGGAGAAGAAGGGCACCGGCTTCGGGCTGCGCCAGGATTTCGCCACTCCCCTAGGAGTCACCACCATGCGCGGGAAGTACCAGCAGGCATATCGCGGACCCATCAACGAAGCCACCCAGGAGCGCGGCAAGCCCGACACCAACTATGCGCTGGCGCTGTCTCAGGAGCTCAACTTCGGACGCAACCTCCAGGGCACCTTCTCCATCGACCGCGACAACACCTATCGCATCTACCGCTCGCGCAACAACACGATGGGGAGCGACTTCAATCTGAGCTACACCGGCGGCAGCCTGTCCAGCACCCTCACCGGCACCCAGAACATGAACATCTCCGGCGGCTACACCACCGAGTCGGGCAGTGAGGTGGCGCTGCGCAAGGACTTCAACTCGTCGCTCGCGCTGAGAAACACCTTCAACATCAGCCGCCAGACCAAGCTGACCGTAAACCCGTCGATGAGGCAGCGCAAGACCAACGACGGGCTGGGGGCCGACCTCGAAGGCGAGTTCATGTCCAATCTCAACATCAACCGCAAGGATTACACGGTCACGCTGACTTACCAGGAATCGCCGATCGACCTCGACGGCGACCGCTACACGAAGGACAACCGCATCCCGGTGAACAACGTCAAGCCCGGCCTGAAGCTCCACTTCCCGCGGACGACCTTCAGCCCGAACTCACCCATCACCGACCTCGACCTGGAGCTCGAAAACGTGACCAAGAAACTGCGGGACGAGACGGACATCGGCCCGACGGTGCGTTTCAAGGCCGACACGGGTCTGGCCCGTTCCTTCGGGGAGAGCCATGCGGGGGCGCGATTGTCGCCCTCGCTCAACTTCGCCCAGTACATGTATAGCGACGGCAACGCCCAGTATGTCCTGAGCCCGAGTGCCCGCCTGGACTATGACGACCGGCGGTGGCTCAAGGGCAACTTCAGCTGGGGCCGCACGGTGCAGCACGGGGTCAAGAACCCGCCGGTTCGAGGGGAGGCGATCCGCTCCCGCAACAATGCGAACTTCTCCCTGAACTTCTACCAGGAACCGGTCTGGGACTGGAGACTGAGCAGCAGCTACGACTTCATCTCCCGACGGTGGGGCAGCGTCAACTCGACGATGGACTTCGACCCGGGGCCGAACTTCGGGGTGACCTTCTCCAGCAGCTACAGCATCGAGAGCCAGAACTTCCAGCCGCTAAGCTCGAACTGGAGCTTCTACTCGCCGGCGGACAACTGGTATCTGCGGGTGAACCTGACCACGCCGTTGCAGGGCTGGAGCTTCCTGCATCACCCGTTTCCGGTCCAGACCTTGACATGGACCTACTCACGGCAGTACAAGCGCGGCTGGAATTTCTATCTCTACGGGACGCAGTCCGGCAGCAGCAAGGGCGCTCTCTTCGACCGGGTGCAGATTCAGAAGCGAAACACCTGCACCACTCTCAACTTCGGATACATCGGGGGCAGCAAGACCTACTACATGTCGGTCTTCATCAACGCGTTCCCGTCCTATCCGCTGGAGAGCTTCGCCAAGGAGACCGCGCAAGGCTGGGACTACTGGCTCAACGTGCCGACCCCGGACGTTTTCTCGCTGGCGCGCGGCATCGGAACCGGCTACGGAGGCTACAGCGGCTACAGCTACGGCACCACCGGGTCGAGGTACGGCGGCGTCGGCGAAACAACCGGCCTTCAGTATTAGAGCAACGCTCCCACGAGCTCTCGCTGCCTCCGGTGGCGAGCGGCGAAGTCCGAAACCCGCTCGGCGAACGCCTGCGCGCGGAAGCCGGCGCTGGCTTCCCGCTTCAGTTCCTGCAAGGCGCGAAGGGTGACCGGCGCGGCCGTGCAGACCGGCATCGCGCATTCGCTGCAGAACGAACTTATCTTCGGGTCATCCCCCACCCCGACGAAGGGCACGCCCGCAATGAGCGCTGCCACCAGCCCGTGGTAGCGCTCGCTCACCACGACTTCGCATTGCCTTAGCCTGCTTACGAAGCCGGCGGCATCGAGCAGTCCGAGCGACTCTCGGTCCAGACGCCGACCCAGGTGCTCGATCCGGCGCGGGCGTCGCCATTCGTCCTCCTGCAACACCGCGACCAGATACCTTCCTTCCGGAGGAAACTGCGGCGAGCTGAGCAGCGCCGAGCCCGCCTGCGCCCGCACCACGAAAAGGTACTCCCAGCGCTCGTCTTCGGCTGGCTCGTATTCCCAATTCGGAATCGCCGCGAAAACTGCGTCGCTGGTCAGCAGTCGTCGGTCCGGGGGCACCGACTCCGCCGCCCACAATGCGCTCCGCCGGTCCCGCGCCGAGAAGCAGGTCAGGCGCGACAGCGCATCGCGAGTTCTTTTCTGCCAGGACTCCCCCCGGATCGGCCCGAGCCCCTGATTCAGCATCATCACCGGACTCCCGCTGTGAACGAAGGCGTTGATGATGCTCAGGTAGTAGAGCAGGGAGCGGTTGCTGGAGCGGTTTTGCAGCAGGCTGCCGCCGGGGCAGATCAGGTGGCTGCACTTGCGCAGTCCCAGCGAGTAAGGAAGCAGCGGCCCCATCTGCACGAAGTCCAGACCCGTCCACAGCTCGCCTATCCGCTGGCGATAGCCTCCCTCCACCGGACGCTTCACCGTCACCGCCAGCTCGAAGCCGCGCGCGCGCAGGAGGTCACCGTAGCCGCGGAGAAAGCATTCGAGGATGAGTTCGTCTCCCCAGTTGCCGGCTCCGAAATACCCGAGCAGGAGCGCGCGCTTCACGAGCTCCTCCCCGCAGGCAGGCTCCTTAGCACAACCGCCCGCAGCGCCAGCAGGACGCCGTATCCCACGAAGAAGGCCGCCAGGCTGAGCAGCAAGCCAAGCGAAGTGCGGAAGACGCTGATGAGCAGCGGCGTGTGCAGGTGGCTGAAGGTGTTGATGACGCTCTCAAGTCCCAATGTGCCGGCAGCCAGCAGCAGCAGGCTCGCCCGATGCCGCCACGGCAGC
>Ga0172366_10005385_pt1 | contig 10066 bp, 8 predicted proteins | sample LakKivSesite69cm_FD_114533 | JGI IMG/M metagenome (GOLD analysis project Ga0172366, IMG submission 114533) | Sediment microbial communities from Lake Kivu, Rwanda - Sediment site 69cm | ecosystem: Environmental > Aquatic > Freshwater > Lake > Sediment | place: Rwanda: Western Province, Lake Kivu...
CCCCCAAAAATTGCCTGGCATAAGCGGATAACGATTCAACATATCTTCTTTGGCCTTCGGCATACAAAGTATCAAAAGCTAAAGACGATTTCCCCGAGCCGGAAATGCCGGTAATCACCACCATTTTATTTTTGGGAATATCCAAGTCTACATTCTTTAAGTTATGGACTCTCGCTCCCCGAATTTTAATATAATCGCCTTTCATAGGTTATCCATTATACACCAAATTTCCGAATCTTTCAAGAAGGGGTAAAATAAAGATGGCGAAGAGAATTCCGTTCTCTTCTCCACCTTCGCTTCCTTCGGAAGCTCGGTTGATGAAAAAGATTTTTCCTTGGTTAATTTTAATTACCTTTATCATTGCCTTTGGTGTTTTTCTTTTAATTGAAATCTATCGATTTCCGAAATCCATAGATTATTCCGAACCAAGAGCAGATGAATTAAGTGAGGAAAAAACAATCACTCTAATTTTGGTTGGCGATATTATGTTGAACAGAGGAGTAGAATATATGGTTGAAAGATATGGAAACGTTGACTTTAAATTTCCTTTTTTAAAAATTGTTGATTATTTGAAAGAGGCAGATATTGTTTTTGGTAATTTGGAAGGGATAATTTCTGATAAAGGAATCAAAGTCGGCAGTATTTACTCCTTTCGAGCAAATCCAGAAGCAATAGAAGGATTAAAATTTGCCGGCTTTAATGTTTTATCTTTGGCTAATAATCACACCCTTGACTACACAAGAGCAGCCCTTGAAGATTGCTTAGCTAATCTAAACAACGCGGGAATTAACTATGTTGGGGCTGGTTTTAACGAAACAGAAGCTTTCTCTCCAATAATTAAAGAAATAAAGGGAATAAAAATTGGGTTTCTTGCTTATACTAATTTGGGGCCGGAAACTTGGCGGGCGGTTAGAGAAAATTCTGGGATTGCTTGGATTTCAGAAAAAGATTTTGAAAGAGTAAAGGCAGATATCAAATTGGCTAAAGAAAAAGTTGATGTTTTAATTGTTTCTTTACATACAGGAGAAGAATACTCAAATGAACCAACTCTATTTCAAATTGAATTTTCCAAAACAGCCATTGATGCTGGAGCTGATTTAGTAATTGGACACCATCCCCATCTAATTCAGAGAGATGAAAAGTATAAAAACGGCTGGATTTTTTACAGTTTGGGAAATTTCATTTTTGACCAAGGCTTTTCCTCGGAAACGATGAGAGGTCAAATTCTTGGAGTTATAATCAAAGATAAAAAAATAAAAGAAATTATTTCAAGAGAAATTGAAATAAACGAGTTTTTCCAACCGAAAATTTTAGAATAAGAAACCAAAAACCTTGACAAATTTTAAAAGAGCGATATAATATAGTTGTCCAGAAAAGCCGGACTCTGGACAAATAGAACCTTGAAATATTGAAAAATACAGAATCAAGGGAAATAAATTTAAAGAAAGAGAGGTGAAGTAATGAAGAAGATAATTTTGTTTTTATTAGTTTTAGTTGTAATGGTGATGATAGGGATATCTGGAGTATCGTGTAAAGCTCAGCAACCTCAACCAGCAACAGTTGAGGAACTCCAAGCTCAAGTTGCTTGCTTAAACCAGCAATTAGAGCAAATGGAGGCTCAATTGCAAGGAACAATAATTGTCGGAGGGTGTTACTTCGACACCAACGGCAATTTTGCCTTAGATGCGGGCGACAATCCCGCTGATGGTGTAATACTTGAGCTCTACTCGCTAACAGAACTTAGGGAACTTTGCTCGGAAGCAGAACCAGTAGCTGAAGCAATGGTTGAATACGGAATGTATCGTTTCAATGTTCCCGAAGGGACTCCGGAAGGAGAATACCGCATTATTGTTTGTGATGAAATAGGACCTTATAAACTGCAAGACTATTATAGTCATGAGGAGCTGGTCGGCTACAGCAAGCTTTATCTCTACGAAGGAAGAGATGTCTTTTTAGGACCTATATTCTTGCTCTGGTCTTATCCAGAGGCCCTCGATGAGTTAGGATAAAAAATTAGACCCCAGGTCGCTTGGCGATTTTGGGGTCAAATTTTTGGAATTGAAAAATGAAAAATTTTAAGTTAAGATTTATTAGCCAATGGATAAGTTTAAATTTCTAAACAACAATAAAATTATTCAGCTACCTGCAGCCCCCGGAGTCTACACTTTTAAAAGAGGTAGAGAGTTTTTGTATATCGGCAAGGCGGCGAACCTTAAAGAGAGAATAAAGCAACATGAAGATTTGCTTAGCTTGGCTACAAAACTGGGCTATCTTAAAACGGATTCGGAGATTGAGGCTTTGATTTTGGAGGCAAATTTAATTAAAAAATATAAACCGAAATACAATGTGGTCTGGAGAGACGACAAGAATTATTTTTATGTCGGATTTACAAAAGAAGATTACCCGAGAGTATTTTTGACTCATCAACCCTTGCGAGAAGTACAAAGTAAGAAGTACGAAGAAACGAAGAAACGAATCTTCAAATCTTCAGACTTCAGACTTCAGCCTTCACATGTCGGCCCTTTTGTGGACGGTAGCGCTCTGAAAGCGACTTTAAAAATCTTGAGAAAAATTTTCCCTTACCGAAGTTGTAAAAATTTGCCAAAAAGACCCTGCCTCTGGTATCAACTTTCAAGATGCCCGGCTCCTTGTTTACTAAGGTCTAATTTGGGAAAACAAATTCCTGATTTAGAAACTAAAATAAAAAAAGAGGGGCAAAAAAATGTAAGAAATATAATGAAAATTTTACAAGGAAAGAGAATTCAAGTGATAAGTAACCTAAAAAAAGAAATGAAAGAATCCTCTTTAACCCAAGATTTTGAGAGGGCGGCGAAAATCAGAGACCAAATAATGGCTTTAGAGAAAGTAATATCTCACGCAAAAATCTTCTCCGAGGCTGTTGATGTTGAACATAAAAAAGAGAAAGAATGGGAAATAATTCAAAAAATTCTCCAAAAGGTTTTAAAAACTAAAAAAGAAATTTCCCGGATTGAGGCTTATGATGTTTCCAATATCCAGGGTCAGGAAGCCACCGGCTCAATGGTAACATTTATTAATGGACAGCCTGATAAAAATTTTTATCGGAAATTTAAGATTAAAATTAGCGGCAGGCCAAATGACATTGCTATGTTGAAAGAAGTTTTGATTCGCAGATTGGCACACTCAGAATGGAAATATCCAGACCTAATTTTAATTGACGGGGGAAAAGCCCAACTGAATGCCGCTCTTCAATGTTCAATGAATTTAAAATTCATTTCACGAATAAAAATTATGGCATTGGCTAAAAAACATAATGAACTCTTTGTTGAAGGGAGAAAAGAACCGATTTCACTCAAAAAATTGCCGAGGAAAATTTTTAATTTAATTTTACAGCTTCGCGACGAGGCCCACCGCTTTGCGCTTAGTTATCATAAAAAGTTAAGAAAAAAGAAATTGATAGGGGGTTGACCCCGTTAGAAGCCCTTGGCAAAAGAAAGTTATTATCTGTTCGAGATCCGATCTCCTGTCATTCGAAATCTCCTGTCATTCCCCATCATGGTAAATCAATTCTATCATGTATATCATATATAGTGATGCGGGGTTGACCTTTGATTAAATATTTGCTATCCTGTATAAAGTCGAAGAAACTAAAGTTTCTTCTTCATCTTCGCTTATCAAGTTTTTGTCTAACAAAAACGAAGATGGAAAAGAGAGTTATCTCTTTGACTTTGCTACGCAAAAGCTTGCTATATGAAGCGTCTGCTATTGCAAATTATCGCCGGGATTTTAGCAATATTCCTGGCTGTAAAATTTGTTCCCGGCGTAGAGTTCAGCGGTCCTATTTTTGTTATTCCGAAGAAAATTGCAGAATTAAACCAGCTTCTGGGAACTTTAGTTTTTGCCGGAGCTTTTTTGGGATTTCTTAATTTTTTTGTAAAACCGATTTTAGACAAAATAACCTTGCCTCTAAGAATCATTACTTTTAATCTTTTCGGGCTGGTTATTTCCATGGGATTAATCTGGGTGGTTGATATTATCTTTGTGGAATTAATTATCCAGGGCATCTTACCTCTTCTCTGGATAGCTCTGATTCTCTGGGGGGTAAACTTAGTCCTCTCTCAATTTATTGCTAAAAGGTCATTTTTAAAGAACGCATGATGAAAGAGTATTTGCCTCTGCTTCAAATTATAGTGGCGGTCGTTTTAACCGCCTTCATTCTCTTGCAACAAGGGGGAACCGCCCTTGGCTCTGCCTTCGGGCAATCGGGGGGATTTTATTCCACCCGCCGGGGTATCCAGAAAAAAATCTTCAGAGGAACGATAATTCTCGGCGTTCTTTTTGTGGTCCTGGCTCTTTTGAATTTGATTTTCTAATGTCTTTTTTCCGCAAAACAAAGAAAATTTTTGGAACTCTTAAAAGAAAGCTGCTTCCCGAGAACTTTCCTTCTTTTTCAAAATGGAAGCAAATTTTCCGTATTTTAACAAAGAAAGAGAAAATAGTACTGGCTGTTTTTTTGATTTTATTTTTCGGTTCTTCTCTTTTTCTCGTCCTCAATTTTTATTTTAAAAATACGGAGGTAGAACCTGTTTCGGGCGGAAATTACAAAGAGGGACTGCTCGGTTGTCCCAGATTTATTAATCCAATCTACGGAGAAAATTCTGATGTGGACAGAGATTTAATTCAGCTTATCTTTTCGGGTTTAATGAAATACAATCAGAAAGGAGAGATTGTGCCGGACCTTGCCAAAGAATATAAAATTTTAGAGGATGGAAAAGTTTTTGAATTTTATTTAAAAGACAATCTTTTTTGGCAGGATAATGAAAAATTAACCGCTGATGATGTAATTTTCACAATAAGAACCATCCAAAACCCAGATTACAAAAGTCCTTTGAGAGTAAGCTGGGTGGGGGTGGAGGTTGAAAAAATTTCTGACTCAATTATTCGCTTTGAATTAAAAAACCCTTATCCCGCTTTTTTGGAGAATCTGACTTTAAAAATTTTGCCGAGCCACATCTGGCAGAATATTTCTCCCCAAAACTTTCCCTTATCAATCTATAATCTCAAACCTGTCGGCTCAGGACCTTATCAATTAAAAAGTCTGAATCAGGATAAAGCCGGCTATATCAAATCTTTAACCCTGAATGTCAATCCTAAATATTTCGGAGAAAAGCCGAATATCAGAGAAATTTCTTTTCAATTTTTTGAGGACACTGAAGAGGAATTAATTAGAGCTGCTCAAAAAAAAGAAATTGACGGGTTTTCAATTTTTGACCCGGAAAATTATCAGCAATTTCTGGGCAATAAATCATCCAATTTTGAAGATTATCACTTTTCCTTACCAAGATATTTTGCCGTATTTTTTAATCCCGGGAAGTCAGAAATTCTGGCTGAAAAAGCAGTAAGAGAGGCTTTGAATTACGGCACCAACAAGGAAGAAATTGTCAGACGGGCTCTTTTGGGAGAGGGAAAAATCGTTGATTCTCCGATTTTACCGGAAATTTACGGCTTTAATTCTCCTTCCTCCGGCTATGAGTTTAATCCGGAAAAAGCAAAAGAAATCTTAGAAAAAGCCGGCTTTGTGGAAAAAGAAGACGGAATCAGGGAAAAAGTTGTTAAAGAAGAAGCAACTTTTCAATTTAAAAGCGAGCTTAAAGCGGGCTCTCGGGGAAAAGAGGTAGAAGAACTTCAAAAATGCCTGTCAAAATATCCTGACCTTTATCCCGAGGGCGAAATTACCGGATTTTTCGGCTCCCAAACCAAAGAAGCAGTTATTCGTTTTCAGGAAAAATACTCCGAAGAAATTTTAGAACCCTGGGGATTCACCGAAGGAACAGGTATCGTCAGTAAAACTACCCGCTCCAAATTAAATGAGCTTTGTCAAAAAGCTCCGGGAAAAAATTTAGAACTCTCCTTATCTCTAATTACAGCCAACCAACCTCTTTTAGTTGACACAGCCCGTCTTTTAAAAGAACAATGGAAAACCCTGGGGGTAAAAGTTGAAATTGAAACATTTGACCTCCAAAATCCAACTCTGGAAAGCGACATTATCAAACCGAGAAATTATTCAGCTTTATTGTTCGGCGAGGCTTTGAGAGCCATTCCCGACCCTTTTCCCTTCTGGCACTCTTTGCAAAAGAAAGACCCGGGTTTAAATCTTTCTTCCTACGAAAACAAAAAAGCCGATAAGTTGTTGGAGGAAGCCCGTCAGAGCCAAGAGCCCGAAGTTAGAGCGCGAAAGCTGGAAGAATTTCAGGATATTTTAATTAATGACGCGCCGGCAGTATTTTTATACAGACCGGATTATATTTATTTTGTTTCAAAAAAGATTAAAGGAATACGCCCCGAAATGATTGCTAATCCTTCAGAAAGGTTTTCAGAAATAGAAAGTTGGTATATCAAAACCAAAAGAGTATGGAAATAATTTGATATATCAATTTTCAGAAGGGGCGATGGGGAAACTGGGTGTTTCCCCAAGGTGGAAATATTAAAACCGCAAGGTTTTAAGGAGCGGTGTTAGCGGAGCGAAGCGACGCGTGCCGCGACAAATTGGTATATCAAAACCAAAAGAGTATGGAAATAAAAAATAGAGATTTTTGCGAGCCGAGGTGGTGAAATTTGGCTAAACACGCAGCCCTCAGAAGGCTGTGGAGAATACTCCCTGTGGGTTCGAATCCCACCCTCGGCACTATGAAAAAACAACAAAACCTTCGCATTATCCCTCTCGGCGGACTGGGCGAAGTTGGCCGCAATATGATACTCTTTGAATACAAAGAGAGCATTTTAATTATTGATATGGGGCTTGGTTTTCCGGGAGAAGATATGCCGGGAATTGACTGCGTTATCCCCAATACCAGCTATCTTAAGGGAAAAGAAAAAAATATCTTAGGAATACTACTCACTCACGGCCACTACGACCATATCGGCGCCATCCCTTATATTTTACCGACAATCGGTTTCCTACCGATTTACGCCAGTTCCCTAACGAAAGGAATCGTTTTAAAAAGACAGGAAGAATTTCCCAACCAGCCGAAACTTGATATAGAAGAAATAAAAGTCGGTTCAGAAATTAAAGCTGGGCCTTTTAGAATTGAGGCCTTCCGCCAAAACCACAATATCCCGGAAAACTTCGGCTTTTTCATTCAAACCCCGATTGGTAATGTTGTCCATACATCTGATTTTAAATTTGACCTGACACCGGTTAACGACCTTTCAACCGATTTTGAAAAATTAAAAGGAATTGGAAAAAGAGGAATTTTACTTTTGATGTCCGAGTCAACCGGAGCAGAAGAAGAAGGTTGTTCTCTGTCTGAAAGAACAATTTTTGAAAACTTAGACAAAATTTTCCAAGCAGCTCATGGCCGGATTATCGCCGCCTCTTTTGCTTCCCTTATTAACAGAATTCAGCAGCTGATTACTCTTTCGGAAAGATATAAAAGAAAAGTAGCGATTGAAGGCCGGAGTATGAAAACAAATATAGAAATCGCTCAAAATTTAAAAATAATAAATGTAAGAAAGGGAACTTTCATAAAGACGAAAGACATTGCCAAATTTCCGGATGACAAAATAACCGTTATTTGTACCGGTGCTCAGGGGGAAGAAGATGCAGTTTTTATGAAAATCGCAAGCCGGGAACATAAATTTATCAGAATCAAAAAAGGAGATACGATTATCTTCTCTTCCTCAATAGTCCCCGGCAACGAAAGAAGCGTTCAAGCCCTGAAAGACGAATTTCACCGCCAGCGGGCAAAGGTTTTCCACTACAAAATGATGGATATTCATGCTTCAGGCCATGCCAGACAGGAAGAGTTAAAACAAATGATTTGTCTTATGAAGCCGAAGTTTTTCCTCCCTATTTACGGCCAATATTCAATGCTGGTGAGACATGCTGAACTGGCGGAAGAAGAAGGGATAGCCAAAAAAAATATAGTGGTTGCTGAAAATGGTCAGGTTGTAAATCTGAATCAAAAAAGAATTTTTATTGAAAAAGAAACGGTTCCTTCAAACTGCGTAATGGTTGACGGGCTGGGAATAGGAGATGTCGGAGAAGTTGTTTTAAGAGACAGGCAAAATTTAGCCCGGGACGGTATGTTCGTAATTGTAGCCGCGATTGACAAAAGCTCTGGCAAAGTCAAGGGTTCTCCTGATATAATATCAAGAGGATTTGTTTATCTCAGAGAATCAAAGGAATTGCTCAAAGAAACAAGAAAAAAGGTAATTGATATTGTTGACAAGGCGGCGAGTTCGGGGGGAGCCGTAAACTGGCTTTACATCAAAGATGAAATAAGAAACCAAATCGGCCAATTTCTTTTTTCAAAAACTCAAAGAAGGCCCATAATTTTACCGGTAGTAATAGAAGTCTAAGTGGACCCCCTTTCTTTATAAGATTTTATATGAGAGTTTTTAGCGGCATTCAGCCAACCGGCGAGATTCATATTGGAAATTATTTGGGAGCTATCAGGCAATGGTTAGAGCTTCAGGAAAAAAATGACTGCATTTTTTGTATTGTTGATTTACATGCCTTGACTACTCCCTACGATCCAAAAACTCTACAGGATTTAATTTTTGAAAAAATTATCGCTTATTTGGCTGCCGGAATTGAACCAGAAAAATCCATAATTTTTGTTCAATCCCAGATAAAAGAGCATACAGAACTAACCTGGCTTCTCTCAAGTTGTACTCCCCTCGGCGACCTCCTGCGAATGACCCAGTATAAGGAAAAAGCAAAAAAATTCAAAAAAAATCTAAATGCCGGCCTGCTTAATTATCCAATTTTAATGGCAGCCGATATTTTACTTTATCAGACAAATGTTGTTCCGGTGGGCAAAGACCAAGCCCAGCACGTGGAATTTGCCAGAACCATAGCCCGAAAATTTAATCAAAAATTCGGCCAAACTTTCGCAGAGCCAAGAGTCCAGATTCCTAAAACCGGAGCTAAAATTATGTCTTTGGTAAATCCGAGGAAAAAAATGTCCAAAACCGACCCTCCCGAAAGTTATATCAATTTGTTTGAGGGGCCGGAAAAAATCCAAGAAAAAATTATGAAAGCCGTGACCGACACCGGAAAACAAATAAAATATTCTCTTTCGCAAAAACCAGGAATCTCAAATTTACTGACAATTTATAGTCTTTTTGCCGGAGAGGAGGTTAAAAAAATTGAAAAAAAATTTAAAAATAAAGGATACGCCGATTTTAAAAGGGACCTGTCAAGATTGTTGATTGAAAAATTAGAACCCTTCCGGAGGAAGAAAAAAGAACTTAAATTAAGAGAAGTTTATGTAAAAGAAATTTTAGAGCAGGGCAGAAAAAAAGCCGAAATAATCGCCCGATCCACCATAGAGGAAGTCCGAAAAAAAATGGGACTGGTTTAAATATCAATTACCCGAGCGTTAGCTGAGGGTGAAGATGAAGGGAAACTCCGAAGGAGGTAAATTTCATCGCCTAAGGATTTAGAATATAGGAGTTAGGAATTACGAGAGTCGTTCTCGTAGTTTTGTTTTAAATGCCTTTTGCCAAACTGGTTATTAAAGTAGAAAGTTCTTTCTTTTTTTCTTCCATTAATTTATGGTTACTAGCCTCCAAATTGAGCCTGATAAATGGTTCGGTTTCCGAGGACCGCAAATTAAACCACCAATTATTAAACCCAACAGTCAGGCCATCAATTTTCATAATCTCACCTCCCTGCTTTTCATATTTTTCTTCCAGTGTTTTTAAAATTTCTTTGATTTTTACAAGATTGTCAATTTTAAAATTGGTTTCTTCAATAATAAAATATTTTTTATTAAATTCGTCTATTATTCCGTCAATTGACTGCGATTTTCCAGAAATTGCTTGGAGAAAAGTTATGGCAGCCAAGATACCATCGTCTATTTTATGAAGATCAGCGAAAACATAATGGCCGGATGTCTCGCTGCCAAAAATTATTTCCGGGTCTGCTATCATTTTTAGTTTTATCGGTATGGTCCAACAAACAGACACTTCCACTTTCCCTCCTACCTTCTTAATGTAATCTGCCACTGCCCGCGACGTCCTGACTTCAACTAAAATTTTCTTTTTACCTGTTTGTTTGATTAAATATTCAGCAATCAAA
>Ga0172366_10005391_pt1 | contig 10063 bp, 10 predicted proteins | sample LakKivSesite69cm_FD_114533 | JGI IMG/M metagenome (GOLD analysis project Ga0172366, IMG submission 114533) | Sediment microbial communities from Lake Kivu, Rwanda - Sediment site 69cm | ecosystem: Environmental > Aquatic > Freshwater > Lake > Sediment | place: Rwanda: Western Province, Lake...
GAATCGGCCACGTGCTGGAGTTCGTTCAACACAAACCGCGGGATGGAGAGCTCGCTGGCGATAAACCCGGTCTTGCTGAGGTCAGCGATGCGCCCATCTATTATGGCGCTGGTATCGACCAGTATCCTGCTGTCCGCCCCCCCCGGGGCCCCGGCTCCCCGTCTGGTCGCGGGCAGGACCCGGCGCACGTCGCTATCACGCTGGAGGCCGATGCTGATTCCCAGGATGCCCAGCGCGAAGCTCAGCATCATGGGGACCCCCCATCCAGGCCAGCCGGCGATGCGGAAAAATGGTATTGAGATCAGGGCTGCGACCAGCAGGCCAGCCACCAGGCCGAGGACAGCCGATACGACTACAGATGTGGGCACTACGTCTAAATAGGCCAGCATACGCCTCAAGGGCCATATGGTGATGTAGGGCGTAATGGAGAGGCCGAGAAAACAGCCCACGACGGTCAGCACGAGCCCCCACGGCAGGTAGCCCGACACCAGGTTCTGCGTGATCAGATAATCGCCACCCCTCCACCCTCCAATGCCTAGCGCCACCATGCCTATGATACTGAAGAGAATATCGACCACACCTGCACCTCCTGTTGCGTTCCCCTTCACTTAATGTGGATAGCGCAAGACAGCCTCTTGCAGCTTCAGACCTCAGGACGGGAGAACGCTTTGAAGTAAGGATGACCAGTCTACATAAATGCCGCAGGGTCAGGATACCACATTTTCGGAGCGAAATGAAGCATTACCTGCGGGTTCAGCCGAGATTAAAGAGCCTGAGCACACTTTCGATGCCAAAGGCACAGGCGTACGCGATGGCGAGGAACTTGATGAACTTCCCGACGCAGAGGATGCCCAGGAACTTCCACACGGGGTAGCGCAGCGCCCCGGCGGCAACCCCTGCCGCATCGAACACCGGATTGGGGATGGCGGAAAGCACGAATAGCACCAGCCATCCCCACCTCTTCATCCATTCCACCATGCGCTGGTAGAGCCGCTGCTTCCCTATGAAGCCGCCTCCCCCGAAGCCCGCAGCGTACCCGGTGAGTTCGCCCAGGGCTGCCGCCACAGCGGACACCAGCGCCACCAGCAGGGGCGAGAGGAGCCAGCCCCCGACACAGGACGCGGCTATGCCGGGCACGGGGACGAAGATGGAGGCGCTGGCGGCCAGGTTGAGGAGTGCTATTGCAGGGTAGCCCACCTTCCCGGTGACCACGAACCTGTCCCGCAGCAGCACGACGACCACCACGGTGGCCACGGCCATCACGAGCACGCCAAAGCGGAGGTAATTCTCCCTCCGCTTCCAGAAAGGCCGAACGGCGGGCTCTTCTAGGTCGCGACCTGTTGACATCTCATGGCTCTGTGAAAGCTCCCCGGGTTCTCCAGAAAATCCATGGCCACCCGGTTGAACTCCTCGGGGTTCTCCATGTGTGGCCAGTGCCCGCAGTCACGCATTATGTGAACCACTGCATCGGGCAGGCGCTCGGATGCCTCCAGCGCGTGGGAAACGGGGAGGACCGGGTCCTTCTCCCCCCAGACGATGAGGAGGGGCACCTTCAGTCCCTCAAGCTGGTCCAGGAGCAGCATCTCCTTCTTGACTCCAAACAGGTTCATCCCTGCGCGGATGCCCTTTACCACCGCCATCCGCGTGTTCCACAGGTTGCGCGCCTGGCGAAGCTTGCGGGCCACCTCCGGGTCTATGGGGCGAGGCCTGTGGAATATGCTGGCGATGAGCGCCCTATCGCTGTTGATGGTGTGCAGGTGGAGGAGCTCCCCGACCAGTGGGAGGGACGCTATGCGCAGGAACCAGGATACAGGCCTGCCCAGTCCACCTGAGTCCACCAGCACAAGCCTGTCCACCCTCTCAGGATAGCGGGTGGCGAACCTGGCCGCGATGGCGCCGCCTCCCGAGTTGCCTATGAGGGATGCCCGCTCTATGCCCATGGCATCCATGAAGGCCAGCGGAAAAGAGTGGTTTGCGAATACCTCGTGGGGAGGGCCCTGGGGTGTCTCCGAGTCGCCGTGGTTGGGGAGGTCCGGCGCGTAGACCGTGTAGCGCTGGGAGAAGGGCCCGATATTGTCGCACCAGGTAACGTGAGAGGCGGCCGCCCCGTGTAACATTATCAAGGGGGGGCCGTCTCCCGCCACCGCGTAGCTTATCCTGAGCCCCTGTACCTCTTCGGTCTGTGTCTCCCACTTCATGCCGCCGTTAGGATACCACCTCGGCAGCCTTGGCAGTCAAGGAGAACGCCAGCCCGTTCGGCCCGGCGTCCACCACCACGTGGTCTCCTTCCTTGTACTCCCCTGACAGCACTCCCTGGGCCAGGGCGTTTTCCAGGTGTCGTTGCATCGCCCTGCGCAGGGGGCGCGCCCCGAAGACGGGGTCGAACCCCTCCTTCGCCAGCCACTCCTCTGCGGCCTGCGTGAGTTCGAAGGTGATGCCGCGTTCCTCCAGCCGCTTCTGCAGCTCCCGCGCGAGCAGCCTCACGATGCTCCTGATCTGCTCCCGGGTCAACGGCCTGAAGATGATCACCTCGTCGATGCGGTTGAGGAACTCGGGTCGGAAGGTCCTCTTCAGTGCCTCCTGTATCGATTCCCTCATGCGGGCCTCGTCCACGCCCTCCCTGGCGTCGGCCCTGAAGCCCACGGGCTGGCGGCTTCCATCGCCGGTGCCGAGGTTGCTGGTCATGATGACCACGGTGTTGCGGAAGTCCACTGTGCGGCCCTGGCCATCGGTAAGGCGACCGTCCTCCAGCACCTGGAGCAGGGCGTTGAACACCTCGGGATGCGCCTTTTCCACCTCGTCGAACAGTATCACGCGGAAGGGGCGTCGCCGCACCGCTTCGGTGAGCTGTCCCCCCTCGTCATAGCCCACGTAGCCCGGGGGCGCTCCGATCAACCGCGAGACGGAGTGTTTCTCCATGTACTCGCTCATGTCGATGCGCACCATGTTGGACTCGTCGTCGAAGAGGAACTCGGCAAGCGCCCGCGCCAGCTCCGTCTTGCCCACGCCAGTAGGCCCCAGGAATATGAAGCTCCCTATCGGCCGTTTGGGGTCTTTCAGCCCGGCCCGCGCCCGGCGGATGGCCTCGGAGACCGCCTTCACCGGCTCGTCCTGTCCCACCACGCGTTCGTGCAGCCTCTCCTCCATGTGGAGAAGCTTCTCGGCCTCGCCCTGCAGCAGCCGACTGACCGGGATGCCTGTCCACTGGGAGATGAGGACGGCGATGTCCTCTTCGTCCACCACGTCGTCGATCCTCTTCTCCCTGAACCACCTCTCCCGCTCCTCCTGGAACCGTTTCTCCAGGCCGAGACGCTCGGTCCTGAGCTGGGCGGCGCGCTGGTAGTCCGAGCGCTGGGCTGCCGCCTCCTCCTCGTTGGCCAGCTCGCGTATGCGCCTCTCCTCCCTCTTCACCTCAGGCGGCAGTGTCTCGGCATCCAGGTGGACCTTGCTTGCCGCCTCGTCGATCAGGTCGATCGCCTTGTCGGGCAGGAGGCGGTCGGTCACATACCGCTGGCTGAGGCGGGCGGCGGCGGCGAGCGCAGAGTCGTCGATGCGTATCTTGTGGTGTGCCTCGTAGCGGGGCCTCAGTGCTCTCAGGATCTCCATCGTCTCCTCTACCGACGGCTCCTCCAAGTATATCGGCTGGAAACGGCGCTCCAGGGCGGTGTCCTTCTCGATGTGCTTGCGGTACTCGTCCACTGTGGTAGCGCCTATGCACTGGAGCTCGCCTCGGGCGAGGGCGGGCTTCATCAGGTTGCTGGCGTCGATGGCGCCCTCGGCACCCCCGGCCCCCACGACGGTGTGTATCTCGTCGATGAAGAGGATGATCTCCCCCTGGGCCATCTTCACCTCGTCCATGACCGCCTTGAGGCGCTCCTCGAACTCGCCGCGGAACTTGCTGCCCGCCACCAGGGCCCCCATGTCCAGGGCCAGGACGCGGCGGCCTCTCAGAGAGTCGGGGACATCGTCGGCGACGATGCGCTGGGCCAGGCCCTCGGCGATGGCCGTCTTGCCCACGCCAGCGCCCCCGATGATGACCGGGTTATTCTTCTTGCGGCGGGTGAGCGTCTGTATGACCCGCCTTATCTCCACGTCGCGGCCCACAACCGGGTCCAGCTTCCCCTGCCGTGCCAGGCTGGTGAGGTCGATGCTGTACCGCTCCAGGGCGCGGTACCTGCTCTCCGCCCGGGGGTCGGTGACCCTGTGGCCTCCACGTACCTTCATGAGCGCCTTGTACACCTTCTCCTGGTCTATGCCCGCTTCCGCCAGGATACGGGCCACATCCCCGTGCCGCTCCAGAGTGACGGCTATGAGGAGGTGCTCCGTGCCGATGAACTCGTCCTTCAGGCGATCGGCCTCGGCGTCGGCGTTCTCCAGCAGCCGCTGCGCCCTGGGCGTGGCGTATATCTGCGTGGACTCGTAGGTGACCTGGGGGAGCTGGGACAGGGCAGCTTCCAGCCGCCCCCTCACCTCCTTCACGTCCACCCCCAGGTCCGCGAGTATCTGGGCGGGCACGCCGCCCTCCTGCTCCAGAAGGGCGAGGAGGATGTGCTCCGCGTCCCACTGGGAGTGTTTGAAGCGCTGCACCACCTGCTGGGATGCCACCAGCACCTCTCTCGCCTGTTCGGTGAACCGTTCAGGTTTCAACACCATTGCTGGATTCCTCCTAGTCCTCGTTCTCCTCTCCGCCCCCTCCACCCCGCAGCCTCTCTACTTCGGCTGTCAAGGACTGTATCTGCCCCTCCATCTCGGAGATACGCTCCACCAGCCTGAGCATCATCCCCGCCCCGGTGAGGCTCAACCCCAGTTCGTCCGTCAGGCTCTTTATCCTGCGGACCCGCTCTATGTCGCGGGGCGAGTAGAGCCGTGTCCTGCCATGGGAGCGGGAGGGCCTGACGATGCCCAGCCGTTCGTAGTAGCGAAGGGTCTGGGCGTGAACGCCTACGATACGTGCCGCCACGCTGATAACGTAGCACGGCTCGTCTTCGGGTATGGCATGGTATGTCGTCATCTATATCACCTCCGGGATGAGCGGAGCTCCTCGTACAGCCTTCGCTCTTTGTCGCTCAGGTTCTTGGGCAGGCGCGCCCTGACCGTGGCGTACAGGTCGCCCCTGGAACCGGGGCGCCCCACGCGGGGCATCCCCTTCCCCGCAAGGCGGAACCGTTTGCCGTTCTCGGTCTCGGGAGGGAGGGTCAGCGCGATCCGGCCATCCATGGTCGAGACCTCCACCTCGCCGCCCAGCACCAGCTCCTCCACGGGCACCTCCACCTCCGTGTACAGGTCGGCCCCCTTTCGCTGGAAGCGCGGGTCGGGATGTACGCGCACACGGAGATAGAGGTCTCCCGACCGCCCGCCACCTATCGGCACGTGGACACGGGAGCCGTCCTCCACGCCCGGGGGTATGCGCACCTCCAGACGGCGGGGCTGCCCTCCAGACACCTCCACCGGCAGCTCCACGACCCGCCGGGTGCCCCTGAAGGCCTCCTCCAGGGTCAGCTCCACCGACACCTCGAAAGTGGCGAACCCGGAGAAGCCCGATGTCCTGCGCCGGCCTCCAAACCCTGTGAACAGCTCCTCGAAAATGCTCTCAAAAGGAGAGGCATCGGCGTCGAACACGGCGTGGAACCCGCCACGCCCGAAGGGGCTGCCTGTGGTGGCCCCTGCCCGGGCGAACTGGTCGGCGTACTTCCAGTTCTCGCCGTAGAGGTCGTAGTTGCGGCGGTTTTCCGGGTTGGAGAGCACCTGATACGCCTCGTTGACCTGCTTGAACCGGGCCTCGGCCTCCTTGTCGCCCGGGTGAAGGTCGGGGTGGAGCTCCCGGGCCAGGCGCCGGTAGGCCTTGCGGACCTCTGCGTCCGAGGCGTTTTTGCTGACCCCTAAAGTAGCATAGTAGTCCTTCATGCGCTTGCCCTCTCGTCGTCAGCGCTATTATAGGATAACTGACAAGCCTTGTCAACGTAATATCTGCAGGCTTTGTAAGAGGACTTGACAACCTGTTGTTATATATCCTAAAATTGAGGGCGAGGAAAAGAGGGGAATAGGCCCATCGACGCTAAAGGAGGTGATAGTGATGACACTGCGACGCTGGGAGCCATTCAACGAGTTGAGGCGTATGGAAGATGTCCTCGACAGGATGTGGGCCGGTTTCCGCCCTAGCCGCCTGGTGGAGCGCTGGGGTGAGGAGCGCTGGCTGCCTCTCGACATCTACCAGAGGGAGGACAGCCTGGTGATCAAGGCCCCCGTTCCGGGCGTCAAGCCCGATGACATAGAGGCCACCATCGAGGGCAACGTCCTGACCCTCAGGGGTGAGGCTAAAGCCGAGGAGAAGGTGGAGAGGTCGGACTTCCTGCTCCAGGAGCGGAGCTATGGCAGCTTCTGCCGTTCGGTGACCCTCCCCACCGGGCTGGATGTCGACAAGGCCGAGGCCTCCTACGAGGACGGGGTGCTGACGCTGTCCATACCCCGGCGGGCGGAGGCCAAGCCGAAGTCCATCAAGATCAACGTGGCGAAGTCCATCGAGGGCGAGAAGAAGTAGCGCGGTAGCCGCTAACCTTGTCGCTGGAAGGCCTCCCCTCGCAGGGGAGGCCTTCCCATTCAGCCGTTGGCAAGCCCCCTCCTTGACGCACGTATACACCTTCGGATACTATTTCCCTTACCGATTTTCGCTCTGTGAGCTCAACGGACTCACACCCTTTTGTGGAACAAGGACTGACGTGGCTTTCGTAACGGGACTAAGGTGTCGGGAATGCGGTAGGGAGTACCCTATCGAGCCGCTCAACGTGTGCGACTTCTGCTTCGGGCCGCTCGAGGTGGCGTTCGACTACGAGGCCATCCGCCGGGTGATAAGCCGTCAGCGTATCCAGCAGGGGCCCGGCAGCATCTGGCGCTACCAGGACCTGCTTCCTGTTGACAGGTCGGAGCGCGTGGACATCAATGCCGGGTTCACCCCGCTGATAAAGGCAAGGAACCTGGGCAGATACCTGGGCCTGGAGAACCTGTACATCAAGAACGACAGCGTGAACCCATCGTTCTCCTTCAAGGACCGGGTGGTTGCCGTGGCAGCCGCCAAAGCGCTGGAGTTCGGCTTCGACACCTTCGCCTGCGCCTCCACGGGGAACCTGGCGTGCAGCGTCGCCGCCCATGCCGCGCGGGCGGGGGTGAAGGCGGTGGTGTTCATCCCGGCCGACTTGGAGGCGGGCAAAGTCCTCGGCGCCGCTATCTATAACCCCACGCTGGTGGCCATCGACGGCAGCTACGATGACGTCAACCGGCTCTGCAGCGAGGTGGCCGACAACTATCCCTGGGCCTTCGCCAATATCAACATGAGGCCCTACTACACCGAGGGCAGCAAGACCCTCGCCTACGAGGTGGCGGAGCAGCTGGGATGGCGGTTCCCCCAGCACATCGTCAGCCCGGCCGCATCTGGCGGACTTTATGTGAAGCTCTGGAAGGGGCTGAAGGAGCTGGAGGCTTTGGGGCTTGTCGAGGGGCCGCTGGTAACGCGCCTGCACCTGGCGCAGGCCTATGGATGTGCCCCCATAGTCTCCGCCTACAGGAAGGGGTCGGGCCAGATAACGCCGGTGAGGCCCAATACCGTGGCCAAGTCGCTCGCCATCGGCAACCCGGCCGACGGCATCTACTCCCTGGAGGTGCTCAAGGAGTCCAATGGCCGGGCCTGGGCTGTGGGCGAGAGGAGGGTGGCCGAGGGGATCAAGCTGCTGGCCGAGACCGAGGGGGTCTTCACCGAGACGGCGGGAGGCGTTACTATCGCGGGGCTGGCAAACCTGGTGCGAACGGGTACAATAAAGAGGGACGATTTGACCGTGGCGCTCATCACCGGCAACGGCCTGAAAACCCAGGAAGCCGTCCAGGATGTGGTGAAGACGGTCAATATCGAGCCCAACCTCGGCTCCTTTCAGGAGGCGATGGAGCGACTCGAGGCCAAAGGGAGGTAAGGCGCTATGGCCAACAGGAGGGTAAAGTTCACCTTCCCCACGGAGCTCATCAAAGAGCCCGTCATTCACCAGCTGGGCCAGCAGTTCAAGCTGGTGACCAACATACGCCGCGCCGATGTCAGGGAGGACATGGGGTGGGTGATCCTCGAGCTGGAGGGCGAGGAGGCGGAGATAGACCGAGGCATCCAGTGGGTCAGCTCTCAGGGGGTCCGCGTGGACCCGGTGGGCGGCGATATCGTCGAAGGTTGAGCGATTCGAAGTCATTGAGGAGGTCCGTCGAATGGTCGTACAGGTCCGCATCCCATCGCCGTTGCGTCGTCTCACAGACGGGCGAGACCAGGTGGAGGTGGAGTGCTCGACCCTTGCGGAGTGCATAGAGGCGCTAGAGCGCCAGTACCCCGGCATGAAGGAGAGGTTCTACGACGAGAAAGGGGCACTACGGCGTTTCGTCAACTTCTACGTGAACGGGGAGGATGTCCGGTTCTTGCAGGGGCCGGATACAGCCCTCAAGACCGGCGATGAGGTGAGCATAGTCCCCGCCGTGGCCGGCGGTTAAACGCCTGGCCCTTCCCCTACCCCCAGTATGCCGCGCCTCCTCAGCCACTTCTCTTTCTGCTCGCCTCTGAGCCTCTCATCGGTGGGCCTGTAGCGGGCGAGAAAGCGCTCTTTGAACGCAGGGAAGGAGTCTCTCAGGATAGCGTGGCGCATCTCCTCCATCAGGTGCAGCACGAACCTCAGGTTGTGTATGGTGGCCAACCTCAGGCCCAACAGCTCTCCCGCCTTGAACAGGTGATGCAGGTAAGCTGACGAGAAGTTCCTGCACGCATAGCAGTCGCAGCCCTCCTCTACAGGCCCCTCCGCTTTCTGAAAACGGGCTCTGGTTATGTCAATACGGCCCCTGCCTGTTAACAGGGCGCCGTTTCGAGCTATCCGCGTCGGGAGCGCACAGTCGAACAGGTCCACGCCACGCGCCACGCACTCCACCAGGTCTTCCGGCGAGCCGACTCCCAGGAGGTGCCGGGGACGCCCCTCAGGAAGCATGGCGCACACGTGTCGCGTCACCTCGTACATCTCGGCCTTGGGCTCGCCCACCGCCAGGCCCCCTATCGCATAGCCGTCAACCTCCTGTGCCGTGAAGAAGCGGGCTGACTCCTCCCTGAGGTTGCGGTAGACGCCTCCCTGGAGCACCCCGAAGAGCGCCTGCTTGCCGGAACGTTGCGCTTCCCTACAACGGAGCGCCCAGCGGTGAGTCCGTTCCGTCGCCTCACGGACTCTGGCCTCCTCCTCACCATAAGCCACGCATTCGTCCAGGCAGAGGATGATGTCGGCCCCCAACCTCTCCTGGTAGCCCATGGCCGATTCAGGGGTAAACAGGTGCTCGCTGCCATCGATGTGGGAACGGAACCGGATCCCCTCCTCGGAGACGCTCTTCAGAGAGCCCATGCTGAAGGCCTGAAAGCCGCCGCTGTCAGTCAGCATCGGCCCCGACCAGCCCATGAATGCGTGGAGGCCGCCCATAGCCCGGACGGTATCGACACCGGGCTGGAGGTACAGGTGGTAGGTGTTGGCCAGGAGAATGGAGGCCCCCACCTCGGTCGCCTCCTCGGGCGTCAGGCCCCTCACGCTTGCCCGCGTGGCCACGGGGAGGAAGGCTGGCGTGTAGACACGGCCATGGGGGGTGGAGAGCAGCCCGACACGTGCGTCGGTGGCCTTACAGCGGGCCACGGTCTGGAAAGACAATGGGGAAGACAAGGTTCCTCCCTGCCTAAAGCCTCAGCCAGGCATCTATCACCAGGCCAAGGAAGCTCATCCCCAGGAAGGGATATGCTGACAGCTTGAAAACGCGAAATGTCCCCGACCTGCCGGGCTTCCACAAGGCCACAGCTCCCATGGCCACCATCGCAGCGCCGGGGGTCGCGGCCATGACCAGGTATAGCCACCCGGGGTCGCCAAACCACCACAGCAGGACGACGGTAGCCAGCATTGCCAGGCAGAAGCCCAGCGAGATGGCCGAGGTCAGCCTGGCCCCGCGTGTCAGCGGGAATATATTGACCCCGGCCTGCATGTAGTCGTCCCGCCAGGTGAGCATCAGGTTCCACACGTGC
>Ga0172366_10005392_pt1 | contig 10061 bp, 9 predicted proteins | sample LakKivSesite69cm_FD_114533 | JGI IMG/M metagenome (GOLD analysis project Ga0172366, IMG submission 114533) | Sediment microbial communities from Lake Kivu, Rwanda - Sediment site 69cm | ecosystem: Environmental > Aquatic > Freshwater > Lake > Sediment | place: Rwanda: Western Province, Lake Kivu...
CTATAGAGAACTACTAATGATACTCAAGTATATTAGAAAAAAATTGAAATAAACAAATCTATTTTTTTTTGGGGGGGGAAACAATGATATAAATTTTGCAAAAAAGTTATTTTTTAAACTATTTAAATTTTGGTAATTTGTTTGAAAAATGTATTTTTAGTTAGGAGGTAAAATTATGCGAAGGTTATTTATTTTAATGATAATTTTTGTGCTTTTCTTTGCTTTAACCAATAATGTATTTGGAGCAGATCCTGTTACCTTAAGATTGTCGTGGGCTGGAAGTACAACAGATATTATGTATAAAGCCCACGAACTTTTTGCTGAATTAGTTGATTATAGATCAAAAGGGAATATTAAAGTAGAACTTTCTACTGGATTAGGGGCAGATGTTGATTTAGTCGAGCATGTAAGAACAGGAGTAATTGATATGACTGTTTGTTTAAAAGGAGAAGAGTATTATCCACCATTGAATTTGTTATTAGTACCGGGGATATTTAAAAGTCCTGAATCAATGTATAATATATTATCTGGTCCAATAGGGCAAGAATTCAATAAGGGATTTATAGATGCAGCAGGCATAAGAATATTAGATTGGTGGTGGCAAGGTGAAAGACATGTTACATCAAATAAGAAAGTAGGTCCTATTCGTACCCCACAAGATTTAAATAAAGTGAAAATGAGAGTTCCAGGAATTCAACCATGGTTGACTTGTTTTAAAGAAACTGGAGCGGGCATAGTATCCTTGCCTTTTGGTGAGATATATCTTGCCTTGCGTCAAGGTGTAATTGATGCTCAAGAAAATCCAATTCCAGCGATTATTGCAATGAAATTTTATGAAGTTCAAGATTATTTAAGCTTAACAAGCCATATATACTCATATCAAGCTGTTTATATGAACGAAAAAAAGTATCAGAGCCTTCCCCCAGAATATAAAGAAATTTTAGAGAGAAGCGTTAAAGATGCAGGTGCGTGGTTGGTTACTAAGACTAAAGAGATTGAAAGAGAAGGATTGAATTTTCTTAGAGAAGAAGGGATGGAGATTATTGAAGCAGATAAAGAGGCATTTAGAAAAGTATTTAAGAGTGCCTACAAAAATATTTCTGGTGCAGAAGAATTTTCTAAAAGAATAGAGCAATACGAAAATTAAGAAATTTAAAAAGGATATGAGAAATTGGGGATATTTAAACTATCCCCAATTTTTTTAACTAAAAAAATTAGTAATAAGATGTTTATTTTAAATTTAAAAAGAGTAGAAAATATTTTATTTTATATTGAAGAAAAAGGGTGTATTTTCTTAGGATTTACTCTTTTTATTCTAAGCATTATTATGGTAATATCTCGATATTTGTTTTCTTCTCCTATAACGGGGGGGGACGAATTAGCAAATTGGTTATTCGTCTGGTTTTCTTTTTTTGGAATTTCTAATTTAGTAGGTAAAAATGAACATGCCTCTGTAGATTTCTTCCTTAATAGTTTGTCATCAAAGTCTAGATTTTATATTCAAATTATAAATAAGATCGTAATATTATGCATGTTATTTATTATTTTATATAAGGGAATGCCTTTTGCAATTAGAATGATGACGATATACTGGGGAAATTTACCTATACCAAAAGGTTGCGCAACCTTTGCGATACCAACGACTGTTTTTTTTATGATTGTACATATTTTAATTTCTATTGTTTTTTTATTTAAAGAAAGGGGAAAATATTTAAAAAATAAATGATGTTTTTATATAGCATAATAATTCTATTTTTGGGTATTTTGATAAATATTCCAATAGGTTTTTGCCTTTTATTGGCAAGTTTAATATATATAATACTTTTAGGAGATATTCCTTTTTCTATAGTTGTACATGGTATGTTTGCCGGAGTAGATAATTTTGTATTATTAAGTGTTCCATTCTTTATATTGATGGGTGAGTTAATGAATCAAGGTGGTATGACAAAAAAATTATTTCGTTTTGCTTCAGCTTTAGTTGGTCATTTGCCCGGCGGATTAGCATATGTGAATGTCATTGCTAGCATGATTTTTGCTGGTATGTCAGGATCTGCAGTAGCAGATGTAGGTGGTTTAGGTAGTATTGAAATTAAAGCAATGTTAGAGGATGGGTATGACAGAGAGTTTAGTGCTGGAGTTACTGCAGCTTCTGCAACAATAGGTCCTATTATTCCTCCAAGTATTCCAATAATTATTTATGGTGTTTATGCTAATGTATCCATTATTGAATTATTTGTTGCTGGTTTCTTACCAGGTGTTTTAATTGGGATTGTATTAATGATTTATATATATATAATTTCTCGTAGAAGAAAATATCCAATTCATAAAAAAGCTGATTTTAAAGAATTAATAAGAAGTTTTTTCGATACTTTACCATCACTTTTAGCCCCAGGCTTACTAGTTGGTGGGATTATTTCGGGTGTGTTTACTCCTACAGAATGTGGTGCCGCCGCCGCTGCTTATGCATTATTTTTAACGGTAATAATCTATAAAGAAATAAAGATAAATGAGTTACCTTTAATATTTTTAAAAGTTGCGAAAGTTACAGCTTTTGTAATGTTGTTAGTTTCTGCAGCTTCAGTTTTTTCTTGGCTACTAGTTAGAGGAAATATTACTGCAATAATTGCTCAGGGTGTTCTACAACTAAGTACAAATTATTTTTTTATTTTAGCTTTAATTAATATACTTTTGTTAATTGTGGGTTGTTTTATTGGCCCAATTGAGGCAATAATGATTTTCCTTCCAGTATTATATCCTATTGTTACATCAGTAGGTATTAATTTAATACAATTTGGGATTATAATGGTTTTTAATTTAGTTATTGGTTTATTAACGCCACCTGTAGCTTCAGTGTTGTGTCTTGTTTCAAATATTAGCGAAATTCCATTTGGTAAAATGTGTCGAGCAATAATTCCATTTTATATTCCATTGTTAATTGCATTGTTAATCATAACATACACACCAATAAGTCTAATTTTACCAAATATTCTTTTTAGATAAGTGTGATACTTCTATATTTTTGTTAGATATTTATAAAGTATTATTTAAAAAATTTTTGTAGCTTTTAATAAAACCCGAAAATATAATTATACTTTTATATTAGAATGGTGAATTTATGACAAAGAAAACACATTTAGAATATATGAGAGTTTTAGACGAGATTGAAAGAAATCGAAATAAGATGATCGATTTTTTAGTTAATTTAATAAAATATCCTAGTTTGATTGGGAATGAATATCCAATTCAAAAATTTATTGCAAATAAGTTAAAAGAAATTGATTTAAAAGTTGAATTATGGGAACCAGATGTCAATTTACTTTTAAAACATGAAGCATTTATCCCTTACGAAGAAATAATTAATTTGAAATATAAAAATAGACCAAATGTAGTAGGAATATTAAAGGGTAAAGGGAGGGGTAAATCAATTATTTTAAATGGTCATATTGATGTGGTAACTCCAGAACCTATAAATGAGTGGCTGCTTGACCCATATTTAGGAGATATAAAAAATGGAATGGTTATTGGAAGAGGAGCTGTGGATATGAAAAGTGGCCTAGCCGCCATGATATTTGCCCTAGAAAGCATCCATAATATTGGAATTAGTTTAAAAGGTGATGTAATTTTTCAGAGTGTAATCGACGAAGAATATGATGGTGCAGGTAGTTTGTCTTGCATTTTAAAGGGTTACAAGGCTGATGGGGTTTTAATTGCGGAACCAAGCAATTTGAATATATTTATTGCTCATGCAGGAGTAGCAAGATTTAATATTCTTGTTAATGGCAAGTCAGTACACCCTTCCAGAAAAAGTAAAGGAGTAAGCTCTATTGATAAAGCAATTAAAATATATAGATATTTAAAATGTTTGGATAAAGAAAGAAAAAGTTTAGTAGAAAATAAATTATTTAATAAGAATATTTATCCTGATATTACTGGAGTATTAGTTAGTTCAATTAATGCGGGATCATGGAGATCTACAGTTCCTGCAAATACAAAAATGCATTGCAGGATCGGATTTTTACCCGAAGAATCTATTGAGAAAGTAAAAAGTGAAGTAGAGAAAACATTAGAAAAAGCAAGCATAAATGATATTTGGTTAAGAAAAAACCCGCCAAAATTTGAAATGGTGGGCTTTGTTGAACCAGCAAGTTTAGAAATAAATGAACCAATAATTAATATAATGAAATTGTCTTATAAAGAATTATTCAAAAAAGAAGCAGAAATCAAAGGCGCTCCAGCTGGCAGTGACATGAGACTTTTTATAAATTATGCCAAAATACCTACTATATGGTTTGGTCCTGGTTCCTTAGAAAAAGCCCATTCAGCTAATGAAGCTGTTTCAATAGATGAATATATAAATGCAACTAAAGTTATTGCTTTATTTTTATTAAATTGGTGTGGATATTAACTTATTTCACCTTAAAAAACTATCTTCTTTGAAGGTGGTAATGGTTAAACGGTTTTACCATTAGAGGAATGTTATTTGAAATTGGGAACATTATATAACAAGCATCGATTTGATCGAATAGTTCAGAAGATATATAAGGCATCAAGAGAAAATAGAGAAAGGAGGAAATATTGGCTAATAAGATTTAAGCCTCTTTTAGAGGCTTCTTTAAAGCCACATGCTTAGCGGGTGGATTATTTATTGATTTTAATTTTTAGATTGGAGTTGAAATATATGGTCTCTTATAAAATTGAAAACATAAAAACATATGTACTTAGATATAAAGTTCCTCCCTCGCAGAGGGTTGGTTATGCTGATGGTTGGCTTAAAGAAAGGTCAGCATTAATTGTCCAAATAATATTAAATAATGGTTTAATAGGAATTGGGGAAACATGCAATGAACCACCTGAAGCCTCTGAAGTTATAATTCAAAAGATTTGTAAACCCTTATTAATTGGAGCTGATCCATTTGATATTGAGTTAATTTGGCAAAAATTATATAATACCATTTCACATGATGGAAGAAGAGCTTCTTCCATTGCGTCAATAAGTGGAATTGATATTGCTTTATGGGATTTAATGGGAAAAATATTAGATCTCCCTATTTATAAACTAATTGGTGGATTATGTAGAGATAAAATTCCCGCATACGCTAGCCATATTTATATTAAACCAAATCAAAATGTTCAGAAAGAGGCAGAAGATTTAGTGGAAAAAGGATTTAAGGCAATAAAAATAAAAGTAGGGTTGAGCATTGAAGAAGATAGCGAGAGAATAGCCAGAGTAAGAAAAACAGTTGGTAATGACATAAAAATTATGATCGATGCCAATGGAACTCTAAATTCTACAGACGCGATTAAATTAGGTCGGGAATTAGAAAAATATAATATAGAATGGTTTGAAGAACCACTACCCCCTGACGATATTGATGGTTATTTAGAGGTAAAAAGATCTATCAAAATACCTATAGCAGCAGGTGAATCAGAGTTTAATCGATATAGGTTTAAAGAAATTATATCAAGAAGGGCAGTAGATATAGTCCAACCAGATGTATGTATTGCTGCTGGTATTAGTGAATGTAAAAATATTGCTAAAATGGCAAATGCATGGAACATTAAATGTATTCCACATTGTTGGAATTCTGCTGTTGGCGTTGCGGCAACTTTACATTTTATGGCTTCAATTCCAAATTTTCCACCCACTTTATATCCTAAACCAATGTTTTTTGAATATGAAACTTCCCCCAATCCATTAAGAGAGGAGCTTCTAGAGGAAAATATTTTAGAATTGGAGGATGGTTTTATAAAAGTGCCAAAAGGCCCTGGACTTGGAATAAATATAAAAAAGCAGGTTTTAGAAAAGTATTCCCAGAATTACTAGTAAAAGTGAAACTCTCCCAGCAGGAGCTATGGGCATCTTTTGGCTACGAACGAAAAACAATCTTGAGCCCTTCGGGTGGCCGATACATCTCCAAACAGGAGTCCGGAGTTTTGTTTATTAATCCGAAGAGCAGAATACCACGGACTCAAAAAAAGGAGGGGGTATAATATGTGATATTTTTTGTGAAATCGAAGTGAATTAAAAATTATAATGAAGAGAGGAGAAAAATATGTTAAATAGAAAGTTTAAAATTATTATGTTTTTGGTATTAACATTAATTTTATCGGTTAGTTTGCTTACCTTTGCAGCGGATAATGAAACCTATACCATTAAACTTGCTTATGTAGCCCCTGAACTTACTTATTATCAAAGCAAAGATACCTGCTATGCTCAAACTTTTAAACCTTATGTTGAAAGTGAGTCCCAAGGTCGTATCAAAGTTGAAATTTATCCTGCAGGTCAATTAGGAGGAGAGCGTGAACTGCTTGAAAGCCTGACCTTGGGTACTATTGAGATGGTTGATGTTTCAGATGCTGTCATTTCCGGGTTTTATAAAAAGGCAATGGTAACTGACACTCCAGGGGTCTTTTCATCGATAGAAGAGGCTAATGCAGTATTTGCCGGTCCCTGGGGGCAGGCATGGAATGAGGAACTACGCAAGGCTCTCGGAGTAAAAGTGTTAAATCACGATTGTGGTGGGTTTCGTAATTTCAGCAATAACATAAGGGAACTCAGAGTTCCTGATGATGTCCGTGGTCTTAAGATCCGAGTTATGGAAAGCCCTGTTTATGTAAATATGGTTAACTCTCTTGGTGCTATTGCTACTCCAATGCCGGCAAGCGAAATGTATGCTGCTATGCAACATGGAGTAGTAGATGGTCAGGAGAATCCGATTGCTAACGTAATCGATATGAAAGTATATGAGGTGCAAAAATATTATACTTTAGACTGCCATACTGCTGAGAGCGGGGTTTGGTTAATTAATGACGATTTCTTTAACAGCTTACCTGAAGATCTACAAAAAGTTGTTTTGAAAGGAGCCAATAGAGCTGGACAGGCAAAATTAGGTTTAATCTATGTCTTGGAAGGAGTAGGGCTTGAATTTCTCAGTAAATACATGCAAATATATGCCCCTACACCGGAGGAAGCTGAACTGTGGCGTAATGCAATAACTTCAACAACTCATAATTGGGTTCGAGAACAAATTGGTGATGAAATTCTTGACGGTCTTTTAGATGCGATAAAAGATTACAGAGAGCAAAACAAATAAACATAATACATAATATAAGAAAGGAGAGGACATCTTCTTTTGATCCTCTTCTTTCTTATATAATTATCTGGGGAGTTATGATATGCAACAAGTGTTAGTCTTAATAAGAAGTATTGCTGATTGGAGCGATCGCGTCGCCGAAAAAGTATTAATTTTTTTAATTAGTGCAATGTTTATTGCTGTTTTGGTTCAAATTTTTCACCGTTATATTATTATTCATTTTATAAAATTTTCATTCCCATATACTGAGGAATTTGCCAGGTATTCAACAATATGGATTACTTATCTAGGAATCGCCGTTGGCCTAAAGGAAGGAATTCACGTTTCACTTGACTTGATATATACCAAGTTATCCTCTAAGGTCCAACGTTTATTTTATATAGTTCAAAGAATTATTATGTTATATTTTACCTTAGTAATTTTTATCGCTGGGTGGAACTTTTTAGGCCGCATATCTTCTAATGTATCAACAACCATGCGGATTCCCATGATATGGGCATATAGTGCACCCTGGATAGGAAGTTGGTTAATACTGCTTCGTTTGTTGGTTCAATTATTGGGTGCAATTATTGGTTTTGAGGAACAAAAAACAAACTTCAAAGATGTTAGGAATGACTAAATCATGCAATTTACTATATTATTAGGATTTATACTTTTACTACTATTGGGAATTCCGGTAGGTTTTGCTATCGGTGTTCTTAGCACGTCAACATTTATTATATTGGGAAAATCTTTGTTAACTATACCTCAGAAGATGTTTACCGGAATTGACATCTTTACTTTTTTAGCTATTCCTCTTTTTATTCTGGCTGGGCAGATTATGAATGCTTCTGAGATTTCGAAACGAATTCTAACTTTTTCTAATAACCTGGTTGGACATATTACCGGTAGTTTGAGTCTAGTTAATGTTTTAGCAAGTATGTTATTTGCCGGATTGACCGGCTCTGCAGTGTCTGATGCTGCTGGGCTTGGCTCAATTGAGATACCGATGATGCTTGAAGGAGGTTATGATTTAGATTTCAGTGCTGCTATTACCGCAGCTTCTGCAGTCCTCGGACCAATTATCCCCCCCAGTGTAGTGATGATTCTTTATGCAATTATAGCAGGCAATGTTTCAGTATCTGATATGTTTTTAGCTGGATATATACCGGGTATTTTATTAGGGTTATCATTAATGGTGGTATGTTATTTTATTTCTAAAAAAAAGAAATATCCTAAAAAAGAGCATAGGGCTGGTTTAAAGGAAATGATAATCAGTTTCTATCAAACTCTACCAGCTTTATTTATGCCGATTATTATTCTAGGTGGAATTTTGTCCGGAGTTTTCACTGCTACTGAATCGGCCGCTATAGCCGTTTTATATGCTATTATTGTGGCCATCTTCTTTTTAAAAACCCTTAAATTCCGTGACTTACCTTCAATTTTTCTGGAAACCGCCAAAACTACTTCGTCCGTTTTATTTATTGTAGCTGTGTCAACAGTTTTGGCCTGGATACTAACTGTAATGCAACTACCACAGAGAATGGCTGCTTATTTTTTATCCTATGCTAACACTACTTTTCTATTCTTGTTATTTTCCAATATTTTATTATTAATAACTGGTTGTTTGCTTGATTTAACTGCAGGACTCATTATTATGGTACCGATATTGAGCCCAGTAGCGACCCTACTTGGGATTAACCCATTGCACTTCGGAATGGTAGTGGTTTTGAACCTTTGTATCGGTCTAATTACGCCGCCAGTCGGCATGGTATTATTTGTTACTTCGAACGTGGCGAAAATTAGCCTGGGGCGAATCTTCAAGGCGATTATGCCCTTCGTGGTGGTAGAAATATTAGTTTTGTTTTTGATTACTTATGTGCCAGTTTTAACTACATTTGTTCCAAAATTATTTAATTGACAAATTATAAAATACTTTTTAATTGTACTAATTTCGAATAGTATTTACACTTAGCTTAAAATAAAATTGGTCATGCATGTGATCTTTCCTATAGAATACTAAAAGCAAAATATTCAAAAAATAGGAAGGAGAACAGCACACATGACCAAAGAGGAACTTATTGACAGTCTCAAGTACAGTGTACTGCAACATACACGAAAACACAAGAATACGAATTGCCTCATCAAAAATCTAAATAAAATAATTTTCATTATAGCCTAATCTACTTATTTATTGAAAGAACAGAAATCTTTCATAGAAGGAGTAGAAAGGAATGTTAACTATGGGGGCAGAAAAAGGCAGTTATCAGAGAATTAAGAGAAAGGTACCAAAAGGCCAGAAAGAAGGAAAAGGCAATCATTCTGGATGAATTTACCCGATTCACCGGTTAGAACAGTTATGCCTGTCAAATACTCAACCAAACCAGAGTGCTGGGTTATACCAATATAGCCGGCCAGAGCATCAAATACGTATCATCTAACCAGAAGGCGAAGAGAAAGAAAATAAAATACTATGATCAAGAGGTCCTAACGAAGCTAAAGGAAATCTGGAAAATCTGTGACTACATCTGCTCCAAGAGGCTGGCCCTCTTCTTGGGAAAAATCATCCCGGTATTGGAACAACATGAGGAAATCACACTCGATAGGAAGGTAAGAGAAAAACTCTTTCGTATCAGTGCCGCCACCATTGATCGTCTTTTGGCTGAAACCAGAAAGAAACAGCGCCTCAAGGGTAGGCCCACTACCCGATCGGAAAGCCTGTTAAAGAAGAATATCCCCATCCGTACCTTCAGCCATTGGGATGAGGCCCAACCCGGCTTCTTCGAGGTGGATTTAGTCAGCCAAGATGGGGGCAACTCAAAAGATGATGTCATCCAGAGTCTCAACTTTACCGATATTGCTACTGGCTGGGTGGAGATGGTGGATGTCAAGAATAAGGCCCAGTGCTGGGTTTTTGTGGGAATCCAAAAGATCAGAGGGAGATTACCCTTTATTATCCTGGGTATAGATTCGGATAATGGCAGTGAA
>Ga0172366_10005393_pt1 | contig 10060 bp, 14 predicted proteins | sample LakKivSesite69cm_FD_114533 | JGI IMG/M metagenome (GOLD analysis project Ga0172366, IMG submission 114533) | Sediment microbial communities from Lake Kivu, Rwanda - Sediment site 69cm | ecosystem: Environmental > Aquatic > Freshwater > Lake > Sediment | place: Rwanda: Western Province, Lake...
CCGTAGTTTTGCTCTTTGGCGTTATCATCTTGGTGGCTCTTTTGCCAAAGGAAAAACCCCTTTCAGAAGAAGAAACCATGGAAGAGGTCTTGGAAAGATTGACCCCGGCAGAACCAGAACCCTTGACCGAAGAAGAAAGAAGAGAACAAGAGGAGCTTTTAAAAGAATTAACTCCGGACCAGCCAAAACCAATGACCGAAGAAGAGCAAAAAGAGCTGGAAGAACTGTTAAAACAGCTGACGCCGCAATAAAAGGTCGAGATTAAAGGTCGAAATTAAAAACATATTAAACATATGCAAAAAACAAAAAGTCTAGCTCTAATTTTAGGCGTTCTAACAATGAGTTTTCTGGTTGGCTATCTGGCTTTTGCCTGGACAGGACCAACAGCCTCTCCTCCGGAAGGCAATGTTCCGGCTCCTCTTAATGTTGGCAATGTCGCTCAAACAAAAGTAGGAGGCTTGATTTTAAATACTGGCGGAGCTCCTACTGGCTTAATTGTTCAATATGGCAACGTTGGCATCGGGACGGGGACGGCGATTCCGGGAGCAAAGTTAGATATTCAAGTTTCAGTCGGTAGTGATGCAGTGAAAATTAATACTTTTAAAATTCGGCCAATTTCAAATACCGAATTAGGAATTTATGATTCAGGAGGAAATTTGATATTGATTCTTGACTAATTCATTTAATCAGTTACCGAGCTTTCGCGTAGCGAAAGCGAAGGTGAAGAAGAAGGAATCTTCTTCGACTTTTATGACTTTCCTTGAAGAGTTGAAAGAATTTCTGAAAAGTATTTTATTATGGATTTACTTTTTCCTGGGTTTCACCATTTTCTTTTTCGGATTTGGATTAAAACAAATTGAAATTTTGGGAAAAGAATTCTTTCTGCCAGTACCTACTATCTATTCTTTTGCTGCTCAATTTTTCAAACACCTTCAACAAAATTTATTACCCTCTCAGGTTGAAATAGTTGTCCTTAATCCCTTGAATGCTTTTTTAGCCCAGCTAATGATTGGCTTGTCTCTGGCTTTTATTCTCACTTTTCCCCTCTTGCTTTACAGAGTAATTAGATTTATTTCTCCCGCCCTTTATCAAAAAGAGAGAAAAGCCGTATCCAAGGTAGTGATTTTTTCCGTAATTCTATTTATTTTGGGTTGTGTCTTCGCCTATTTTATTTTAATTCCTTCTACTTTCAAAATTCTTTATTCATTTGCCTTGGTCCTTGAAGCTTCTCCGCTTTTTACTGCTTATGAGTTTGTAAGTTTAACCCTTGTTTTAGCCATAGCCGTAGGCATGATGTTCCAGATTCCAATTTTTATGGTTTTGTTGAGCCGTCTTGGTCTGGTTGATGCTATTTTTTGGAAAAAGAACTGCAAGTATATTTTTTTGGGTTTTTTAATATTTTCTGCTATGATAACTCCAGATGGAACAGGGGTCACTATGTTGCTCTTATTCCTTCCTTTAGCCGGTCTTTATCTTTTAGGATATAGTTTAATTCCTAAAAAAGAAAAGTCGAAAAATTAAAGATTAAAAAGTCGAAATAATTTAATAAAGAGTTTCTTAATTTAATTTAAACAAATGTTAGGAATTGGTGAAATACTAATCATTATAATGGTTATTGCCGTAGTGTTTTTCGGAGGCAAAGAGATTCCTAAGTTAGCCAGAACTTTAGGAAGAGTGAGGGGTGAATTTAAAAAAGGGAAGATAGAGATAGAAAAAGAGCTTAAAGATGCTGAAAATGAAGTTTTAGAGGAAAAAGAACCTTCTAATTTCGAGAAAGAAGATGAGACAAAGTAGGAGAAAATTTCTAAAACTTTTATTAATCGGAAGCGGGATTTTGGTTTTGGGAAAGATAATCGGATTAAAGTGGTTATTTTCTGGCCGTTCCGAGGATAAGAAAATGGCGGATTTAGGGAATTTCAAAGTAGCAAACTCAGGAAATTGCTTAAACTTCTTTAATAAAAAGGGAGAAAAGATATTTATTTTGCACGAGGACGGGACTTTAGAGGTTTAGGTTTATGGTTAAACGAGCTAACAAAGGTCGTATCAATAATACGGATTATATTATTTTAATATGAAAGAAAATTGCAAACACAAATTTGGCTTGGTATTAGTCCAATATAAAAATAAAATATTGTCTAGTTCAGCCAGGATGTGTATAAAATGTGGTCTTTTGAAAATAGGAGACCATACTATTAAACTTTCTAGAAACAGATTAGATATGGATGGAAAGCCTATTAGAAATGTGAGCAGAATTGATATTTCTGAAAGATTAAAAATTCCGGTTGGAACTAACCTTTATGACTAAAATATAAAAAAAAGATTTTGCTTTCAATTTTAACAATTTTTTACGAAAATGGTGAAAAATTTCGTTAGAGTTATACCTAAAAAAGGTGGAGAAAAATGGCCGAGTAAACTGGGAGAGATGTCAAGTTTATTTAGTGAGGCCGAATATGAAATGGTTAAGCAGGGATACAGAAAAGCCGCCATAATTCATATTGACGAGCATAACTACCAACAAATGACGGAGAAAATGAATAAAGATGGATTAATATTTACTCCTTTTTTAAAAAGTGGACATTATGAAGGCTTCTCTCATTGTCACAAAGAAGTCAAGCCCGGCGAACCCTATTATTGGTATGGATGTTTAACAAAAACCTACAAAGATGCTCAGGAATTTAAAAGAGCTGACGGAACAGTTAACGGCAAAAGTACTGATCATAAGAAATATGGAGAAATGCTTGGCTATCCGAACTGCTGTTCCAGTTACTTTATTAAGGCATTTCCTAAAAATTATGACCCGATATGGCTTGGAAAACAAGGAAAGGTTAGTGGATATCCGGAATGCAATCAAATGCTTCGCTATTTTGGTGCGAGAATAACAAGTCACTTCAGCTGTTCGCCAACTTGCCAGAAGACACGGGAAATTGGACAGAAGTGGTTGTCGGTGATGAAAGGAATAGATAAAAAACTAACAGAAGAGTTGTATGCTCTTTTAAACTCAAATTGTAGTTGGAACAGTTACCACGGAGTTGTTCAGGTTGAAACACCTTATTTTATAGGGCTAACGCACACTTTTCCCTTGCTAAAAAAACCGCGCATTATTAATTGGAACAAAGAAAAATAATATGGCCTTATTGGTGAAACCTTATATCGGATGCAATTTAAAATGTCGTTATTGTTATGAAAATTCCTACAGAAAAAAGATAGAAAAACCCAAGCTTGACTATAACCTAAAAGCAGTTTTTAAAAAAATGGAAGAATACAAAAATCTTGATATCTCTTTGCATGGTGGGGAAATTTTATGTTTGCCCCACAAAGACCTTGAAGCACTTCTGTCTAAATCCTATGAGATTCACAAAAAAAGCAGTATTCAAACAAATGCTACTCTTATTGATGATAAGAAAATAGCACTTTTTAAGAAATATAACACACACGTAGGAATTTCTTGGGATGGTCCCGGAGAACTGTCTAAGTTTAGGCCGGGATCTCAGAAAGTAGGTAAAATTATTGACAAGCTAGTAAAAAAGGGCGTTTCAGTTTCTTTAATTATGGTTATTAGTAAAGCTAATGCTGGCACTAAAAAATTAAGAAAAAAGTTAAAAAGTTTTTTACTTGACCTTGAAAAAAAAGGGATTAGAGGAGGAAGATTAAATCCCTGTCTTTGTGCTCCGGGATATGAATTAAGCGTGGAAAAGTTAAAAGAAGCTTATCTTGATTTAGCCGACTTTTGCCTTAAAAATAATTTAAAGTGGAGTCCTTTTTATGATCTTGTAAACGGATTAAAAAATAAAGGTCGAGTTTGTACTTTTATGGGCTGTGATATATTTTCAACTGAATCTGCTACTGTTGTTTTGGGTGATGGTAGTGTAGTCAATTGTATGCGAGTAAATCAGGAGTATGTTCCATTAAGGCATCCCGTACAATACCAAACACGAAACGAAATTCTACATGAGACTCCTCAGAAATATGGAGGATGTAAGGACTGCAAATATTGGAGAGCTTGTTATGGAGGATGTCCGTCTGCGGCAATTGATAATGACTGGCGAAACAGGACCTATATCTGTGAATTATGGAAATGCTTATTTGAATTTTATGAAAATATTTTTAACCACTTAGACATTCCTTTACCTGCCTTAAATAACAATGCCCGCGATGAGAGTCGTAGTTGTTATGAAGGTGAGGGTCACGGAGATGAGCACGGAGATGAGCACGGAGATCATGATGATAATGCTGGTAAGGCTAGCCACGGAGATCACCATGATGATGGTCGTGGGGACGGCGGTCACGGAGATATTCCTCACGGAGATGAGCACGGAGATCATGATGATAATGCTGGTAAGGACGGTCACGGAGATGAGCACGGAGATGAGCACGGAGATGAGCACGGAGATTGCTAAAGCGATAAAATATTGTAAGATTAATCAGACGCATAAAAAAACTATAAAAATCTTCACAGCGAATTCTTTGCGCGAATAGGCAAATTAATTAATATTACATATGGCAACTTCCGGACAAATCTGGGTAGAAGGAAACAACCTTTGCTATATAGATGGATATGGAAATAGAAGACGGGAGGTAGGAACCTTTACGGGTCAGCTTGGTGCTTCTTTTGGTTACCTTTGGATTCAAGGAGACCGTTTATACTATACTGACTCAAGCGGAAGAGAAAGATATCTTCCATTCGTTAATTTAATTAATACAGGAAATAGTGGATATCTTTGGCTTAAAGAAAAGTGGATTCATTATATTGGCGCAGACAGCGTTGAAAAACAATGGCATAGCGATGCAGCCCACAGCGATACCCATAATGACACCCACAGTGATGCAGCCCATACCGACACTCACAGCGACGGCCACAGCAACACCCACAGCGATACCCACGGCGACTCCCACAACGACAGCCCCGGCACCCACAGCGACTCCCATAGCAATTCCCATAGTGATACAACCCACGGCGACTCCTATAATGATAAACACAGCGACTCCCATAGCGACTCCCACGGCGACTACTACGGCGACATGGATGCCCACCACGGCGACTTCTACGGCGATGTCCACAGCGACCACAGCAACGGCGCAACCCACGGCGACGGCCACAGCAATACCCACAACGACAGCCCCGGCACCCACAGCGACTCCCACGCCGACTCCCACAGCGATTCCTATAATGACTCCCACAGCGACAGCCACAGCAACACAACAACCCATACCGACTCTCATGGCGACTCCCACGGCGACAGCCCCGCCGGCACCCACAGCGACTCCCACAGCAACTCCCACAGTAACTGGCACGGCGACTCCTACAGCGATACCCACAACAACATAGTCCACAGCGATACCCATAATGACACCCACAGTGATGCAGCCCATACCGATGCTCCATCAATTTATTAAATTAATATTAAATTGGTATTATGCGTAAAAAAACAGTTATTATAATTTTGTCAGTCGTTATATTATCTCTATCTATTTTTTTAATTATTAACTTTTCATCTTTTCCAGAAAATAAAATAGAAAAAGAAGAAGAAAAAGAGACTGAAGTAGAAGAGCAGAGTGATTTTTTCTTATATCTTGAACCGGAAGAATTCCTTAATCCTGATGATTTCCCCTCATATGAAGACTTTGAAACGGCGATAAAAGAAAGAAAAACTTCAAGTTTTAAACCATTTGACCTTATGGGACTGCAAGGTACTATTCATCGCGATGTTCAAGTGTCAGTTACTGGTCAAATAATTGATGTAACTGGTAAAGTTGTAGAAGATAATATAGATATTAGAACTGACCACGAAGCTGGGTCAGACTTTCCTTTCATTGTTTGTTGTTTTTATGTCCCTGAAAAAGATGGAGAGTACTTACTTAAAATTTTTGCTGACGAAGAATTAATTACCACTCTAGATTTTGAAGTAATTCAATAAAGAGCCGATTTTTTAATATAGGTATATTTTGTTTGTTTTTTTCATACACCTCTATCTTACCAGAGATATCGCACTTCAAAACTGAATCTTCGAGATTTATAGATAAATATCCAGTTCTTTACTAATTAAATAAAAGAGGTGAAAAAAAATGTATAGGAAGATTTGGATATTAGTCATTTTAGTCATCCTGATTCTGACAATTTCAGGGAGTGTTGTAGCAAAAGAAATTTTATCTGCCAAGATTGAATTAGAAGATGGTAGTGTAATTATAGGAGAGATAGAAGAACCACTAATAATCTCAGTAAAGACAGAAGAGGGAATAAAGAAAATCGATATCGAAGACATTATTTATCTTCAAATGAATAGAACTTCTTCTATATCGGAAATCCTGAGTACTTCTGTTTTGGCATTAGAGCCACCGTTATATATTATTACGGGAAAAGATTGGGTTAAAGGATTTATGAAATTTTGTCAGGAAATAAGAAAATCTTTTGGTGAAATAAGTACTCTAGCAGGTTACCCTTTGATAGAAGGAGTAGAAAAATATCTTGAACATATCAAACAATCCGACATCATTTTTTTAATCCTTCCAACAAATCCAGAATTTAAGGGATTGCAAAAGTTAGCGGAAAAATATCCCGAACTACTCCCTCTTTCCTATAATAAGTTTGCTAGACTGAAATCTTATACCCCCTTACTCTATTTTTCCTATGACATTCAATCTGGGAAAATCAGAGGGATTATTGTCACTGACGAAGTAGATAGCTCCTTGGTGGAGAAGTTGGCAGAGGAAGAATTACCTTTTAATACGCCTCTTCAGTATAAAGACGGACGACTAAAGGAAATTAAAGAAAAATAATTAATAAAAGGGGAAAGTTAATATGCTTTCCCCTGAATTTTTTTAATAAACAGCCGCTCTGTACAAGAAGAGCTTTTTTTATTAAAATGGGCCTAGAAATTAATGATTAAAATTTCAGCCATTCAGCCCATTAATAACGCTATTTCTTCAGGATATCCATTTGTTGAGGCAATTCTTCCTATTTTGCATATAGTTAATGAAGTTCTTATTAATGATGGCGGTTCCTTGGACGAGACTCCATTTTATCTTAAAAAACTTTTCCTGAAAAAATTAAAATTTTTAACAAACTATTTTACTTTAGCGATTTCTGGGAAACAATAGATGATTGTGTAGAATTTCTTATTAGTCAAGCAAAAGGTAAATGGATTTTTGAAGTTCAGGGCGATGACGTTTGGCACGAAAAAGATATATTTAAATTAAGGAAAACGATTGAAAAGGCTTCTAAACAAGGATACAATTCGATTAGAACAGTGTATTATTGGTGCGGTTTTCAAAATATAGATCAATACAAATACAGGAATGTAAGAATAGTAAGAAAATTCGATGGTTTAAAAAGTCATTGGGGAGGAGATGATTTTCAAATAGGCAATAATAAATCTCCGGCCGAGGGCTTCACTTCTTCAAATGTTCCTCCTGAATTGATAACCAACACCTCATGTTTTAATTTATCTAACACACCTTTCCCTAAAAACGCCCTAAAAAGAGCAGAAAGAATCGCCACTTTTTTTGCCAGAAAAGATAAAGAAAGACAGGAACATTGGAAACGCTTGCAATCATCAAATTCTTTTCAAGAGCAAAAACCAAACCCCAGAGTTGTTAAAAAACTTCCGGTATTACTCCAAGGCCTTGCCAGTTTTGATGAATATAAAGTGAGAAAGGAGCTTTTTGACAAAAAATTTCTTAAAAGTTTAACCAAAATAGAATATAAATAATATATGAGTGTTAAAATAAGGGATACTATTGAGATTGAAATTACTACAGACCGCAACCTTGAATGTTTTAATTGCGATAGGTCTTGCAAACAGGCGCTGTCTGAAGAATATATAATAATGAAACAGATAAAACCGTTTCTCAAAGAGTCGTTTAGATGTTTCTTTATCTGACTGACATAATTTGTTATAACCAAATAAAGAATTACTATAAATAATCAATAATCATAAATAAAATAGCATTTGGATTAAATAAACAAAACAAGAAATATTTGAGCAATTGACGCCGCAATAAAAAGTCGAGATTAAAGGTCGAAATTAAAAACATATTAAACATATGCAAAAAACAAAATCTATAGCTCTAATTTTAGGCGTTCTAACAATGAGTTTTCTGGTTGGCTATCTGGCTTTTGCCTGGACAGGACCAACAGACACTCCTCCAGGAGGCAATGTTCCGGCCCCTCTTAATGTTGATTCCGTAGACCAAATAAAATCAGGCGGACTGTCAGTGGGTGCTTTTGTTTCAAGATTTGGAACAATTCTGGCACGAGACAGCGGCAACGTCGGCATCGGGACGCCGGCGCCAGGGCAAAGATTAACAGTAGCTGGAAATGTTTGGATTCAAGGTTCTCATCTTATTATTGATAGACCAGATACAACAGGTGGCTGGGCAAGAGGTATAATGTATTATCCAACAGGAAGTAGTTCTGGTACAGAACTAGCAGGAATTGGATTATTGGGCTCAGGTACAAGTGTTACTCGTATATATCTGGCTCATGGTGGTAGTCCTTGGGCTTCTACTGCAGGAATACATATTTTAACTAACGGCTACGTCGGCATCGGGACGACGGGGCCGACCCAAAAATTAGATATTGACGGTCAAATCAGAATCAGAGGAGGAAACCCTGCCGCTGGAAGAGTTTTAACTTCAGCCGCAGATGGCACCGCTTCGTGGCAAGCACCGGCAACTGGCGTTGGCGGCAGCGGTACAGCCAACTATGTTCCTCTTTGGACTGGCGCTACAACCCTAGGAAATAGCGTTATTACCCAAAGCGGAAGCAGGATCATTATGACAAAAACCGCTCATTCCGCTGGCGCTAGCGATAGTCATTTAGAATTGTATTCTGCAAACACAGGAAGTTCAAACAACGAAGTGTCTTTGCGTTTTCATCAAGGAAACCAATACTGGTATCAGATTCGCGCCAGGGCAGGAGGATTTAGATTCACAGGGGGCAGCGATGATAGCTTGGCTCCAATTAGCGCGGGAAGCGGATATTTTTCCGGCAACGTCGGCATCGGGACCACGAGTCCGGGATATAAACTGGAAGTAATCGGAACCGGACGCGTTTCCGGAGCGCTAACCTTGGGAACCCAGGCATCTGCCACTGATCATGCAGTCAGAGCAGATAGAACCATATCAGCCGGCACCGGCCTAACTGGCGGAGGCAATCTTACCGCTGACCGGACAATCAGTGTTGATACTACTTATTTACAGCGCAGGGTAACCGGCACTTGTGCCAGCAATCAGGCTATTCGCGTCATTAACGTTGATGGCACAGTTTCTTGCGTGACAGTTGGAACTGGAACTATAACTGGCGTAACCGCAGGCAGCGGCCTTACGGGTGGTGGAACTTCTGGCAACGTTACTCTAAACGTGGGAGCTGGCACTGGAATATCAGTCGGAGCTACCACTGTTGGTCTTGCCTATCCGACAAAAAGTTGTGGTGCTGGCCAGGCAATTCAATCATTCGATTTGGGCTCAAGCGCCGCTCCAACCTGTGTGGCGGCGGGTGGTACCACTGGTTGCTCAAATGTTTTTTACAGAGTATATGGAAATAGTGGTTCTATTACTGCCAGTGGTTGTTCTAGTCCTTTATACATTCTAGGCGAGGGGGGTATTACTACTAGGACATCAGGAAATTATCTTTATATATCGGGTGGTTTGTCATGTACAACTGCTAGTAAAAAATGTAGTTCATCAGTTACTTGTTTAGCCAATTGTCCTAGTGGTTATGCAATGACGGGTGGGGGGTTCTACTTACCAGTAACATCTGAGCTCTTCTATGATATGCCTTATGGGAATGGCTGGTATATAAACACAAAATATACACGTGATATTACTGCGTACGTTCGTTGTTGCCGATAGGCGGCATTGAGTGTACTGAGTGTATTTTTGGTTGGCGAATCCACCTGAATTTACAGGGAAAAAACCGGCTAGTACTTATAATTATTGCGTAAAAGTCGATTAATAAATTAAAATAAGTTAATCAAAAAAATGAAAAAAACAACATCATTCATATACATTATCCTTTTTCTGTTTATTCTGGGATTGGTAGTTGTAAGCATTATAAATTATC
>Ga0172366_10005396_pt1 | contig 10057 bp, 6 predicted proteins | sample LakKivSesite69cm_FD_114533 | JGI IMG/M metagenome (GOLD analysis project Ga0172366, IMG submission 114533) | Sediment microbial communities from Lake Kivu, Rwanda - Sediment site 69cm | ecosystem: Environmental > Aquatic > Freshwater > Lake > Sediment | place: Rwanda: Western Province, Lake Kivu...
CGAGAATCGCCCTTCTCCGAGAGTTGTTCGGTATGGTTCCTGGAACTGAGCCAGCGATAGGGCTAGCAATAACGTTGTCTGTGACCGTTGTCCCAGCAATAATAATGGACTACGTTAATGTTCGGTCTGAGTCAAGCATCCTGTCAGGTATAACGAGCTTTCTGCGAGACCTAGTCGAGACTCGTAAGACGGGTCTGAGTCCTGAGCGATGCATCAAGTCTCTCGCCGATAGGAGTTACGGCGACTTCTCCAAGCATCTGAAGTTGATGAACCTCAGGCTCAGCTGGGGAGAGCCCTTGAGCAAGATATACGAGGACTTCTCCCGTAAAGTCAAGAGCTGGCTCTCATTGATCAATATCTATCTCCTCGTTGATGCGATTGAGGTCGGGGGAGGAAAGGAAGAGAGCCTTGAGACCTTGGCGGAGTTCGCGGAGGCCACGAGGGCCCTTGAGAGTGAGAGGAAGAAGCTTCTCCGCCCACTCCTCTTCGTACCATACATAGGGGCGATTCTCCTAACTGCAACTGTGATTCTTCTTCTCCAGTTCTTCACGGCAGCCCCTGGGGCAAGCGCTTCCTTCTCCTTGTCGGAGCTGAACCGGATTCTCTTGACACCTCTCATCCTCCATTCCTTCATGATCGGCCTCGTCGCGGGTAAGGTATCCTCCGGCCGCGTCTCTTCAGGCTTCAAGCACGGTATCTTCCTAGTAATCGCAGCCCTCATAGGTATACGTCTGGCTGATCTCATGCCAGCCCTATTCTCCCCTGCGTGACAAGGTCCTAGATATAGTGCTCAAAAAGGAGGCAAAAAGAAGAGAATTGTAGGATAGTTTACTTGCGCATTCCCTTGAAAACAGCATCCAACTCTGAGACACCTATGCGTTTCAGCGTCTCCTGCGTCGGTATTCCCCGCGCGTCCCAACCGAGGCTCTTCCAGTACTTGACCTTGTCAGCCCGAACCTGCTTCCGGTCCGTCGTCTTGCCCTTGAGGGGACCTGATGGTAATGGCTTGTAGAATCTCGGTGGATTGTCGTCGTCCTTGTCTGGGTCCCACTTGGCGTCTGGACCGCCTACTAGGAGTGCTGCCCTCTGGATAGCTAGCATTCTTGGCCCTATTGTGTCAACCCAATCATCGACTCCTATGTTCCAGCCGGTGACGGCTCTGAGCATCCTCCACATCGGGTCAAGATTGTTATCGAAGACGTTGAAGCCGCAGATGACGGCGGAGTCAGCGAAACCCCAGAGACTATCACCTGCTCCTTGGAGAGGCCTCATGCCTCCGCATGATGTGTGGTCTGACCCTTGAACCGAGGTCGCATAGGCGATAATCGGCTCATAGTCTAAGCCACTCCGGGTTCCATGGGCACCTATGGCCTGTCCATGGGCGTGAACAGCGTATTGCAGTAGGTTCTTACCCTTCTGCTCGCCAAGCTTTAATGCAGCGCGATATACTCCTTCGGCGAGTACGTCTCCGATTCCTTCCCTCTTGGCAACCATTTCGGCTAGTCTTCCGAAGGCCTTAGTGTCTCCCCATCGGAGGCTGAAGCCTATCTCCTTCTTGGTTAGGATTCTCCTCTGGTAGAGTTCTCCTGCGAAGCCTAGGACGTTCCCAGCTTGGATTCCACATAGGCCCATATCGTCAACTATAGCGTTCACGTAGACGTTTCCTTCAGGCTCAAATATCCCGATGTTCGTTCCCACGTAGGCTTGGGTCTCGTAGTCGGGGTTGTCAGTGATCGCGCCCTTCAACGGTCCATCGAGTACAGCTGATACTTTAAGGCATGTAGTTGGGCAGCCATAGTCGCCCCAGTAGCGCTTGAGCCACACTCTCCTTTCGAAGTGGTCGACACCGAAGCTACGTTCATCGTGCCACTCCTCCTGCCAGTTGCGGACCGGCTCTGAGCTGGTTCCTGCCCCGACCTCGTATCCAGCGGACCCGGTTCCCCAACGCCTCATCCCATCGTTCGCTAGGCAGCTTTGAGCAACGTTCTCGATGCACTTTAATGTCTCATCCATATCCGCTGCGGCTGGAACTGGACCCGTTCCCTTGGCGACCATGGCTTTTAGGTTCTTGGACCCCATGACTCCTCCGTAGCCTCCGTAGCCGGCTCCGTGGGTCCACTTCATCATGACGGCAGCAACCCTTGATGCGTTCTCTCCGGCGGGGCCTATGTAGAGGATGCCGGGTTCTCTCCACATCCTCTTGCCTGGGTACTTCTTCTCAAGGTCTTGGATAACTTCCTTGTTGAGGAGTCTGATCGTCTGCTTACCATCCAAGCCCCAAAACTTCTTGGCATCCCTTATCTCTACTCTACTGTCATCGATGAATAGGTAGACCGGCTTCTTCGCCTTTCCAGTTACGATGACGCCGTCGTAGCCAGCGCACTTCAGCTCTAATGGGAACTCGGCGGCGACGGTTGAGCCAATGATTCCATTCGTCAGAGGAGATTTTCCGGAGCAACATATCCGCATCCCGGGGTAGTACCCTGTTAGAGGTCCGGTGAGGGCTAGGAAGATGTTCTCAGGTCCGAGAGGGTCGACTTTCTCCCAGTTCTTGCCGAGCCTGTCCCACAATATCTTGGCTGCAAGAGCTCTACCGCCTAGGTAGTCCCTGAGGACCTGCTCTGGAAAGACTATATTCTTGGTCTTCTCCCGCTCCAGATCAACTTCTAAGAACTTGCCTGCGTATCCTCCGACCATTTAGACCAACTCCTTCGCTAAATCCCTATACATCCTAGCCGCCAACTCCTCAGTGACCTTCTCCGGGGTCTTCGCGTACAGTTTGTAGCTTACACCCGGTGTCCTCATAGCCGTCCAAAGAGCGTTGTATCGCCCCTCTTGGCAGACTCTGACGCACTCGGGAGCTCCGTCGCAGAGGTCGCAGATAGTCGCCTTGTTTGTCTCTGGATGGAGGAAAGGCACCCTTCCCGGACAGGCGGCGACGCATTTACCACAGCTGATACATTTCTCTGAATCCACGAGGATTGCGCCAGTCTTCTCACTCCTGCTGAGCGCATTGACTGGACAACTCGGTATACAGGGCGCGTTGTCGCATTGAGCGCATAGATGCGGTATCTCCAGTGTTGGGACGAGCATGAAGACCCTGACCCTCGACGCCTCAGGCCAGATCTTTCCTTCATGCTTGAGGGAGCATGCCACTTCACAGCGGCGGCAACCACTGCAGTTCAGATAATCCCGAGCCACCCATATCTGACTCGTTGACATAGTTAAGGCACCTGACAGCGATGTATCAACATCATAATATCTTAAGCATTGTGGCTTTTTATGCAAAATCTTGAGATAGAACAACTGCCTACCCCTCCCTCATCGAGGGTAGAAGCGACTGGATGGTCAAAACATATCGCTTATTCTGGATCTAACGTTATCCCAAGAACAGAAAGGCGTCGTCATCATTCCCCGCGTGTACCCGAAAACCATAAATCATCTAAGCCCAAGCTATTCCGCCGGGGGAATTGAGTTCTTATGAGAAAAAGAAGTCTGCCATTAGTGGGCCTACTTATCCTGACAATAGTTGTTGGCGTTGCACCGATGCGTGTGCAAGCATCTGCGACTCTCAAGATAATATCGCCCCACAACGACTTCATCAAAGACGAGTTCGGCCGCGCCTTCAGCGCCTATCACCTAGCGAACTTCGGCGAAGCCGTTGATATAGAATGGATCGATGTCGGTGGCACTGACAACGATGTACGACATATCCGCTCCAGCTTTGCTGCTACACCTGACGGGATAGGGATCGACATCTTCTGGGGTGGAGGCGTTGATCCCTATATTGCCCTAGCTGATGAAGGTCTCTTTGTGGCTTATCAGGTTGAAGCTCCTGCGAATCTTAGCAAGATTCCTGCAACCTTTGGCGGCATACCGATGTACGACTCGCAGTACCGATGGTATGGAACAGCGCTCTCAGGATTCGGTATAATCTATAACAAGGTGCTCCTTGACCAGAAGGGCTTCCCAGAACCGAAGACATGGGAAGACCTCGCTAATCCAGAATTGAAGGGGTGGGTCGGTTCAGCGAGCTTCGAGAGCGGGACCATTCACATGATGTTCGAAATAATGCTGCAAGGATATGGCTGGGACAAAGGCCTCGAAGTAGCGACATTGATTGGGGCGAACGTCAAGAGCTTCCCTGCAAGTTCAAGCGCGGTTCCCAAGGCGGTTAGTGCTGGAGACGTTGCATATGGGCTGGCGATCGACTTCTATGCTTGGGCAGAAATCAATAAAGTAGGCGCAGACAAGATAGGCTACGTTCTCCCAGAGAGTCTGACAACCATTAACCCAGACAGCATCGCGATTCTCAAGGGTGCACCTAGTCTTGATGTGGCGAAACGGTTCGTTTCATGGGTTCTGACCGAGCCAGCTCAGAAGCTGTGGATGCAGAAAGTAGGCACAACAGGCGGCCCGACGAATAACGCACTCGGAAGAATGACCGTTATACCCGAACTCTACAGCACTATTCCTGCCCAAGACATCATTGTGCCCGTGAATCCCTTCACACAGGTTACTCAGCAACTCGCATATAACGCCACGAAGGGTTCGCTCCGCTGGTCACTGGTATCGGATCTCCTGACCTCGATTATCATTGACACTCACGAGGACCTCGCCGATGCTTGGGGAGATATCATCAGCACAAACAAGAGCTTGACTGATTCAGGACTATCCTCACCGAAGATAGGTCAGGCAGTCAACAAGCTGACAGAAGTCCCCTTAACGGAGGCGGCTTCGTTGGTCCTTACTGGTTCTTGGTCTAATGCCACGCTACGAAATCAGTACATAGCCCAATGGCATACCTTCGCTCAGAACCGGTACCGAGACGCGAGTAGTTTAGCTATCGCAGCTACGGTCGAGACCGTAGGAGCCCTTAAGACAGAGGCTCAGAACAATCTCTACTACGGCCTTGCAGGAGGAACCGCCATAGGCCTAGTGCTCGGCGTCGTCATCATGATCTTTATGGGACGCCGGAGAGAAGTAGCAGCAGTAAGGAGATAGACTGGAAAACCTTCCAGCTCCTTTTCCTTTTTTTTGAAGGATATTTAGAAATTCTTTTTATCGTGGACATGTTGTTAGACGAATAGATACACCGGGGGGATTCGAAGCGTGGTCAGCGTCGATGTCAGAGGAGTTTCTAAGAGCTTCGGACCCGTCAAGGCAGTGGATCGAGTGAGCTTTAGAGTTGAAGATGGGAAACTCTTCTTCCTCCTCGGCCCCTCCGGTTGCGGCAAGACCACGCTTCTACGCCTCATCGCAGGATTCTACCAGCCCGATAGAGGCGAGATATACCTTGGTGACCGGCTCATCAACGACGTACCCCCAAATAAAAGGAACATCGGCATGGTCTTCCAGAACTATGCCCTCTGGCCCCATATGACAGTCTACGATAACATTGTATATGGTCTCCGAATAAAGGGCGTCCCGGCTTCCCAGAGGGTTGAACGAGCTAAGGAGATCCTTCGAGTCGTCAAGATGGAGGAGTATGCTATCCGCTATCCAAATCAACTCTCGGGTGGACAGCAACAGCGTATAGCTCTAGCAAGAGCTCTAGTTGTTGAACCCGATGTATTGTTGCTCGACGAACCTTTGAGCAACCTCGACGCGAAGCTTAGGCTTGAGACGCGCGACGAGATTAGACGAATCCAAAGGGAGACGAAGGTCACAGCGATCTACGTTACCCATGATCAAGAGGAGGCCCTTTCGATGGCTGGTAGGATCGCTATCATGAACGCTGGTCGAATCGAGCAGATAGGGAATCCGAAGGAAGTGCACGACCGTCCAGCGACGGTCTTCGTCGCTGGTTTCCTTGGGAACCCAAACATCTTCAAAGGCAAGGTTCTCGATGAGAAATTGGAAGGCGTTATCACTCTAGAATGGGAATACGGGGGAAAAATCTATGCCAACAGAAACGGTTTGAAAGTGGTTGAAGGCCAGACTGTGGTCTGCGCTGTGCGGCCTGAGAATATAGCTATCTACGACTCAGACCCTGGATTGACGAGGATTTACAACCATATGGAGGCTGAGATTCAGAACCTCGTGTATTATGGTTTGATGGAGCAGTATTCTCTCCGATGCCACGGAGGGACGGTGGTGAAGGCAACGATCTTCAATCCAACCAGCCACCAACGAAAGGTGGGCGACAAGGTAACCATGATCTTTGAACCTGAGGACGTGTTAATCTATCCAGCATAAGAGATAATGACGATGTTTGAAGAGATTCAAAGGAATCTCCGACAGATAGATCGTACAGCATTCGTAGTCTTCATCGCCCTAATGGGGTTCTTCACTGTCTTCCTTTTCATCCCAATACTCTACATCTTCATCGGCGCCTTCTTCACGGAAGGAGGCTTCACGACATACTACTTCACACTGATGTTCACTGACCCAGTTCTATCAGAAAGTCTCAGAAACAGCCTCATGATAGGAGTATACGCCACGATCCTGACATCGGCTATCGCAGTCCCCCTAGCCTTCCTGATGGTCCGATACGAGTTTCCGGGGAAACGCTTCTTCCAAGGCCTCCTACTAATTCCCCTCGTCATGCCTCCCTTCGTTGGAGCCATCGGCATGAAACAACTCTTCGCGCGCTACGGTTCCATCAACCTCTTCCTCATGAATCTGGGGCTCATGAAAGAACCCTTCGACTGGCTTGGCCAAGGCATACCCGCGATAGTAATCCTCGAGGCCTTGCACCTCTACCCATATCTCTACCTCAACACGGCCGCAGCACTAGCCAACATCGACCCAACCCTTGAAGAGCAGGCTCAGAGCCTGGGCGCCACTGGCTTCCGCCTTTTCCGGTCGGTGACCTTTCCGTTAATGCTGCCGGGTTTTCTAGCCGGGGCAATCGTAACCTTCGTATGGGCCTTCACGGACCTAGGCACACCTCTGATTTTTGACTACCCTTATGTCCTATCGCGTCAGATCTTCTCTAAGGTCCAAGATATTCGTATTAACCCCATGGGATACGCGATGACGGTTCTGACCCTCGCCGTGGCAGTGGTCGCGGTCTTAGTGGCGAGGCGGTATGGGAGTATGCGGAGCTATGAGATGCTTGGAAGAGGCCACATTACTCCGAGGGTCCGACGCATAGGAGACGGTAAGAGGCGTTGGTCGGTCACTCCTGTTTACATCGGCTTGCTTCTCGTCATATTCTTGGCGTTGATACCGCAAATCTCCGTCGTCCTCACGTCGATAGCCAAGACTTGGTTCCTAAGCGTCTTGCCCCAAGAATACACCTTAGAGTACTATTACCAAGCAGTGACGCATCCCCTGACGGTGAGCAGCGTAGCAAACAGCTTCATATACAGTATAGGGAGCACCGTGATCGATGTAGTACTCGGAATCGTCATCGCCTGGCTCCTCGCCCGTAAAACGTTCCCCGGAAAAGACATCCTCGACTCAACGGCGATGCTCCCCCTAGCCTTACCAGGGATCATCATAGCCTTCGGCTACATCTCCGTTTTCAGCGGAACCATCCTCAACCCTCTCAATAACCCGATCCCCCTCCTCATACTGAGCTACTCAATACGGCGCCTCCCCTACACGACCCGAGCAGCATATGCCGGATTCCAGCAGACGAGTGTCTCCCTTGAGGAGGCCTCCCAGAGCGTAGGCGCCTCCGCCTTCCAGACCATGATCTACATAACGGCGCCGTTGATCGTGGCGAACGTGTTGGCGGGGGGGATAATATCCTTCTCCTCGAACATGATGGAGGTCAGCGATAGTATGGTCCTCGCCATGACTCAACCTTATTACCCGATCACGAAGGCGATCTACAACTTGGATCTGCGTCTAGGAGATGGCCCCTACATTGCCAGTGCCCTTGGGATTCTGGCGATGTTGATAACAGCATCGTGTTTGTTATTGGCTAACAGATTGCTTGGACGAAGCATGGGCGAACTATTCAGGGCATGACCCAGTCCTCTACTTCCACAAATGAACTCCAAAGCTGGGTCGAATATCCAAGACCAGCCAAAAATGAACCCCAATTCTTGTTTTTGCTCTGTGTCGAAACGGTTATATGGAAAAATCATGGCAATGAATGGAACAATAACTACGAGTGAGATGTATTTGATTTGGGTATGCAATTCGGTCCTACGAAGCCTTGGGTATTCAGAGACTACATCAGATGCAGCGGTTGTAGACTATGCGAAATAGCCTGTTCCCTAAAACACGAGGGACGTATCTGGCCTGAGGCGTCGAGGGTCAGGGTCTTCATGCTCGTCCCAGGGGCTGAGGTCCCCCACCTCTGCGCCCAGTGCAGCAACTATCCTTGCGTAGCCTCATGCCCGGTAAATGCCCTTTCAGTGAACGAGACGACAGGCGCGGTAATAGTCGACAACGAGAAGTGTATCGCCTGCGGCAAATGTATTGAAGCGTGCCCAGGCAAGGTTCCTCATCTTCACCCTAACAGGAAGCACATCCTCATCTGCGACCTCTGCGGAGGAGACCCAGAATGCGCCAAAATCTGTGAGAAAGCTCGTTTCCTTGCCCTTATCAAGAGTACGAGGACGCCGTCGCTAAACTATGACCTCTACGCCAAGAACCCTGAGGAGATCACGGCCAATCTTGTTGTGAACCTCTACGGTGAGAAAGGGGAGGAGTTGATCTAAAATGCCATACGGGTACACCGGCAAAATAGCCGAAGTAGATCTCACAAGCGGGAACATAACGACGACTCAGCCTAGCGAGCAGATTCTTCGCCAATACGTGGGAGGCAGAGGACTTGCAGTAAAAATTCTCTGGGATAGACTGGGAAATAGATGGAGAAGCATCGATCCCTTGGGACCGGAGAACATATTCACAGCCCTGACAGGACCGGTTACAGGATACATGGTGGGTACGAGGATATGTTGCTCGGGCAAGTCACCATCGTCCAACGGCATTGTGGGCTCGACAGTCTCCGGCGAGTTCCCCATGGAGCTGAAGTGCGCTGGCTACGACGGCGTCATCGTAACTGGAAAAGCGGAGAAGCCCGTCTATATCTTGGTGACGGACGGACAAGTCGAGATCAGAGATGCCTCACAATTCTGGGGATTAGATGGGAAGGAGACGATCAAGGGGATAAACAAGGAAGTAAGGGAACTCTTGAAGGAGAGGGACTCCTCCTTCGGCCTATGGAAGGAACCTGGCCTAATCTATATCGGCCCCGCAGGGGAGAACAAAGTCAGAAATGCTGCGGTGATGCAGAAGTGGAGTCACGCCGCGGGCTATGGGGGGTACGGCGCGGTCATGGGCTCCAAGAACCTGAAGGCCATAGTGGCCAAGGGAACAGGGTCCTTGCCCGACATCGCCAGCCCCGAGGCGCTACGCGTTCTCCTCAATGATATGTATGAGTCATGCTTCTCCAACCCAAGCTTCTGGGGTACAGGCGCGGGTGGATACACGACTGGAGCAGAGGCATCTTCTGAGCCCGTCCGGAACTGGCAAGAGGAGTGGCACGACGAGAAGAGCATCGGCGCGATCAACCTCGAGACCAGGACGTGGGTGAAGAGGTACTGGAGCGACTGTGGCTGTGCTAGGTGTTGCATGAAACTCGCTTGTGTCAAGAGTGGACCGTTGAAGGGCGCGATCACTGACAACCCCGACTATGAGTTGGAGGCCTATTGCGGTGCTAACTTGGGCATCTTCGACCCGGACGGAGTCGTCTACATGGCAGCAGTCATCGACGACCTCGGCCACTCGGGGATCAACGGGGCGAACACGATGGGCTTCGCCGCCGAGCTCTTCCAGCGTGGAATCCTCACCAAGGAGGACTTCGACGGGATCGAGCCCAAGTGGGGAGACGCCAAGGCTATGGGTCAACTGGCGAAGCTGATAGCTGAGAGGAAGGCGATAGGCGATGTCTTAGCTGAGGGCACCTACAGGGCTGCCAAGAAGATTTCCGAGATGAAGGGGGTCGATGTCATGCAGTATGCGGTGCAGTTCAAAGGAATAGAGGTTGGAGCCCACGGGATAAGAACAGGCCGCCACTTCCCCTATTTGGGATATGTTCTCTCCGTCCAAGGAGGCGACCACACATCGATTCCGAGACCGCCTGCAACGGAAG